>Ga0182739_1000756_pt1 | contig 37727 bp, 36 predicted proteins | sample eDN5th30CBELigBY_FD_128873 | JGI IMG/M metagenome (GOLD analysis project Ga0182739, IMG submission 128873) | Enriched backyard soil microbial communities from Emeryville, California, USA - eDNA 5th pass 30_C BE-Lig BY (version 2) (version 2) | ecosystem: Environmental > Terrestrial > Soil >... | reverse complement strand
GGTCTCGCGCCTGTTCCGCATCGTGCTGCCGGCCGCGCTGCCCGAGATCCTCATCGGCTGCCGGGTGGGCGTGGTCATGGCGCTGATCGTCATGGTGTCGTCCGAGATGATCGCGCGCCAGGAAGGCGTGGGCAACCTGCTGTTCACCTCCATGGACATGGCTCTGTATCCGACCGTGTATGCCGTCATCCTCGTTTTGGCTGTGATGGGGGTGGCATTGAACTGGATTTTCGAGAAGGTACGCCGTCATTTGACACGCTGGGCCGAATCCGTTGATGACGGTGCATTGCGATAATGAGCCTGGCGCTATGTTTCATCCATATGCAAGGCATAAATAGGAGACTGCCATGCCCAGATCCAGGTATGCGGCAATACTTGATGCCATGCCGAAACAGCTTGGCAAGCCACGTGCCGGTTTTGCTTCCATGAATGACGAAAAACCGGCTTTCGCTCCCGCGCCGCCGCGCTCGTGCCGCGGCGGCCCGGCCGCATTCGCCAAGCATGCCAAGCGCATTTTGTCGCCGCTGCTGGTGCTGGTTCTGTGGGAAATCGTGTGCCGCCTGGGCTGGGTCGATCCGCAATTGCTGCCCGCGCCCAGTTCCATCGCCGGCCGGCTGGTGGAAATCGCCTTGGGCAGCGAGTTCTGGCACAACTTTGGCATTACGCTGTATCGGCTGGCCTTGAGTTTGGCCATTGCCATTGTGCTGGGCGTGGTGCTGGGCTTGGCCGCGCAGTTGTCGCGCCTTAGCGCGGCCATGCTCGATGCCTTTGTGCGCCTGATCGCGCCCATCCCCAAAATCGCCTTGTACCCGGCCCTTATCCTGATCCTGGGTTTCGAGAACTCGTCCAAAGTGGCGCTGGTTGTCGCCGACGCCACCTTTCCGGTGCTCATGGCCACCTGGGCGGCGGCCCGTTCCGTCGACCAGAAGCTGATCTGGTCGGCGCGGGCGGCCGGCACCAGCCGCGCGAACTGCCTGTGGAAAGTCACCTTCCCGGCCATCGTTCCCACGGTACTGGCCGGCGTGCGGGTGTCGGGTGTCATCGCCTGTGTGGTGGTGTTCCTGGCCGAGATGATCGCTTCCACCGACGGCCTGGGCCACATGCTGACCGTGGCCGCGCGGGCCTATAAAATCGTGGACATGTTCGTGCCGCTGGTGTGGATCTGCGCCGTGGGCCTGGGGCTGAACGCCCTGATTGGCTACGCCCAGCGCAAGCTGGATCATGGCGGATGACGCGCGTCAGGCAGTATGGCCGGCGTTGGCGCGGCTGCTGGCGCTGGCTGCGCAAGCTCGGTTCGCAATGGTAGATGGTATGCTAACTTCCTAGCAGATCCAAAGGGTTTTCAACTCGTTTCTTCCGAGCTCCATGCATGTCCGCCATCGACAAGACTCTTGATATTTTATTTTGCGTCGCCCAGGCCCGCCGCGATGTGGGCGTCACTGAAATCGCCGACCTGTGCAATTCGGACAAAGCCACGGTCTTTCGGGCCCTGAAGGCGCTCGAACGCCGAAATCTGATCGAGCAGAATCCAGAAACCCGGAAGTACCGTTTGGGATTGGGAACGGTCAGCCTGGCCGGCCATAAGTTGCGAGGCCTTTCGGTGGCGGCGCAGGCGCAGCCTTTCCTGACCAGGCTTTCGCAAGAGATACAAGAGACCGTGCAACTGTCGGTACGCAGCGGAAACCATGTCCTCTACCTTTCGGTAGTCGAATCGGCCCATCCTATCAGGGTGGCGTCGGACGTCGGCGCATTTGGGCCGCTGCATTGCACTGCGGCGGGAAAACTGTTTCTGGCTTATGGCGAGCCCGACCTGGCCAGGTTTGCACTTGCCGCCCCACTGGAAAAGCATACTGAAAAGACCTTGACAGACGTCGAGGCGCTGCAGCGCAACCTCGATCTGGTGCGCCAAAGAGGCTGGAGCCTGGATGACGAAGAGCTGGTGCCGCATTTGAGGGTGGTGGCCGCCCCGATTCGAGATATGTCCGGCAAGGTTGTCGCCGCGGTGGCGGGCGGCGGGCCGACATTAAGGGTCACGCCTGAAAAAATAGAGCCCATGGCCCAGGCCGTGACCGCCACCGCGCAGAAAATCTCGAACAATCTGACAGGCGGGCAGTAGCTGGGAAAACCGGACGGATGTCCTTGACGCCGGATACCTACCGATTATTACGTCTATCGGCGCCGGCCTGGCGTTTTTTCTTGTCCGCGCGATGCGGAGCCTGAGCAGGCAAGCCCTGCGCGGTCTCGAGCAACAGCGAGCGCAGCCAGGCAATGGCAGGATCGCGTTCCTGGAACTTATGCCATTGAAGATTCTCGGAAAAGCTGGGTACCTCGACAGGGCAGGGAAGCAGCTTGAGCGGGAAGCGTGAAGTCATTTGCCGGGCGAGCCGGGTCGGCAGCGTGGCAATACGGGATGTGCCCACGAGAAGATCCGGGACTAGCGTGAAGCTCGGTGCGATCAAGTCCTGGCGGCGGGCCCGGTTGCCGCTTGCCGCAATGGTCTTGGCGTCGAAGGTAATGCGCCGCCCGCCGCCCCATTCGACGCCGACATGCGCAGTGTTGAAGTACTGGTCGGCGGTGAGGGTCTTGGCATCCAGCGGATGCTCGGTGCTTGCCAGGCACGAGAAATCGTCTTCGAACAGCAGTTCGCTGGGGTGGCCCGGTACGATGGCGAATTCGGGGGCGATCAGTAGGTCTATTTCGCCGCCGTTCAGATGCTCCGGTGTTTGCGGGCTGATGGAGCGCAGGTCGAATTGCATCAGGGGCGCCAAGGTTTCCGCCTTTCTCATGGCGGCGGAAAGGAAAACACTGATTACGTAATCGGAGGCTTCGATTTTCAGGCGCCGTGTCGAGGTGCGTGGGTCGAAGCCGGGCCTGGTGTGCGTAATGGCCTGTATCTGCAGCAGGACGTCGCGCACCGGCTTCTCGAGTTCGGCGGCCAGCGGCGTCAACACCTGGGTCTTGCCCACCGGGACAAGCAGCTCGTCCTCGAAGTAACTGCGCAGTCGGGCCAATGCGCAGCTTGTCGCCGGCTGGCTGAGAAACAGGCGATCGGCGGCCTGCCCCACGCTGCGCGTGGATAGCAGGGCGTCGAGCACGACGAGCTGGTTCAAGTCGAGTTTGTTGTAGCGCATGGGATATACATTTATTTCATAAATATTATTGATTTAAATAATAAATTTTGCAAATGAAACGGCCTGCCCAATAATTCCATTCACATAGCGCAGCGCCGGTTCCTGTGTTTGGCCAAGCCACGGATCTGAACGTGTGGATCAGCCAGCCATGGCACAGAGCGCTGTTCAATTCAAAAAAACCAGGAGACACCCATGACCATGCATTGTTTGCGAGTACGGCCCGCGCGAGCGCCTTCCAGGCGCTTCGGTTGCGCCGGATGCCGCCGATAAATCATCGATCAAGGAAAACATGATGCAGACATATCGCAGCGGCAAAAGCGTGCTTGCCCAATGGGGCCTGGTTGCATGCCTGACCCTGATCAGCATGCTGGCGCAGATCGACAAGAACATTCTTGTATTGATGGTTGGGCCGATCAAGCACGATTTCGGTGTCAGCGACGTCCAGATCAGCTTCCTGATCGGCGCGGCGTTTGCCGTGGCGAATATTGTGATGGGGCTGCCGGCCGGCTGGCTGGCCGACCGATGCAATCGAAGGGTGGTCATATCGGGGGCCGTGCTGCTTTGGTCGTTGGCGGTCATATCCAATGCGGCAGCCTCGATATTCCTCGTATTGATTATTGCCCGTGTGGTGGTGGGAGGCGCCGAGGCGCTTATTTCACCGGCTTCTTATTCGTTGATTCGCGATGGTGTCGACGAGGGGCGGCGCGCGCGAGCCTTGTCGGTCTACACCATGGCGCTGATGCTGGGCACGGGCTTGTCCCTGGTGCTGGGCGGTCCATTGATCGGAGCCATCGAGGCGGCGGGCGTGCATTCGGTGCCGCTGATAGGCGCTGTTTCGCCGTGGCAGGCCACATTGTTTGTCATCGGCCTGGTGGGGATTCCGTTGGCATTTATCGTCTTTCTTCCCAAAGATCCCGGAAGGCCCCGGGAAACCGGCGATGACCAAAAGCACAGCTTGACCGACATCGTCCGCTATTTGAGCAATAACCGTGCGATCTTCCTGCCTCTCTTGGTATTTACCGTCGCGCTGTCCATGGTCACTTCGGGTCTTGGCAGCTGGATGCCCGCCATGGCCGCGCGCACCTTTCACATGAGCATGCGCGAGTTCGGCTTGATCCAGGGCGGGCTGATGCTGGTGATGGGGCCGTTGGGATTGTGGTTCGCCGGCCAGGCAATGGATAAAAAGGGCAAGAGCCGGCTTTCGGACGTGGCGTTCGTGGGTGTGATCGTCAGCGTCGTGGTCACGGTGCTGACCGTGTCGCTGTGCCTGGCGCGAACCGTGACGACGTTCTGGGTCGTGGATGGCATGGTGGTGCTGTTTTCATGGACATTCATGGCGGTCACCTCGACGCTGGTCGCCAGAGTCGTGTCTTCTTCCAGGGTGGGGCTGATCATGGCCTTGATTCTCGTGCTTAACGGCCTTATCGGCCAAGGGCTTTCGCCCACTCTGATCGCTTTGGCCGGCGAGTATCTTTATGCGGATCTCGCCAATGCATTGCCGGCCGGGATGGCAACGGTTTTCGCCGGCTCCGGCATCGTGGCGATTGTCGCCGCCTTGACGTTGCACCGGAGGTTCCTGAAGCGTCAGACGAGCGAAGGCAACTTACCGGCGCCGGTGTTTAGTGGAGAGCATTGATGAAGTGGGATGTAATTGTCGTGGGCGCCGGCCCTTCAGGCCTGACGGTGGCGGCCGAGCTGGCCGGCTCGGGAGCCAGGACGCTGGTGCTGGAACGGCGCACCGAAGGCGTGCAGTCCAGGGCGGGTACCCTGCTGCCGCGAGTGCTGGAGCTGTTCGACGCGCGCGGCATCGCGGATCGCTTCATCAGGAAAACAAGCGAGATTGCGCCATTCCCGTTCCGGCCATCGCATATCTGGGCTGGCTTTCATCCCATAGACTGGAGCTACCTGGAAACCCGTTTCGGCTTTACGCTGGGCCTGCCGCAGAACAAGACCGAAGAAGTCTTGTGGGAATGGGCCGACGAGAGTGGTGCCCAGATACAGCGCGGCTCGGAGGTCAAAGCCGTGCGCCAGGACGACGAGGGTGTCGAGATCGATGTGCATGATGCCGACGGCAATGCGTCAACGCTGACTGCACGCTATCTTGTCGGCGCCGATGGCGGCCGCAGCGTCGTTCGTTCCCAGGCGGGGTTCCCGTTCGAGGGCCATTCCGGAACGTTTCGCGGCATTGTCATCGATGCCAGGCTGAAGGCTCCGTGGCCCGGCGGGCGCATCAACGTCGACAACGAAATGGGCTGGGTGCGCGGCTATGTGTTTGGCGATGGCGTCACGCGCTTCAATATCGTGCATCGCGACCGGCGCCATGCGCCCAAGGACGAGCCCGTGACCCTGGAAGAAGCGTTGCAATGCCTGCGCGATGTCCATGGCACCGACTACGGCATCACGGATTACAACTGGGCGTCCCGCTTCGACGATCAGATGCGCGCCGTGCCCAGCCTGCGCCGGAAGCGGGTTTTCCTGGTAGGCGAATCGGCCCGCATCCACTACCCGGCAAGCGGCGTGGGCATGAACTTCTGCCTGCAGGACGCTTTCAACCTGGGCTGGAAGCTGGCCAGCGTGGTCAATGGCGCGGCCGACGAGTCGGTGCTCGACAGCTATGATCAAGAGCGCCTTCCCGTCATGCACGCCCTGCTTGAAAGCGTAAAGACGCAATGCGCGCTGCAGTTCAATTTCGAGCCCGATGGCGTGGCGCTCAAGCGCCATATGGCGCGCAACATCATTCCGCAGCCCGCCGTTCAGCGCAAGCTGGTGCTGGAGCTGTGCGGCCTGGAGGCGCCCTATGCCGGCGATCCCGGCTCGCATCCACTGTGCGGCAGGCATTTGCCCGACTTCGATTTGGTGACGGCGGAAGGGAAGACATGGCGCGTCGCCGAGCTGCTGCGCGGCCGCCGTTTCGTCCTTTTGGATCTGGAAGGCTTCAGCAACCAGTTCAAGAGTCTTGACGTAGGGGATTTGCCGATTACCGTCGTGCAGGCGCGGGCCGCCAACGCGCCCGCCTGCATGAAGGGCGTAACGGGCCTGCTGATTAGGCCCGATGCCTATATTGCCTGGGCCGGCTACGATGCGGCGCGCGGCGGCGAAGTTCGGGGACAATTGGAAAAATGGTTCAAACAATGACGACTCGACGGATACTGATCAAGGGCGGCTGGGTGCTGAGCATGGACCCGGCCATTGGCGAGATGCAGGTTGGCGACGTACTCATCGAGGGCGAGCGCATCATTGCGGTTGCCCGGAGCATCGACGCGCCCGAGGCCGAGCATATCGATGCCCGGAACATGATCGTCCTGCCCGGTTTCGTCGACACGCACCGCCATACCTGGCAAAGCTGCGTGCGGCATCGCTATGCGGACATCGACCCCCAGATCTATTTTGCCGAAATGCTTGGCGCCAAAGGCGCGGCCTATCGTGCCGAGGATGTCTACGTGGCGACCCTGCTGGGAGCCGTGGCGGCGCTGGAGGGCGGCATTACGACCATGCTGGACTGGTCTCATATACAGAACAGCCCCGAGCACGCCGACGCCTCCATTTTTGGGCTGCGCGACGCCGGCATCCGCGGCGTGTTCGCCCACGGCTGGCCGCTGGTAGACGGCGTGTCGTGGATGTTCAACAGCCAGCGCGGCCACCCGCAGGACATCCGCCGGCTGCGCGAACAATACTTTTCGTCGGACGACCAGTTGCTGACGCTGGCCATGGCCGGCCGAGGTCCCGAAATGGCCGTGCATGACGTGTGGATGGACGACTTGCGGCTTGCGCGCGAGCTGGGAATCCGGTCCACCATACATATGGGCGCCTATGAGCGCAACGCTTCGGTAAGGGGCATTGCGCAAATGCAAAGCGCCGGCGTGCTGGGCGACGACCTGACCTTTGTGCATTGCTGCTTTTCCGGTGCGGATGAAATCGCCATGATGGCCGATTACGGGGTCAGCGCTTCGCTGGGCGTGCACTGCGAACTCAATGCGCAGGGCATCGGCGACATTCCGTTCGACCGCCTGCTGGCGGTCGGCATCAGGCCCAGCCTCAGCGGCGATACCGAGACGAAATGCTCGGGCGATATGTTCACGCAGATGCGCCATGCCTTCGCCTACTACCGATCGTGGATGGGCGGGAATCATTCGAGCATCCAGAACGCGCCGGCCACCATCTCGATGCGCGACGTTCTCGAATTCGCCACCATGGCTGGTGCGCGCGCTAACGGCCTCGATCATAAGATTGGCTCGCTGACGCCGGGCAAGCAGGCGGATATCGTGCTGATCCGCGGCGACGATCTCAACCTGACGCCCGTTTCCGACGCCGTTGGCGCTGTCGTGCTGGCGGCGCATCCCGGCAATGTCGACACTGTCTTCGTTGCCGGCAAGACGGTCAAGCGCCATGGGCGGATGCAGGGTATCGACCTGGACGCCTTGCGCCAGCGCGCGCATGCCTCGCAGCATCATATTCTTGCGTTGTAGGAGCCGGGCATGAAGCCTGAGACAACATCGAGGATGAGGCCCGATCTGGAACCCGGTATAAAGCCTGGCATGGAGTGGATATGACGGCAGGGTCAGGCATGACGCGCGATCTGGATCCGGAACTGGCGGCAATCGTTGCCAGGCTGCGCGCCAACAATGCACCGCCGCCGTTTTCCGGATCCCCCGGACAGGCTCGGGAACGGATGCGCCGGGCCATCATGGCGGCTCGCGCCCGAACAGGCCTGCCTCGGATAGGAGCCGTCGAAGACTGTATTGCCTGCATCGAAGGCCGATGCGTGCCGGTGCGCGTTTACAAGCCGGCCGGAGCAAGCCGGTCGCTGCCGACCATCGTCTTTTTCCACGGCGGCGGCTTTGTGCTGGGAAGCGTCGAACTCATGGACGACATAGCGCGCAAGCTGTGCCGCGATGTCGACGCGGTTGTCGTTTCCGTGGATTACAGGCTGGCGCCCGAGCGCCCGTTCCCGGCCGCCCACGACGATGCCTTGGCCGCCACGCTATGGGCCATGCAAAACGTTGCCGCCTTGGGCGGCGACCCTTCGCGTGTCGCCGTGGCGGGCGAGAGCGCCGGCGGAAATCTTGCCGCGTCCACCGCGTTGAGGCTGCGCGACCTTGGCAAGCGGCTGGCTGCCCAGCTTTTGATCGTGCCAGGCGTGGATATGGCGCGCGATACCACGGCGATCGAGGCGCATCGACGCGACTTTCCCATGCTGACGCCGGCGGACTTGCGGGAAATCACTCGATTGGCGATGGGGGAAAACCTTGCTCTTGCGGCCAGTTTTCCCCCATCGCCGCTGCGGGCGGGCGACTTTTCCGGCTTGCCGCCCACGGTCATTGCCGTGGCCGGGCACGATCCGCTCCGTGACGAGGGCATTGCCTATGCCCGAAAGCTGGAAGCCGCCGGCGTGCCTGTGCAACTGCTTTGCTATGAAGACATGTTCCATCCATTCTTCGGGTTTTTCGAAGCCTCCGCTTCGGCGCGGCGCGCGAACGATGAAATTTGCCGGACTTTTGCCGCCTGTTTGATGCCTCCCGACGCTATCCGATCATAAGGATGAGGCCTCAAGCCTCGTTCTCGGGTCAAGCCGGGCGATGAGAGTCCGTGCCTGCCACAAAAAACTTTGGCGGTTTGCGATGATTCCGGCATGGTGGATCCGCGCAAACTCCTTCATTCCGCCGGTCTAAAAACCTGGAGGCGCGAATCTGGCGCCTCCAGGTTCCAGCGGTGTCTTGCAGGGTTTCATTGGTTCAGTGCAATGTGTTTGACGCGCGACTGGGCTGCTTGGTCCTTGGGCAGGACGATGTTCAGCACGCCATTCTTGAAATTGGCTTGAATCTTATCTTCGTCGATATCGTAGCCAAGGCGGATGCGGCGCTCGAATTTGCCATAGAAGCGCTCGGAGAACTGCCGGGCAGCGTCTTCGTTCTGCGACCGCTTTTCGCCGCGCAGGGTCAGGACATCGTCTTCAAGCAAAATCTCGATGTCTTTTTCTTCCATGCCCGGAAGTTCGGCGGCGACATGTACTGCCTGATCGCCGTCCAATACTTCCACTCTTGGCCAGCTACCGCTGAATGTGCCGGCCAGCGATTCGCTAGGAAAGCCGATATCGAAGCCTTTGAACATATCGTCGAAGAGCCGGTTTACATCGCGCTGCAGGGAGAAAAACGGATGCTCGGTACTATTTTGCGGCGCTGAAGCGGGGCTTCGGCGGCTTGTCCAAGGAACGAGATTGCGAACACTCATGATAACCTCCAGTTCAAAATTGACAAGATACCCGGCGGACGATGATTGCGGCGCCCGCCGGGAGTCGGTCACTCGAAGTCAATGGAGCTTGCTCGGGTGCTTACTGCCTATTTAAGAACAATAGTCCTAGATTTCAAGAGGCACGGGGCTTAGAACGCCATCTCGGGCGAAGGCGCCCCCGCCGGCTTTTCCTCTTTAGGCTGTTCCGCCACGCAGGCTTCTGTGGTCAGTATCAGGCTGGCGATCGATGCCGCGTTTTGCAGCGCCGTGCGCGTTACCTTGGTCGGATCGACCACGCCGCTTTCCACCAGATCGCCGTACTCTCCAGTGGCAGCGTTATAGCCGAAGTTGCCTTTGCCGTCGGCTACCTTCGCGACTACGACCGAGGGCTCATCGCCTGCATTGCCGGCAATAGCACGCAGAGGAGCTTCCAGGGCCTGGCGTATGATCTGAATGCCCGCGTTCTGGTCGCTGTTTTGCCCCTTGAGATCGGCCAGGGCCGCACGCGCGCGCAGCAGCGCCACGCCCCCGCCGGGAACGATGCCTTCCTCGACGGCGGCGCGGGTGGCATGCAGAGCGTCGTCGACCCGGTCCTTTTTCTCTTTCATCTCGACTTCGGTTGCCGCGCCGACCTTGATGACTGCCACGCCGCCGGACAGCTTGGCCACGCGCTCTTGCAGCTTCTCGCGATCGTAGTCGCTGGTGGCTTGCTCGATTTGCGCCTGAATCGACTTCACGCGCGCATCGATACGGGCCTGTTCGCCGGCGCCGCCCACGATAATCGTGTTTTCCTTGTGGACTTCAATGCGCTTGGCGCTGCCAAGGTCGGCCAGCTCGGCTTTCTCCAACTGCTTGCCGGTTTCTTCGGAAATCACCGTGGCGCCCGTCAGGATGGCGATATCTTCCAGCATGGCTTTGCGGCGATCGCCAAAGCCAGGCGCCTTGACAGCCGCCACTTTGAGCACGCCGCGCATGGTGTTGACCACCAGCGTGGCCAGAGCTTCGCCTTCGATATCCTCGGCCACGATCAACAGCGGCTTGCCAGCCTTGGCGGCGGCTTCAAGAACCGGCAACAGATCCCGCACGTTGGATATCTTCTTGTCGTGCAGCAGGACCAGAGGGTCTTCCAGTATCGCCACTTGCTTTTCGGGTTCGTTGATGAAATATGGACTCAGATAGCCGCGGTCGAACTGCATCCCTTCGACGATATCCAGCTCGTTGTCCAGTGATTTTCCGTCTTCGACCGTAATGACGCCTTCCTTGCCGACCTTGTCCATGGCCTCGGCGATGATTTTGCCGATGGCTTCGTCCGAATTGGCGGAAAGGGCCGCCACTTGGGAGATTTCCTTGCTGGTGGAAATCGGCTTGGACAGCGTCTTGAGTTCGCCGGTGACTTTGAGCACGGCTGCGTCTATGCCACGCTTCAGGTCCATCGGATTGAGGCCTGCCGCCACGAAGCGTACGCCCTCCTGCACAATGGCCTGGGCCAGCACGGTTGCGGTGGTGGTGCCGTCGCCGGCGACATCGGCGGTCTTGGAGGCCACCTGCTTGACCACCTGGGCCCCGATGTTCTCGAACTTGCCTTTGAGTTCGATTTCCTTGGCGACTGTGACGCCGTCCTTGGTGATCAACGGTGCGCCAAAGCTGCGTTCGAGCAGCACGTTGCGGCCCTTGGGGCCCAGCGTCACCTTGACGGCATTGGCCAATACATTCACGCCTGCGAGTATGCGATTGCGGGCGTCATCGTTGAACAGCACTTCTTTTGCGCTCATTTTTGCACTCCTGAATCGTTAGGTGGGAAGGGCTCAGGCGGCTTTCCGGGCTGCCTGGTCGCTGGCCTCGATGATGGCCAGCACGTCGTCCTCGCGCATGACGAGAATTTCTTCGCCGTCGACTTTCACGGACTGGCCGGCATACTTGCCAAACAGTACCTGGTCGCCCACCTTCAGCTGGAGCGGGCTGATGGTGCCGTCCTGCAAGCGCTTGCCGTCGCCGACGGCCATGACTTCGCCCTGCTCGGGCTTCTCGGCGGCGGAATCGGGAATCACGATGCCGGATGCCGTCTTGCGCTGTTGTTCGATTCGCTTGACGATAATCCGGTCGTGAAGGGGACGAATCTGCATGATCAATCTCCTTAAGTCAGATCACCAAAAAGGGAATCAGGTAATGACAGCCGTCTGCCGAACGGGCTATCCCGTTCGGCAGGCTGTATTCCCCGGCAGCTGAGGCTGCGCAAACTAAATGGTGTTCGGAGCACGGCATTTCAAGCCGCGAAAAAGAAACAAATTGTATCTAAATGATCAGTGCGGCGCCCTCGCCAAGACGGTACAGGCTGCGGCCTGCACGATGCCGATCGTAAGGCTGCGGGGCAACGGGGCAGGGCCAGTTGCGGGTTCCATCCTGCTTCAAAGTTTTATCGTCGTCCGGCAGTTGCCCCCAGACGCCGGATGCGCGCGGCCGGAATATCCAGCGTACATAACCCGTGGAAGCCGCGAGTTCGAGCAGTTTGGCTTGATCGGGCGCTTCGACCATCATGGTGCAGTCGGCGTTATCCGGGTAGTCGCCAAAGGCGCGGCGGCAAGCGATGGCCTCTTGAAGCGGTGCGTTCAGGCGCCAATATGGTCGATGATTGGCGCGTTCCAAATCCCAGGCTCCGAGCTGCCATGCTGCGTCCAGCATGGCCTGATCCAGACTTTCCACGCGCTTCCAGCCCGAATTGATCTGCAGTGCCGAGCCGGCTACAGAGCGCATGGGCATATCGATGCCTTTCAGCTTGACTGTTGACTGCCGCCGGAATCCGTGCCAATGCAACATCAGTATGAGCGGTGTGTCGGCCTTGGCCACCGCGCTGAGCGTCACGGCATACAGTGGTAAATGCATCGCGTTTGCGTGGGCCTGGATAGTTTCAAGGATCTTCATGCCGCCTCCATGGCGAGATACGTTCACGTTATTATTCTATTCATGCATGGGTAGGAAGCAAGCGAGGGCGTGCGGCATGCGGCCGTGGTTTCGTCCTGGCTCCGTTGCGATTCTCGTTGAGCTAATCGCATTTATCACAAAAACTTTAGTTTTTTGCGATGACTTCGCCATGAGGGCTAAAGAATAATTCAGGTACCGGCCGCGTTTGCGCGGCAACCTGGATATTCATAGGACGCGTCCTCATGCTGCTCTTCCTGCTCGCCTATCTTGGCGGTGTGCTCACCATACTCAGCCCCTGCATCCTGCCGGTGCTGCCGTTCGTCTTTGCGCGCGCCGACCAGTCTTTCATGCGCTCACGTCTTCCGCTGCTGGCGGGCATGGTGCTGACCTTTGCGGTTTTCGCCACGCTTGCCGCGGTGGGTGGCGGCTGGGTGGTCAAGGCCAACGAATATGGCCGGTGGCTGGCTATCGCGCTTATCGTCTTCTTCGGCCTGGCGCTGGTCTTTCCTGCGTTTTCCGAGATGCTTTCCCGGCCTTTCGTCGCCATGGGCAACCGCCTGGCGAATCGTTCCACTGCTGGCGGCAGCGGCGGCGAGTCGCCTCTGGCATCGTTTGTCCTGGGCGGCGCCACGGGCCTGCTCTGGGCGCCGTGCGCCGGCCCCATCCTTGGCATCGTGCTGACCGGCGCGGCCATTCAGGGCGCAAGCGCCGCCACCACCTTGCTGCTGCTGGCGTATGCGGCGGGCGCGGCCACTTCGCTCGGGCTGGCCTTGTTCGCGGGCGCGAAGATTTTCGCGGCCATGAAGCGCGGGCTGGGCGTTGGCGAATGGATACGCCGCGGGCTGGGCATTGCCATGCTGTGCGGGGCGGCGGCCGTGGCGACAGGCCTGGATACCGGGCTGCTGGCGAAGTTGTCGGTGGCTGGCACCACCCGCATCGAGGATTCGCTGATTTCCGCCTTGACGCCAAGCCGCTCCAGGCAAAACTCCGAAACACCGGCCGGCGGCGCGCCTGCGCTAGCGATGACCGGATCGGCGGGCGAATCCTCGGCTTCAGGCGGTAAAGCTGTTTCGCCGGCCAGCGCCAAGGTTCAAGCGGGGCCGGCGTCTTCCCTGCCCGTGGAAGGCCTCATGCCTTCCCTGGATGGCGCGGTGCAGTGGCTCAATTCCCCGCCGCTCTCGTCCAAGGATCTGCGTGGCAAAGTCGTGTTGATCGATTTCTGGACCTATTCATGCATCAATTGCCTGCGCACCTTGCCGTACGTGCGCGCCTGGGCGGACAAATACCGGGATCAAGGCCTGGTGGTGATAGGCGTGCACGCGCCGGAGTTCGCGTTCGAGCGCAATGTCGCCAATGTCAAGAAGGCCGTGGCCGACCTGGGTGTCGACTATCCGGTCGCCATCGACAACAACTATGCCATCTGGAAGGCTTTCAACAACCAGTATTGGCCCGCGCATTATTTTGTCGATGCGCAGGGGCGTATTCGTTTCCATCATTTCGGCGAAGGCGGGTACGACAAATCCGAACGGGTCATCCAGCAACTGCTGGCCGAAGCGGGCCGGCAAAAGGTGTCCGGCCAGTTGGTAAGCACCAAGGCCGCCGGAGTGGAAATGGCGCCCGATATGTCCGAAGTGGAGTCCCCCGAAACTTATATCGGCTACGCGCGGGCGGAAAATTTCGCATCGCCGGGCGGCCAGGTTGAAGATCAACTGCATACCTATGCCGCCAATACCTCGTTGTCGCTGAACCAGTGGGCGCTGGAAGGACCATGGAAAATCGGCCAGGAAGAGGCGCAACTGGCCGCGCCGGGCGGCAAGATACGGTTTCGATTCCATGCGCGCGACCTGCATTTGGTGCTGGGGCCCGCGCCGGATGGCCGTCCCGTGCGCTTTCGCGTACGCATCGACGGCGCGCCGCCCGGAGCCAACCATGGCAGCGACGTGGCCGAAGACGGTTCAGGCCAGGTGACAAGCCAGCGCCTGTACCAGTTGGTGCGCCAGAAGGGCGCAGTGCGGGACCGGACGTTCGAAATCGAGTTCCTCGACCCCGGTGTGGAAGCGTACGCGTTTACGTTCGGCTGACGCCTAGGTGGCCGGCTTGGCCCGTCGCAGCGGCCTTTTTGATACGCCGCATCGGCTTTCATCAATGTTCTTGTCGATTCATTCAGGAGGCAATCATGGCAAATCGTCGTCAATTTCTGGGCCTGGCGGTGGGCATTGCGCCGTTGGCTTATTTCGTTTTAGCCCGTGGGGCCGACGCCGAGGCTGCAGCCCAGTCTGAAGCCGGGGCTATGGCCCACTCTGGTGCCGCGGCGGCAGTCGGGCATGAAGATGCATTTCATCTAAGCGACGAAGAATGGCGCCGCAGGCTCTCTCCCGCCCAGTACCGCATTCTTCGGGAGCAGGGCACCGAGCCGGCCTACAGCAGCCCGCTCAACAGCGAGCATCGCGCCGGCATCTTCGCCTGCGCGGGCTGCGCCTTGCCGCTGTTCTCTTCGAAGACCAAGTTCGAAAGCCACACCGGCTGGCCCAGCTTCTGGAAGCCTTTGGACAACGCGGTGGAAACGAGGGCCGACAATTCCTTCGGCATGATGCGCACCGAAGTCCGCTGCAGGCGCTGCGAAGGGCATCTGGGCCATGTCTTCGACGACGGTCCCAGGCCCACAGGCCTGCGCTACTGCATGAATGGCCTGGCGCTGCAGTTCAAGCCGGATCAGGCCTGATGGGCTGTATGGCGCACCAGATCGCTACGCGGCAGGCAGATGAAAGCGGAACGCGGTTCCGCTTTCCGCTTCCATGTATTCGATGTCGCCCCGATTCAATTGCAGCAGGCGGCGCACCACAATCAATCCAAGCCCCCCCGCCTCGCTGCCCACGCGGCGCAGCGCCGGCGCGTAGACAAATAGCGCGTCGCGCTGCTCCGCCGGGATTCCCGGGCCGTTGTCGTGGATTTCGGCGGTTACATCGCCATGCGAGGCGGCAAGACGTATTTCGATGCGCGTGCCGTGCGGGGTATGGCGTATGGCATTGTCCAGCAGATTGGTAAGCACCCGCTCGACCATGCCGACGTCGGCAAGTATGGCGGGCAATGGCTGCGCAATATCCACGGTAATCGTTTGTCCGCGCGCCTGGGCGGCCAGCTCGCATTTCTGGATCACGTCCTGGAGAAGGTCGGGCAGTGCGAAGGCTTCGGGCTCGGCCTTGACCAGGCCCGATTCCAGGCGGGCCAGCTCGAACAGTTCTTGCGCAAGATGGCGCACCTTCTCGCTTTGGGACAGGGCAATGTCCAGGTACTTGCGCCGCTCATTCGCGTCAAGAGTGTCGTTCTTCAGGCGCAGCGTTTCCAGGTAGCCGTGCAGGGAAGTCAGCGGCGTGCGCAGGTCGTGCGAGATATTCGCAATAAGATCCCGCCGCTGCTGATCCTGATTCGAAAGTTCGCGCCACTGCTCGCCGATGCGCCGGCCCATCTGGGCAAAGGCCTCCCGCAGTATGGAAATATCGTCGCTTGCAAGGTTGTGGGCGCCGCCGGCGGCGAGCGCCGCGGCCTGCTCGCCCTGGGCATCGAAGTTGCGCACGGACTGGGTAAGCGCCTTCAGCGGACGGGTAATCAGGCGAAAGGCGATCAAGCCCATGGCCAGCGCCAGCAGCGCAACCAGGCCGAGCATCAACAGGGAAAGCTGCAGCACGCGGTCCGTGGACTGCGCCTGGACGGCGGCGTCGTGCGCCTGGCCCTGAAGCACTACGTACACATACCCCGCGCGCCGGCCGTCCACCCTTACCGGCGCAACACTGAAGACCTTGCGGCCGTGAACGCTGCGAGGGTCGTCTCCCAGTATGGGCAGGTGGTCGCCGGCCAGGAAGCGGCCGATGGGCGCAAGGTCGACCTGTTTGCGCTTGATGTCTCCCTTCGGCGCGGCATCGCCCACGACGCGGCCCTGGTTGTCCAGCAGGTACAGTTCCACCGAAGGATTCACGGCCATGAGCTGGTCGAACAGCGTTCGCACAGCATCCGGACGCCAGCCGCTGGCATCCATGAGCTGGGTGGTGCCCGCAATATGCTCGGCCAGCCCGAAGGATACCCGCTGAACCACCTCTTGTTCGTGGCGCGTGCTGGCGTTGATCTGCAGCCAGGCGGACACTGCGCTGCAGGCCAGCAGCAGCACCACGAACACGGCGGACAGGCTTTGCGTGACGGTCAGGCGTTTCATGATTGCTTGTATGGAACCTTTATGGAGGCGGGTTGTTATGGGGGCGGGGGGCCTAGCCGCCCGGCGCGGCGAACTTGTAGCCGTGGCCCCAGGCGGTAAGAATGCGCTGCGGGGACGAGGGGTCGATTTCTATCTTGGTGCGCAGCCGGTTGATGTGCGTGTTCACCGTATGTTCGTAGCCGTCGTGCTGATAGCCCCATACCTCGTTCAGCAATTCCAGCCGCGAGAAAACCCGGTTTGGATGGCGAGCGAAAAAATAAAGCAGGTCGAACTCCCTGGGGGTGAGCTCCAGCGGCTTGCCATCCAGCGTCACGCTGCGTGAAACCGGGTCGATGGTCAGGCCGTCGGCGACCAGCGCGCCCGCCTCGGCCCGGGCATTGCGCGCCAGCGCTTCGGTTCGGCGCAGCAGTGCCTTTACCCGAGCCACCAGCTCCAGCACCGAGAAAGGCTTGGCCAGGTAGTCGTCCGCCCCAAGCTCCAGGCCAAGAATGCGGTGCACCTCGCTGGATCGGGCGCTGGTGATGATGATGGGCACATAGCGATCCATGGTTCGGGCCCGCTTGCAGATTTCCAGCCCGTCCACGCCCGGCAGCATAATGTCCAGCACAATGGCGTCCCAATGCCCTTGCTCGAGCAGCCGCGCGCCCTCGTCGCCGTCCGCCGCATGGGTGATGGCATAGCCCTCGTCGCGCAAATGCAATTGCAGCAGATCCGCAATATGTTCGTCGTCCTCGACGATCAAAATCCGCCTGGCGCTGTTCATGAAAAGCCCTTTTGTTGACCACGCGCCGAAGCGCAAGCATCGGCCTTGAGGCCGGAGTTCTTCACCACCTCTATTGTCGCGGATTATCCGGCCCGCAGTTATCACAATTTTTTTAATTTTACGTGAGGACTTGAACAAGGCTTCGGGAAGACAATGGCTGCAATGAATGGGTTTTTCCGAGAGGGGCGGTTCTGGCGGCATCTACTTGCCTATCGATACTCGTCGGATTCAGAAAGACACATCCAGAGCGGAGGCTGGCACGCTCAATGAGGAGGGTGTTGGTGTTTACGGCCCGATTGGGGCCATAAGGCGTAAAAACGAAGACCAGGAGATCAACCATGAAGAAATTTTCCATAGCGCTGCTGTCGGTGTGTTTGGGCATGGGCGCCGCTGCCGCATATGCGGACAACGGAATGTCGAGTAACGACATGAGCAAGCAGGGAACCATGAGCCAGGGCAGCGCAATGAAAAAAGGGCAGGCCATGACGAAGAGCGGTGCCATGAAAAAGGACGATGCGATGAGCAAGGGCTCCATGAAAATGGACAATGCCATGAGCAAAGGCAATTCCATGGACAAGCATCAATCGATGAAGAACGATGCCATGAAAAAGGGCGATTCCATGGGCAAAATGAGCATGGATAGCAAGGGCGGCAAGTAAGCATAGAAAGGAGGATACCGAGATGCGGCGTTCCAACCCCAAGATAATCGCGGCGGCACCGCCGCGAACCGCACGGCTTGGCGCCTGGCTTGTGGGCGCCGCGCTTGCCGTCGGCGGCCTGCTCGTCGTGGCCGGCCAGCCGGCCCATGCCCGGGAGCAGGCCTATGCCATTCCCGCCCCGGCGCTGGACGAACCCGCCCACGCTTCAGCCACCACGGAAACCGCCGTATTCGCCGGCGGCTGCTTCTGGGGCGTGCAAGGCGTGTTCCAGCATGTAAAGGGCGTCAGGCAGGCGGTGTCCGGCTATGCCGGCGGCGCGGCGGCTACGGCCCATTACGGGATGGTCGGCACCGGCGCCACAGGCCACGCGGAATCCGTCCAGATAAGCTACGACCCCTCCGTCGTCAGCTATGGCCAGCTTCTGCAGATATACTTTTCGGTCGCCCACGACCCCACCCAACTGAACCGCCAGGGGCCGGACACCGGCTCGCAATACCGTTCCACGATCTTCACCGAAAACGCGCAACAGCAAAAGATAGCCGCCGCCTATATCGCCCAGTTGAACAAGTCCGGCGTCTATCCCGCCCCGCTGGCAACGACGATAGAGCCGCTGAAGGGTTTTTACCCCGCCGAAGGCTATCACCAGAACTACCTTACGCTGCACCCCGACAGCATGTATATCGTGATCAACGACCTTCCCAAGGTTCGGAATCTGCAAAAGATGTTCGCCAGCCGCTATATGGCGGAGCCTGTGTTGGTACATTGACCATACATACAACAGTGCCTGGCGAATCCGAGCGGCATCCAGGCCGCGAGGTGAGCGAAGCTCAGGCCCTTGAACCGGGGCTCTTCACCAGAAGGCCGCAAGCACGCACCATGCGCCGGTCGTCAGCGTATTCGTGCGGCCAGGGCGTCAATGTCGCTAATCGATATCGCGCCATATCCCAGTTCGATCAGCCCCTCGCGTTTCAATGTAACCAGGGTCATATTGCAGCGCTGGCGAGATACCATTGCCAGGTTGGCCAGTTCTTCTTGTGAAATCAGCAGATGATGCAGGCCCAATGGATTCAGCAACGGGTGGACCAGGCCCCAGAGGGCCCGCACCACCAGATGTTCGGCATCCAGCAGCCGGTGAGCAGCCATGCTGCCCATGAACCAGTGCAGACGTTCGTTGATTTGGCGCAGCAGAAACTCATTAAAGACAGGTTCATTCTGGCGCAACCAGTCGAAGGTAGAGCGCGGTATCATGGCGACGCGGCTATGGCGCAGGGCTATGATGTCGGATTGGCGGGGTTGGGCGCGCACCAGCGTGCCTTCACCGAACCAGCTGCCGACGGATTGGCCGCCTAGCGTCACAGTGCGCCCGTCAATGGCGCTGACCGACCACTTCAGCAAACCTTCCATGACGCCGAACCAGTGCTGCTGGACTTCGCCTTGATGTCCGAGCAACTCGCCGGCACTGAGGCTGCGCTCGATAAGATCTTGTTTTACCAGGGCTTTGGTCTGGTCGCCAAGCGCGTCGAACCAGTCGGAACCGCTGAGTAATTCGTCCCGGCTCAGGGAAACAATCTGTTGATGCAGCGGCCGTGCCATCAGCGCGAGGCGGCCAGCACGCTGGCCGTCAGTTGGCCAAGCGCCCGGTCCAGAGGCGAGGCCGTCTTGGGGACGGTGACCGTAACAGGCCGGCACTGAAGCAGGACGATATTGTCGCCGGACGGCAACTCGCGGTCGATCGCGAACTCGATGTCCTGGGGGGCGCCACGCATGCGTTCAAGACGTTTGCCCACTTTTGACAAAGCGATGGCTTCGCTGTCGTTCAGGCTGAAAATTTCGCGTCGGCCCGCTTCCACCGGGTGCGCTTTGCCGTCGGGCCCGTACTCGAGGTGTTTGTCACCCAGCACGCGCTCAATGACCTGGCCTTCGACTTTGGCCACGACGTAACGGTCGGGGGTCACGTCGCCGCCGACCACGCCCAGCCCCAGCCCATGGCAGGCTTCGATGACGATACGGGAACGGTCGCCGGTGGTCGGGCTTATGGTAAACATCACGCCGGCCGCCCGTGCATCGACTACCTTCTGGATCACGATGGCCATGTGAACGGCCAGCGGATCAATATTGTTTTTCCAGGCATAGCCCAGGGCTCGCGCCGAAAACGCGCTTGCCCAGCAGCGGCGTACATGCAGTTCGACGTCATCGCCGTTCTTCATGCCGACATAGGTTTCATATTCGCCGGCAAAGCTGGTGCCTTCGGTGTCCTCCGCCGTTGCGCTCGAGCGCACGGCCACGGCCAGTTCGGGCAGTTGCAAGGCGCGTGACAGGCCGTCATAGCCTTGAATGACGGCATTGCGCAGCTCGGAGGGCATGGGGGTGTGGTCGAACCATGCCACGACTTCACGTTCGAGGGCCTCGCGGGCTTCGAGCGAGTGTTTGTCTATACCGTCCATGGCGTTGCGCAGGCGCTCGCCCATACCGGTCTCATCCAGATAATGACGATGGGCGGGCGTTGCGATGATGAAGCCCGGAGCAACCGGAATGCCGGCCTGGGCCATGAGCGCCAGCCCGTGGCCTTTGCCGCCGACCTGTGCCGGTTCCAATGCGCTTTGTTGTTCGAAGGTCAGGGTCCAGTCTTGCATGGCGGTTGTCTCCTTGCTGCAATAGCTTATACCTTTATGGGATTGGTCAGGCGGCCAATAGTTCGACGGTACCTTTGTAGCCGTCAATCCGGATGCGTTGGCCCGTTTTGAGCTGAGCGGTGGCAAAGCCCGTGCTGACCACCGCGGGCATGCCGTACTCGCGGCACACAATCGCCGCGTGGCTCATCAGACCGCCAATGTCGGTAACCACACCGGCAACCACCGAGAACGCCGAGGCCCAGGACGGAGCCGTAATGGCAGCCACCAGAATTTCGCCCGGCTTCAGTTCGCTGATTTCGTTTTCGTGGCGAATAACCCGGACGATGCCTTCGATGACGCCGGGCGATGCCGCGATGCCTTGCAACGCTGTTGCGTTGCCGCCGCTGGCTTGGGCCAGCCACTGTTGTACGCGTTCGGTAGTGACGCCGTAGTTCATGATGGCAAACGGGTCAGTGACTTCGCTTGGGGGCGTGCCATAGGCCGGCGCCGCAGTTTCGGTGCGCAAAGCACCCATGATCTTGCGGCGTGCTTCGATTTCGCGTGCCCAGTGCTGCACGCCGCGCGCCGGTACGCCAATCGCCCAGGATTCAACCATGTCGAACAAGGCCTGGTCGATTTCAAACCGGTTCAGGAAATAGAAATCGCCGGCCTGACGGAAGAACCCGGCGGCCACGAAGACGTCGGCCAGTTCGCGGATCTTGCGCCAGAATACGGCGTGGCTCCAGTGCTCGACGTAAATATTGTGTTCCTCGATGTAGGGGAACACATTGCGCGACAGGGCCAGCGCTTCGTCGAAGGCCCGGGCTTCTTCGGGGGCCAGCAGCGCGCGGTATTCGGCCACGATTTCATCGCGATCTTCGTGCAGCTTCTCTACCGGGCGGTCGATGACTTCGCCATTGCGCAGCAGCTCAGCATAGCGGCTGATCGCGTGCAACGGGATCGACAGGTTTTCGTTCCAGGTTTCCTGGTCATGCAGGAAACCGTACTCGGCAAAATAATTGAACCAGGGTTCACGCACTTCTTCGAGCGCGGCCAGCCAGCGTGCGCCATTGGCCTGTTTGGCCATACTGGCGAGGACGGTATCGGCGGCGTCATTCGCGTTGATGATCGGGTCGACATTCAGTTCGACGGCCAGCTTGGCCAGGCGGCGCAGTTCGTCGTCGGGGCGAAAGGCCATACCCTCGACGCCCGCCACCATGCGCGCAATGGTCTGATCCTGAATCTCGGGGAAGGCCTTTTTGCACAGGTCGAAAAATACCAGGTAGGCCCCGTAGCCCAGACCGAGCATTTCGAAGTGATATTGCCAGACCAGGAAAAAGTCGTCGACCAGGCGATGGTAGTTTTCCACCAGGCTCCATGATACTGAACGCCCCTGGCCTTCGGTCACGATCTCGATGGGTTCGATTTCGGGCAAGCTCGCAAATTGCAGCGATTTCATCCGGTCGATCGCCGCGGTCATCTTGCTTTTCCAGTTGGCGTACAGCGAATCCCAGTTCTTGTAGTAATGGCCGGCGCGTTCCTGGAACAGGGCAAGGCGGCGCTGGATCTCGGCCGGATCGGAAACTGCCTGCGGGCAAATATAAACAAAGCCGTTGACCATGCGCACATCCAGTCCCAGCGCGGCGGGTAGCACGATGCTGCGCGCGCCATTGACGCCGCAACCGTAGTACACGGCCTCGGCGCCGATGCTGTCAAAGGGGTGAACCGCGCGAGACCAGTGCATGGAATCGGCGAACCAGAAACGTTCCTGTTCAAAGTCGCGGCCGTCGGGTTGAGAGACCAGGAAGTAAGGGTACATGCGTTCCCAGCCTTCGGCTCCGGAGGGCGCCTTGGCTTCATGCAGGTAGGGGAAGCGGTCTGTGAGTGCGTTCATGGATTGTCTCCTTGAGGAAATGCCGCGCTCTGGAATTGGCGCGGTCTATGGCGTTTTGCTTGAAAGCTTCAGGGCACGATGGACTGCAGCTGATTCACGAGTTCACCTACGTCGTGCGCAATCCAATGGGGTTGCTGGCCGGAGGGCAGGTCCGGCAAATCCTTGGCCTGCGTGGCGCCGCTGAGTACCAGCACGCCCATGGCATCCATGTCGCGGGCCAGTGCCATTTCGGCCTGGGCGGCATCGCCCACGATGACAATTTGGCCGTTGCCGCCGCCAAGCCGTCGCCGGAGGCTCTGGCCCAGTTCTTTGGATGGCTTGCCGCACACAATGGGCTGCACGCCGGTGACCGAGGCGATCGCGTGGGCGATGGCGGATGAAACGGCTATGCTGCGGTTTACACCGCCGTGAAACCAGGGCGACGAGACCGAGGTGTACAGCGCGGCGCCATGATCGGCGATGCTTATGCAGGCGGCATTCAGGTTGGCCGAGGCGTAGTTGTCGGCGGCGCCCACAACGACGGCATCGGCATCTGAAGTGTCGGGCGCCACCACGTCAAGCCCGGAGCCGCGCACGGCTTCAGCCATGCCTTCATCGCCTACGACCAGAACTCGCGCACCGGGATGAGCCCGGGCGATGGTGTCGCCCGCCGCCGTGGCGGCCGTCATCATCTCGTGGTCGGCAATGTCCAGTCCTATGTCGCGCAGGTGCGCGGCGTAGGTGGCTACGGTGCGCTGCGAGGCATTGGTGCAGACGACAAATTTGCGCTCATTGCGCCGCAGCCAGTCAAGCAGTCGGGCCGCACCTTCAATGGCTTTTCCGCCGGCGCCGCCGGCCTTGCTGGTCTTGACCAGGCAACCGTCAACGTCGAGCATCCAGCCGTTGGCGTGAGCCAGATCCGTCAAAATGGATCGGGCATCACGGTTTTCATAGAGCACATCCCGGTAAGGAAAGGCCAGGGCTTTGGTCATTTTGTGGTTCCTTGTCGGGCGGGCGCCGTGCGCCTGCCGGTCAGTGTCAGTGTGGCGTCACCTTGTGCAACCTGAATCGACAGTGGGCGCTGCGGGTCGCTCAGGGCTGCGGCAAGCTCACGCAAGCCCAGGTCAGCGCCACCGGCGCGCGCGCGCCGGCGGCTGTCGCGGTCAACGATCATGGCGTCCATCTGTTCCCCGGGCATAACGGCGCGCAGCAGCAAGTCTTCGTCGGTCAGGCTGCCCCCGAAGCGGTGACGCAACTCTTCGAGCGAGGGGGCTTCCTGTTCAGCACGCGTGGCGCGTTGTCGAGCCCTGGGCAGCTCATGAACGCGGTCCAGAAGATCCGGATCGATAGGGCCGGGCATCGGCCCCCAGTCGCCCAGCAGCATGTCGACGACTTCATCGCTGATGCGCTGATAGCGTTCCTGGGCCATGACGTTCAAAGCCGCTTGCGTCACGATGTATTGGGCAAACGGGGTAACCACAATGGGCCACCCAAGGTCGGCCCTGACTTGCTGCGCCTCTTCAACGACGGCCGGCATCAGGTGCTCTTTGCCCATTTCACGCAGCTGGCGCGCCGTGGTGCTGAGTACGCCGCCGGGCAATGTGTGGCGGTAGTACGCTTCGTCGTACAACAGCGGTTTGCCTTCGGGCAGGTTGCGCAATCTGGCCTCGCGCATCAGTAGATCGGAAGCCTTCTGCATGGCATCGAGATCGACATCGACCGTGTGGCCGCGCGCCCGCAGATTATGAACCAGCTGCATGGCCGACGCGTGCGATGCGCCTTCGGCAAGCGGCGGCAAGGCGCAGTGCAGACGATGCAAGCCCAGGTCGGCGCCGGTCAGCAGGGTCAGCGGCGCCAGGCCGGTATTGCAGTGGGTGTGAAGCTCGTCGATGACTTTGTTTTTCAGGCCGCGGCGAAGGCTGGGAACCAGCGTCTGCAGGCGCTCGGGTGTCAGCAGGCCGGCGGGGTCCTTGATGTAGATGGAGTCAATGGCATCGCAGTTGTCGAACTGGGCGATTTTCTCGGTGAAATAGGCATCGGTATGCACCGGGCTGATCGTATAGCACAGCCCGCCGATGATTTCTTCGAACCCCGCTTCTTTGGCCAATCGGGCGGTAGACATGGCTGCTTCCATATCGTGCATGGGGTCTATCACCCACAGGCGGGTCACACCGTGGCGGCGCAGCAGTTCGAAGGCCAGCTTGAACAGGTTGGATGGCGTGCGCGAGAAGGTGATGAAGCGCTTGCCTGTGGTCAGGAAACCCAGCATGGTATCGGGCGCAGCCTTGCGCAGGGCATCCAGGCGATCCCAGGGATCTTCGCGGTGGTAGCGTACCGCCGTGGCGAACATGGTGCTGGTGGCCGCCTCGGCGGCGTAGTACTTGGCAGCATTGATATGGGGCGCCACGCGTTCTATCGTGCCGGTGCGTACGCCCACCGCCCCCCAGATGCTCTGGTTGCCGTCACGCAGGCTTACATCGATCAGTCTTACATCGGTCATCTCGGATCCTCCATGAGCCGCGGCAGGGCGTCTTCGAGCCAGCGCGTCGTCACGTTGTTTTTGACGACTTCCGGGGTCTTGAGCAGGCGCTGCAGCAGCGGCAGGTTGGTGCGTGGCCCTTCGATTTCCAGTCGCTCCAGTGCTTGCTCCAGGCGTTGCAGGGCCGCCGCGCGATCCGGGCCCCAGGCAATGATTTTCGCCATCAAGGCATCGTAATGCGGCGGGAACCGGTAGTTTTCATACAGGTGGGTGTCCAGCCGGATGCCTCCCAGCGGTGCAGGGCGCCAGCGCGTCAGCGTGCCCGGTGACGGCGCCAGCCCCCGATGCGCATCTTGTGCCGTCAGGCGTAATTCGATGGCGTGGCCGTCGACCCGGATGTCTTCCTGGCGCAGTGATAGCGGTTCACCAAACGCCACCAGTATTTGCTCGCGCACCAGGTCGACCCCCGTAACCGACTCGGTGACCGGGTGCTCGACCTGCACCCGCGGATTCACTTCAAGAAAGCACCAGGCGTTGCGCTGCACGTCATAGAGGAATTCGATCGTTCCCAGGCTGACGTAGTTGATTTGCCTGGCCAGGCTGAGGGCATAGCCATGCAGGGTGTGCCGGGCCGATTCCTCCAGAGCGGTGCACGGGGCTTCTTCCAGCATTTTCTGGTAACGGTACTGCACGGAGCATTCGCGCTCTGCCAGATGGATGTGATTGCCGTGCCGGTCGCCGAGAATCTGCACCTCAACGTGCTTTGCGTCCGCCACGAAGCGTTCGACAAACACGGTACCGTCGCCGAAGGCGGCCTGGGCTTCGGAAGCGGCCAGTTCCCACGCCGCGACCAGATCCTTGGCGTCATGCACCAGCTTCATCCCGCGCCCGCCGCCGCCAAAAGCCGCCTTGACCAGTACCGGGTAGCCGATCTGGCCGGCCAGCGCCAGCGCCTCTTCACCTGAAGTGGTGGGTCCGCCCGGCGAAACCGGCACGCCGGCCGCTTGTGCAACACGGCGCGCACTGAGCTTATCGCCCAGGATATCAAGGTGTTCGGGCTGCGGGCCGATGAAGATCAGGTCGTTATCGGCGCAGGCTTGGGCGAGGGAGACACGCTCCGACAAAAAGCCGTAGCCCGGGTGCAGCGCCGTGCAACCGGTGGCCACCGCCGCATGCACCACGGCATCGACATTCAGATAGCTTTCTGAAGCATGAGATGGCCCCAGCACCACCGTTTGCCCGGCCCGTCGCGCGGGCAACGAGTTCTTGTCGAAGGCCGATACGCCCAGGACGGTGTCAATGCCCAGGCGGTCGCAAGCTTCAATGATGCGAAGCGCGATCTCGCCGCGGTTGGCGACGAATACCTTGCGAGGCTTGGCTGCGGTCATGACGCGCTCGATTCCTGAACGCTGAACAGGGGCTGGCCAAACTCTACAAGTTCGCCGTTCTCGGCGTGGATGGCCACAATAGTGCCGCTGACCTCCGCACTTACCGAGTTCATCAGCTTCATGACTTCTACTATGCACACCACGGAATCCGGGCCGACAGCGTCACCGATATGAACAAAAGGCGGTTCGCCGGGCTTTGGGGCGCCATAAAACGTACCCAGCATGGGGGCCGTGATGACCTTCGCGCCTGGCACCGGGTTGCGGGCAATACCGGATGCGGACGGCTTGCTTTTTTGAGTGTCGCCTGGTGCGATTGGCTGCGCTGCGAGAGGAGCCGGCGTGGTCGGCGCGATGTGCGCCGCCGGGGCTGCCGAAGACGGCCTCACGGCCTCGGCTTCGACGGCGCCGCGACGCACCACGATATGTGTTTCCCCTTTGTCGTAGCGAAACTCCGTGAAGTCGGCCTCTTTAAGCAGCGCCACCAAGGACGCCAGTTCGGCAAGATCAATATCCATGGGCTACCCTTGTCTCTCCAGTGGTTGGAATAGTTTGATAATTGTTGTGAGAGCAGTGTAGGCAGGGCCGCCGGCATCATCTGTCGGGGCGATGACAATTGAGGTTAGGGATTTCACTAGGAGGGGAAATGAGGGAAGTGGGCAGGGTGCCGGTTGGCGTGCCCATTGACATTGCAACCACGCTCGGATCTATGGTGAGTGCCGCCCGGAAAGCCCAGGGGATGCACCAGGCATGTAGCAGCCGTTAAGAGTGTTCCATGTCCCGGCTCATCCAGCTATGCAGGCCGGCGACCCAGGTTTCTGCCGCCAGGCCCAGCGTTGCGCGTATTTCCGCGGCGCGTGCATAGAGGTCGTCAAAATCGACCGAGGGCGGCTGCTTGAATGCGATCGCCACCATATTGCCGTCGTGGACTTCAGGCAGCCACGCTACCGCCTCGAAGGCATTCGCCATCATCTGGATATGCTGCAGATGATCCGGCCAGTCGCAATACACGTTCACGGTCATCATGCCCTTGGCGGTCAAGCAGTTGGCGCATGCGGCGTAGAAGGCGTCGGTGCTCAGCAAAGGGCCTTTCGCTTGCGCATCGTACAAATCGACTTGAAGAATGTCGATTGAACGGCGACGGGAAAAGTCCATCACATAATCCAGGGCATTCATGTTCAGTACGTTTAGCCGTTCATCGTCGGGCGGCAGCGCGAAGTGAGTACGGCAGATATCGATGACGCCTGGATCAAGCTCGACCGCGGTGACCGTGGCCGGAGCAAGGCGGCGATAGCAGAATTTGGTCAGCGCCGCCGCGCCCAGACCGAGCTGAGCAATGTGCGCGGCGTCGTCGCGAAACAGCAGCCACATCATCATTTGCTGGACATATTCCAGTTCGATGTCGTCCGGCTGGTCGATGCGCATGGCGCCTTGCACGGCGGACGAGCCGAAATGCAGGGTGCGCACGCCGTCAGCCTCCAGAATGTTCAGCATAGTTTTATTGGTGTGATGGGCATGTAGCATTATCGCCAATCAGCGGGATAGATGCAGGCGCCATATGCCGTTGTGGCCTTCGCCAGCGTCCCGGTTGCAAAGATAGCGAACGTACGGCAGTCAAATCTTGCGCGTGCGGGGAGGATGATAAATCACCAGCATTTCCAGCGGGTCCGCGCCGGTGTTACGAAACGAATGCGCCTGGCCGGCCGCGATGGGGCTCACAGACCCCGCGCGGACTTCCTTGACTTCGTCTTCGACTGTTACCTCCCCGTGGCCTGAAAGAATATAAAACACATGAGCCCACGGCTCGACGTGCCTGGGCGAAGCGCCGCCCGCGCCGACGGTCGTCAATTCGATGCTGTAGGCATTATTGGTAAATTCCGGTGGCACAACGGTCTTGTAGCCTGCTTTCCGGATGAATATTCCCGTCAGCGGAGTCCAGTCTATATCATCAACATGCCAAGTTACGCCGCCGCCTGCCGCCTGTTTCGGCAAGGCGCTGTTTTCGGGGTTGTGTTCCGTAGTGGGGTTCATGTCTCGATCCTTCAATGTTGTTGATGTAGTTCCATGCGGTTGGCCCTGAATATGGGAATTCCTGGGCTGACCGGGATGGCATGCCGGCGAAATGACGACTGCATATTGCCGAGGTAGGCCGCTATTCAAGTCGCGCTAGGTGTAATCACTTTATCGGTTATAAAATCGGTAATCAATATCGATTAATAGAATCAATATAAATGGATAACCCTGATTATGTAACGCGCGAAGAAGCCATTCGGGCACTGCAAATCAAGCCTGCAACGCTTTACTCCTATGTCAGCCGGGGCCTGCTGCGGCGAATCAAGGACCGTGACCAGCGCCGCAGCATGTATCTGCAAGAAGACGTCGACAGGCTCAAGGCCCGGCGCCCCGGCCAGCCCGTAACAGCCGATGCCGCCGCCAAAGCCCTGCGATGGGGTGAACCGGTAGCCAGCACAAGCATCACCTGCCTTGACTCCTCCGGACCTTGCTACCGCAATCGCAAAGCCATCGAGCTTGCGCGTTCCGGCGCTTCGTTCGAGGCCGTGGCCCACCTTCTGTTTACCGGCTTATGGCAGCCCGCGGCGGGAGCCTGGCCCCGGGTAGAAACCCCGGTCGATACCCTGAAAACGTTGAAGTCGATGGGTAAAGGTATCGAGGCCGCCGATTTCAGCAAAGCCGTTACCAGGGCCGTCTTGTCGCTGGGCATGCAGGGCCGCGGCGCTACAGAGCTGGCCGGAGAGGGTGCGGAACCTGAACGTCTCATCATCCAGACCGTGGCCGGGTGCATGGGCTTTCTGTCTTCACATGGCCGTTTCTTTCCTCGCCGGGAAGGCGAATCCATCGCTGCCCAGGTTCTCGGGGCCGCCGCCTGCAAGCCGTCGGCCGGAGCCGTAGCCGCCATCGATGAAATGCTTATCGTGCTTGCCGATCATGAACTGGCCAGCGCCACATTTGCCGCGCGCATCGCCGCCTCCACCCACAGCGACCTGTATTGCTGCGTCGGCGCCGCCTTGTGCGCGCACGCCGGATCCGCCACCGTTGCCGCCACCTTCGCGGTCGACGAGCATGTGTTCCACCCGCTTTCAAAGCGTAATTGGAACGAAATGCACGCCCTGGTCAAGCAGCGCGGCACGACCTTGTTCGGCTTCAACCACCCGCTTTACCCAAGCGGCGATCCCCGCGCCGACTACCTGCTGGAACTGGTATCCAGGCTGAAGCCGACCGATCCCAAGGTGCCGATGGTGCTTCGATTTCTAGAGCAGGCAAGAACAGAAAGCGCCGTGTTGCCGGGCATTGCCGTGGCTTTGGTCGTGTTCGCCAGAGCGCTGGGCATGCCCTCGGGCGCGGCATCCGCGCTATGGATAATCAGCCGATCCGCCGGCTGGATCGCACATGCTCTGGAACAGCGAACCCAAGGGTATATGTTGCGCCCGCGGGCCCGTTTCGTGGGTGGAGATACCACCGCCATGTATCGTCCCGGGTAGCTGCCGTCATTCATCAATGCGTCTTTCAGATAGAGCCTCGCCGCCGGCAGAGGCGCGAATCAACATCAAAGGGGTTCCATGAAACTCGATCTAGCCAACTACGCCGCCACCATGGCCCGCTACAACCGCTGGATGAACACCAAGCTTTACGCTGCCGTTGCGCCTCTTGACGATGCGCAGCGCAAGGCGGATTGCGGCCTGTTCTTCGGTTCCGTACACCGTACCTTGAATCACCTGCTGCTCTGCGACCAAATGTGGCTGGCCCGATTCACCGGCGCGCCCGTCGCCGCGGTCAACCTCGACGACGAGCTGTTCGCCGATTTCGAAGGCCTGAAAAAGGCGCGAGAAATCACCGACGGCGACATCGAGCATTGGGTGGAGGGGCTGGTCTCGTCGCCTCCGCCCGACCGGCTGCATTACATCAGCGTGTCCCAGAATGCCGCCCGGGACGTGGATTTCGCCCAGACCATCATCCACTTCTTCAACCATCAAACCCATCATCGAGGCCAGATAACGGCAGCCTTGTCGCGGCAAGGCGTGGATTTTGGCGTGACCGATCTTATTTTCATGCCGGGCGTGGGGCTTGCCAGCTAAGTTCGACGAACAGGCGGGAAAGATGGCTTTGGCTTAGGCTTTAGCCGCACGCCACCATTGAGCAACGGATTCTTTATCGCCCTCGAGCCAGGCCGCCTTTGGGGCGACTGCATTCCACGCTTCGCGATGCTTGGATGAAACGGTTGTCAACAGCGGCTTGCCCGCCGCAATGGCCGCCTGGAACACCGGCCAAAGCCCCCCTTGCGAAGCTTCCAGCTTGCCGAACTTGCTCAAAACCACGACATCGGCTTGCGCTATTTGTGCTAGCAGATCGGCGGCGGCGCTTTCCAGCCCTGTTGCATCGAGATGGCAGTCGCTGTCGGCCGGCGGAGTGTCGAGCTGGATGGAGAATTCCTTCCCCGATGCAAGATCGCGCACGAACCCCGCGCTGCACATGCCTTCCTCGGTATTGTTCTCGGCGAGAACACCGGCGACTTTTATGCCCGCGTTACGCCATGCGGCAACAGCGTCCGACAAAAGAGCCTGGGAATCCAGGCCTTCACGGTTTGCGATGACGGCGATGTTGTTCGAGTTGGACATTGATTTCTTCCGATTCTAGGTTAATAGGCCGTGCCAGAGAAGATAAATGGCCAAGACCGCCGCGATGCCAAGGTCCGAGACCATGGCCGCGATTTCCGCGCCGGTGGAGGCTTTGTTTCTGACATGCTGGATGCCCGCCAGCCCAAAGAAGATACAGCCCGCCAGAGCTACAGCCGGCACCCAGGCCGGGAAGTAAAGGCTCGCGATGGCCGGGACTCCCAGCGCAAGATTGCCAAAGCCAATCTCCAGCACAAGCTTGCTTGCCTCGGGGTCATGGATTTCAAAAATTCGTTTCGCGGTAAAACCCGGCCGCAGCATTTGGTGCACTGCTGCAACAGCAAGGCGCCACCCCATGCCCCAGAACACGAACCAGGTGCCCAGCGCATCAACCAGTTCCGCCTGGCCGGCGGTGACGTCCAGAATAATTGAAATAACAGGCAGGACTGCCATCAGCAAAACGATCACGACAAGCTGCATGGCAGATTCTCCTATGCGATCAAGCAGATGTGACGATAGCTGCCGCGGCGTGGATGCGCAACTGCTTGGCCGGTGTAGGCGCCGGCATTGTATTATCTCGGCAAGCCGGCCGAAAAAGGATTTCAATGATCAACCTTCCCACTTTCGACGATGTGGCGGCGGCGTCTGAACGTATTCGGGGCTACGCCCACAAGACTCCCGTGATGACTTCGCGCACGGTCGACGAAGACTTCGGCGCCAGCGTTTTTTTCAAGTGCGAGAACTTACAGAGGATGGGGGCGTTCAAGTTCCGCGGGGGCTTCAATGCCTTGTCGAGGCTCACTCCTGAACAGCGCAAGGCTGGGGTTGTCGCCTTTTCCTCCGGCAACCATGCGCAAGCAGTTGCGCTTTCGGCCAGGCTTCTGGATATTCCCGCCACCATTGTCATGCCGCACGATGCGCCGGCAGGCAAGATGGCTGCCACCAAAGGCTATGGTGGCAATGTGGTGGTCTACGACCGCTACACGCAGGATCGCGAGCAGATCGGCCGGGAGCTGGCGGAAAAACACGGCCTGACACTGATCCCACCTTACGACCACCCCGACGTGCTCTGCGGCCAAGGCACGGTGGCCAAAGAGCTGTTCGAAGAGCTTGGCCCGCTGGATGCCCTTTTCGTGCCGTTGGGCGGCGGCGGCCTGCTTTCGGGCTGCGCGTTGGCCGCCCGGGCGCTGGCGCCCGACTGTCAGCTATACGGTGTCGAGCCCGAGGCGGGCAACGACGGCCAGCGCTCGCTCCGCACGGGCGCCATCGTACATATCGACACGCCCAAGACCATCGCCGACGGCGCGCAAACACAGCATCTGGGCAATCTGACGTTCCCCATCATCCAGCGGGACGTCAACGACATCCTGACCGCTTCGGATACCGAACTTATCGACTGCATGGCCTTCATCGCCACCCGCATGAAGATCATTGTCGAGCCGACCGGCTGCCTGGGATTCGCTGCCGCCCGGCGGATGAAGGACAGACTGAAGGGAAAACGCATCGGCGTGATCCTGAGCGGCGGAAACATCGATATGGCGCGTTTTGCTGGGTTGGTCGGCGGCGAGTCACCTTAGCTACTTTCTCGCGACGGCGGAATACGGTATGCTGTTGCCGTTGTCTCTCGCCGGGGTTTTCTTCCTCGAAGGCAGCCGTAAGCGTTTACGTTAACCAACGCATTACCAGCGGCACTTGCGCCGGCTGGCGATGTGCGTTGGTGTTGCTCCACTACTCATCTCGCTTGCCTATCGTTTTGATGCCGCCTTGAAGGAGCGGCACATTTAATGTCGAACATTTTGCGGGATTCTTCTTTACGCCGTCTGGTCTGGATGACCCTGGCGTTATTCTTTTCCTATCTGGCCGTAGCCATGTCCATGCCTGCCGTGGCCGTGCATGTCTCGCGCACCCTGGGCATGGACAACGTCGCTTCCGGCCTGGCCGTGGGCATCGCCTTCCTTTCTACCATTCTCAGCCGCGGTTGGGCCGGGCGTCTGGCGGATATGCGAGGCGGCAAGACCAGCATGCTGGCGGGCCTAGCCGTGTACACGCTGGCCGCGCTGCTGTGCCTGGCATCGTCCTTGCCAGCGCTGGGAGCAGGCACTGCATCGTACGTCATTTTGCTTGCCGGCCGGCTGCTGTTGGGGCTGGGCGAAAGCCTTACCCTGGTCGGCGTGCTTGCCTGGTGCATGGCCATGATGGGGCCGGCACGCTCCGGCCTGGTGATGGCGATGGCCGGCATGGGCATGTATGGCGCGTTTGCCGTAGGCGGTCCGCTGGGGCTGTGGCTGCTGCAGCATAGCGGCTTTGTCGGCCTCATGGTAATTTGCGCCGCCTTGCCGCTGCTCGGCGCGTTGATGTCGTGGTGGGTCGCGCCCGTCGTTCTTGCGCAGTCGGGCCAACGCCCGCCGTTCGCGCAGGTCATCGGGCTGATCTGGAAGCCCGGCACCGTGGTCGGCCTGCAAGGCATAGGCTTCGCCGCGCTCGGCGCTTTCCTTCCCCTGTATTTTCTTGCCAAAGGATGGCATGGCGCAGGCTATGGCCTGACGTGCTTCGGCGTTGGCTTCGTGGTGATGCGGCTGCTGTGCGGCACCCTGCCGGATCGAATCGGCGGAGTTCCCGTGGCACTGGCATCGCTGCTGGTGGAAGCCATCGGCCAAGCTCTGCTGTGGCTAGCACCCAATCCAACCGTGGCCCTGGCGGGAGCACTATTGACCGGCATGGGCTGCTCCATGGTGTTTCCGGCTATGGGACTCGAAGCGGTCAAGCGAGTGCCCGCCCACCTGCGCGGAACCGCCATCGGCGGCTTCGCCGCGTTCCAGGACCTGGCCTATGGCGCCACCGGACCGGTGGCGGGCTGGATTGCGGATCATTTTGGGCACGCTCAGGTGTTTTTTATTGGGGCCGCCGCGGCAGGGCTGGGGGTGTTTATGACGCTACGGTTGCGGGAGAGGTAGCGGGGTGGCCAGCATCTTGCGATTTACTTCGTAGCTTGTGCTGCGGCCGCCTGCTGTCGATTTATGAAGCACCCCTTGTTGGAGCAACCCTGTGATGTCGCGTAGGGCAGTGTCATTGGAACACTTGGCGAGGGCTGCCCATTTACTAGTGGTCAGCTTTCCTTCATACCCATCCAACAGTCGATTCAGCACCTTGATCTGCCGTTCGTTCATCGGAATGGTCGAGGCTTGTTGCCAGAACTTCGCCTTGGACAGCACCTGATCCAGCGCACCGTGGGCCTGTTCCACAGCTTTTAACAAGGTTGCCAAGAACCATTGCAGCCACCTTGTCACGTCCATGTCGCCCTTTTGTGTACGCTCAAGAACGTCATAATAGGCGTTCCGCTCTCGCTGAATTTGCGCGGAGAGACTATAGAACCGTTGTGTGCTTCCATCCGCTCGTGCCAGGAGTAGATCGCCGATGGCGCGGGCAATCCGGCCATTGCCGTCATCAAAAGGATGCAGCGTGACGAACCATAAGTGTCCCAGGCCGGCACGTAGTAGATGGGGATGGTTGGCCCGCGCGTCATTCAACCAGGCCAGGAAAACATTTATCTCCGCGGGCAGCCGATCAGCCGGAGGAGCTTCGAAGTGAACCTTCTCACGGCCAATCGAGCCAGAAATCACCTGCATTGGGCCCATGGAGTCATCGCGCCAACGGCCAACGTGAATGCGGCTCAGCCCCGAGTAGCCGGTCGGAAATAGTGCGGCATGCCAGCCAAGCAGACGCTCAATGGTCAGTGGAGCAGCCGCATTATTGGTCGCGTCCAATACCATGTCCACGACACCGTCTACGTGGCGATCCACGGGGGCTAGGGCGCCGATGTCCACACCCAGACGACGAGCGACTGAGGATCGAACAGAGGCTGCTTGCAGCGTTTCGCCTTCGATGGCGCTGGTTTGGATGACATCTTCCGTTAACGCGAAGAGGCAGGCCTCATCACGCAGGGCCATACCTATATCCGCCAGGCGGCCAAGGAGCATCCCTTGGGTACGGCTGACCGATGCCAAGGGCTCCGCCAAGGCAGAGAGATCGTATTTCCAGCCAGGCCAATGCGGCGATTGCCAGATATATTCACCGTAATTCATGCGGTGATTGTGGTGGGTTTTTGCCTTGCTGTCAATTTTTGCTGCGGTTGATGGTTAGTTGTGCGAATCGGCCAGGCAAGGGGTGACGTTGTCCTGGGCCGCTCTGAAACGACGTTCTGAGAGGAGCGGGACACCCTTCATGCTGGCGCCGGGGGAGCTATCCAGTGCAGCTTGCAGTCAGGCAAGTTACTATTTCCTCCAATAAGGTAAGTCAGAATAGGTCAGGAAATGGATCAAGTCATACAAAGGTTGCGCCGGTTTCGCGACGATCGCGACTGGAAACAGTTTCATAACCCCAAAGATTTGGCTGTGGCCCTGAGCATCGAAGCCGGCGAGTTGCTGGAAGCTTTTCTCTGGAAGGCGCCCGAAGATGCCGACACTGAAAAAGTAAAAGAAGAACTGGCGGATGTCCTGGCTTATGCTTTGTTGCTATCGGATGCTTATGGCTTTGATGTGCAAAAAATCGTCCTGGAAAAAATCGAGCGTAACGAAGCCAAATACCCGGTAGACAAGGCCAAGGGTAGCGCCAAGAAATACACTGAACTATGAGCGCACCGCATCTTGTCGAAGTAAATCAATACGGGTTTTCGTCTGACACCTTGGACGGCATAAAGGCCAACGCCTACGCCAGCAATAATTGGCCGCTGGTTTATATACTCAGTGACGGCGCCACCCGCCATGCCTATGTTGGCGAAACCACCGATACGCTTACTCGGTTGGGTACGCATCTAAAGCACCCGCACAAAAAGAAGCTGACCACGGTGCATCTGATAAGCAGTGAGAGGTTCAACAAGTCAGCGACCCTGGATATCGAATCGGGGCTTATTAAATACATGGCTGCCGACGGCCGTTTCAATCTGTTGAATGGCAACCTGGGTCTGGTCGATCACAATTATTATCAGAAAGACGAACTGTACTCGCAGATTTTTCGTGAAACCTGGGACAAACTGCGGGCGCAAGGCGTTGCGGAACGTTCGCTCGAAGTCATCGATAATTCCGATGTATTCAAATATTCGCCTTATAAATCCTTGTCATTCGACCAGCGGCAAGGCTTGATGGAAATCATGCGCGCATTGCTGGATCCTGGCTTGAAGAACATTGTGGTCGAAGGTGGTGCGGGAACTGGAAAGTCGGTTCTAGCCATCTTCCTTTTCAAGCTTCTTCATTCCGACGATGCCGACCTGAGTCTGCAAGAGTTTTCCGAAGAGGAAAACGAGCTGCGCGAGCTGTTAGCGCAACTTAAACAACGCTACGTAAAGCCTCGTATGGCGCTGGTTGTGCCGATGACATCGTTCAGAGGCACCCTGAAAGATGCCTTTAGAAACGTGGCTGGCCTGAGCGCGGATATGGTTATCAGCCCTTCGGAGCTGGCGCGGAACTATTACGACATTGTGCTGATTGACGAGTCACATAGATTACGTAAGCGTGTCAATTTGGGTGCATACTACGGAGCTTTTGATAAGGCATGTAAGGCGCTTGGGCTCGATAAATACACCTGCAGCGAGGTCGATTGGGTAAAGCAGCAGTCGGATAAGGCGGTGTTCTTCTATGACCCGGACCAATCCATCAAACCTTCCGACGCCAATGCCGCCGATTTTCAGGCAATCATGTCGTCGCCTGGCTCAAGGGTAATGACACTGGTGTCCCAGTTTCGTGTCCGGGGAGGGCAGCATTATGTGCAATTCATCGACGACCTTCTGAACACACGCTTGGTAGCGAATAACGTGTTCAGATCGAGAAAGTACGAATTCCTGTTGTTCGACGATATATCGGAACTGATTGCGGAAATTCGCGAGAAGAATCAACACTACGACCTGTCGCGCCTGGTCGCCGGTTATGCATGGCCGTGGCGCTCAAAAAAGAATTCGAGCCTGCACGACATTGAAATCGGCAATGTTCAGTTACGCTGGAATAGCATCGAAAATGGCTGGGTCAATTCGCCGAACGCTGAATACGAAGTCGGCTGCATCCATACCACCCAAGGCTATGATCTTAACTACACAGGCCTTATTTTCGGCAAAGAAATCCGCTATGACAAAGCGCTCGGCCAAATTTTCATTGATAAGGACAGCTATTTCGATCGCAACGGCAAGCAAACCGTCAAAAACCCAGCCGAGTTGAAGCAGTACATACTCAATATTTACAAAACCATCATGTTGCGCGGTATAAGGGGCACTTTTGTTTACGCTTGCGACGAGGGCCTTCGCGATTATCTGAAGCAACACATACCCATGCGCCAGCCGGTTGTCGACAAGCTCATCAAGCCAATTGCAAAGCTAGTGCCGTACGTCAATGCCGTTCCTGTTTACGACTTGCAGGCCGCAGCGGGTGGCTTTAGCGAGCTTCAGCATGTCGAGCATGAAAACTGGGTTGCGGTGCCGCAAGGAGTAGTGGCTGGTAAAAACCTTTTCGCCTGCCGGGTGGTGGATGAATCCATGAACAAAATTATTCCTAATGGCTCTGCCTGCCTGTTTCGCATGAACCGGTAATCCCCCCAGAAAAGGAACGGTCTTAAAGGTAGAATTTTCTAACAGCAGTATTCAGGAAATTTTGCATGAAGACCTCACGCTTTACCGACAGTCAGATTATTGCCATCCTCAAGCAGTCCGAAGCTGGCACACCGGTGCCAGAGCTATGCCGAGAGCACGGTATGAGCAGCGCTACGTTCTATAAATGGCGCGCCAAGTACGGCGGCATGGATGCAGGCCTAATGTCACGCATGAAGGAGCTGGAGGCGGAGAACGCCCGGCTTAAAAAG
>Ga0182739_1000755_pt1 | contig 37735 bp, 25 predicted proteins | sample eDN5th30CBELigBY_FD_128873 | JGI IMG/M metagenome (GOLD analysis project Ga0182739, IMG submission 128873) | Enriched backyard soil microbial communities from Emeryville, California, USA - eDNA 5th pass 30_C BE-Lig BY (version 2) (version 2) | ecosystem: Environmental > Terrestrial > Soil >... | reverse complement strand
GGCGGGGGCGGCGGAGGCGGCGGCACAGCGGGCGCGACCGGCGCGACCGGCGGGGCAGGCGGGGCGGGCGGCGCGGCAGGCGGGGGCGCGACCGGCGGGGCGGGCGGCGGCGGGGGCGGCGGCGGGGTCGAGGTCATTCGGGGGCCTCCTGGTCGGGTTCGAGGGTACGTCGTGCTGAGGTCGGGCGCAGGTGGCGCAGGAACGAGGCCGGGCTCAGGCGGCCGCGGACGCGCTGCCAGAACGGCACGTCGCGGCGCAGCCGCTTGCCCTCCTCCTCCATGAGCCGCCAGGCGAGGGCCCGGTCGGCGTCGCTCGGGGCGGTCGGGCCGAACACGGCGCGGTCGGCGACCGCGGCGAGCTGACGCGCGACCGGGTCGTCGATGCGGTTGGCGAGCTGCGCCCGGGTGCCGCCCGCCGCGCCCGGGATGAGCCGCAGGTCGACGCAGCCGTCGACGAGCTCCTCCCACGCGCCGACGATCGACGCCTCGGGGTCGCCGCCCCGGCGCCGCGAGCGCCGCAGCGCCTTGCCGCCGACGAGGATGCCTGGCGGCACGAGCAGCAGCGCGATGACGCCCGCGACGAGGGCGGCGATCCGGATCGCCTGCATCGCGCTCTGCGAGAGGATCGGGCCCGCCGCGTCGTCCTCGGCGGCCTCCGACTCGATGCGGTTCTTCACGGCGTCGGGCGGGTCGATGACGGTGCTCGCGGGACGCTCCGGGATGGTGCCGAACTCGGGCGGGCTCGCGCCGCGCTCGGCGTCCGCCGGCAGCACCTCGAACTGCGGGCTCGCGTCCAGCGGCACCCAGTCGCCGCCGACGCCGATCTCGACCCAGGCGCTCACGTTGCGACCGGTGCACAGGTAAGCACCACCGGCCTCCGACTCGCAGGCGGGCACCGCGGCGGCGAGCTGCGGCGAGCCGTCCTGGGGTGCGTCGTCGAGGCGCACGCCGAGGACGACGCGGGCGGGCACGCCGTGCGCCCAGGCGATGAGGGCGGCCGCGGCCGCGAACTGCTCATCGTCGCCGATCGCGGCGACGTAGGCGGCGGCATCCGCACCACCGGCGTCGGCCTGCACGGCGCGCTCGCTAAGCTGGCGGAAGAGCGCCTCGAGGCGCTGCACCGAGTGCCCTGCGCGGCTCTCCTTGAAGACATACTCCCCCGAGCGCGCCTGCAGCTCCGCGTACCACTCGGCGCCCTCCGCGTCCTCGAGCAGGAGCCCGTGGCTGAGGTAGCCGCGCTCGCGCAGCCGATCGACGAGGGTGAGGACCGCTGGGCCGCCGGACCCGGCGTCCTGCGCCTCGATCCACCCCGTCAGCTGCGGCAGCAGGTCCCAGTCGACCCCGCCGAGCGGGGCGGCGCCGGGGACGCTCGCGATCCGCTCGCGCGCGTCCGTCGCGAGCGCGCCGCTCACCGCGATCCGGTCCCCCGGCGCGAAGCCGACCGCGCCGTCGGCGCCCGGCGCGACGACGATCGCGAGGCTGTCGTCGGTCGAGTAGTAGAGCGCGTCCTGCAGGATGAGCGCGCGGTCGCCGCCGGCGGGGAACGCGACGGGCGAGGTGCGGTCGCCCGGCAGCGGCACCCAGGGTTCGCCGTATCCGGCGCCGAACGTCACCGCGATGGGCGCGCCGCCACTCGCGGCCGTGCCCTGGATGCGGGTGAAGCGCGAGCCGTCGGGGCGCTGCGAGACGAGGAAGCGCGTCCCGTCGTACGCGTCCATGACGACGAGGCGGACGCGGTCGACGCCGTCCGGCGCCTCGAGCGTGAAAAGCTCCGTGTCGTAGCTGGCAGCCGACAGCCAGCCGCGATAGGCCGACAGCGGGCTCGTCTGCCGGGTCGCGAGCTCGAGGGGACGCACCTGGTCGCGGATCACGTCGCGCTGCGCCTGCGCCGCGGGGACCGCGACGAAGCCGGCCCCGACGACGGCGATCGCGACCATCGCGGTCGCGAGCGCACCGCGGCGCACGACGGCCCAGCCGTTCGCGGCGCGCACCGCGACGCCGGACTGCGAGACGCCCGAGGCGCGCGCGAGCGCCTCCGCGCGGGTGCGGCGCGAGCGCACCGCGAGCCAGACGAGCGACACGACGACGAGCGCGATCGCCGCGGCGACGAAGACCTGGCCGACCGTCAGCACGCCGATCACCGGCAGCACCGGCACCCGGCCGGGCGCATACTGCGCGCCGAGCTCGCTCACGCCGAACGCGACGCCGAAGCCGAACATCGCGAGCAGCACGAGCGGCGCGGCGACCCGCGCGCGGTCCGAGCCGCTCACCCGCGCGGCCGCGTAGCTCCCGAACAGCACGACGACGAGGAACGGGATGAGCACCGCCTGGTATGTGCCGAGCGGCGGCTCGACCGTGACGATGTCCTTCCAGCCGGTGACGACGCCGACCGCGGCGTCGCGCAGCCCCGTGAACCAGCGCCCGGGGAACGCGGATGGGATCGCGACCGGCACCGCGACGACGAGGTAGAGCGCGATCGCCGCGACCAGGTCCGCCCACAGCGGCAGCCGCAGCGCCCGACCGCCGAGCGCGCAGAGCAGGCCGACCCCCGTGCCGACGGCGCCGACGAGGAGGAGCTGCGGGTGCTGGTAGATCGGCCAGGCGGCGGCGACGGCGAGCGCCGCCCCGATCAGGACGTAGAGCCCGTCGAGGAGGATGAGGCCGGCCGATGGCCGTTCGCCGCGTCGCATCAGCCGAGCGCCCCCCGCATGATGAGGTGCTTGAGGTCGTCGAGCGCGCCGATGGTGAGGACCGTGAAGTCGCGGGTCGCCCGCAGCGTCGGCTCGGCGCCCGGCTCGACGCGCACGGCGACCGACACCGCGTTCACCGGGAAGGCGAAGGCGGCGCGCCGTAGCCGCTCCATCGTGACGAGCGAGCCGGTGACGACGAACGCGATCGACAGGCCCGCGAAGGTCTGTGCGGTGAGGCGCGTGACGGCCTCCAGCCGCTCGGCGGCGGCGTCGAGCTCGATCGAGCAGGTCGCGTCGAGCAGCGACTTCGGGGTCCGGGTCGGCAGCGTCGTGATCGCGACCTCGGGCCCGCGGCGCAGCCGGCTGCGGCCGCTCGTGACCATGAGCACCTCGCGGCCGTCGCGCACCGCCTGGAGCGAGAGCGACGTCGCGGCGCTCACCCCGAGCTCGAACTCGTCCTCGGACGCGAACTCGTCGGCCTGCACGTCGAGCACGACGGCGACCCGCGCGCGCCGCGTCTCCTCGAACTGGCGGACCATCAGCTGGCCCGTCTTCGCGGTCGACTTCCAGTGCACGTGCCGGCGCGAGTCGCCGGGCACATACTCGCGGATCGCGTGGAACGCGAGGTCGGAGTCGACGATCTGCGTCGTCGGCTGGCCCTCAACGTCCTTGAGGTAGCCCGCGCTCGTCGGCGGCAGGCGGGTCGTGACGGGGTGGACGAAGATCTCCTCGACCTGCGGCCAGCCGATCTCGCGGCGCAGGATCCCGATCGGGTCGCCGCGCGTGAACTGCATGGGCCCGACGCGGATGATGCCGCGGCGCGGGGCGGCGATCCGCAGTTCCTCGACGTGCTGCCCTCGGCCGCGCAGCAGCGGGACGTACGCCTCGACGAGGCCCGGCCCGACCGGCACGTCGAGGACGACGGGGAGCGAGACGCGCCGCGACCGGTTCGCGACCGTGATCGTCGCCTCGACCTCGGAGCCGGCGACGACACGGTCCTGGCCGAGGGCGAAGCGTACGTCGAGGTTCGCGCCGCCGAGCAGGAAGGGGACGCTGAACGCGAGCAGCACGGCCGCGACGACGGCGATGACCCAGCCCTCGACGAGGCCGAACGCCGCGCCGACGACGACACCGACGAGCAGCACGACGATGAGCAGCCAGCCCGCGACCGTGACCGTCTCCCGCAGCCAGCGCGACGCGGTCCGCGCCGCCGAGCCGAGCGCCCGGCCGACGACGCGCGAGCGGTAGTCGAGCCGGTCGCGCACGCGCGCACGACGAGGGCCCTGGACGACCGTGTCGCCCACCCTCGTCGTCGCGCCGTGCTCGCTCATGCCGTCGCGTTCTCCACGGGGACGGGGACGTCGAGGAGGATCTGGCCGATGACCTGCTCGGCCGTGACGCCATCGAACTCGGCCTCCGGCTCGAGGACGACGCGGTGCGAGAGCGCCGCGACGGCGAGGCGCTGGACGTCGTCGGGCGTGACGTAGATGCGACCGCGCGACAGCGCCCAGGCGACGACGAGCCGCGCGAGGGACAGGGCGCCGCGGACCGAGACGCCGAGCCGCAGCTCGGTCGCGAGCCGCGTCGCGTTCACGATCCGGTTGATGTAGTCGTACACGAGCGGGTTCACGAAGACGCCGCGGCTCATCTCCGTCATCGCGAGCAGCGTCTCGAGCTCGACGATCCCCGGCACCGACTTCCGGGACTCGGCGGTGCCCGCGAGGATCTGCAGCATCGCCGCGTCGTCCGGGTAGCCGATCGACGTCTTGATCATGAAGCGGTCGAGCTGCGCCTCCGGCAGGCGATACGTGCCGGCCTGCTCGATCGGGTTCTGCGTCGCGATGACGAGGAACGGCGCACCGACCGGCCTGGTCACGCCGTCGACCGTCACGTTGCCCTCCTCCATGACCTCCAGCAGCGCCGACTGCGTCTTCGGGCTCGCGCGGTTGATCTCGTCGGCGAGCACGACGTTGGCGAAGATCGGGCCCGCGTGGAAGTCGAACTCGCCGCGCTTCTGGTCGAACACGGTGATGCCGGTCACATCACCCGGGAGCAGGTCCGGCGTGAACTGGATGCGCGAGGACGTCCCTTTGATCGTCTGCGCGAGCGTGCGCGCGAGCGCCGTCTTGCCCGTGCCCGGGACGTCCTCGAGCAGCACGTGGCCCTGGCTCACCGCCGTCGCGAGCACCATCTCGATGACGTGCCGCTTGCCGAGGATCGCCTGCTCCATGTTGTCCGCGATCTGCTTGAAGGCGTCCGCGAACCACAGCGCCTCCTCCGGTGTCGTCGTCATGGGGGTCCTCTCTCGGTGGTCGTCTCCGGCGCTCAGCCGCAGGTGTACCCGGACGGGTACTGCGCGGTGAGCGCCGCCTTGATGTACGCGGCGTTGAACGCTGACGTCGGCGTCGCGCCCGCGAAGTCGTAGCTGATCGCGCCGAAGCGGCGGGTCGCGTCGTTCGCCGCGACACTCCCCGCCGGCCCCGCGAACGGCGTCGCCGCGAAGCTCGTCGAGGCAATGACGCTCGGGGCGGCGATCGTCGGCTTCATCGCGTCGTACTGCGCCTGCTCCCCCGGCACGCGCTGCAGCTCCGCCGTCGCCGTCGTCGACGGGTCGGCGTACGCCGCGTTGTACGCGTCGGTGCCGGCCTGGTCGGCGATCTGGTTCGCGCGGGCCTGGGCGCCGAGGAGCGCACTCGCGCGCACCGCGGCGCTCGCGTCCGCATCGCTCGCGCCGGGGTTCGCCGCCTTGTAGTCCGCGAAGAGCTGCGCGAAGCCCGGGTACGTCGTCGCGCCGACCGTGTGCGGGTTCAGGTACCAGTCGACGAGGTCCGCGTTGTAGGCGCTCGTGTCGTCGCCCGACACGTAGACGTCCCGGAAGTGCGCCTCGAAGCCGCTGTCGACGTAGAGGCTCTGGAACGTCGCGGCGCGGCCCGGATACGCGCCGAAGCCGTCCTCGCGCGCGGCCTCGGCGATCTGCAGCCGCCGCGCCTCGACGGCCGCGGTGCCGGCGTTCTGGATCGTCGCGTTCCACGCATCCCGCTGGTCGACGCACGCCGAGGCCGGGATGAGCGCGAGCTGGCGGGCCTCGCCGAACGGCACGCCCGTGTACTGCGATGTCGGGACGATCGCCGCCGACGCGTCGCTGCAGAAGTCGGCGCCGTCCGCGGTGAAGCACCACTGCGCGTACCAGTTCGCGAACTGGTTGCCGACGGCGAGGCTGCGGATCGCGGTCGGCGAGCCCGCGGGCAGGGCGCCCGTCGGGCTCGAGCCCGAAGCGTAGCGCAGCTCCCACGTCGAGCCCGGCGGCGGCGCATCGCCCGGCATCGAGGCGGAGAAGTCCGGCACCGCGATCGGCACGTCGCTGACGGCGCTCAGGTCCCAGGTGAGGACCGGCGCGCTCGGCAGCCCGCTGACGGACAGGATCGACGGGTCGTTCATGTCGGCGGCCGCTGGGGAGAACGTCATGGGCGACGCGCTCGGTGCGGCCGGCCTCCGGAACAGCCACTGCATCGTCGAGGCGCTCACCGTCGACTGCGCGAGCCCGTAGCCGTAGGTGCCGCACGCCTTGAACGCGTAGCGCTCGTTGACCGTGAGCTCCCCCGGCACGGCGAAGCTCGCCGACGTCGTGCCCGTCTTCGACACGAGCGAGGCGGGGCCCGAGACGCTCAGCTCCGTGAAGCCGCCGGCGTTCAGCGTCGTCGTGCACACGGGCGCCGGGTCGGAGGCGAGCCACGCGAGGAAGCGGATCTGCGGATAGGTCCCGACGGGCGGCAGTGACCCGGAGTTCCCGGAGTTCCACTGGGGGGAGAACGCGGTCGTCACGCTCGAGGAGCCGTTCCACGCGACCGTGAGACCCGCGCTCGCGCTCGGTGCCCCGTGCGACACGAGGATCGGGGAGACGACGCCGCCCGACTCGTTCGAGCCGCCGCCCGTGCCGATCTGCGGCGGCTGCGCGCCGCTCACCGGCGTCGCCGTGACCGTGAACGGGCCCGTGCCGGTGACCCGCACATCCTGCTCGGTCGTGCACGCGGGCGTGCCGGTCGCCGGCAGCACGACGGGCGCGTTGCCCGCGAGGCTCAGCGCGAAGCGGACCGAGCTCGTCTCGCCCGCGACCGCCGAGTTGTCCTCGAGGCACACCGAGTGCAGCCGCACGACGCCGTGCCCCGCATCGGTCTGGGCGCTGTAGACGCGGTCCTCGTACGTGGGCTCGCCGCCCGCGGGGAAGCGCGGCGCGACGAAGGCCCACGTCGTGAGCGGGCCTGACATCGCCGACTCGTCGCCCTGCGCGTTGACCGTGCGCGCCGTGTACGTATGGGGCACGGCGTTCTCCAAGCCCGTCACCGTGCAGCGGAACGTGCCGGTGTCCAGGCGCGCGCAGGTCGAGGCCGGGACGAGCACGCCGCCCTCGAAGAGCCGCACCTCGGTGACCGGCGGGTGCGCGTTGAGCGCCGGCCCGAGCACGACGTCGACGTCGACCTCGCCGCGGCGCGACGCCGCCGTGACGGGCGCGTTCGGCGCCTGCGGGAAGCCCGTCACGTCGAACGAGACCTGACCCGTGCCGGTACGGCCGCGCACGTCGGCGACCGTGAACGGCACCGTGCAGGTGCCGCCTGCCGGCTTGCTCTCCGCCGCCGGCAGCAGCGTGAGCCGGATGCTGCTGCCCTGCGCGCTCGCCTGGCCGAGGCCCGCGCACTCGAACGTGCCCGCGCCGCCGCCGACGCCGACGAGCCGCAACGCCGTCGACTCCCCCGAAGTGTTGCCGCTCAGCGGGTTGAACTGGCCCGACTGGTCGCTTAAGAAGACGACGTCGAGCTGGCACTGCTCCGCCGTCTTCGCGTCGCACGACTTCGTCAACGTCGCGCCCGACGGTCCCTGCGCCGGCACGTTGCCGACGTAGAGCACGAGCGCGACGTCCTTCTGGAAGTGCGGCAGCGACGGGTCGGAGGGCCACGGATAGTCGAGGTGGATCGACACGGTCTCGCGCGCGCCGCTCGGCGCCGTGGGGCTCACGTCGATCTCGAGCGACAGGTCCGACGGCGAGCCCGTCGGCGTCACCGTGAAGGACGAGCCCGCGTAGCTCGCGGTGAACTCCATCGTGTCGCGGCGCCCCGCGTCGTCCATCGTGAAGCCGCCCGTCCAGCTCACGAGCTCGTCGTGCAGGTCGACCGTGATCTTGCCGTTCACGATGTTGACCGTCTTCGTCACCGACGTGAGGATCGCGAGCGGGTCCTTCGGCTTGATCGGGATCGGCACGACGACGGTCGACCAGGCGTCGTCGCTCTGCCCCGCGAGCCGCACGTCGACCGTGCAGGTGTCCGAGCCGATGCCCGGGGAGTACCCCGCGCGGTACGTCAGCACCGAGGCCGTGCCCGACTTCAGCACGCACGACGTGATCGCCAGGTTCTCGTTCGTCGACGGCCGGTGCGTCGCGAAGCTGCTGTCCGGGCTCACCTCGACGACATCGTCCGGGGCGACGCCGAGGATCTCGCGCAGCTCGATGTCGCCCGACTCCAGCTCCGTGATCGCGTCCGGCAGCCGCACGACCTGCAGCCGGTAGTCGTCGAACGCCGGGATCCGCAGCAGCCCCCACGCCGTCGCCGGCTCGCCCGTCGCGTTCTGCCCGTAGTCGACCATGAACGGCACGACCGCGCCTTCCGCCGGCAGCCGCCCCTCGATCCGGCGGCCGTCGAACGTGAAGCCCGCCGGCGCGCCCGGCCCGAGCGCCGCGACGACGAGCGAGCCCGCGTCGCCCGTCGGCCACACGACGTCCTGCAGCACGTCGATGCCGCCCGACTCGACCTGCGCGCGCGTCGACGCCGTCACCACGGTGTCGCCGATGACCGGCTGGTTCGGCGCATCGCCCGCCGACACCGTGATCGCGATGACGCCCTCCGCCGTCGACCGGGTCTTGAGCGACTCGACCGTGTAGAGGTAGTGGTAGGTGCCGGGCTCCGTCGCATCCGTCACCTCGAAGGCGACCGAGCCGTCCGGATAGAACGCCATGGTCCCGTCCGCGCGCCGCTCCGGCTCCGGCGCGACCTGCAGCGCCCGCGCCCGCTCGTACGGCGAGCCGGGGGTGACGCGACCGTCGAGCATCCCGACCATGTTCGGCACGACCTCGTAGAGCAGGTGGAGTCCCGAGCGCGTCTGGCTGCCGACCGACAGCGAGCCCTCCGCCGGGTCGCGGTCGTTGAGCAGCGGCTCCACCCGGATCGAGACGGGGTCGCCGCCCCGCGCGACCTGCTTGACCCGGACCGTGTCGATGAACGTGATCGGCGCGAGATCCTCCGGATCCTCCGCGCTCACCGCGACCCGCACGCTCGCCGTCGCCGTCTGCCCCGCCGCGTCCTTGACGGTGTACGTGAACTCGGCCTGCCAGCCGCCCGCCTGCACGCCGCCGATCGCCTGCCGGTTCGCCTCCGGCGCCGTGAAGCGCAGCGATCGCCCGCCCTCGCCGACCATGACCGCGCCGAGCCGCGACTCGACCGGCTGCGTCACCCGGGTCACCTGCACGCGGTCGCCGTCCGGGTCCATCGTGTCGACCGGCACCGGGATCTCGACCGTGCGCCCCGCGAGCGTGCGCGATTCGAGGTCGACCGCGAGCGGGGCCCGGTTCGCGCCCGGCGGCAGCACCGTGAACGTCACCTGCGAGCGCGCGAGCATCGCCGGCGAGCTCTCGAGGTAGGCGTAGTAGAAGACCGTGTAGGTGCCGGGGACGTCCGGGGCGACGTAGCGCAGCGTCGAACCGGCGGAGAACGCGAGGCCCTCGCTCTCGCCCGCCGTGCTGACATCCGGGTGCAGCGCGAGGCGCTCCCCGCGTGGCGCGACGTCGTTCGCGAGCACCGCGACCTCGGCGACGTCGCCCGCGCGCACCGTCGCCGCGTCCGGCACCGCGAGCGGCGCCTGGCCGGACGGCGCGACGAGGAAGACGCTGATCGCCCCCCGGACCTCGTTGCCGTCGGCATCGGCGAGCGTGACCGCGACCGCGCCGAGGGGCCCGTCGCTGCGACCGAGCCGCTCCGCGACGATGCCGTCGATGCTCCGCAGCTGCACCATCGCGTGCTCGATGACGGCCGCCGACACGACGCTCGCGCCGCCGTCCGGCGCCGGGCCCGGCGTCGCCGACTTGACGAGCAGGACGCGGCCCGTCGTGTTCTGGACCGCGCCGAGCACGTCGACGAGCGCATCCTCGCCCGGGCGCACGTAGGCCGTGAGCGGCGGGATCGCGACCCGGTCCTGGTCGGCGGGCGCGACCGTGTAGCGCAGGTTCACCTCGTGCTGGTTCGGCGTCGCGGCATCCTTGAGCCGGGCCGTCACCAGGTACTCGCCCGGGACCGCCGCGCGGAACTGCATCGTCCCCGCGGCCTCGTTCCATGAGCGCTCGAGCCGGCCGCCGACCGACAGCTCGGTGACGTCGAGCACCTGATAGCTCCCCGAGCCGCCCGACGCGAACTCGGTGGCCGCGACCGTCGCCCACTCCCCCGCGCGGCCGAGGACGACACCGCCCTTGACCGAGAAGTCGGGCGTCGCGAGCACCTCCACGACGAGCTCGCGCGGCGCCGACACGTCGCCCGAGGCATCCCGCACGGTGACCTCGACGACATAGCGGCCCGGTGCGCCGCCGGCATCCGTGTGCCCGAGCGCGAGCCGACCGTCCGCCGCCGGCATCGCGACGATCGGCGCCCCCGGCTCCGGCACCGCCGCGTCGATGACGATCGCGTCGCCCTCCGGATCGACCCAGCCCTTCAGCACGTCGAACGTCGCCGTACCGCCGGTGAGGATCTGCGGCTGCGGCCACGACACGAAGCAGGGGTCGGGGGCCAGATAGTCGTCGCACCACAGCGGCGCGCTCCGGCCGCTCGTGAGACTCAGCGTCACCGTCGCGGGCGAGACGCTCGCGTTCTTGCCGTCCGTCGCACGGTAGGTGAACGTCGCCGACGGCACCGCGCCCGTCACCTCGATGACGAGCGTCTGATTCGCGCCGACAAGCGACAGCGTCCCGAAGGCCGGGTCGAGGCCCTCGATCGACGCCGGGTCGATGCTGAGCACGTCCTCCGCATTCGGGTCGTGATCGTTGTACAGGACCGGGAGCACCGAGATCGCGCCCGCGCGCAGGCCGAAACGGTCATCGACCGAGACCGGCGGGGCGGGAGAGGTGTCCGGGATCTCCTCGTCCTCCAGCGGCGTGTCCTCATCGTCCGCGCTCCACTGCGCGAGCGGCACGAGCGCGCCGTCCGGGATCGTCCACAGCATCCCCGTCGAACGCTCCAGCAGCACAGCGCGGTCGCCGTTGCCGACGAGGGAGGGCCGGATCTCCACGTTGTCGGCGAACTCGCCGCCGTCGATCGCGAGCGGCAGCGTCGCCGAACTGCCCGAGACCCACAGCTCCCCCGAACCGCTCGCGAGCCAGGCCGCGGCCCACCGGTCGCCGAACGCGATCGGCCGAGTCGCGATGCCCGCCGCCGCCACCCGCTCCACGACCGTGCCGTCCGCGAGCGCCACTCGGGTGAGCCCATCGCTCGCCGCGACGAGCACCACCTCCGACGCCGGGCCGGATGACTGCAGCAACGCATCCGCGCCGAGCCCCGGCAACGGGAACGGTCCCGAGGCGTCGACCCAGAGCCGCGGCGCGTCACCATCGACCTGCAGGAGCACGACGCGCTCGCCGACGAACGCGAGCTGCAGCCCCGCCGAGCCGTCCGGGGCATCCGCGAGCTCGAGCTCGTCCCACGCCCCCGTCCGCGCGTCGAACGTGCGCACCCGGCGCTCCGAGTCCTGACCCGAATACATCGCGATCCGGCCCGAAGCCGAGATCGTCGAGGCCGCCGGGACGTAGACGGGCGCCCCGTCTGCCGCCGGCGGCACGAGCGCGCGGACCGCGCCGCCCGCGTCCTCGCTCCCCGCGGGCGCGCTCGCGAGCTCCGCGCCGAGCGCGTAGCCGAGCCGCGGTCCCGTGAACAGCACGTACTCGCCGGCCGTCACCGTGCCCGTCGTGCCGTCCGGCGCCTCCACGCCCTCCCCGGCCGTCGCCGGAGCGTCGGCGCCTGCGGTCGGGGCGGGGCCGGCGTTGTCTCCCTCGACGATGTCGAGCGGGTTCGCCGCCGCGATCGGCCAGAACTTCGTGAACCCCGAGCCGAAGACGAACGCGTCCGAGCGCGCCTGCGCGATTCCCGCGAGGCCCGCGGCGTCATTGACCGACTCGATCTCGCCGACGTCCGTGTTGACCTTCGCGAACTGGCCGCCCGAGGCGTCGCGCGCGACCCAGACCGCCGACTCCACCGTCGGCACGTCCCGCGCGTCGTAGCCCTGCGCGAGCACCGCGCCGCCGACGAGCAGGCTCGCCGCGACGACGCCGCTCACGACCGCGATGACCGCGGGAGTGCGCCGCTTCGCGGAAGGCCGGGCCATCAGCGGATGACCCCCGTGAGGACGAGGGTGACGAGTGTCGCGACGACGACCGCGCCCGCGACGACCGCGCCGATGAGCGCCGGATGCCAGCCGTGGCGGGCGCGCGGCCCGATGACGACCTCGTCGGGATCACGGCTCACCGTCGGCGTCTGCTTCGCGGCCCGCTGCGCGCGGCGCGAATCGGATCTGACGGTCGTGACGACGGGGCCGCGGGGGGCTGGGGCGGGGTGGGCGGCTGGGGACGTCGGGATCTGGGGCGCTGGGGATTGGGCCGCCGGGGACTGGGCCGGGCTCTGGGCCTGGGTCGCCCACGCCTGCCCCGCGACATCGATCGACGTCTGCGGGAGGCCCAGCTCCTGCTGCAGCCAGCGCAGCTCCTCCGCGAGCTGCAGCATCGACTGCGGGCGCTGCGCCGGATCCTTCGCCATCGTGCGGGCGAGTAGCTGCTCCACCTGCCCCGGGACATCGGGGCGGCGCAGCGGGGTGTAGCGGGCGCGCACCACGCGGGCGCGCATCAGGTCGCGCGTGTTCTTCTCCCGCTCGGACGACGCGAACGGGCTGCGGCCCGCAAGCAGCGTGTACAGCGTCGCGCCGAGGCTCCACACCTCGGACAGCACCGAGCCCGTCGTCGCCTCCGACACCACCTCGGGGCTCGACCAGGGGATGCTCATCGCGATGACCTCGTCGGGCTCGTCCGCGCCGGTGAGCGACGCCGCGATCCCGAAGTCGGCGAGCACGGGCTGCCCGAGCTGCGTCACGAGGATGTTCGACGGCTTGATGTCGCGGTGCAGCACCCCGGCGCGGTGCGCCGTCTCGAGCGCGGCCGCCATCCGGATCCCCGCGTCGAGCACGACGGGCAGCGCGATCGGCGCCTGCTTGTAGCGGTCGCCGAACGACTCCGGGCAGAACTCGGTCGCGAGATACGGCCGGCCGTCGGAGGAGATGCTCGCCTGGTAGATCGTGAGGATCGACGGGTGCGCGGACAGCTGCGCCATCCGGTCGGCCTCCGCGTTGAAGAGCCGCCGCACCTCCGGGTTGATCGCGTCGGCGGCGAGCACCTTGACCGCGACCACTCGGCGCGGCATGTCCTGCTCGTAGAGGAATACGTCGGCGAAGCCGCCCGCCCCGAGCGGTCGCACGAATGCGAACCCCGGCAGCACCGGTGGCGTCGACTGCGGCCTGCGCGCCATCGCGTTCTCCCCCCTCCCCCGATCGCTAATCGTAACCGCCCTGCGTCGGCGGCCTGGCCCGGCGTTCAGGTGACACCAAGTCGCAGAATGCGGCCTCCAGAACGCCAGTTGCTGTCACCTCAACCCCTGGCGGCGGGTGGTGAGCGCGGCGGTCACGCGGGAGATGAGGGCCGGGAGGTTGTGGAAGAGGGCGGCATCGACGCGGATCACCAACCAGCCCAGCTGCTGCAGCCGTCGCACCCGGTCGATGTCACTGGAGAACTGCGCGCGGTCACTCCGATGATGGTCGCCGTCGTACTCGAGGATGACGCGCTCGGCCTCCCACGCGAGGTCCGCAAAGGCGAAGACGTGTCCCGAGGCGTCGCGGATCGGCAGATTGACGGTCGGCTCCGGGAGCCCCGCGCCGACGACGGCGAGCCGCAGCAGGGTCTCCATGGCGGAATCCGTGCGCGGCCGGATGCACGCGAGCGCGTCCCTGAGTCGGGTGACGCCCACGAGGCGCACATGCCGGTCGACCGCGAGTGCAAGGTCGTCGACGGTCGCGACGGGACGGCGGCGGGCGACGAGGCCGTCCCCCATCACCACGAGGTCGCTCCCGGTGAGCAGCTCGGCGCAGTGCAGCCACGTCTCGACCGGATCCGAGACGGGAAATCCCCCGGTCCGAATCGGCGGACACGTCGCGCGATGACCCACGACACCCCTGCGTCGCGGCGCGCGGCGGCCCGCTGTCGACGTCACATGCAGCACGTCCTCGTCGAAACGGCGCGGCAGGCGCATCCCGAGCAGGGCCGCAGCCGTCGTGTGGCTGAAGTACTGGCCCGGCAGCAGCAGCGGAGCGAGCGCTCGCGCGCGGCGGACGATCGCGTGCGCTGTCGCGTCGCCACCGGCCGGGACGCGGACGCCTTTGTAGGGACGCGCGAGATCGCGCGCCGCGAGGCGTGCGACGGGGACCCCGAGCTCGCGGGCCGCGGCGACGCTGAAGGGTCGGTCGCGCAGCTCGGGTGGCAGGTCTCGCGGTGGGCGCACTCGCGAATGCTCCCCCAAACCGCCGCGGCTGAGCTGCCCCATCCCCTCGTTTGTGGACGAGCGTCCGAGGTGACAGGAAGTGGGGGAATGAAGCCGGCAGAACGCCAGATGCTGTCACCTGAGCGGTGGCGGCGGGAAGAAGAGGACTCCCCGCGCACCCGCCAGAGCCCGGTTACCCTTGCTGCGTCTCCGCCCTGGGGGAGTTGGCCTGGATGGCGCCACGCGGGGAGCCGCCGACGATTCTACCTGGGCGGCGCGGGCTTCGCCCCGCCGCGGGAGCCGGTAGACTGTTCGGCGGTCTCCGGGCGATCCTCGTAGGCCACCCGGAGGTGTCGCCTAGTGGCCTATGGCGCACGCTTGGAAAGCGTGTTGGGTGCAAGCCCTCGGGGGTTCGAATCCCCCCTCCTCCGCCATCACGACCGGTAGCGCAGATCCGACAGCTTCGCGCCGTCGGACACCCAGAGCCGATCCTTCGACACGTCGCCGGCCGTGGAGCCCGACGCGCGGCGGCCATCCGGGATCGACTCGCCCGCGGGACAGAAGAGCAGCGCGACCTTGTCGCGGCCCTGGGCGAATCGGTCCGTCTCGTAGCAGCCGCTGCCGTCCATCGCGTTCTCACCCCCGGTGAGCGAGATGCGGTCATCGCCCGACAGCTGCAGCGTCGGCCAGGACAGCTCGAGGCAGGATCCGCCCGCGCACCACCTGCCGTCCGCCTCGCGGAAGCCCATGAAGCGCGCGTCGAGGACCGCCGCCGTCTGCTCGGTGATCACCTGGGTCTGCTGCGCGACCGCGTCGACCGCGGCACTCGCGCCGAGCAGCGCCCACCCCGCGTCGATGCGAGCCTGCAGCTCGACCCGGATCGCGTCGTCCGGGACGCGGCCGGCGGCACCCGCATTGACCTCGACGGCGGTGCCGATCACGGCGGACAGCTCCGATTGCGCGTCGGCGAGCGCCTTCGCGCTGAGCGAGCGCGCGACCCGGTCCATCGACGCCGTGATGTCGCGGCGTGCCGCCTCGACCTGCTGCGGCGAGCCCTCCAGCACCGTGCGTGCGGTCGCGAGCGCACCCATCAGCTGCGAGTAGGCGGCGGGGTCGGCGAGCTGGTTCGCCGTCGTCGACGCCGCGAGCGCGCTGCCCTCCTCGATGAGCTGCGTGAGCGTCGAGGTCGCCGTGTCGGCGCCCACCGCGTTGTCCCCCGCGGCCGCCGATCCACTCGGCAGCGCATCCGTGCGGGCGGTCAGCAGGATCGCGGCGACGAGCCCGACGCCGACGACGACCGCCGCGACGACGCCGACCCACAGCCAGCGGCCGTGGAGGGGGCCGCGGGGCGCAGGCGCGTCGTTCACCTCCGTCTTCCCGTCCACGGGGGGACACTTTAGGTCGCGAGGCTGAATACCCCCTGTTCGGGGGTGGTCGGCTATCGGAACAGGTTCTTCAGCACGCCGCGCACCACACCGTTGACGGCGGTCTGCACGGCCGATCCGATCACCTTCTCCGTCGTCGAGGCCGAGCGGCGGGTCGACGTCGTGCGCTTCGACGACTTCGCGTACTGCGCCTTCGCGCGGCGGTACTCCTCGTCGTACTGGTCCTTCGCGGTCTTCGCGGCCTGCGCGGCCTGCTGCTGCGCCGCCTGCTGCGCCTGCTCGCGCGCATCGCGTTCTACCGCAGCATTCATCCGGGCCGCGAGCATCTCCCGCGCCGACTCCCGGTCGATCGCCGTGCCGAACTGGGCGCTGAGCGGCGACGCCGCGACCTGCGCCGCGAGCGCCGACGGATCGGTCGGCGACATCGACGCCTGCGGGGCGCGCAACCGCGTCCAGGCGACGGGCGACGGCGCGCCCTTCTCGTTCATCACGGTGACGATCGCCTCACCCGTCGCGAGCGTCGTCAGCACCTCCTCGAGGTCGTAGCCCGACTTCGGATAGGTGCCGACGGCGGCGCGCAGCGCCTTCGCGTCGTCGGGCGTGTGGGCGCGCAGCTGATGCTGGACGCGTGAGCCCAGCTGGGCGAGCACGTCGTTCGGGATGTCCTTCGGCGACTGCGTGACGAAGACGATGCCGACGCCCTTCGACCGGATGAGCCGCACCGTCGCGACGATCGACGCGAGGAAGTCCTTCGACGCGCCGCGGAACAGCAGGTGCGCCTCGTCGAAGAAGAAGACGAGCTTCGGCCGCTCGACGTCCCCGACCTCCGGCAGCGACTCGAACAGGTCGGCGAGCAGCCACATGAGGAACGTCGAGAACACCGCCGGCTTGTCGTAGACCTCCGGGATCTCCAGCAGCGACACGATGCCGCGGCCGTCGGCCGTCTGGCGCAGCAGCAGCTGGGTGTCGATCTCCGGCTCGCCGAAGAAGACGTCCGCGCCCTGATCGGCGAACGCGATGAGCTTGCGCAGGATGACACCGACGGTCGCCTTGGACAGGCCGCCGAGCTCCGCGAGCTCCGGCTTGCCGTCGTCGGAGACGAGATAGTTGAGGACTGCGCGGAGGTCCGCGAGGTCGAGCAGCGGCAGGCCCGCCGAGTCGGCGTAGTGGAAGACGAGGCCGAGCGAGGACTCCTGCGTGTCGTTGAGCTCGAGGACGCGACTGAGCAGCAGCGGCCCGAAGCTGCTGACGCTCGCCCGGATCGGCACGCCCGTGCCGCGACCGCCCAGTGTGTAGAACTCGGTCGGGAAGCTCGCTGCGGACCAGTCCTGCCCGATGCTCGCGGTCCGGGCGAGGAGCTTCTCGCTCGAGTCGCCTGGGGTCGCGATGCCCGACAGGTCGCCCTTGATGTCGGCGGCGAAGACGGGGACGCCGGCGGCGCTGAGCTGCTCGGCGATGAGCTGGAGCGTGCGCGTCTTGCCGGTGCCGGTCGCGCCGGCGACGAGGCCGTGGCGGCCGAGCATGCCGAGCGGGATGCGCACCTGGACGTCGGGGCGGGCGTCGCCGTTGACGAGCGCGCCGAGGGCGAGGCTCGGGGCGGTGAAGTCGTAGCCGGCGCGGATGCGCTCGACGTGGTCGGGGCCCAGGGGGGCGGGGGTTTCCGCTTTGGGGTTGGAGGTCTCGATACGCGCCTCCGGCGCTACTCGACCCCCGGACTCCGCAGGCCGGTCCCGCGGGTCGAGTGCCGGCGCAGCCGGCGTATCGAGACCCCCGGACTCCGCAGGCAAGTCCCGCGCAGAGCCCGCCGCCGCCTTCGCCTGCAGCGCCTCGATCTGGGCCTGGAGTGCGGCGAGCTGCTCCTGAGCCGCCCTGAGCTCGTCCACCGGATCCGTCATGCGATCAGGTTAAGCGGGAAGCTCCTGCTGTCCCCAAGCCTGTCCGTATCCGCCCTCGGCCTCGGGTCGCGCCATGAGCTCCAGGAACGCATCGGCCTCGAACGCCTCCGGCCCGAGCACCCCCGTGCCCGACCAGGCGCCGGTCGCGAGGAGCTCGAGCGCGATGACGGGGTTGAGCGCCGTCTGCCACACGACGCACTGGGCGCCGTACTCCTGCATCGTCCACTCGTTGTCGGCGACGTGGTACAGGTACGTCGAGCGCGGCTGGCCGTCGACGCCCGTGCCGCGCACCCACGTCCCCGCACAGGTCTTGCCCGTCATGCGCGGGCCGATCGACGCCGGATCAGGCAGCCCCGCCGCGACGACATCACGCGGCGCGACCTCGACCGGGCCATTCGCCGAGCGCACCCGGACCGGCTCGACCTTGTCGAGGCCGAGCGCGTGAAGGGTCTTCAGGATGCCGATCATCTCGTCGCCGAGCCCGTACTTGAAGGTGACGCGCTTCGCCTTGTCGCCGAGCCAGCGCGGCATGAGGAGCACCTCCTCGTGCTCGACGTTGACGCATTCGACCGGTCCGATGCCCTCGGGGAAGTCGAAGACCTCGGGCTCGGAGAACGGCGGCGTGGTCCGGAACCCCGTCTCGCGCTCCCACACCACCGGCGGGTTGAGGCACTCCTCGATGACGGTCCAGATGGAGAACGACGGCGCGAAGATCTCGTTGCCGTCCTCGTCGCGCACGACGAGGTTCGCGCCGTCGCGCACGCCGAGCTCGTCGACGTCGGAGAAGAGCCGGTCGACGGCGTACCGCGCGAACACGTCGGAGAGCCCCGGCTCGACGCCGATCCCGACCAGCGCGAGCCGCCCCGCGGCCTCCCAGTCGGCGGCGCGCGCGAACTGGTCGTCGCCGAGCTTCACGAAGGTCTGCGCGTGCGGCTCCGTGGGGTGGGGGATCGACAGGCTCATCGCCATGTCGAGGTAGTCGGCGCCCGCCTCGAGCGCACCGCGAAAGATCGGCATGACGAACTTCGGCTCGACGGCGTTCATGACGTGGGTCGCGTGGTGGCGCCGGGCCACGTCGGCGACGACGTGCTCGTCGGAGGCGTCGATGCGCTCGGCGCTGAAGCGGCCCGCGATGTCGGGACCATGGCGTTCTGCGATCCACGCGACGGTGCGCTCGGCGCGCTCGATCGCGTAGTCGGCGACGACGATGTGCTCGTAGAACGTCCGGCGCGCCGCGATCTTCGCGATCGCGTCGCCGACGCCCCCGGCACCCACCAGCAGAATCCTCATGCGCAGACCCTACTGCGAGTGCACGTTCGCACCCAGAGTGCACGGTATAGCGCGCACAGTGGGTGCGAACGTACGCAATGAGCGGTCAGAAGGTGATGACGGGCTTGACCGTGACGCCCCCGTGCATGTCGTGCGCGGCTCGGTCGATGTCGGCGAGTGGGTAGGTGCGCGTCAGGAGTTCGAGCGGGAGCTCGCCGGCGGCGTGCAGCGCGACGAGCTCCGGGATCAGCACGGCGGGGTCGGCGTCGCCCATCGTGATGCCGCGCAGCGACTTGCCCTGCAGCAGCCCCGTCATCTCGACGGGCAGCTCGGTGCCGGGCGGCGCGACCCCGACGATGAGCACCGTCCCGCCGACCGCGGTGCTCGCGAGCGCCTGCGCGCCGACGGCGGGGCTCGCCGTCGTGTCGAAGGCGAGGGTTGTGCCGCGCCCGCCGGTGAGCTCCGCGATCCGCGCCGGGACGTCCTCGCTTGACGCGTCGAGGACGTCGGTCGCGCCGAGCCGCCGCGCGAGTTCGAGGCGCTCGGGGACGCGGTCGATCGCGATGAGACGGGCGGGAGAACGCCGTGCCGCGGCCCAGACGGCGCTCAGCCCGACCGCGCCGGCGCCGTAGATCGCGACGACGTCGCGGGAACCTGGGTCGAGCGCGTTCCAGATCGAGCCGACACCGGTAATCACCCCGCAGCCGAGCGGCGCGAGAGCGACGAGGTCGGCGTCGGGCGCGACCTTGATGAGGGCCCGCTCGTCGGCGATCGAGTACTCGGCGAACGCGGACTGGCCGAAGAAGTGGGCGTGCGTCGGCTCGCCGTCGATGCGGGTGGCGGCGGAGTCGGTGCCGCGGAGCTCCCCGAGCACGTTACGCGGGAACCACGTGTCGCAGTACGCGGGGTGGCCGGCGGCGCAGGCCTCGCATGCGCCACAGGAGGTGAAGCTCATGAGCACCTTGTCGCCGGGGGCGACGGCGGTGACCCCGGCGCCGATACGCTCGACGACGCCGGCACCCTCATGCCCGAGGATGCCGGGCAGCTCGAACGGCGCGCCGATCGCCTGCACCCCGAGGTCCGTGTGACACAGCCCGGTCGCGACGAGTCGCACGAGCACCTCGCCGGCACCGGGCTCATCGAGTTCGAGTTCGACGATCTCGAACGGTGCTCCAGCCGCCCGCACGACGGCCCCTCTGCCTCTGATCGTCATAGTCGTCCTCTCGCCGTTGAGGGATTTCGGCTTCTGCCGCATAATCAGTAAACCTGATAATCGCGTTCTCGTGAACGTTTTCGGATCAGGTGCTTTCTCAACGAGGAGATGACCCAGATGAGCGGGACGAGCGTGCTGGCGGGGCCGGCGAAGCTGTACATCGGCGGCGAGTGGGCGGAGGCCTCCGACGGGGCGCGCCGCGACATCATCAGCCCGGCGACGGGCACCAAGATCGCGGACGTGCCCGAGGGCACGACGGCGGACGCCGACGCGGCGATCGCCGCCGCGAAGGCCGCGTTCCCGGAGTGGTCGGCGAAGTCCGGTCGGGAGCGCTCGCGCATCCTCGGCCGCGTCGCGCAGCTGCTCGGCGAGCGGCTCGAGGACTTCGCGCAGGCGGAGACGCAGGACGTCGGCAAGCCGATCCTCTTCACGCGGATGATCGACATCCCGACGGCGATCGAGCAGTTCGAGTACTTCGCGGCGCTCGCGCAGACGCTCGACGGGGCGGTGCGCGAGACCCCGCTGCCGGCGCTGTCGCTCGTGCGGCGCGAGGCGCTCGGCGTCGTCGCGGCGATCACGCCGTTCAACTTCCCGATGATCCTGTCGGCCTCGAAGCTCGCGCCGGCGCTCGCCGCGGGCAACACGGTCGTGCACAAGCCCGCGGAGGACACCCCGCTCTCGGCATTCCTCCTCGCCGAGGTGCTCGCCGACGCCGGCGTGCCGAGCGGCGTCTACAACCTCATCACCGGGCCCGGCGCCGAGCTCGGCAACCACATCGTCGCTCACCCGGACGTCTCGGCGATCGCGTTCACCGGGTCGACGACGGTCGGCAAGCACATCGCCTCCGTCGCCGGCGCGAACCTCAAGCCGGTCATGACGGAGCTCGGGGGCAACGGTGCGAACATCGTCTTCGCCGACGCCGACCTCGAGGCGGCGGTCACGACGGTCATCAACGCGTTCGTGTACAACACGGGGCAGTTCTGCATGTCGGGCACGCGCCTGCTGGTCGAGCGCCCGATCCACGACACGCTCGTCGGCATCCTCGCGGACGCGGTCCCGCACGTGCCGCTCGGGAGCCCGAGCGAGCCCGGCACCGTGATCGGCCCGCTCGTCAGCGAGAAGCAGCGCACCCGCGTGCAGCAGCTCGTCGACCGCGCGGTCGCCGACGGCGGCACGATCCTCACCGGCGGGTCCCCGCTCGACCTCGACGGGGGCTACTACTACCCGCCGACCATCATCACCGGCGTGCCGAACGACTCGGAGGCGGTGCAGGAGGAGATCTTCGGACCAGTGCTCACGGTGCAGGCGTTCGACACGGAGGCCGAGGCGATCCAGCTCGCCAACTCGACGCGCTTCGGCCTCGCCGCGGGCGTCCAGACCGCCGACACGGCGAAGGCGCTGCGGGTCACGAAGGCGCTCAAGGCCGGCATCCAGTGGGTCAACGGCTGGGCGATGCTCGACCCGTCGGTGCCGTTCGGCGGCTACAAGGACTCCGGGCTCGGCCGGGAGAGCGGCCCCGAGGCGCTGCTCAACTACACGCGCTCGAAGTCGGTCACGATCTCGGTCCCGCCGGCACCGTGACGGATCAGCCGGCCTGGGACATCAACTGGTCGCAGATCTGGGACCGCGTCGCACAGGCACTGCCCGATGCCCCGGCGATAGAGACGGCGGGGCGCATCCTCAGCTACAGCGAGCTGGAGGACCGCGCCTCGCGCCTCGCGCGCACCTTCGCGAGGCGGGGGGTCGGCCGGGGCGACACGGTCGGCCTCTTCCTCTACAACCGCGCGGAGTACCTCGAGGCGATCTACGCGGCGTTCAAGCTCGGCGCGATCCCCGTCAACATGAACTTCCGGTACCGCGCCGCGGAGCTCGCGGAGCTCATCGGGATCTCGCGGTGCAGGGTGCTCGTCGCGCCTGCGTCGCTTCGGGCCGAGGTCGACGCGGCGCTCGCGCTGCTGTCGATGTCGGCGCCCTCCCTACTCGAGGTCGACGACGGCGACGGTGCTGAGGACACCGAGGTGCAGCTCCCGGGACGCGGCGAGGTGCGGGTCCCTGAGCGAGCGGAGCGAGTCGAAGGGTCCGCCGACACGGAGACCTCCTACGAGAACGCGATCGGCAAGCGATACGACGGCCCCGACGAGCGCAGCGGGCGGGACGAGATCCACCTCTTCACGGGCGGTACGACGGGCACGCCGAAGGCGGTCGTCTGGCAGCACGGCAATCTGCTCGACGCGCAGCTGGTCACGATGTATGGCACGGGCCCCGGCTCGGTCCTGCCGACGAGCGTCACGGAGATGGTCGCCGTCGCGATCGACCCCGACAGGGACGCTCCGCGGATGCTGCCGATCGCGCCGCTCATGCACTCTTCGGCGATGTTCAACGCGATGAACACGCTGACCCTCGGCGGCACGGTCCTCTTCCTCAACAATCCGCGCTTCGACGCCGCCCAGGTGCTGCGCACCGTCCAGGACCGGCGTGTGACGCGGACCGTCATCGCGGGCAACGCCGTGTCGGCGCCCCTCGTCGACGAGCTGCGGCGGGCGGACGCCGCGGGCGAGCCCTACGACATCACCTCGCTCGACCTCGTCGTGTCCTCCGGCATGGCGTGGACGGACGACTCGAAGCGGGAGCTGCTCGAGCATCTCCGGGACACGCTGCTGCTCGACATCTTCGGCGCGACCGAGGGGGGACCGTTCGCGTACGCGTTCGTGCGCTCGGCCGAGGACCTCCCGAGCCGGATCGTGCTCACGCCCGGCGCCGTGGTCCTCGACGAGGACGGCCGCGAACTCGACCCGGAGTCGGGGGCGACCGGCGTGCTCGCGTATGCGGGGCCGAAGCCGCTCGGCTACCGCGACGCCGCGGAGAAGACGGCCGAGACGTACCGTCACCTGAACGGCAAGGTCTACGTCTCCCCCGGCGATTACGTGCGCCTGCTCGGCGGCGGGCGCATCGAGTTCCTCGGGCGCGACTCGGCGACGGTCAACACGGGCGGCGAGAAGGTGTACCCGGCGGAGGTCGAGGAGTCGCTGCGGACCCACCCCGACGTCGACGACGCGGTCGTGTTCGGGGTCGCCGACCGGCGCTGGGGGCAGGCGGTCGCCGCGGTCGTCGCGCGGCGTCCCGGCGCCGCGGTCGGCGCGGACGAGCTGCGCGCGCACGTCGGGGAGCAGCTCGCCGGCTACAAGAAGCCGCGCCACCTCGTCATCGTCGATTCGCTCGAGCGCACCCCGAGCGGCAAGGCCGACATGCGCCGCCTGAAGTCGCTCGTCGAGGCGTCGATCACACCAGCGTGCTGAGCAGCACCCCGGGGCGCGCGCCGACGTGCGAGATGACCTCGGCCGCGGCGACGCCGCCGAGTCGCGCGCACTCGTCGAGCGGCAGCCCGCGGGTGAAGCCGTAGAGGAAGCCCGAGGCGTACAGGTCGCCCGCGCCCGTCGTGTCGATGACGCGCGTGACCGGCTCCGCGGGGACGGCGTAGGTCTCCTCGCCGCGGACGACGATCGAGCCCTTCTCGCTGCGCGTCAGGACCATGATCTTGCCCTCGCGGCGCGCGTGCTCGACGGCCGCCTCGAACGTGTCGACCTCGTAGAGCGACATGATCTCGACCTCGTTGGCGAAGACGATGTCGAGGTGGTTCGTGACGAGGTCGCGGAACTCGGCGCGGAAGCGGTCCACGCAGAAGGGGTCGGAGAGCGTCAGCGAGGTCAGGCGTCCCGCGGCATGCGCGGCGCCGAACGCCTTGAGCACGGCCGCCTTCGCCACGTCCGTGTCCCACAGATAGCCTTCGACGTAGACGACCTTCGCGGCGGCGACGTAGTCCGGGTCGATGTCGGCAGGGCTGAGGCCTCGGCCTGCACCGAGGTAGGTGTTCATGGTGCGCTGCGCGTCGGGCGAGACGAAGATGAGGCAGCGGCCGGTCGCCGAGCCCTCGACCGCGCGGGGCACCTCGAAGCTCACGCCGATCGACTTGAGGTCGTGGGCGAAGACGTCGCCGAGCTGGTCGTCGCGGACCTTGCCGATGAAGGCGCCGATGCCGCCGAGCGAGGCGACGCCCGCCATCGTGTTGCCCGCGGAGCCGCCCGACATCTCGATGCCGGGGCCCATCGACGCGTAGATGTCGACCGCCCGGTCCTCGTCGATGAGGTGCATGGTGCCCTTGGCGAGCCCGAGGCCCGCGAGGAAGTCGTCCTCGGCGTGCGCGAGCACGTCGACCATGGCGTTGCCCATGCCGAGGACGTCGTAGAGCGTGTCGGTCATCGGGTTGCTCCCCCAAAAGGATCCGCGGAAATGGCCGGGGTCCATTGTCGCAGAGGCGTTGCCGGATGCCGGACCGCCTCGCGGCGCCTCAGCCTCGCGTTCTGATCAGAAGGCCTGCTCGATCCAGGCGTCGCCGCCGACCTTCTTGCCGAGCATCGTGCCGACCGGGTTCGCGGTGCCCTCGTAGATCGAGGCGGCCGGGAGCACGAACTCCTGATCCTGGATCCGCGTCGAGACGACGATGTCGGCGTCGAACGACGGGATCTGCACGCGGAACTCCTGCGCGTACGACACCCCCGTCTCGGGGCTCGTCCAGAGCTCGCCGACGGGGGTGACGGTGCTCGCGACGTAGTAGATGTTGCCGTCGGCGTCCTGCAGGGTCGCGAACGCGTCGACCGACACCCCGATCTCAGGCTTGAAGCCCGGGCCGATGACACCCGCGTTGGAGATCGTGTAGCCGTTGTCGAGCTGCATGTCCTGCAGTAGCCAGCGCACCCGACCGTCGGTCGAGCCGTCGCCGAAGTAGCCGTACTCGTGGTCCATCCACGTCGTGCCGCTCACCTCGTACGCCTTGCCGTCGATCGTGACGGTGCCGCTCGCGGCGAGCCGCGTGAAGGAGAAGTAGTAGTTGTCCGTCGCGAGGCTCTGCACCTCGGCGCTCGGCTCGAGGCCGGTCCCGAACACGAAGAAGGGCCGGCCCTGCTGGGAGAACGTCAGGTCGAAGTCGACCGGTGTCAGTGTCTTCTCGTCGACCAGGGTCACCTGGACGTGGATGTCCTGCGAAGGGTCGGCCTGCGGCGCCGTCATCACGACCGAGTTGCGCACCGCGACGGCGGTCGCGCCGGTGCCGCCCCCGCCGACGATCGTCACGGTCGGGGTCTCGGTGTACCCGGTGCCCGGGCTGAGGAGGGCGATCTGCCCGATCCCGCCGTGCTCGTCCGGCACGGCGAACGCGGCGGCGCCCGTACCGTCGCCCTCGATGCGCACCTGCGGCATCGACGTGTAGCCGCTGCCCGGGTCGGTCACCGAGAACCCGCCGACGACCCAGCTCGGGTCGCCGAGCTGCGCGTACCAGTCCTTCGACGGGTCGCCCTCCGCCCACTTCGCGACGTCGAAGTTGCCGATCGGCTTCGGCAGGTAGACCTGGGTGCGCTGGTAGTGCGACTCGCTGTCGACGTCGCTCAGCGAGACCTGGGTCATCGCGAAGCCCTGGCCGATGAACGACGCCGCGTTGATCTCGAAGCCGAAGACGCGGTCGCCGGCGCGCAGCGTGCCGATGTGCCACCACCACTCGGTCGGGGCGCCGTTGTGCCGGTACATGTCCTTCGGGAGCGCGAGGACGACGTTCTCCTCGGGCACCGGGTCGGGCATGGTGTCGCCCTTCCAGATGGGGTTGTCCGGGACGGCCATGCTGGGCGCGGGGACGCCGCCGGGCCAGTTCGTCGCGAGGAGCGCGGCGAGGACCGCCGCCGTCGCGGCGAGCACGCCCGGCACGAGCGGCGGCACGAACGCCTCACGGTGACGCGCGTGCGAGACGATCGCGCCGATCATGATGATGACGAGCCCGACCGCGGCCGTCGAGATGAGCCACCAGGCGAGCACGGCGTACTGGTCCTGGGCGAACAGGCCGACCGCGATGCCCACGGCGCCGAGCACCTCGAGCACGCCGATGACCTTGACCTGCCACGTGCGGAAGCGGGTCACCCAGCCGAGTCCGATGCGCGCGAGCCGCGGCCGCGGCACGACGATCTTCATCGCTCCCGCGACGAAGAACAGCAGGGCGGTCAGCCCGCCGACGATCCAGAGTGCGATCTCCACGACAGTCCCCTCGTGCATCTGCGGGGACCGATGCCCCGCGGTGCGGGACTAACGCTAGTGGTCAGCGGGGACGCCGCGCCGTAGGGACTTCTGCGGATCTTGGGTGGGAGGCCAGGGGGGCTTCGCGGCGCGAGGCCAGGAGGGCTTCGCGGCGCGAGACCGAGGCCTGTCAGCTCAACGGCTCGACGTGCTCCACGTCTGCCCCGTGCGCGAGCGTCCGCCGCCTCCGCGGCGCGGTCGCCGGGTACCGCGAGCGGACGCGGAGCCACTCCCCTCCTGCGTCTTCGCCCGCGGCGCGCCGCGCGGCGTCGAGCGCTGCTGGGACGGCGCGGTCGCCGTAGCGGCCGGCGCGACGTACGCGGCGACCTCGCCGACGAGCGCCGCGACGGGCTCGGCGGTCGGGGTGACGCGCTGCGGCTGCGCGTGGATGCCGGCCTTGCGCATCATGCTCGCGACGTCGCGTTCCTGCTCCGGGAGCACGAGCGTGACGACGTCGCCGGCCGCCCCGGCGCGCGCGGTGCGACCGGAACGATGCAGGTACGCCTTGTGCTCGGTCGGCGGGTCGACGTGGATGACGAGCTCGACGTCGTCGACGTGGACGCCGCGCGCGGCGACGTCGGTCGCGACGAGGACGCGCACGGAGCCGTCGGCGAAGGCCGCGAGGTTGCGGTCGCGCTGGCCCTGGCTCAGGTTGCCGTGGAGGTCGACCGCGGGGATGCCGGACGCGGTCAGATCCTTGGCTAGCCGCTTCGCCGTGTGCTTGGTGCGCATGAAGAGGATGCGTCGGCCGGTGCCGGAGGCGAGCGCGCGCACGACCTGCTTCTTGACGCCGGAGTCGACCGCGGTGAACACGTGGTGCGTCATCGCGACGGGCGGGGCGTCGATCTCGTCGACCTCGTGGAGGCGCGGGTCGTGGAGGAAGCGCTTGACGAGCTTGTCCACGCCGTTGTCGAGCGTCGCGCTGAAGAGCAGGCGCTGGCCGTCCTGGGGCGTTGCCGACATGATGCGGGTCACGCCGGGCAGGAAGCCGAGGTCGGCCATGTGGTCGGCCTCGTCGAGCACGGTGATCTCGACGGCGTCGAGGTGCACGTGCCCCTGCTTCATGAGGTCCTCGAGGCGACCGGGGCAGGCGACGATGATGTCGACGCCCGCGCCCAGCGCCGCGACCTGGCGGGTCTGCGAGACGCCGCCGAAGATCGTCGCGGTCGTCAGACCGTAGGCCTTGGCGAGCGGCGCGATGACGGCGTCGATCTGGGTCGCGAGCTCACGCGTCGGGGCGAGCACGAGGCCGAGCGGACGCTTCGGTCGTGCGGCGCCGCCGGCGAGGCGGGTGCCGAGGCGGGCGACCATCGGGATGCTGAACGCGAGCGTCTTGCCCGAGCCGGTGCGGCCGCGGCCGAGCACGTCGCGGCCCGCGAGCGTGTCGGGCAGCGTGTCGGCCTGGATGGGGAACGCGCTCGTCTTGCCGGCGCGGGTCAGCGCCTCCACGAGCGGGAAGGGGACCCCGAGATCGGTGAAATCGGGCTGGTGCGTAGTCATGGGAGTCCTTATTGCTGCCGGGCCGCGGGCACGCGACGGCAGAGGGTTCGGTGGGCGAACGCGCCGAGCGGCACGATCGTTCGCCGGAGAAGATGTCAGCCATGCTGCGCGGGGCGCGCACGGCGAGGGAGCGTTCTACGACGCTTGCGGCGCGGAAATCGCGCTGCGAGTGACCCCAGTCTACCCGACCCGCATGATCCGCTTCGACGGCCACCACATCGCGCGCCCCATGTCGAGCGCGATCGCCGGCACGAGGAGCGAGCGCACGATGATCGTGTCGAGCAGCACGCCGAACGCGACGATGAACGCGAGCTGCAGCAGGAACAGGATCGGGATGACCGAGAGCGCCGCGAACGTCGCCGCGAGCACGAGGCCCGCCGACGTGATGATCCCGCCGGTGATCCCGAGCCCGCGCAGCATCCCCTGGCGGGCGCCGTGCTGCAGCGCCTCCTCCCGCACCCGGGTCATGAGGAAGATGTTGTAGTCGATCCCGAGCGCGACGAGGAAGACGAAGCCGAACAGCGGCACCGCCGGATCCGCGCCGGGCAGCCCGAGAATGTGGTTGAAGACGAGCGCCGAGACGCCCAACGTCGCGCCGAAGGACAGCACCACCGTCGCCACCAGGATGAGCGGGGTGACGATCGAGCGCAGCAGCAGGATGAGGATCAGCAGGATCACGATCAGCACGAGCGGGATGATGAGCGTGCGGTCACGGATCGAGGCCGCGTCGGAGTCGACGGCGGTCGCCGTGACACCGCCGATCATCGCCTCCCCCGCGAGCTCCGCGCGCAGGTCGAGGACGACCTGCTCCGCCTCGGCGGAGTCGGGCGCGGGCACGAGCGTCGCCTGGAGCATGACGTCGCCGTCGGCGACGGTCGGTGCGGGCGCCGGGGTGCCGGGCGGCCCGAGCGGCTGGACGCCGTCGGCCGTGACGGGCGCGGACCCGCTCGGCGAGTCCGCGGCGATGACGACGACGCCGTCGATGCGCTCGTCGGCGAGCAGGACATCGGCGGTCGCCTGCAGGCGCTCCTCGGACGTCACGACGTAGACGGGGCTGCCGGAGCCGCCGGGGAAGTGCTCCGCGAGCGCCTCCTGGCCGCTGCGCGCCTCGGACTGGCCGAGCACAAGCTCGCTCGACGCGACGCCGTCGGCCTTCAGCTGGAACATGCCGAGGCAGGCCGCGAGGAGCACCACGACGGTCGTGATCCAGATGGTGCGGGGGCGACGCGCCACGAAGCGCGGGACCGTCGCCCAGATGCCCCGCGTGGGGATCTCGTCGACCGACTGGGTGGGGTCGAATCGCGTTCTGCGCGGCCAGAACGCGACCCGCCCGGCCACGTAGAGCAGGGCCGGCAGGAGCGTGAGGGCGGCGAGCAGCGAGAAGACAATCCCGACGGCGGCGACGGGGCCGAGCACGCGGTTGGACGCGAGGTCGCTCGCGAGGAGGCACAGGAGTCCCGCAATGACGGTGCCACCGGAGGCGACGATGGGCTCCCAGGAGCCGCGGAGCGCGGCGAAGGTCGCGGCCCAGCGTGACTCGTGGGTGCGCAACGCCTCTCGGTATCTCGCGACGTAGAGCAGCGAATAGTCGGTCGCGGCGCCGATGACGAGGATGAACAGGATGCCCTGTGTCTGTCCGCTGAGGAGGAAGATGCCGGCCTTGGCCATCCACCAGACGGTGAGGAGGGACGCGGTCAGCGCGAAGGTGCTCGTCGCGAGGACGATGACGGGCAGCAGCGGCGAGCGGTAGACGATGACGAGGATGAGGAAGACGGCGGCGAGCGCGACGAGCAGCAGGATGCCGTCGATGCCGGCGAACGCCGCGACGAGGTCGCCCGTGAAGCCGGCCGGTCCGGTGACGTAGACGGTCGTGCCGGGCGGCATGACAATGCCGGCGCGGAGCTCCTCGACGGCGTCGGCGACGGAGTCGCGCGTGTCCAGCGGCACGAAGATCTGGGCGGCGCGTCCGTCCTCGGAGAGGATCGCGGGGCTCGCGTCGCCGGAGACGCCGGGGAGCACGGCGATCTCGTCGCGGAGGGCGTCGATGTCGGCGAGCTGGGTCTCGTCGAGCTCGGTCTCGCCGACGACCAGCACGACGGCGGGGATCACGTCTTCGCCGGAGAACTCGCCGAGGCGCTGCTGGACGACGGTCGCCTCGGCGCTCGTCGGGAGGTAGGCGGTCGCGTCGTTGGAAGAGACCTCGTCGATCCGACCGAAGTATGGGCCGCCGATGCCCGCGGCCGTGAGCCACGTGAGAATGAGGGCTGCTGGCAGCAGGACTCGAAGCCAGGTGGGGACCTTCACGGGGTGCTCCTTGTTGCTCTACCAAGATTGCTAACTAGGCTAGTAATCGAATAGATGTTACTACTAATCAGAAGGTAGCTTTGACACGTGTCCGATGAGCGGGAGCAGCTCCCCGAGATCGCGCTGCGCATGCACGACCCTCGGGTGGCCGACGCTCGCGGGCGCCTGCTGGGCGACCAGAACATCGCCGCCGAAGACCTCGAGGGCACCATCCGCGTCATGAACGCGCTCTTCCTCTGGCGCGAGGCCGAGCGCCGGGTCAGCGAGGCGTCCCGCCGCTTCATGCGCCTCGGCGAGTCCGACATGAAGGCGCTGCGCTACGCCATCATCATGGCCGACCAGGGCCGCCACGTGACCGCGCGCGACCTCGCCGAGCACCTGTCCATTTCCAGCGCCTCCGTCACCAAGCTCCTGGACCGCCTCGAAGCCGGCGGCCACATCCGCCGCACGCCCCACCCGACGGACCGGCGCGCGCTCGCGATCGTCGTCGCGGAGGAGACCCGCGAGGCCGCCGAGGCCACGGTCGGCCGTGAGCACGCCCGCCGCTTCCGAGCCGCCGCCGCGCTGACACCCGACGAGCGTGACATCGTCATCCGCTTCCTCGGCGCACTCAGCGACACGAGCGAAGCGGGCTGGGTCGGGCCGACGTCCTGAGTCAGCCGCTCGACCGGCAGCCGCCGGACGGGCAGCTCAGTCGAGCGGCCGACGGTAGGAGAGGTCGTCCCGATCCCACGTACCGCCGTCGTAGACGTCGAGCAGTCGTATCGCGCGGGCGCGAGTGAGCGGCATCTCCCCGGACCAGTCGAGCAGCAGCACCCGGCGTGCGATGCGCCAATCCCCGTCGCGGCGCTCGAAGCGATCGATGTAGCGGCCGCCGAGCACGTCGTTGCCCGTCTCGTCCTCCCGCCGCTGCACGACGAACACATACGTCTCCGTGTGGCAGGTGTCGCCGTCGAAGTCGAACGTCGTGTTGCCGAGATAGTGATTGTGCGCCAGCCAGCGCTTCGCGTGCTCGCGATTGCCCCACTCGGCGAGCTCCTCCGGACTGCCCTGGAATCGCCCGTGCGTGTCGACCGCATCCGGGTGGAATGCGGAGACGACGACGTCGGTGTCATGACGGTCGAGTCCCCGGCTGTATCGGATCAGGGCATCGCGGATGCTCTCGCGATCCAGCAGCCGCTGGATCGCCGCGTCATCGATGGTCATGGTCGAACTCCTTACCTCGTCGCAGCGGGGCTGATCGCCACGCTGCCCGAGTAGATGGGCATCCCGGGTGTCGCGACCGGCAGGCGCAGTAGCCGCCCGGCGCCCCAGTACGCGTGCTCCAGCGCGTTCCTCGCCTCCGGGCCGTCGTCCGTGAGGAAGAGTTCGGCGCCGCGAAACGCGCAGTTGGTGACGACGGTGCCGCCGAGGTCGACGAACTCGGCACCGCCGCGCTCCGGATGCGCGATGTGAAACCCGCCGGAGTAGAGGGTGGAGACATAGATGGTGCCATCCGCAGCGATCGCCATCCCGTCCGGGATGCTCCCCGGCTCGAACTCGTGGAGGGTCTCGATGCGGCCGGCCGCATCCATTCGCCGCATGAGCCGGGAGAAGGACTCCACCCACACGAGTCGCCCGTCGGCATCGATCGCCAGCCCGTTGGGATAGCCGTGGCCCGCCTCCACGACGGTCTCGGCCCGGCCATCCGGGCGCAACAGGTAGATGTAGCCCGGCTCCGGGTCCTCGGGTTCCCACGGTCCCGGGTCCGTGAAGTAGAGACCCTTCGGGCCGAAGGCCAGGTCATTGGGACGGTCGAGGCTCCGCCCGTCGATCGACGTCGCGATCGTCTCCGGCACGCCGCCCTCGACGACGCGCTGGATATAGCCGTGCGAGACGTCGTACGCGCGCAGGCCCCCGAGCGCACCGCCGTTGTTCGCGACGTAGATCGCGCCATCGGAGCCGAGGGTCGCGCCATTCGGATATCCGCCGACCTTCGCGAAGATGCGCTCGCCGTCGTCCTCGTCCCACACGTTGAGCAGTCCGCGATAGGTGTCGGTGAAGAGCACCCGGCCATCGGGCAGCACCACCGGCCCCTCGGCATTGGTGATGCCCTCGACGAGCACCTCCGGTGTGGACAATGTCATGACTCCTCCTCGCGCGGCGATCGTCGAGTCGCGGACCGGGAGGTCACCCGGTCCGCGACTCGATTCGGCGATCTGACTCAGGCGCCCGGGTTGTTGAAGAAGAGGTCGAGGAACGACGAGTCGATCCAGGGCCCCACACTCTGCGTGTCGGCCTGGGACGACGTGCCCTCACCCGGCACCACGTACTGGCTGAGGTTGTCGTTCGTCACGAGCTTCGGCACGACCGGGATCTGGTTGAGGATGGGCTGCTCGCCCGCCATCGTCCGCAGCAGCACGTCCCACACCGAGTCGACGACCTGGATCGCGGTCTCGGGCACCCCGACGCCCTGGTAGCCGCTCGCCAGCGCCTGGTCCCAGTACGCGAGCGAGGCGGCGGTCGTGCCGACGTCGATCACGAGTGGGGCGGGCCGCCCGACGGAGGCGAACGCGTCCCACACGCCGGCGCCCATCGTGCCGATCTGGAGCACGGCGTCGATCTGCTCGGGGTGCGACGCGAGGAAGGTCACGAGGGCGGACTTCGTCACCGAGTTGGAGTAGCCGCCGTAGACCGTGCCGACGACGTTGATGTCGGGGCACGCCTCGAGCACCTGGTTCGCCGCGTCGAGACTCACGGTCGTGATCGAGATGCCCTCGATGCCGGCCACGATGATGAGGTTCCCCTCGCCGCCGAGCAGCTTGGCCGCCTCCGCGACGGGCTGCGCGACGTAGTTGAACGGGTTGTTCCCGACGTTGACGGCATAGGTCGAGGGGACGTTGCCGACGATCGTGATCGTCGGGATCCCCTGCTCGCCCGCGGCGTCGACGGGCGCCTGCATGGCCTCGCCGTCCAGCGGGTACATGAGGATGACATCCGCGCCGTCCTCGACGAGCTTGTTGTAGCCCGCGATCTGGTCGGCCGCGGTCATCGTCGCCGCGTCCGCAGGAATCTGGACGAGCAGTTCGCCCTCCACGAGCCCGGCGTCCTTGGCCGCGGCGAAGTCCGCTTCGATCTGCGCGACCGCGGCCGTCGCCCAGGCGTTCGCCACGGGGAGGAACGAGAGGCCGACGGTGTAGGGGGCGCCGGCGGCCGGGAGGCCTTCGGCCCACGAGCTCGCCTTGATCGGCTGGGTGAACCCGCTGAACGCGTCCTGCGCCTCCTGGGGCAGGCCAGCGACGAGGTTGTCGGGATCGTCCTGCGCCGGGATCACGGGGGCGACGCCGCACTGGCCGAGGTCGGGTCCGGCGCTCGGCGTCTCGCCCGTGCCGGGCGGCGTGCCGGTACACGCGGCGAGCGCGAACGCGAGGCTCGCGACCGCGACCGCGGAGAGTCCGCGCCGCATCGCTCGGGTCGCGCCCGGGCTGCCCGGCGCGCTCGTCAGTCTGTTCATTGCAGTTGCTCCATTCGTGTTCTGTGTGCCCGGCAGCGGTGCCGGGGGTCTCGGTTCAGACGCGATCGCGTATCCGGCGTTCGCGCCCGTAAATGGCCATGGCGACGAGGATCACGGCGCCGTACATGATCTGCTGGTCAGCGGACGTGAGTCCGTGCCCGATCAGCACCGTCGAGACGACCGTGAGCAGCAGAGCCCCGACGACGGTGCGCGTGTAGTCGCCCGGCCCGCCGCCCGTCGTGCCGCCGACGATGACGGCGGCGAGGCTGATGAAGAGGTAGGGGTTGCCGAGATTCGGGTCGACGTTGCCCGCGAAGGACACGAGCATGACACCGGCAAGCGCCGAGCAGAGCGCGCTGAACGCGAACGCGATGATCCACACGCGGCGCGTGTTGACGAGCGCGTACTCCGCCGCGACCGGGTTCGCGCCGGTCAGCGAGAGCCGCCGACCGCCGACCGTGAACCGGAGGAAGACGGCCATCGCGATGGTGACGAGCACCCAGATCACGAGGATCGGGGGCACTGGCAGGCCGAACGTCGTCGAGATCGGCGAGGACAACTGCGTGAGCCACTCGGGCGCCTGCCCGACCACGGCGAGGCCGGACGGGCCCCGGACGATGCCGAGCGCGAACGAGCCCATCGCGAGGGTGAGGATGAGCGGCTGAATGTTGAAGCGGTGCGCGAGGAAGCCGACGAGACCGCCGAGCACGAGCGCTCCCGGCACGAGGATCAGCAGGGATCCCCAGAAGCCGATCTGGAGCTGCTCGGCGACCTGGGTCACGAGCAGCGCGCCGGCGACGATGAATCCCGCGACGGACAGGTCGAAGCCGCCGACCAGGATCGTCACCGTCTGCCCGATGGAGGCGAGCCCCGCGAGCGCGGCGATGACAAGCACCGAGATGATGCTCAAGCCCCCGCCGAAGCCGGGCAGCGTGACGACGCCGACGAGGAAGACGGCGACGAGCAGCACGACCTGCAAGATCGGGAACTTGCGCTGCGCGGCGCCGAGCGTGCGCCACGCGCCGGGCCGGCGGGGCTCGTCGAGCCGGAGTTCGCTCGTGGTGCTCATGCTCGCTTTCCTGACTGTTCGCCGGAGACCACGGCGCCGATGACGACGGCGCCGATCAGCATCGCGCCGTAGATCGCGGGGAGCCACGTCTGCGGCACTTGCGCGTCCGCCAGCACGGACTGGACGAGGAAGATGCACGCGGCGCCGAGGAGTGCGCCGACCAGGCCACCCTTGCCGCCCGCGAGCGAGGTCCCGCCGAGCGCGACCGCCGCGATCGCGATGAGGGTGTACGCCGAGCTCGTGCTCGAGTCGGCCGTGCGCACGAGCGCGACGAGGACGAGCCCGGCGATGCCGGCGAACATGCCGCCGACGCAGAACGCGATGACGCGCACCGCGGACACGTTGATGCCGGCCGTGTAGGCGGTCGCGTCATTGCCGCCGACGGCGTAGAGATTGCGCCGGAATGCTGTGAGCCCCAGCAGGACCCAGAGCGCGACGGGGATGGCGAGGCTGATCAGCGGACCGGGGAATCCGCCGAGGTCGCCGGCGAGCGCGGTCGCCCAGTTGTCGTCCGCGAGCCGTGCCGGCTTCGGCGCGAGCTTGAGGTTGACCCCGATCACGATGAAGTACATGCCGAGCGTCACGACGATGGGCGAGAGCCGCAGCCAGACGACGATGAGTCCGTTGATCGCACCGATCGCGCCGCCGATGACCATGACAATGGGCAGCGCCTCGATCCCGCCGAGGCCCGCGGGGGCGAGGTAGCCGGCGAAGACGATGCCGCACAGCGTCATGACGGGACTCACGGACATGTCGATGCCCCCTCGTCCGCTCAGGATCGACGGCATGCTCGCGATCGCGGCCAGGGCGAGCGGCGCGAACGAGGCGAGTTGGGCGGTCCACCCGAAGTTCGGCTGGAGGATGAGGTTGACCGCGAGCAGCACGATCGCGAGGGCGAGCGCGAGCAGGAAGGTGTGGCGCCGCAGCAGCTGGCGCGCGCCCGTCCTCCCCGCGCGTCCGGGCACGGTCATGATGGCGCTCACGACGCCAGCTCCGCGGCGCCGAAGAAGCTGGCGACGAGCCGTTCGCGCGTCAGCTCCGCATGGGGGAACTCGGCCGCGATCTCGTCGTCGCGGAAGACGACGACGCGATCCATGAGCTCGAGGTGCTCATCGACCTCGGTCGACAGCATGACGACGGCGAGCCCCCCTTCGGCCAGCTTGGCGAGCAGCGCGTACAGGTCGCGTTTGGCCCCGATGTCGATCCCCCGGGTCGGATCGTTGAGCAGGAGCACCTCGGGGTCGGAGCTGAGGCTGCGCGCGATGATCACCTTCTGCTGGTTGCCGCCGCTCAGCGTCCCGATCCCGTCCTCGGGCCGGCCGAACTTGATGCGCAGTCGCTCGACCTAGTCCTTGAACCGGCTGAGCGACGCCCCACGGCTGAGGAAGAGCCCCCGCCGGTCCTTGCGCAGCGTCGCCGCGGCGAAGTTCTCGACGATCGACATCCAGTCGAAGATCGACTCCGCGCGACGCTCCCGCGGCACGTAGGCGATGCGGCCCCGTCGAGCCGCGTACTTCGAGGTCACCGGGATGCGGCTTGCACGAGTGATGCGGGTCACGGTGCCGCCCTCCGACCCGAGACCCCACAGCGCGCGGAGGAACGCGTCCTGTCCTTGGCCCTCGAGGCCCGCGAGTCCGACGATCTCGCCGGAACGCAGCGTGAAGTCGATGGCGTCGGAGTCCGCCCGGAGGTGCAGGCCTCTCGTCTCGAGGACGACATCGCCCGCCTCCCCGCGCACTCGACCGGCGGCAGCCGTGCCGGCGACCTGGTTCGCGTGCCCGGTCATGAGGCGAACGACCTCCTCGGTGGTCCATGCATCGCCGTCGAGGGTGCCGACGGTCGAGCCGGAGCGCAGGACGGTCACTCGATCCGCGACCTCGCGGACCTCGTCCATCCGGTGCGTGATGAGGATGGCCCCCGCGCCTTCGTCGACGCGGCGGCGGACGATGCCGAACAGGCGGTTGCGGGTATCGAAGTCGAGCGCCGACGTGGCCTCATCGAGGATCAGCAGTCGCGGGTCCCGCAGCAGCGTTCGCGCGATCGCGCAGGCCTGGCGGTCGCTGAGCTCCAGGTCGCCGACCAGTGCATCGAGCGGCGGCGGCGAGACGAGCAGCTCCCCGAGGATGGCTTCCGCCCGCTCGCGCCGCGCTCGTTGCCCCGCCGTGATGCGGAGCCTATGGTGCGCCGCGGGTCCTCGCAGAGCTGCGGCTCGGCCTCGGCGTCCACGTCGGGAAGAAGCGCGTCGCCCGCCTGATACGGCTGGATGGCCTGACCGGGGTCTCTCACCGTCGGAAACGGCGGGGGCGGAAGCCCGACACCGCGACGCACGAGGATCTCGTGAAACGGCGTTTCCGCGCGGATCAGCCGAACCGATTGTGGTTCTGCGACATCACGCAACACCGCGCCAGGGACGGGTGGGTTTACTGCGCGGCCGTGATCGACGCGTTTTCCCGCCGGATCGTGGGCTGGTCGATCTCGGACCGCATCACCGCGGAGATCGTCGTCGACGCCCTCGAAATGGCCCGCTGGCGACGCCGGCCCGAACCCGGGACCGTGGTTCACGCAGACCGCGGAGCGCAATACACCTCCTGGCTCTTCGGGCACCGGCTCCGGCAGGCGGGGCTCCTCGGTTCCATGAGCCGGGTCGCCTCGTCGGTCGACAACGCACTCATCGAGTCGTTTTGGTCGACGATGCAACGCGAGCTCCTCGACAGATCAACCTGGACATCGAAGGCAGAACTGTCGTCCACGATGTTCGAGTGGATCGAGGGCTTCTACAACCCGACCCGCCGCCACACCGCCCTCGGCAACCTCAGCCCCGTCGACTACGAACGACCTCACACCCCCGCCGCAACCGCGGCATGATCAACAGAGAGAAACCGTCCGGGAAACCGGGTCAGGCTCCGATGCTCTCACCGGCGATACGTTCAGAAAACGATCGTCTGGTGTCCGGCGCGGATGACGCGGTCGTCGCAGTGCCATTTGACGGCGCGGGAGAGCACCTGGCGTTCGACCTCGGCGCCCTTGCGGGTGAGCATCTCGACGGTGTCGGCGTGGTCGACGCGCACGACGTCCTGCTCGATGATGGGGCCCTCGTCGAGGTCCTTGGTCACGTAGTGCGCGGTCGCGCCGACGAGCTTGACGCCGCGCTCCTTGGCCTTGCGATACGGGGAGGCGCCGATGAAGGCGGGCAGGAACGAG
>Ga0182739_1000754_pt1 | contig 37814 bp, 36 predicted proteins | sample eDN5th30CBELigBY_FD_128873 | JGI IMG/M metagenome (GOLD analysis project Ga0182739, IMG submission 128873) | Enriched backyard soil microbial communities from Emeryville, California, USA - eDNA 5th pass 30_C BE-Lig BY (version 2) (version 2) | ecosystem: Environmental > Terrestrial > Soil >... | reverse complement strand
GCCATGATCATTCAGGGCATCCAGCCCGGCCCCGAGGTCATGACCAAGAAGCCCGACCTGTTCTGGGGCATGATCGCCTCGATGTGGATCGGCAACGCCATGCTGGTCATCATCAACCTGCCGATGATCGGCATCTGGGTGAAGCTGCTGACGGTGCCGTACCGCTTCCTGGCGCCGGCCATCCTGCTGTTCTGCTGCATCGGTGCGTACAGTCTGCAAAACAGTACGTTCCATGTCATGCAGGTCGCCCTCTTCGGGGTGCTGGGCTATATTTTCGTTCGCCTCGGCTGCGAAGGTGCTCCGTTCCTGCTGGGCCTCGTTCTGGGGCCACAGATGGAGGAATACTTCCGGCGCGCCATGCTGCTCTCGCGTGGCGATGCCATGGTTTTCCTGGAGCGTCCGATCAGCCTCGGTCTGCTCATCACGACGGCGCTTCTGCTGCTCCTGATGTCCATTCCGAGCTTCAAGAAGGCAAGAAAAGAAGCATTCGTCGAAGAGGAGGGCTGACGCCCTCCTCCTGACACCAGGAGGAAGAGATGTCGGACCTGCCCAAGCGCGTGACCATCGACGAGGAAGGTCCTCGCGAGGGCTTCCAGTCCGAGAAGAAGGTGATCCCGGTGGCCGACAAGGTCCGCCTCATCGAGGCGCTTGCGGACACCGGGTTGAAACGCATCGCCTGCGTTTCTTACGTCAATCCAAAGCGCGTGCCGACCATGGCCGACGCCGAGGAAGTGGCCTCCCGGATCGATCGCAAACCCGGCGTGCAATACAGCGCGCTGTGGCTGAACCAGCAGGGCCTCGAGCGTGCGCTTCGGGGCCCTTTGCATGTCGAAGGCAGCGTGCGGGTCACCGCCTCCGACACCTTCTCGCGCAAGAACATCGGCAAGTCGGTGCCCGACGCGATGATCGAGCAGCGCCTGTCGCTCCAGACCTTCAAGGAGCGCGGTATGCCGGTCGAGTGGGGCGTCATCCTCGGCGCCTTCGGCTGCAACTACGAAGGCGAGCTGTCGACCGACCTGATCCTGCAGAGGGTCCAGCTGGCGCTCGACGAAGCCGAACGGGCCGGCTTCAAACTCAAGGGCATCAAACTCACCGACGCAATGGGATGGGCCACCCCCGCCTCGGTCGAGCGGCTGATCGGCGCCATCCGGTCGAAGTGGCCGGATCTCCAGATTTCCCTGCACCTCCATGATACGCGCGGCATCGGCACGGCCGCGGCCTATGCCGGCCTGCGCCTGGGGGTCACGCGCTTCGACGCCTCCGTCGCGGGTCTGGGCGGCTGCCCGTTCGCGGCGACAGAAGGCGCGGCCGGCAACATCTGCACCGAGGACCTCGCCTTCATGTGCGAGGAGATGGGCATCGAGACCGGGCTCGACATCGAGCGCCTGATCGAGGTCGCGAAGCTCGCCGAAGAGATCGTGGGACGCCCCCTGCCCGGCCATCTGATGCGCGGTGGCACGCTGACGGCGGCGCGCCGGAGGGTGGCCGCATGACCGCCGCAGCGCCGACGGGCCTGGTTCCCGACTCGACCTACGTAGACGTCGCCGAGCTGCCCTGGCAGCCGACCCGCTTCCCCGGCGTCGAGTGGAAGATCCTGATGGAGCAGAAGGAGACGGGTCTTTCGACGGTGCTGATGCGCTGGGCCCCGGGCGCGCGCCTGCCGGCGCACGAGCACGTCGCCATCGAGCAGACCTATGTGCTCGAGGGATCGTTTGCCGACCATGCCGGCGTCTGCCGGGCGGGCAATTACGTCTGGCGGCGCGCCGGCAGCCGCCACGATGCCTGGACCGACGAAGGCTGCCTCATGCTGGCGATCTTCCTGAAGCCCAACACCTTCTTCGATTGAGGCCCGCGCCCCTTACACGCGGAACGGATCCGGCCGTGGAATAGAACCGCCCTTCGACCTCTGCTAATGCTCCGTCGCAGCATGGCCCGCCAGGGCCGGCGCAAGGGAGGCAGAAGCAATGTCAGGCGTTCTTGAAGGCATCCGCGTACTCGATTTCGGCCGCTACATCGCCGGTCCGTTCTGCGGCACCATGCTGGCCGATCTCGGCGCCGAGGTGATCCGCGTCGAGAAGCTCGAGGGCAGCGAGGATCGCTGGGTGACCCCGGTCGTCGAGGGCGGCGAAGGCGCCATGTTCCTCCAGATGGGCCGCAACAAGCTGGGCCTCACCCTCAACCCGATGAAACCCGAGGGCCGCGAGATCGTGAAGAAGCTGGTGGCGGCTTCGGACGTGGTGATCGCCAACCTGCCCTATGAAGACCTGCAGAAGATGGGTATCGATTACGAGAGCCTCTCCGCCCTCAATCCGCGCATCATCCTCGCCACCACCTCGACCTTCGGCTCGGAGGGCCCCTACAAGACGCGTGTCGGCTTCGACACGATCGGCCAGGCGATGTCGGGTGCCATGCACCTCTCGGGCGACGGCGAGACGCCGACCCGCATGAACGCCCCCTTCGTCGATTTCGGCACCGCGCTGCTCAACACCGTGGGCGTGCTCGCGGCCCTCATGGAGCGCAGCAGGAGCGGCAAGGGCCAGAAGGTCGAGACCGCCCTGCTGCGCACGGCCATCAACATCACCAACGGACACCTGATCGAACAGGCGATGCTCGACCTCAACCGCATTGCCACGCTCAATCGCGGCTTCACCGCCGGTCCCTCCGACACCTTCAAGTGCAAGGACGGCTGGATCTACGCCATGACGATCGGCCAGCCGCTGTTCGTGCGCTGGTGCAAGCTGATGGGCGACGAGAGCCTGGCGGCCGATCCTCGCTTCAAGGACGACCTCGCACGCGGCGACAATGGCGAGGCGCTGTCGGCGATCATGCAGAAGTGGTGCGACACGCGCACCGTCGCGGAGACACTGGCGGCGCTCGAAGCCAGCCGCATTCCGGCCGGTCCCGTCTACACGCCGCAACAGACGCTCGACGACAAGCACGTCCAGGAGGCCGGGTTCTTCCATTCCATGGAGTATCCCGGTGCCAGGATGGGCGTCCCGGTGCTGCAGGAGCCGGTGAAGCTCTCCCGCACCCCGCTCACGATCCGCCGCCGCGCGCCCACCCTGGGCGAGCATACGGACCAGATCCTGCAGGAGCTTGGCTACGGGGCCGACGATATCGCGCGTCTCAGGGCCGACCGGGTCGTCTGAGGGGGCTGATCCGGGGGCTCCTGAGGGCGTATAAAGGGTTCAGGAGCCCAAACATGATGCGACGTCTTCTACTGGTGTTGATGGCGGTGGGATGCTGCAGCTCGGCGGGAGCGCTGGCGGCGCAGGACCTGCCGTATGGCCAAAGCCATGTTTTCGCCGCTTTCCGAAACGGCGAACGCATCGGAACGCACACCCTCACCTTTCAGCAGAATGGCGACAAGCGGGTCGTGACCACCTCGATCGACTTCTCGGTCAAGGTCCTCGGCATGACCATGTACCGCTACGTGCATCGCGGCCAGGAGGTCTGGAATGGCAACACGTTCGAGTCGATCTCGACCCAGACCGACGACAACGGCACCAAATACGGCGTGAAGGCCCGGCATGAGGCCGGCGGCGTCGCAGTGGTGCGCAATGGCGGCAGTGCGCCGAAGCTCACGGCCAACGATGTCGGCTTCCAGCAGGGCAGCGCCCGACAGGAGACGCTTCCGCCCGGAACCATACCGTCGACCCACTGGAACCTGAACCAGGTCAAACAGTCGGCGATGCTGAACAGCCAGAACGGCTCTCTCGCCAAGATCCAGATCACGCCGCGGGGTCGAGAGACGGTCAAGACGGCCAACGGCACGCTGCAGGCGACGCGCTATTCCTACACCGGCGACGTCGAGATGGATCAGTGGTTCGATGATCGCGGCCGCTGGGTGAAGGCCTCATTCAAGGCTTCCGACGGGTCGACGATCGAGTACATACTGCAGGAATGATCCCTGCAGATTGTTTTGCGAAGCTGCCTGCTCTCCTCGCTGACGATGGCGACCTGCTGCGGCGAGGCCGCTGGCTGAATGTCGACTGCAGGGTCGACATCGGCAGCGAGCCCTTCCATCTGACCTTCAGGGACGGCACCCTCGCCTCCTTCGATCGCGGACCACGCCTGATGCGTTCCACCGCCTTCAGCGTGCGCGCTACCGACGAAGCGTGGCGACATCACTGGCGGAAGATGCCCGAACCGGGCTGGCATGACCTGTTCGCGCTCACCAAGCGGGGCGAGGCCTCGCTGCAAGGCGACCTGCGGCCGCTGCTGCAGAACCTGCAGTATTTCAAGGACCTGCTGGCGCTCCCGCGCCGCCTGCCGGAGGCCCCCTGACATGGCGCCCGTTCTCGACCCCATGGTCGGCCGCTACCTGCGGCTCGACATCGACGGCACGCCGCATCGCGTCTACTTCGAGGAGACCGGCAGCGGCATCCCGCTGGTCTGCCTGCACACGGCCGGCGCCGACGGCCGGCAGTTCCGCCACATCATGGCCGATCCCGAGATCACCAGCCGCTTCCGCGTGATCGCCTTCGACATGCCGTGGCATGGCAAGTCGACACCGCCGGACGGTTGGGAGAAGACCGAGTACCGGTTGACGACCGCCTCCTACACCGCCGCCATCCGCGCCTTCTGTCAGGCTTTGGAGCTCGACCGGCCCGTGGTGATGGGCTGCTCCATCGGCGGCCGCATCGTGCTCAACCTCGCCATTGCCCATGCGGCCGAGTTCCGCGCTCTGATCGCATTGGAGGCCGCCGACTTCCAGCAGCCCTGGTACGACACGGCGTGGCTGCACCGTCCCGACGTGCATGGCGGCGAGGTCTGCGCCGCGCTGATCTCGGGCCTGATCGCGCCGCAAAGCCCGCCGGTCAGCCGCCACGAGACCTTGTGGATGTACATGCAGGGCGGCCCCGGCATCTTCAAAGGCGATCTCTATTTCTATCGCGTCGACGGCGACCTGCGCGAGAAAGTGAAGTCGATCGACACGAAGGTCTGCCCCCTCTACCTGCTGACCGGCGAGTACGATTTCTCCTGCACCGCCGAGGACACGCTGCGCACCGCCGCCCAGATTCCCGGCGCACACGTGAAGGTCATGAAAGAGCTTGGCCATTTCCCGATGAGCGAGAACCCGGCCAGGTTCCGCGAATACATCCTGCCCGTCTTGGAGACGATCGCTTCAACTTCGTCGTCTTGAGCGCAGCGAAGGACCTAACGAAACGACCAGAGCACTACGTGCTGGCAAGAGATCCTTCGCTTCGCTCAGGATGACAGATGAAGTCTAGGACCTACTGTCGACCGCGAGCCTCACGGCGAGGCCGGCGAAGACGGCGCCGAGGAAATATTGCGGCAGGCGGCGAAAGCGTCCTCCTCGGGAGAAGACGCGGCTGAGGCGGCTTGCACCCACGATGACCGCGCCGTTGACCATCAGCCCGATTGCATTGAGCACGGTCGCCAGGACGAGGATCTGGAGCACCACCGAATCCGCTTGAGGCTGAACGAACTGCGGGAACAGCGCGAGGACGAAAAGCGCCATCTTGGGGTTCAACAGGTTCGTGAGCAGTCCCTGCCGGAACATGACTCCGACGGCTTGGCGAGGCGCACCCGCCTGAGGCGTGAGGCTCACGGCCCCGGACCTCAACGTCTTCCAGGCAAGGTAGAGGAGATAGGCCGCGCCGGCATAGCGAACGGCATCGTAGGCGTGCGGCACGATCAGGAAGAGCTGTGACAGGCCGAACGCCGCCGCCAGGGCGTGGCAGTATGTGCCGGCCTGGATACCGGCCAGAGTGGCGAAACCGGCCGCCCTGCCCTGACTGGCGCTGCGGGAGGCGATCAGGAGCATGTCCGGCCCCGGCGTCATCGTCAGCGCGAGCGCCGCCACGCCGAACACAGCCAGGGTCGAAAGATCGATCATCAGAGAATCTGGAACACTTCGTAGACCGGCCCGGTGGGATCGCGCCGCCCCGTCGAGACGCAGACGATGCGATTGAGGAAGCGATACTTTTCCGACGCCGTCTCGAACCACGGCGTGGCCCGGAAGTAATACTGGCTGGGATCGACCTTCTCGCCCTTGTTGAGCTGCTCGATCACCCAGGCCGGGCCGTGCCGCATGCCGCGATAGCTCATGTAGACGAGGTGACCGTCGTCGGTCTTGAGCGTGAGCCGCACGTCGAGCTGCAGGATGCCGTCGCGGCGCTGCAGCAACCAGTCTCCGGCCGGCGCCGGCAGCACGGTACCGCGCAATTCCTCGCCTTCGAATGTGCCCCCGGTCACGGTCTCGATGCGACGGCGTCCGTAGGGCGTCTCGCCGACATCGACGAGGGTCGGATCGACTTGAAGAGTCAGCGTGAAGAGATGGGTGGAACGGAGTGTCGGTTCGCTCATGCTAATCCTCGAATCCTGACCATCAGATCTTGGCCGTCCGGCCTTCCCAGTAGGGAGCGCGGAGTTCGCGTTTCATGATCTTGCCTATGGTGCTGCGCGGAAGCGAGTCGCGGAATTCGACGGCGACCAGGCGCTGCGTCTTGCTGAGCTGGCCGTTCGCCCATTCGCGCACCGCCGCCTCGCTCACCGTCGCGCCGGCGCGGCGTACGCACAAGGCCATCGGCGATTCACCCCACTGATCGCTGGGTACGCCGATCACGGCGACGTCGATCACATCGGGATGCTTCAACAGGAGCACCTCGATGTCGGCAGCATAGACGTTGAAGCCGCCCGAGATGATCATATCCTTCTTGCGATCGAGCAGGATCAGGAACCCGTCCTCGTCGAGCTTGCCCATGTCGCCGGACTTGAAGAACAGCCGGCCGTCGGCATCGTGCCAGAACAGCTCGCGCGTCTTGTCGTCCTGCTTGTAGTAGCCCTTCATCATCATCTCGGCGCGACCAGCGATCTCGCCGACCTCGCCCTGCGGCAGCTCCCGGCCCTGTTCGTCGAGGATCTTGAGCTCGACGCCGAAGCCAGGCTTGCCGACAGTGTGGAGCTTGTCGGGATGCAGGTTGGCTTCGAGCATGCAGCTGCCGCCGCCCTCGGTCAGGCCGTAGATCTCGATCAGCCGGCCGGGCCAGCGCGCGAGGCAGTCGGCCTTCACCTGCGCACGCAGCGGCGCGCTGGTCGAGAGCTTGGCCTTGAAGGCGCCGAGGTCGTACTTGCCGAAATCCGGATGAGCCAGGATGCGCTGGTACTGGACCGGTACCAGCATGGCATGCGTGGCTCGCTCGCCCTGAGCCAGTTCGAGGAACTTCACCACGTCCGACTTACGCATCAGGATCGACGTGCCGCCCACGCCGACCGTGGCCAGAAGCGCGACCAGCGTGGTGTTCGAATAGAGCGGCGTCGAAACCAATGAGATCGTATCGGGCCCGTAGTCGAAGGCCGGGAAGCGCACGGGAAGCTGGCTGCGCAGCGCGTGAGAATGAAGAATGCCCTTGGGCAGGCCGGTCGTGCCGGAACTGTAGATGATGTTGAAATCGTCGAGCGGTCCGATCACCGTCTCGAACGGCGCGTCGCTCGCCGGCGCCAGCCAGGCTTCGAAATCCTGCCAGCCAGGCCGGGCGAAGTCGTAGGCGATGCGGCCGCCGGCCACGAGCTTGCCCAGGCGCGCCTCGTAGGGTTCCACCAGCGAACGGTACTGGTCCGACAGGAACAGCACCTTGGCGTCGCAATCGTCGAGCATCTTCTCGAGCGCATCGGCGGCGGCCATGGTCGAGAGCGGCACGACGCAGACGCCGGCCCGCAGGCCGCCCATGAACGTCTCGAGATACTCGATCGAGTTGGCGGCCAGGATCGCGACCTTGTCGCCGCGCCCCAGCCCCATCTCCGACAATCGCCGGGCGATCCGGTTGATGCGCCCGTCGAACGCCCGCCAGCTCCGCACGACCCCGTCGCACTTCACCGCCGGCTTATCCGGATCGTTCGTCGCGTGGCGCGCGATATAGGCCGGGATCGACGTGAACTCGGGAATGTCGTCGATGACCGGCTGCGGAACGGTAGGCTGGGGCGCGGTCTGGTCGGCGCTCACGGCCGCGCTACTTCTTGGGCTCGACCGTCTCCACCGGGCCGCCGGCCTTCTTCCACGCGCCGAAGCCGCCTTCGAAATGGGCGACCGGGGTGAGGCCCATGTCCTGTGCGGTCTTGGTCGACAGGGCCGAACGCCAGGCGCCGGCGCAGAAGAACACGAACTTGTTGCCGGTCTGGAAGTAATCCTTGGCGTAGGGGCTATGGGGATCGATCCACATTTCGAGCATGCCACGCGTCACGTTGATCGCGCCGGGGATGGTCCCGTCGCGCCACAGTTCGCGCGGATCGCGGATGTCGATGAAGGTCACGCCCGGCTGGCCGTGCATCTTCATCGCGTCGGCCAGCGACAGCGTCTCGATCTGGCTGTTGGCCTCGTCGACCATCTGCTGAACCGTCTTCTTGATCTCGAGTGGCATCGAATCCTCCTACGCGCTTCCTTCGAGCGTCAGTAGCATTTTGGCCGCAGCGCGCAAACGACGGTCAGCCCGCCGCGTGAAATCGCGACCGCTATTTTTTGCCGGCCTCTGGAATGGCCTTCATCTCCTCCAGCCAGACGTCGGGGCTACCGTCGGACGGAGCCCGCCAGTCGCCGCGCGGCGAGAGCGACCCGCCGGAGGAAATCTTCGGCCCGTTGGGCACGGCCGAGCGCTTGAACTGGTTGGTGAAGAAGCGGCGCAGGAACAGCGCCAGCCAGCCGCGAATCTCCTCCAGCGTGTAGGCGCGGCGCGTTCCTTCCGGCAGGTTGGCCGGCCAGGCGCCCGTCTCGATGTCGTGCCAGGCATTCCAGGCGAGGAAGGCGATCTTGGACGGCCGGTAGCCGAGCCGCGTCAGGTAGAAGAGGTTGAAGTCCTGCAGCGCGTAGGGACCGACGAAGCTCTCCGTCGCCTGCACCACGCCCTTCTCGCCGGCCGGGATCAGCTCGGGCGAGATCTCGGTGTTCAGGATGTCGTGCAGGATCTCCGCCGTATCCTGGCTGACGTCGCCGGAGGCGGCGACGAAACGGATGAGGTGCTGGATCAGGGTCTTGGAGACCGAGCCGTTGGGATTGTAGTGGGACATGTGATCGCCCACGCCGTAGGTGCACCAGCCCAGTCCCAGCTCGGAGAGATCGCCGGTGCCGACCACCATACCGCGCTGCTGGTTGGCCAGGCGGAACAGATAGTCGGTGCGCAGGCCTGCCTGCACGTTCTCGAAAGTCACGTCGTAGACCTTCTCGCCCTTGCCGAACGGATGGCCGATATCGGCCAGCATCTGGGTCGCCGCCGGCTTGATGTCGATCTCCGCCGCGGTGACGCCCAGTGCCTTCATCAGCCGCCAGGCATTAGTGTACGTCTTGTCGGAGGTGCCGAAGCCCGGCATCGTGTAGGCGAGGACGTTCTTGCGGCTCAAGCCCAGCTGATCCATCGCGCGGCAGGCCACGATCAACGCATGCGTCGAATCGAGACCGCCCGAAACGCCGATGACGGCATTCTCCGTGCGGCTCGACTGCAGGCGCTGCGCCAGCCCCTGCACCTGGATGTTGTAGGCCTCGTAGCAATTGTCGCGCAGCTTGGCGGGATCCGACGGCACGTAGGGGAAGCGTTCGATCGCGCGGTTGAGTGCGACCGCCTCCTCGGGCGGATCGAAGACGAACTGGACGTGCCGGAAGCGCTCGATCCGTCCCCTCTCCTGCAGCGCGCAGTCGGCGAAGCCGTTGTAGCGCAGCCGCTCCTGGCGGATGCGGCCGACATCGACGTCGGCCCGGATCATCGTCGACTCGAGCGCGAAGCGCTGGGATTCGACGAGCTGGTCGCCCAGCTCGTAGATCGCGGCGTGGCCGTCCCAGGCGAGATCGGTCGTCGATTCGCCGCGTCCCGACGCCGAGTAGGCGTAGGCCGCCACCGCGCGCATCGACTGGCTGCCACACAGCAGCCGCCGCGCCTCGGCCTTGCCGATCGTAATGTTGCTGGCCGACAGGTTGACCAGAAGCTCCGCCCCCGCGAGTGCGGCGTGGCTCGACGGTGGGATCGGCACCCACACGTCCTCGCAGATCTCGACATGGAAGGTGAGACCGATGCCGGTCGCCTTGAACAGCAGGTCAGTGCCGAAGGGTACGGTCTGCCCGGCGAGATCGAGCTCCTGGCAGATGACGTTGGCGCCGGAGATGAAATGGCGCTTCTCGTAGAATTCGCGATAGTTGGGCAGGAAGGTCTTGGGCACCACGCCCAGCACCTTGCCACGATGGACGACGACCGCGGTGTTGTAAAGGCGGTTGGTCACGCGCAGCGGCGCGCCGACGATCAGGACGGGGAAGAGATCGCGCGACGCCTCGACGACCTTGGCGATCGACTGCTCGACCTCGTCGAGCAGCGCATCCTGCAGCAGCAGGTCCTCGAGGGCATAGGAGGAGAGCCCCAGCTCGGGAAAGACCATCACGGAAGCGCGCGCGGCGTCGCCCTGTCCGGCGAGCTTCAGCGTCTCGGCCAGATTGTAGGCCGCATCGGCCACGCGGGTGCGTGGCACGCAGCAGGCCACGCGCACGAACTCATGGGAGTAGAGGGAAAAGAAATCGGACATCGGAACTCCAGCCATTCCCTACTGGTGCCTTGGACACCGGTTCCGATCAAGGGTGCTGGAGAGAGAAGGCGATGGTGGGCGCGACAGGGATCGAACCTGTGGCCACTGCCATGTCAAGACAGTGCTCTACCGCTGAGCTACGCGCCCATCGCCTGTGCTGCGGGGTTTCGAAACGCCCCGTAGCGCGGAAGCCCGGTCGTCTACATTGCCCGAACAGGATTGGCAAGAGCGCGAAGCGTGACGCGACCGAATTCGCGGGCTATGACCACAAAATGGATTTCGCCCCGGTCCTGACCGATCACGAGGCCCTGGATTGCCGGCTGCCGGCGCGGCAGAGCGTCCCGGTGGTCGTCGCGTCGCCGCACAGCGGCTCGACCTATCCCGCCTCGTTCCTCGAGCAGGCCGCGGTGCCGCTTTCCGCGCTCCGCCGGGCGGAAGACGCGTTCGTCGACGAGCTGTTCGCGGCCGCTCCCTCACTCGGCATGCCCTTCCTGGCGGCCCGCTTTCCGCGATCCTACGTCGACGCCAATCGTGAGCCCTACGAACTCGATCCCGCCATGTTCGAAGGTCCCCTGCCGCGGCCGCTGAACCATCGCACGACGCGGGTGGCCGCCGGCCTCGGCATGATCCCCCGGGTCGCAGCCAATGGCGAGGCGATCTACCGGGGCCGCGTTCCATCCCAGACCATAGAGCATAGGCTCGAGACCTGCTGGCGCCCCTATCACCAGACCCTCTCGCTGCTGGTCGAGAACACCTACAGCAGCTTCGGCGGCGCCCTGTTGATCGATGCGCATTCGATGCCCTCTTCCGCTTCGACGCTCGGATCGCGCGACCGTGACCAGCGGGTCGATATCGTACTGGGCGACAATCACGGCGAAGCCTGTGCGCCCGAGTTCACATCCGCCGCCGAGCGCTGGTTCCGCGCGCGAGGCCTGCGCGTTCTGCGCAATCAGCCCTATGCGGGCGGCTTCACGACCCAGAGATATGGACGACCTTCCCTCGCTCGTCACACGCTGCAGATCGAGATCAACCGGTCGCTCTACATGGACGAGGCGCGGCACGAGCGGCTTCCGGTCGTGGGAGTCGTCGCGCGGCTGATGACCGGGCTGCTGGAGACGATGGCCGAGCAGGCACGGGAGACCCTGCTGCCGCCGCAGCCCCTGGCGGCCGAATAATCACCCGACCAGACGACCGCAAAAGAAAAGTAGGCAAAAAAAAGGGGCCGCGACTAGCGCGGCCCGAGTTTAGGGAGGAAACGCCCAAGACGGGCATACAGCAAACAATGCGGCTACCGAGGTAGCGTTTGCTGCCCGCTAAGAATGGTGCACCTGCGAAGAGAATGCAAGAGCGAAAAAGAGCCCTGAATTCACATATTTAGCGTTCGTTGATGTCTGATCGGGGGTGTGGCGTTTTTGCAACGCACAAGAATAGTGCGACGCAGCTATGCAGGGATAGCATTGCTTCAGCAAACGCGCGGGGTGTCCGATTTATGTAAGCTGCTCAAATACTTAAGCCCAGTATGGAGGGGTTGTTGGCCCAGAAGTTCGTAGTCGCAATGATGATGCACGAGACCAATACGTTCTCGCCCCTGCCCACCCCGATCGACTCCTTCGCCCGGGCGGGCTCGCTGAGCGGCCCGGTCGCAATCAAGGAGGCCGAGGGCACGAACACGTCCCTGGGCGGCTTCATCGAGGTGGCCCGCAAAGCTGGCGCCGAGTTCACCGTGCCCATGGCCGCCTCTGCCCATCCGTCGGGCCTGGTCACCAAAGCGGCATACGAGCAGATGACCACCGCGATCGTGGACGAGGTCAGGAAGGGCTGCGACGCCGTCCTGCTGGCCCTGCATGGCGCGATGGTGGCCGAGCATTACGACGATGGCGAAGGCGAGCTCCTGAACCGCATTCGGAAGATCGCGCCGGACGTGCCGATCGCCGTGGCGCTCGATTTCCATACCCAGATGACGGACGCCATGGTGAACGGCGCCACCATCATGACCGGCTACCGCACCTACCCCCATATCGACATGGCCGATACGGCCCGCCGCGCCGGCCGCACCCTGATGCGGACCCTGGCCGGCGAGATCGAACCGAAGATGGTGTGGGGCAACCGCCCGATCATGAGCAGCTCGCTGGTCCACACCCCGTCGCGCGAGCCGATGAAGACGCTGATGGGCATGGCCAACCAAGCCGAGGACACCGGCGAGGTCCTGAACGCCTCGGTGTTCGGCGGCTTCCCGCAGGCCGACATCCCCCATCTCGCCCTTTCCTCGGTCATCGTTTGCGACAAGCGGACGGCCGAAGGCGAGATCCTGCTCAACCGCATCCTCGATACGGCCTGGGAGAAGCGCGAAGGCTTCCTGTTCCATCCCGAGCCGCTCTCGGTCCAGGTCGGCCGCGCCAAGGGCTACACCGATTATCCGGTCGTCATGGCAGACCATGGCGACAACACCGCCTCGGGCGGCACCCAGGACGTGATGAGCGTCATCGAGGAAGCGATGAAACAGGAGCTCGAGGATGCCTGCGCCGGCCCGATCTGCGATCCGGCCTGCGTCGAGCAGATGATCGAGGCCGGTGTCGGCGCCGAGGTGACGCTCGAACTGGGCGGCAAGATCGACATGCCGGCCATGGGCCTCAAGGGCAAGCCACTCAAGGTCACCGGCAAGGTCAAGGCCATCACCGACGGCCAGTTCACCGTAACCGGCCCGATGGCGACCGGCACCACGGTGCGCATGGGGCGCACTGCCGTGCTCGACACCGGCAAGATGCAGATCGTCGTCTCGGAAAAGCGCGTCGAGCCCTACGATCTCGGCGTCTTCACCCACTGCGGCATCGATCCGCGGCGCAAGAAGTACGTGCTCATCAAGTCGCGCCAGCATTTCCGCGCTGGCTTCGAGCCGATCGCCAAGCACATCGTGATGTGCGACGGCGACGGCTGCACCGCCTCCGACCTCAAGCTCTTCAAGTACGAGCGGGTGAAGCGCCCGCTCTACCCGTTCGACCTCGACATGCGGCTCGGCCGCAACGAAGCCTAGGAGCCCCCATGGCCACTTACGACATCGTCATCCGCAACGGCCAGGTGGCCGACGGAACGGGCAGGAAGCTCTTCGCCGCCGACGTGGCGGTGAAGGGCGATCGCATCGCCGCCGTCGAGGCGCCGGGCACGTTGCGCGGCGACAACGAGATCGATGCCACAGGCAAGGTCGTGGCGCCGGGCTTCATCGACGTGCACACGCACGACGACACCGCGCTGATCGACAATCCTTCCATGGCAATGAAGGCCAGCCAGGGCGTCACGACCGTGGTCTGCGGCAATTGCGGCGTCTCCGCCGCGCCGTACGTCAGGCCCGATGTCGGCCACTGGATGTCGCTGATCATCAAGAAGAAGGAAAACCTGTCGAAGGACTTCGCGTCCTTCGCGGGCAAGGTCGATGCCGCGAAGCCCGCCATCAACGGCGCCTTTCTGATCGGCCACGGCACCCTGCGCATCAACTCGATGGGCGACGACCTCAACCGGGTCGCGACGGCGGGCGAGATCAAGCAGATGCGCGAGCTGCTCGACCAGAGCCTCGAACAGGGCGCGATCGGCATGTCGAGCGGCCTGTTCTATGCGGTGTCCAGCCACGCCTCGACCGACGAGGTCGCGGACGTGGCTGCGCCGCTCGGCAAATGGGGCGGCGTCTACACCGCCCACATGCGCGACGAGGGTGACCATATCCTGAAGGCGATGGACGAGACCTTCGAGATCGGCCGACGCGTCGGCGCCGAGATCATCGTCTCTCACCACAAGTGCTCGGGCCGCTCCAACTTCGGCCGCATGAAGGAGACGCTGCCCCACTTCAACGAAGCGATGAAGAAGCAGCAGATATCCTTCGACGTTTATCCCTATGTCGCGGGCTCGACGATCCTGCGCAGCGACATGCTGGAGCGGGCCGACAAGGTGCTGATCACCTGGTCCGACAAGGTCGAGGGCATGAGCGGGCGCGATCTCAGGGAGATCGCCGAGGAGATGGGCTGCTCGATGAAGGAAGCGGCCGACCGCATCCAGCCGGCCGGCGCCATCTACTTCATGATGGACGAGAAGGACGTGCAGGCCGCGATGTCCCATCCCGGCGCCATGATCGGCTCTGATGGCATCCCCTTCGACGCCCATCCGCATCCGCGCCTGTGGGGCACCTTCCCGAGGGTGCTCGGCCACTATTCGCGCGACCTCGGGCTGTTCCCGCTCGAAGATGCCGTGCGACGCATGACGTCCTATTCGGCGCAGCGTTTCCACCTGGCCAAGCGCGGCGAGGTGAAACCCGGCTTCTATGCCGATCTCTGCATCTTCGATCCGGCGACGGTGATCGACACGGCCACCTTCGAGAAGCCGATCTCGCCGGCCAGGGGCATCGACACGGTGATCTGCAACGGCGCCTTCGCGTGGCGCGACGGCAAGCCCGGCGGCGGCCAGGCCGGCCGCGCGCTCAACCGCCAGGCCATGCAGGACGAAGCCAGGGCCTGATCGCCACGTCGACGCCACCCAGGAAAGAAAAGGCCCGCTTCATGCGGGCCTTTTTATTTCCTCAGTCGTTGCCTTCGTCGCGGCGGGTGCGCTCCATGCGTTCGTGGCGCTCCTGCGCCTCGACCGACAGGGTCGCGATCGGTCGCGCCTCCAGACGCTTCAGCGAGATCGGCTCGCCGGTCTCCTCGCAATAGCCATAGGTCCCTTCCTCGATCGACTTGATCGCCTGGTCGATCTTGGAGATCAGCTTGCGGAAACGATCCCTCGTCCGCAACTCCAGCGAGCGGTCTGTCTCGGCGGTCGCGCGATCGGCAAGATCGGGCTGCGCGAGACTTTCTTCCTGCATGTTCTGGAGCGTCTGATTGGATTCCTCGATCAGCTCGTCCTTCCACTTCAGCAGCTTCTGCCGGAAGTACTCCTGCTGCATCGGATTCATGAAAGCTTCACGTTCTGACGGCCGATAATTCTGCGGCAACGTAATCGACATCGTCGGCAACTCCACTCGAAGCCACGACGGTCCGCCCGGGAAGGGCCGACCCTTTCGAAGCGCGCGGAGTATAGGGATGGGCCTTTCCGGAGCAAGAACGTTTCGGGGCCGCCGCCCGATTCAGCCGTGCGGTGCAACAATTACATCGGTTGTAATAATCCACGACTTTCGAGGCATTTGAAGCTTGAAGTCAGACTCCTTGCTGCAACGCAGCAAATGCCTGCAAAGACAGCAGTCTGGCGAAGGTCGTGGACGGATCGAAGGCAGGTTCGCCGGAGAACGCTCGCTCGCCCGCCTCTCCCAGACTGGCACCCGCCGCCAGCGCCGCAACAAAGGCCGCTTCGGCCGGGTCGAGGCACGCGAAGGCCGCATCCTCCTGCCGACGCAGGACGAGCACCGAGGCCGATCCCTCGTCCAGGGAAACGGTTCCCGCGGGCGCCCCGGGCTGGGCGGCGTGCCAGATCCGATCGATCGGCCAGGGCGAGCGGACCAGGGTCGCCCCGGCCGCCAGAGCCAACTCCAGTTCGAACAGCCGCTCGCCGGCCAGGCCGGCCAGGTCGGAAGCCTCGAGCCTCGGCTCGATCGGCGCGTGGTAAGCGAGGTTCAGGGCCCAGTCGAGCCGCGACACGTCGGCCAGATAAGGCAGCGTTGCGGCGGGACCGTAGCCTGACACGAAAGCCGGGAACGCCGCGCCATACTCCGCCAGTACCGGTTGCCCGGGGAAATCCTGCAGGACGAATCCCGCCGCCATGGTTGCGAAGAATGTCTCGCCGACGATCGCCTGTACGGTCGGGAACGTGGCCGCGAGCGCCCCGATCAGGCTGTGGCGGACATGATGGCGATGGATGCGCAGGCGTGCGGTGGCCGAGACCGCGTCGCCGACGACGGCATGGGCAAGATCGGGCCTGTCCTCACCCCCGAGATGCGCCGCGAACGCGGCCTGCAGATCACGCAGCGCGAGCATCGGCCACGATGCCAAGCGCTCGCCCCGCCCGCCGCGCCTCGTCGAGCAGCACGGCGAGAGCCGGAAGATCGGTGTCCCATTCGACCAGCGTCGGCCGCGGCCCGTAGCGCCGCACGATCTCGTCGAACAGCGCCCACACGCCCTCGCCCACCCGGCTGCCATGATCGTCGATCAGGACTGGCTCGCCGTCGGCGTCGTTCACCGCATGGCCGGCGAGATGATACTGGCCGACGGCCGAGACCGGCAGCCCGTCGAGCCATGCTCCGGGATCGAGCCGCAGATTGTGCGCCGTCACTACGATATTGTTGGCGTCGAGCAGCACTCCGCAACCGGTTCGGCGAACGAGTTCCGCCAGGAACTCCGGCTCGGACAAGGTCGAGTGCGCGAAGGCGAGATAGCAGGACGGGTTCTCGACCAGGACCTGCCGCCCGAGCCGCTCCTGCAGCCGGTGGACGTTGCGCTCGACGACCCCGAGTGCCTCTTCGGTATAGGGCAAGGGCAGCAGATCGTTGAAATAACGGCCGGCCAATCCACTCCAGGCGAGATGGTCCGATACGAGCGCGGGCTCGAGCCGACGGATCAGTGTCGCGACACGATCGAGATGCGCCTCGTCCACCCCGTCGACCGAACCGAGCGACAGGCCGACGGCGTGGATGGAGAACTCATAGTCCTCGCGCAGGCGCTCGGCGGTTCCCAGCGCCGGCGAGTGCGCCAGATAATTTTCAGCGTGGATTTCGAGAAAGCCGGTCGCCGGCCGGTCGCGCGCGATTTCCGCGAGATGCGGCGAACGCAGCCCGATGCCCGCGACCGGCTTCATGCTCAGCTGGGCGTGAGCTTGCCGCCGACGATCTTCTCGCAGGCGCCCTTAGGCACCGACACCCAGGCATCGGCCTGCGCATCCTTCTTCGATGTGCCGGCACAGGACGATTTCGCCGTCTGGCAGTCGTTCTTGCCGGCCTTCGAGATGCCGTAGCACTTCTCCATGTTGCCCTGCGCCTGGCTGGTGGCAGCCGGCAGCACGAGCGCGGCGGCGAGAGCCGAGGCGATGGCGACGCGAGTCGAGTTCATTGTGTCCTCCATGACATGACGAAGCCCAGTCTATACTGCAGATTGCGGCAGCAGGGGGTCGCCCCCGATAACGTACCCACAGTGGCGGAGTAACGGAAACTTGTTCGACAAGCCCGGCAATGGCCTGCTGAGCCCCGGCGACTTCGTGCGGCACCCCGACCGACAGGACTGGGGCCTCGGCCAGATCCAGTCGATGATCGGCCATCGCATCACCGTCAATTTCGAGAATGCCGGCAAGGTCGTGATCGACGGTAACGTCATCGAACTCGCTCCAGACGACGCATCGCCTCGCTGAGTTCGACCGGCGTGTTGACGTTCAGGAACGGCGCGGCGTTGCCCGGCCAGACGAGCTCCTCGAACACGTAGCGCTGGGCGAAGGTTTCGACCCGCCGCATGCCCTCCTCGAGGATGGCGCGGCGCAGGTCGGCCGCGAGTTTCACCGACCAGATGGCCAGCGTGTGTTCGCGGCGTTTGCCGTGACGCACCATCAGCACGTCCGGCTCGGGAACGTGCATCAGGCCGCACAGCCGGACGGTAAGATCGAGCGGCAGGAACGGCACGTCGGCGGGCGCCGTGAGGATCCAGCCGGAATGCGGGTGATGCCGGCGGGCCCAATCCATGCCGGCGAGGATTCCCGCCAGCGGTCCGAGCCGCCGTCCCTCGCGTTGTGCCGCCTGCTGGATATCGGCCGGATCGGCGATCACCGGGACGCCGAGCGCGCGGAACTCAGGCGCGGGGTCGTTTGCCACGATCACCAGATCCATGACCTGGGGCCGCAGCCGCTCCACGACATGCGCCACCATGGGCCGGCCGTCGAGCACGCGCAGCGGCTTCAGGACGCCCGGTCCCATCCGCCGTCCCTCGCCGCCGGCCAGCACGACACCCACGACGGCGCCGCTGCGGACGGGCCCGAATTTCTGCAACGTTTTCATCGCCATGGTGGCACTATGCGACGACCAACGAATCAAGCAAGGGGGAGCCTCCAATGACGTTCAGCATCGCCAAGGCCGCCACGTGGCTGCATCAGGTCGACAGAGCGCGCGCCGTGGTCGGATGGTGGCCCGAACGGTTCGCGACGGACGACGAACGCCTCGCCTACAAGGTCCAGGACGCCTTTCTCAAGAAGCAGGTCGTCAAGCAGGGCCCGCTGGTCGGCTACAAGATCGCGCTGACCTCGCCGCAGATCCTGGCGCAGACTGGTCTGAAGGGGCCGGCCTATGGACCCATCCGCAAGAAGCGCGTGTTCGAGCACAAGGCCACCGTCCGCGCCGATCGCTGGACGCGACTGGGCACCGAACTCGAGATCATCCTGGTCGTGAATGCCGACGTGCCACCGCCGAAGGGCAAGCCGTACGACCGCGAGTCGATTGCGCAATATGTCGGCGAAGCGCGCGCCGGTTTCGAATTGATCGAGGACCGGGGTGCCGACTACAGCCGCCTCGCGGTCAATCCGCTGATCATGGATGCCGGCTGGAACGGCGGCTCGCTGCTGGCGAAGCCGAACAAGGACTGGGCGAAGCTCGATCTGGGCAACCTGCACGGCTCCGTCTCCTTCGACGGCAAGGTCGTGCGCGAGGGTCATTCGGGCGACGTGCTGGGTCACTGCTACAATGCGCTGGCCTGGCTGGCGAACAAGCTCGGTGAGCACGGCAAGCGCCTGAAGAAGGGCATGATCGTGTCGTCGGGCAGCATGGTCGCCTGCCAGTTCGTACCACCGGGAAGTACTGCCACCGGCCGGATTGAAGGCCTCGGCGAGGTGACGCTGAAGTACGAGCTGCCGAAGTAGCTCCTACGCGAAGGTCGCGTCGGGGCGGAGCTGGCGCCACGACAGGCGGTGCACCGCCTCCTTTCCGACGACGAGCGCGTGGTAGTCGTCGGGAAAGAGCTGCGCGATTGCCGGGTCAAGCGCATTTAGGCCCCCGGCATAGGCGCCGAACGCAGGCAGGATCAGCCGCCGTCCGTCCGTCAGGAAGCAGCGCCGCCGCAACCCGCGCCCCCTCACGGTAAGCGCCGCGACCGGATGGTAATGCCCCGAGACTTCGCCGTCGGCCGGTCCGAACAACGCCTCGTGCCGGAACACAAGCGGCCCCGCCTTGATCTCCTCCGCGACCTCGCCCCAGCCCGAGGGCGGCGGCGCCGGATCGTGGTTGCCGGCAATCCAGACAAAGCGCGTCCGCGACGTCAGCCGCTCGATCTCGACCCGCTCCGAATCCGGCATGCGCTCGATGGCGGCGCGATCGTGGAACGAGTCGCCCAGGCAAACGACCGTGCGCGGTTGTACGGCATCGATCAGCGCCGCCAGGGCGCCCAGCGTCTGACGCGTGTCGTAGCGCGGCAGGAGCTTGCGAGCGTTGACGGCATAGGACGAGCCCTTCTCCAGATGGAGATCGGCCACCGCCAGCAGCCGCTCCGTCGGCCAGTGCAGGGCACCCATCGGCAGCGCCTCGAGCACCTGTCCCGCGCAGATGAATTCAAGTGCGTTCACGGAAGTCCTGGCCCCGAAGTCCGCCGGAATACCGCCACGATCTCACGCAATCTCATGCGAAGCACGATTGACCCCATCCAGGGCCGTGCGCAAGGTGACTTGATGCATCGTTTCGTGTGTTTCGTCCTCGTCGCCTTTCTCGGCGGATCGCCGATGGCCTTTGCCCAGATGCAGCCGCATCGTGCAGAGTATGTGCTGAGACTGGGCGCGGCCGCCAACGCACCGCGCATTGGCACGGCGATCCACGATCTCACGCAGGATTGCGCCGGCTGGCACCTGAAGCGCGACATCACGTCTGAGATCGCGCTGACCACCTCCTGGAAGATGAGCCTGTCCTCCAGGCTCGACGCTGTGGAGCCGCGCAGCGGCAACAGCCTCCGCTACCAGACCACGCAGATTCAGAACGGCAACAAGCGCGAGACGAAGGGGCGGGTCCAGCGCGCCCAGGGCGAGCTGCGCGCCGAGATCGCGACGGCCGGCACCCAGCCCTCCCAGTTCTTCCTACCCTTCGCCACATTGATGCCGGTGGCGGCGATCGACCACCTCACCGAACGGCTGCGCGCCAACGCCACGTCGTTCCCCGCGCTGATGTTCGACCCCGAGGTGATGGGCGACGGATTCCTGATCGACGTGACGCAGCTGGAAGACGGCCGCCTGCGGGCGGCTCGGCCGGTGGACAAGCAAGTTGCCCTGCCCAAGGGCAAGTCCTGGCCGGTGTCCATGAGCTTCACGCGTGGCCGCGACCAAGCCCAGCGCCCGCTCTTCTCCGTGACGGCACAGGTGTTCGAGAACGGCGTCCTCGACCGGCTGACCGTCGATACCGGCATGCTCACCGTGACCGCAGATCTCCAGAGCCTGGAGATGCGGCCGGCGCCCAACTGCCCGCGCTCCTGACCTAGCTCAAGGCTGATCATCCGTTCGTCCGCCATGTGCGTATCTCGCACATGTCGGTTTCGATCGTCTGGTTCCGCTGCGACCTACGCCTCTCGGACAACCCCGCGCTGATCAAGGCGCTGGAGGCCGGGCGTCCGGTCGTGCCGGTGTTTATTCTGGACGAAGAAACCCAGGGCGTGCGGCGGCTCGGTGCCGCTTCGCGGTGGTGGCTGCACTACAGCCTCCACGCGCTCGACGCCTCCCTGCGTCGGCTGGGATCGCGCCTTGTCTTGCGCCGCGGCCCCGCCCACAAGGTCCTCGGCGACCTCGCGGCCGAATGCGGGGCCTCATCCGTGTTCTGGAACCGGGTGTACGACCGGGCCGCACGCGAGCGCGATGCACGGTTGAAGACGTCGCTGTCCGAACGGGGTATCACGGTCGGGAGCTGCAAGGCCAACCTGCTCTACGAACCTTGGGACGTGACGACCCGCGGCGGCGACGCATTCAAGGTGTTCACGCCGTTCTGGCGCGCCTGCCGCACCCTGCCGCCGCCCTCCCCCCCGTTGCCTGCCCCGCAGCATGTCCCGGCGCCCGAATCGTGGCTGGCCGGTGAGCCGCTCGCCTCTTGGCACCTGCTGCCAACCGCGCCCGATTGGGCAGGCGGAATCCGCAACGCCTGGACGCCGGGCGAAGATGGCGCGAAGCAGCGGCTCGCCCATTTCCTCGACGAGGCGCTCGAAGATTATCGACAAGCGCGCGACCTGCCGGCGGTAGAGGGGACGTCCCGCCTGTCTCCCCATCTCGCGTTCGGCGAGATTTCACCCCGTCAGATCTGGCACGCCGCGATGACCCGGGGCGCCTCGGCCGCCACCGAAAAATTTCTGTCGGAAGTCGGCTGGCGCGAATTCGCCTACCACTTGATCTTCCACAACGACGGTCTGGCGGAGCGAAACTTCCGGCCCGAGTTCGATGCGTTCCCGTGGGCCGATCCCAACGAGGCGCTCACGGCCTGGCAACGCGGTCGGACGGGCTATCCCATCGTCGACGCCGGGATGCGCGAGCTCTGGACGACCGGCTGGATGCACAATCGCGTGCGCATGATCGCGGCGTCCTTTCTGACCAAGGACCTGCTGATCGACTGGCGCCAAGGGGAGCGCTGGTTCTGGGACACCCTGGTCGACGCCGACCTGGCTAACAATGCCACAGGCTGGCAGTGGGTCGCCGGCTGCGGCGCCGATGCCGCCCCCTACTTTCGTGTGTTCAATCCGGTTCTTCAGGGCGAAAAATTCGATCCTGACGGGGATTACGTCCGGCACTGGCTGCCGGAGCTCGCCCACCTGCCCGACAGCGCGATTCATCGTCCCTGGGAGGCTGCCGTGCCAACCGGTGTTTATCCGGCGCGGATCGTCGAGCACGGCGCCGCCCGGGACCGGGCGCTGGCCGCCTTCCAAACCATCAAAAAATCAGCTTAGAAGCATCGAGGGGAGCTTTCGAAAATGAAAATCGCCGTCATCGGCGCCGGCGTCTCCGGTCTCGGAGCCGCCTGGCTCCTCAGCCGCCGCCACGACGTGGTCGTCTACGAACGTGAGAACCGTTTCGGCGGACACTCCTGCACCGTCGAAGCCCCCACGACGCAGGGACGCCTGCCCGTCGATGTCGGCTTCATCGTCTTCAACGAGCGCAACTATCCCAACCTGATTGCGCTGTTCGACCATCTCGGCGTGCCGACAGAACCGTCCGACATGTCGTTCGCCGTCAGCCTCGACGAGGGCCGGTTCGAATATGCGAGTTCGTTCGCCGGCTACTTCGCCCAGCGCAGCAACCTCGCCCGTCCCTCCTTCCTGCGGATGACCCACGACATCCTGCGGTTTAACCGGATGGCGCCGCAGCTGCTCGACAAGTCGGAAGACCTAGACTTCACGATCGGCGATTTCATCGAGGAGGCAGGCTTTGGCGCGGCCTTCCGCGACCGCTATCTCGTGCCGATGGCGGCCTGCATCTGGTCGATGCCGTTGGGACGCATGCTCGACTACCCGGCACAGACATTCGCGCGCTTCTTCAACAATCACGGCCTGTTGACCATCGGGCCGCAGCTGCAATGGCGCACGGTGAGCGGCGGCAGCCGTTCCTATGTCGAGCGGATCGTTGCGCCGCTGCGCGCGCGCGCGCGGCTGGCGACGCCCGCCAGCGCCGTCCGGCGTCTTGGCGAGGGCGTGGAAGTGCGCGACGCGGGCGGCCACTGGGATCGCTTCGACCGGGTCGTGCTCGCCTGCCATGCCGACCAGGCTCTTTCCCTTCTCACCGACGCCGACCAGTCGGAGCGCGACCTGCTCGGCCGCTTCGCCTACTCGACCAACGAGGTATGGCTGCACGGCGACGAAAGCCTGATGCCGAAGCGCCGCAACGTCTGGGCGAGCTGGAACTACGTTGCCGACAGCCGCAGCCGCGACACCAACGTCAGCGTGACCTACTGGATGAACCGGCTGCAGAACCTGCCCGACAGCGCCCCGCTGTTCGTGTCGGTGAATCCCGGCCGCACGCCCGCGCCGGCGACGGCGCATGCCCGCTTCTCGTTCGAGCATCCGATGTACGACGCCGCAGCTATCCGAGCGCAGCGCGATCTGCATCGCATCCAGGGGGTACGCGGCACCTACTTCTGCGGCAGCTACTGCGGCTATGGCTTCCACGAGGACGCTTTGTCGGCGGGCCTCGACGTTGCCGAGCAACTGGGCGTCCACCGCCCCTGGCCGCGTCCCGACGAGCACCGCCGGATCGGCGACCCGCCGCGAGTCGTGGCCGACAGGCCGTCGATCCCACCGCTGCCGATTCCGGTGGCCGCCCGCACCGCGGCCGAGACACCGTGAGCCGCGCCTCACCTCATTCGATCGTCGCCGCCACCGTCGTCCATCGGCGGCTGAGGCCGCGCGAGAACACGTTCCGCTACAAGGTGGGCTATCTCTGCCTCGGCCTCGATGCGGTCGAAACCGCGGCCGGCCGCTGGCTGAAGGTCGATCGCCGCGGCACCGTCTCCTTTCGCCGTGCCGACCATGGCGCAAGGGATGGTTCGGACCTCAAGCTCTGGCTCGGGGAAATCCTGCGCCAGCAGGGCGTCGCCGACTTCTGCGACGGCGAGGTCGTGCTGATGACGATGCCCCGCATGCTGGGCTACGTGTTCAACCCGGTGAGCTTCTGGTTCTGCCGCGACCGAACCGGGGCGCTCCGGGCCGTCCTCTGTGAGGTCAACAACACGTTCGGCGAAAGCCACTGCTACCTGGTCCGTCACGACGACGGGGCGCCGATCGAGCCGGACCAATGGTTCGAAGGCCGCAAGGTGTTTCACGTCTCGCCTTTCCTGCCGATCGAGGGCGGCTATCGCTTCCGCTTTCGCCTCGACGACGAGCGCGCGCATGTCGACGTGAACTACCATGACGACCAGGGCCTGATGCTGGCGACGTCAGTGGGCGGGCGACGCGAGGCGCTGGACGATCGCGGCATCCTGCGGCGCTTCCTCGCCAACCCGACCATGACGCTGGGCGTCATGGTCCGGATCCACTGGCAGGCCTTGCATCTGTGGCGGAAGCGGGCGAGATTTTACACTAAGCCAGCACCGCCGTCGGAGCTCGTGACCCGCTGACTTGAACTTCGGACCGCATGCCCCTCGCCGCCCGGTTTATCCTTAAGTCCCTGGAACGTCTGTCCGTCGGTCGCCTGAGCGTGCGACTTCCCGACGGCAAGGTGCGCGTCTTCGGAAAGCCCGACGCATCGCCTTACGCCGAGATCGACGTGCGGGACTGGCGTTTCTTTCGCCGGGTGCTGCTCGACGGCGACATGGGGTTCGCCGAAGCCTACATGGAGGGCTTCTGCGAGTCGCCCGACCTGCCGACCTTGATCGGCCTGCTGCTTGCCAACGAGCAGGCTCTGGGGAAGATCACACGAACGAATTTCTTGCACGGGCTGCTGCTGAAGTTCCTGCACCGGCGGCATGAGAACACACGCGAGGGATCGAAGAAGAACATCCATGCCCACTACGACCTGGGCAACGAGTTCTATGGCCTGTGGCTCGACCCTTCCATGACCTACTCCTCCGCCCTCTACGAGGGCGCGGCGGAGAAAGCGCTCGAAGCCGCCCAGACAGCCAAGTACGAGCGCATCCTCTCTCAGCTCGGTGCACGCCAGGGGGACAGCATCCTGGAAATCGGATGCGGCTGGGGTGGCTTCGCCGAGGTCGCGGCGCGGCGCGGCATGCGGGTGACCGGCGTGACCATCTCCAAGGAGCAGCTCGACTATGCCCGTGCCCGGCTGCAGAAGGCCGGGCTGGCCGATAGCGTCGACCTCCAGTTCCGCGATTATCGCGACATCGAGGGCCGCTACGATCATATCGTCTCGATCGAGATGATCGAGGCGGTCGGCGAACGGTACTGGCCCGACTATTTCGCGACGCTGAAGCGCCATGTGGTGCCGGGCGGTTCGGCGATCGTACAGGCCATCGTCATCGCCGACGATTTCTTCGAGCGCTACCGCAAGCATCCGGACTTCATCCAGACCTACGTCTTCCCCGGCGGCATGCTCCTGTCTCCCTCGAGCATGCGCGAACAGTGCCGGCAGGCCGGCCTCAAGGTCGCCGAGCTCTACAGTTTCGGACTGGACTATGCGCGAACGCTGGAAACCTGGCTCGGGCGCTTCGACCGTGTCGCCGACCAGGTCGGTCGCATGGGCTTCGATGACCGCTTCCGGCGAATGTGGCGGTACTACCTGGCCTATTGTGCCGCAGGCTTTTCCATGCGCCGGACAGACGTTTTGCAGGCACACTTCAGGCATATATAACTGTCGGCAATCAAGAGGCCGCCGGTCAAAGGTGAGCCGAACAGGAAGGCAAAATCCGCGTGCATGCGCCCAAGTCCGGCCTCAGCTCGACGACGTCCATAAGGCTGCGTTTCGACCGTCTCGTCGCCTACTCCACCAACCAGCTGCCGCTCAACATGGCGGCCCTGCCTGTGGTTCTCAACGTCAGCCACTTCTACGGGGAGGTGCTCAAGGTGCCGCTCGGCATCATGGGCCTGATCTTCATCGCGACACGCGTGATCGACGCGGTGCAGGATCCGGTGATCGGCCTGATCAGCGACAAGTTCACCCATCGAGGCCCGCGCGGCCGCCTCACCTTCGTGGCGCTCATGCTGCCGCTGCTGATCGGCGGCTTCTATATGCTGTTCCATCCGCCGCAGTCCGTGTTCACCCAACCGGTATTGCTGGCGACCTGGCTGTTCGTCGCCCTTCTCGTAGTCCATCTCGGCTATGCTGGCGTGTCGATCAGCTATCACGCCCACGGGGCGGAGCTGACCGACGACTACAACGAGCGCACCCGGGTCACGGTCGGCCGCGAGGTCTTCGGCCTGATTGGCATGACCATGGCGGTCGTGCTCCCCACCTACTTCACCGCCCAGATGGGCGAGCATGCCGGCTACGTCTACATGGGGCTGATCTTCATCCCGATCGCCGTGCTTTTCTCCCTGCCGACCCTGCTCTGGTCGCCGCCGTCGGTGCATCCGCCGGTCGTGCGCGAAAATCCGGAGATCCATGTCCGGTATTTCCGCGACTGGTTGATCAGCCTGATGCCGTCGCTGTCGCGACCGACCCGAAACATGGAGCGAAGCTCCACGATCAAGACGCTGATCCCGTTCTTCGCGCCGCTGAAGAACAGGCTGTTTCGTCGCCTGCTGCTCGTCTTCATCGTCAATGGCGCGGCGCTGGGCGTCGCGGTCTCGGTAATGCTCTTCTACGTCGAGCATGTGCTGAAGGGGAACAAGCTGCAGGCCGGCATCATCCTGCTGGTCTATTTCGGCGCCGCCGCCGCCAGCGTGCCGCTCTGGATGCTGCTGTCGCGCCGCTTCAGCAAGACCGCCGCTTGGTTCATCGCCATGGTCCTGACGGCGGTGGCGATGTCGTTCGGCGTCTTCCTCGGCGCCGGCGACTTCGTCTGGTTCATGCCGATTGCCATCATCACCGGCTTGGGCATCGGGGCCGACTACGGCCTGCCGCCCTCGGTGCTGGCCGACATCATCAACTCCGATGAAGGCAAGGACACGAAGGGCGACACCGGCGCCTATTTCGGGCTGTGGGCGCTCTCGACCAAGTTGGCGACGGCCATCGGCGCCGCCGGCTCCCTGCCCGTGGCCGCGGTGCTGGGGTTCAATCCGTCGCAGGACCAGTACAGCGGGACGGCTCTGGTCATCGTCTATATCGTCGTTCCCGTGATCATCAAGATCATCGCAGCGCTGCTGATCTGGTACATCCGGATCGAGGCCGACCGCGGATCCGTGCGAGACGAACTCCTCGGGCGGGGCGTCTCCACGATCAACTAAGAGAGGAAACTCAGCCTCTGCGGCTGGCGCAGGCCGAAATCGTACGACTGGCCCCAGCAGCCCCGGGCCAGCGTGGCGAAGACGTTGCGGAAGTCGACCGCATGCCTGAGGTCGCCGTCCTGGAGATCCGACAGTGACGGGTAGGCGCCGTGGAGGCCTCCTTGTACGCTGCCTCCCATGACAAACTGCGGCGCTGACGTGCCGTGATCGGTACCGCCGCTGGCGTTCTGCTTGGCGCGACGGCCGAACTCCGAATAAGTCATCACGACGACGTCGCGCCACAGGTCGGCCGCGATCAGATTCCGACGCAACGTTGCGAGGCTCGCGGCAAGAAAGGCCAGCAGACGCTCGTGCGTGGGCGCTTGGTTGGCATGAGTGTCGAAGCCGCCCAACGCCACCTTGATGGCCACCACCGGCACCTTGGCCGCGAGGATCCTCGTCGCGAGGTCGAGTTGTCGACCTAGCTGATACTCCTGGCCATAGGCTTCGGCTGGCGCCGGCACGTCGTGAAGCCGGTCGCGGAGGCCCGCCGCTGCGGCATTGATCTCGCGCCGTACCGAGAGCAGGTGATGGAGAGCTGGATTGCCGCCATCGCCGGGCGCTGACGCCGAACGGATCGCGCCGGCCTGGCGCAGGAAATTCTCGGCGTCCTGCATCACGATGGTGCGCAATGACGGTCCGGTCGCCGGCAGCGCATTGGTGTCCGCCACGATGCAGTCGACGCCGACGCCCTTGGCCAGGCTGGCGCCGTTGAACGCCTGCGCGACCCAGCCCTCGCTCAATGTCTGCGACGACGCCGAGGCCGTATCCCAGATCTCGATCGACCGGAAATGCGAGCGGTTCGGATAGGGGTAACCGACTCCCTGGACGATCGCGAGATCGCCCGCCTTCCATGCCTCCATCAGAGGCAAGACCTTCTCATGGAGACCGACCCTTTCGTCGAGCTGCAGGATGCGATCGCGGGAAACGCCGATCCCGGCGCGCAGTTCGCGGTACCTGGGGTCGGCATAGGGCACGAGCGTGTTCAGCCCGTCATTGCCCCCCTTCAGCTCGACCAGCAGGAGAGTACGGCCCATCCTGCCCTCCTCACTTCAGCTGGTAGGACGTGTCGAGCAGCGCCGACGCCACGATCGCGCCCGCGGACCCGCTCGGGTCCACGCCGTCGACCGGGTCACCCGGCAGGAGCGTGCGCAGCAGTGTGGCACTGTCGGCACTGGCCAGAGAGGGGCCGAGGCGCACCTCGTTGCCGGCATTGCGCAGGCTGCGGCCTTCGACGGGACGCGGCGGTTCCATCATCGTCCTGGCATCGGCGGCAGGAAGCTGCTCGCGGCGATCGGCCCGTCGATTGGGGCGGTCGGCCATCCGCATGCCCGCCTCCATCGGCGCTACGGTGGTCGCCTCGATCATGCGACGCAGGAACTGCTGGCGAAGCAGCAGCGTGTAGGTCGAGATCCAGCTCTCGCCGCCCGCCCACCCCTTCACGTTCGGCGGATCGAACGGCACCTGCCCCAGCCCCTGCAGCATACGCACCAGGCCCGTCTTCTCCGGCACCGGCAGGCCGAGCACATGGACTGATCCCACGATGAGGTCGACCGGCGACTTGATGAGCGCGCCGCGGTTGGCGCGGTCGCGGAAGGCAGCCGACAGGAAGAGCTCACGCATCAATGGCCCGATCTCGTAGCCCCCCTGGCGAAACCCTGCGGCGAGGCGCGTCACTTCGATAGGGTCGGGCCGCAGCGACACGAATTCGTGCCACAGCTTCTCGACGATCATCTCGGCCGTGCGCGGATGGGTGAGCAGGATCGTCAGGATTTCATCGCCGCCGAAGCGGCCGGACTTGCCGAGGAAGGTCTTCTGGCCGCCGTCATGCCGGCCAGGATGATCCACGAACTGCCCCGACTCGCGGTCGACGCTCCAGCCGGTGAACGCGCGCGCCGCCGCTTTTATGTCGGCCTCGCTGTAGTGCCCCTCACCCAGGGTGAAAAGCTCGAGCAGTTCGCGGGCGAAGTTCTCGTTGGGCTGCCGCGCCACCGACCCCCGGCCGTCGAGATAAATCAGCATCGCCGGATCGCGCGCGACGGCCTTGAGCAGGGTCGCGTAGTTGCCGAGCGCCTCCCGCCGGAACAGCGCGTTCTGGCGAAACAGGGACGACGGATAGCGCACCTTCGCCAGCGAGGAGGTGAAGTGGCCGTGCCAAAAAAGAGTCATGCGCTCGACCAGCGGCTGATCGGTCGCGATCATCTCCTCGACCCACCAGTTCTTCAGCTCGCGCCCCTGCTCCCGAACCGGCAGCGTGACCTCCAGTTTCTTGCCGTCGATACCCTGCTTGCGCTGGGCCTCGGCCGCCCTTTGACGGCGCTGGAGTTCCGTCGGTCCCATGCCGATCCAGTCGGGCGCGGGGGTCGTCGCCTCCCGGCGCGGATTGGAGACCAGCCGATCGACCGCGGCCGTGTAGTCGAGCACTTCGAATGCGTGGATTTCGGCCGGCGTCACACCGAACGAGGTGCGGGACAGCAGATGTCGCGCCTCGTCGAAGCCCATCGCCTGGGCCGCTCGTGCCGAATGGGCGAAACACAGCCCCGAGGAGAGGCCCACCGACAGGGCGGTGGCGCCTCCCACGAAGCTGCGACGGCCGAGGCGTGCACTCATGACAGCCCTCCTATTGCGGCGGTCGCGGCGGGCCTCCCGCCGGCGGACGAGGCGGTGGCGGCGGCGGAGCGACCCGATCGACCAGCAGTTCCAGCAAGCGTTCGCGCTGGTCCGGCCGCAGGGATGGCTGCAGTTCCATCAGGGTGCGCAGCGTTTCCTTCTGCTGCTCCGCGCGCAACTGGCTGACCTGGTCGATGAGACCGTCGATCTTGGCCATGTCCACGGGCGTACGTCCTATCTCGATACCCGTCTGCTCGCGGACTTGCTGAATCTGCCGCAGCCTCTCGCGGCGCTCGTTGGCGTAGCGATCGAACAGGTCCTTCATCCTCTGGCGCTGTTCGCCATCGAGACCGAGATCGCGGACGACCATCTCGACGGGATTGAAGCGCGGACCGCCCGGCTGTCCGGGCTGACCAGGTCCACCGCGTGGCGGTGGGGGTGGGTACATCTCGGACGGCGGGGCGATCCAGCTCCGATAGACGAAGCCGACCAGCACGAAGGTGTTCAGAAGCAGCGAAAGCGCCAACAGGGCGTGGAGAAGACGCGAATTCATGTCAGATGCCGTCGCCCGCGAAAAACTCGCTGACCTCGTTGGAGGCCGTCGTCTTCACATAGGCCGACTCGGTCGCCGAATATCCGTCGCGCTGCTGGGCGAGCGATTCGCCCAAGCCGCCGCCGACAACGAAGCCGCCCGTCGCGATCACCAGAGCCGCCACCGCCATCACGCCCTGCTGAAGCGCCTGACGCGGACCAGCGAAGAGCCCCCGTCCGGAGAACCACCGTCCGAACAGGCCGCCGCGGGCGGTCCCCCGCTCCATCCCGAAATCGACCAGCGCGCGCGCCCGCACGATCATCCGCTCCGGCGCAGCCGGCAGCGGCGCGCCCAGGATATCGGCAAGGTCGAGCGCGGCCCGGCGCAGCGCCGGATCGGCCGCCACAGCCGCCTCGATCGGCGCAGCCGCCTCTTCCGTAAGCCTGCCTTCGAGCCACGCGGCAAGATCCATCTCGCCGACCGCGGCAGGCGCGACCGAGGGCTGGCTGGCGAGGCTGCGCCACAGCTCCTTGTCGCTCCTCGGGGTCCGCTGGGTACTCATGGGTTGCTCCTGCCCATACTACGCCAAAACATCGCACTTCATCCCCCGCCACCAGGCTCTTCCTCGCGGAAATGCGCCCGCAGCCGCTGCAGCGCCTTGTGATGGGTGCTGCGGATGGTCTGGGCATCCACCGACAGTATTTGTGCGACTTCCGTAACGTCTCGTTCCTCGTCGTACAGATACTTCAGGATCAGGACCTGTCGAGCCGTGAGCAAGCCGTCGGGGATCTTCAGCTTCTCGACATGCCGGTCCTCGACGCCGAGGAAAGCCTCCGGGACGTCGTCGATCGGCTCGGTTGCCTGTCGGCGCCGGCGCATATGATCGATGGCGCACGACCGTGCCACCACCGACAACCATGTCGGCAGGCCAGCCCGGGCCTGATCGTAGGTTTTCAACAGCCTGAAATCCTGCGCGCACAGGCGGACGAACACGTCCTGGGCGGCGTCCATCACGTCGTCCTCTCCGACCCGGTAAGAGCTGAGCGTCCGGCGGACGACGGCGTTGATCAACGGCGCGGCGGCAAGGACGAACGCATCCCATGTGCGCTTGTCGCCCTTGGTGAGCGCCTGCAGATCGATCTGGTTCAGTTCAGCCACGCCCACGATCTTTCTGCCTGTCCGCCCTGCAGTTTAACGGGCTTTGTGGCGAAAAGGGGCCCCGCTACAGTCACTTCCCCACCTGAGGAGTATTGATGAGCGAGTCGCTGACACGGCAACTGAAATTCACAAAGCATGCGGTTCGCGGCAAGGGCGTCGTCGTCGCCCAGAACGCCAAGGCTGCCGAGGTCGGTGCCTCGATTCTGCGCAAGGGCGGCAACGCGATCGACGCGGCGGTGGCCACCGGCATGGCCATCGGCGCCCTCGAACCCTGGATGAGCGGCATCGGCGGCGTTGGCTTCATGACGATCTGGAGTGCCAAGGAGCGGCGCGCCTGGACGATCGACTACGGCCCCGTCTCGGCCAAGAAGCTCGATCCGTCGGTCTATGAGATCGTCGGCCCCGGGCCCGCCAACCCGTTCGCCTGGCCCGACATCAAGGAACAGCGCAACGAGGTCGGCTATCACTCGATCGCCGTACCCGGCATGGTCGCGGGTCTGGCCAAGGCGCTGGAGCGCTTCGGCACCGTCGCCTGGAAGGACGTCCTGCAGCCCGGAGTCGAGATCGCCCAGCGCGGCATGGAACTCGACTGGTACATGCAGGTGATGATCGCCAACGGCGCCAAGCATCTCGAGAAGTTCCCCGCCTCCAAGGCCAACTATCTGTGCGACGACGGACGCGTCCCCGCCAGCGACTGGGCCGGCACCCGCCGCTACATCAAGCTCGGCAACCTCGGCGAGACGATGCGCCGGCTGGCCGAAGCGGGCCCGCGCGAATACTACGAAGGCAGCCTGGCGCGCGACATCGCCGCCGATCTGCAGGCCGGCGGCTCGGCCATTTCCTACGACGACCTGGCGAGCTACGAAGCGAAGATCGTCGATCCCCTCGCGTTCGAGCATAACGGCGTCACCATCAACGTCGCGGGCGGCCTCACCGCCGGTCCGACCCTGCGCCGTGCCATCGAACTCGCGGGCGCCGCGACCAAGGGCACGGGCGCGCCCGGCGCCGACTTCTTCGCCGCCATCGCCGAGGGCATGCACAAGGCCTACGAAGAGCGGCTGAAGACGCTGGGCGACAAGCCGACCGATACCTGCACCACGCATTTCTGTGTCGCCGATTCCGAAGGCAACATGGTGGCGCTGACCCAGACCCTGATGAGCCTGTTCGGCTCCTGCGTGATGCTGCCCAAGACCGGCATCACCATAAACAACGGCATGCTGTGGTTCGACCCGGAACCCAACCGCCCCAACTCGATCGCCCCGGGCAAGAAGCCGCTTTGCAACATCTGCCCTGTCGTCGTGGTGAAGGACGGCCAGCCGTGGTTCTGCATCGGCGCGTCCGGCGGGCGGCGCATCGTACCGGCCGTCTCCCAGCTCTCGCTGATGATGATCGACCGCGGCATGGACGTGGAAGCGGCCTTTCATCAGCCGAGGGTCGACATTTCCGGCGTCGGCCCCATTCGGGTGAACCGCGACCTGCCCGACGAGGTGAAGAAGGCGATCGCGGCGAAGCTGCCGATGGTCGAGGTCGACAATCCGGTCTCGCCGCTCGGCTTCGCCAATCCGTCCTGCATCGTTCGCGATCCCAAGACCGGCGAACTCACCGGCATGAACGAAATCATGTCGCCCTGGGCGGGTGGCGCGGCGCAGTAGTCTCCAGCCTCCTCCCGCTGGCGCCCTGCCGGCGGGAGGATATTCGGCGCGCCGTCGCGGTCGTTCAGTGATGGCGGCCGGGCGGCTGGGAGATGCGGTCGACGATGGCGATGCCCACGGCCGACAGGATGAACAGGGCGTGGATGATCGCCTGCCACATGATGGCCGCTTCCGTGTACGTGGCGTTCGGCTTTCCGAGGCTGCCGGCTTCGATGAAGGTCCTGAGCAGGTGGATCGACGAGATGCCGATGATCGCCATCGCCAGCTTGATCTTGAGCACGCTCGCATTGACGTGGCTCAGCCATTCCGGCTGGTCGGGATGGCGATTCAATTCCATGCGCGACACGAAGGTCTCGTAACCGCCCACGATCACCATGATCAGCAGGTTGGAGATCATGACCACGTCGATCAGGCCCAGCACGATCAGCATGGCCTGCAGTTCGGTCACGCTGGGGCTCTCGACGACGAGGTGCAACAGTTCCTTCAGGAACAGGAAGACGTAGACGACCTGCGCCACGATCAGCCCCAGATAGAGCGGAAGCTGGAGCCATCGTGACGCGAAGATGAACCGGGGGATCGGCCGCAGGCTGCGGGGGTCACGTGCGGGTTCGGAACGCGCTTCTTCGGTCGCCATGTATGCCCTCTCCAGAGATTCGGGAGGCGCATTTGCCCGATCTGCCCGGGCACGGCAACCGGTCTGCGACTACAGCCTCGAAGAAAGCTCCATCAGCCCGCCGCCGCCGGCACGTTAGCGGGTGGAGGAACCAGTGGCAGGCCGTCGTTGCCCGAATCGTTAGAGGCCGAGCCGGTGTGCACGACGACGTTGGCGCCGTCCTTCGCGAATTCGAAGCCGAGAGCCGGGAACGTGCTGAACATGCGCTTCATGGCCTCGCGCTGGATGGCGGCCGGATTGCCCGGCCGGGCCGTGAACTTGAACCGCACGAGGATGGCGTTGCCGGTGATGTCCGCCACACCCTGCATCTTGAAGGGCGCCAGAATCTGGTCGGCGATGGCCGGCATCTCCATCATGTCGGCGCCGATCTTCTTAGACGCCTTGCGCAGCTTCTCGATGTCCGTGTCGCGGGCGAAGCGCAGGTTGAACTTGGTGGTGATCCAGTCACGGCTGAAATTGGTGATCTGGCCGAGCTGTCCGAACGGGATCGTGTGCACCTGGCCGTTCTGATGGCGCAGCTTGATCGAGCGCAGGGTGAATCCCTCCACCGTGCCCTTGGCCTTGCCGCAGTCGATATACTCGCCGACCCGGAAGGCATCGTCCGAAAGGTAGAACAGGCCCGAGACGATGTCCTTCACCAGCGTCTGGCTGCCGAAGGAGATGGCGATGCCGAACACCGAGGCGCCGGCGATCAGCGGGGTGATGTTGATGCCGAAATCCTGCAGCGCGATCATCACCGCGACCAGGATGATCAGAACGGCCGCGGTACGCCGCATCAGCGGCATCATGGTGCTGAGCCGCGAAGCCGGACCAGCTGCCGCGTCACCGTCGGCAATCGCCTGGGCGGCATCCTTCGTCTTCGGCCCCATATAGGGCTCGGTCATATATTTGAAGAGCTCCCAAGCCACGAAGGCCACGAACAGCGTAACTCCCGCAGTCCGCGAAGAATTCGTAAGCTGCTCCCATTCGCTGACGTTCACCAGACCCAGCACATTCACGACCCAGCTTTCGGCGATCACCACCGCGGCGCCGATGAGAACCGCGACGCGGATGCAGCGTGCCACCACGTCCGGCAGCTTCGGCGTCGAGCTGGCCGGGGTGCGACCGGCGAGCTGTGAGTCGAGACGACGCACGAAGGCCTGCATCAGCGTCTCGAAGATCAGAACGCCGACGACCAGGTTCAGCGTCAGGACCATCGCCGAGCCGACATGCATGGCCCCGGAAACGGCGCCGTAGATGAGGGTGATGCCCAGTGCGATGAAGAACAGGGGTGCGATCGGGATCCACCTGCGGCCGAGGCCGCCGATCACGGGCGCAAGCTCTCCCAGGCCGCCGAACCACTGCTGCGCGGCAACGCGCGAGCGGTAGGCCAACCACAGGAACGTCACCAGATAGAGGAAGCCGCCGAGGACCTGGAATGCCGCGAGGGCGTCCACCGGCGTACGAATGGCGACCAGTATCTGGCCCACGATACGCATCAGGACGATGACCAGCATCACTGCAGCGATCCGCAGGTACATGGCCTTTGCCTCGCGGTCGTCGACCGCACAGAGCCGCGCCGTCGGCAGCTCTGGCTGCAGGACGATGCGAAACAGCAGGACATAGAGACGCCAGGAGAAGATGCCGGCCAGCACCGCGGCGGCCAGCCTGTCCTGCCCGGTGGTTCCGGTGAACCAGGCGCCGGTAGCAGCGTTGCAGATCAACCAGACGGCAAGCACGCCCAGCCCGTCCAGCAGGGCGAGGCCCACGAGATGGGCGATTGATCGCACGCCAAGCTCGGGGGCCGCGCCCGCCGCGAGGCGCACCCTGAACCGGTGGAGAAGGAGGCGCAGGATGGCCTCGGCCGCGACGGCCGCCACCGCCACCGCGCACAGAAGAAGCAGGAAGGTCGACGCCCCTCGTCCGCCGACCGTCTGCTGGTCGAGGAGGTTGGGAATGCGCGCAAGCTGAGTGCCAAGCACCGGAATCGCATTGGCGACCTTGACCGTGCCATCGATGAATGCGGCGAAAGGATCGGGCCCGGTCTTCGGTTCAACCCGCACGATCTTGGGCGGCGGCGGCGCCTTGGACTTTGCCTTGGATTCGGACGCTGCGGGCGCCGGAGTCGCGGCTGGCGCCGACACCGCGGCCGGCGCGTGGGCACCTTCGGCCTTCAGCTTCTCGGAGACGGAATTGCTGATCGCATCGACCAGCGAGTCGAACTGCTCCTGCGAAAGTCCGGCGGGCGGCGACGTCGGCACCTGAGCCTGAGCCGAGACGCCCAGACCCACGGCAAGCGTCAACGCCAATGCGAGCATGCGAAGAGCGTTCACAATCCAAATCCTTCCGTAAGCCAGGTGCCGTCGAGGCAGTAGTTTCCGTCTTCTACACTACTTCCGTATGTTTTCGAACCCTGTTCAGGGTTGCGTGGGGACGGCCTTGTCATTGGACGAGCGGCTCGTCACATTTCCGCTCAACCGGCGAATGAGCTTCGCGCGACGTCATGAACAAGGAGTTGTTGCTCCTGGCCTGGCTGGCGCTGCCCTTCACCTCACCCCAGGTGCGAGCCACCGTCCCCAGCTGGTTCGGACGCTGATTATCCCAGGTCCATTTCGCGGTAGCCGGCGGCCGCGACCTCGTCGCAGCGGGCACGATAGGCCGGGGCGCTGCCGCTATAGCGCGCGATGCGCCGGATCTGCTTGCCCTCGACATTCGTATTCACGCCGGTGAACCACGAATTAACCTCGTTGGACAGCAGACCGACCGACGCTTCTTGGACAGTCTTCATCCAGGCCTCCACCCCGTCCGGCCGCGCATCGATCCTGGTCAGGCCGCGATCACGCATGAAGCGCAACAGATCGGTCACCCATTCGACATTGTATTCGATACTGCGCGGGATGTTGCCCAGCGCCGTGTGAGGTCCGAGCAGCATCAGCATGTTGGGGAAACCCTCCACCGACATGCCGACAAAGGTTTCCGCCCCCTCCGCCCACTTGTCCTTGAGCTTCGCGCCGCCGACGCCGCGGATGTCGATGCGGTCGAAGGCGCCGGTCAGGGCGTCGAACCCCGTGGCATAGATGATCATGTCGAAGTCATAGTCGCGCGCGCTGGTTCGAATGCCGGCCGGGGTGATCCTTTCGATCGGCGTCTCGGTGAGATCGACCAGCTCGACGTTGGGCTGGTTGTAGACCTCATAATAGCGGGTCTCGAGCGGCACGCGGCGGGTGCCGAAGCCGTGGTTCTTCGGAATGAGCTTCTCGGCGACCTTGGGATCCTTTACCCGGCTCCTGATCTTCCGAGCGACGAAGTCGGAAATCAGGGCATTGGCTTCCCTGTTGGTCAGGATGTCGTTGAAATTCCCCACCCAGATACCGAATCCGGGCTCGCCATAGAGCTTTTCGAAGAACGCCTCTCGCTCCTCGGGCGTCACGTCGAACGTGCCACGCGGATCGGCGGTGTGCAGGAAGCAGGCAAAGGTCTCCTGGCAACGCCGGAAGATCTCCGGATAGTCCGCACGGATACGTGCCATCTCGGCGGAATCGATCTTTCGGTTGTGCAGAGGTGCGCACCAGTTGGGCGTGCGCTGGAAGACGGTCAGGGACTTGGCCGTCTTGGCCACCTCCTGAATGGTCTGCACGCCGGTCGCGCCGGTGCCGATCACCGCTATTCTCTTGCCCTCGAAGCTCACCGGCTCATGCGGCCAACGCGCAGTATGGCAGCTCTGGCCCTCGAAACTGTCCACGCCGTCGATGCGCGGCATCGTGAAGGCCGACAGGGGCCCGATGGCCGTGATCAGGAAACGGGCCGTGCTACGGCTGCCATCCTCGAGCGTCACCTGCCAGCTCCGGCTTTCCTCGTGCCAGTGGGCGGACATGACCTTGCTGCGGAACTGGATGTCGCGGCGCAGGTCG
>Ga0182739_1000753_pt1 | contig 37838 bp, 37 predicted proteins | sample eDN5th30CBELigBY_FD_128873 | JGI IMG/M metagenome (GOLD analysis project Ga0182739, IMG submission 128873) | Enriched backyard soil microbial communities from Emeryville, California, USA - eDNA 5th pass 30_C BE-Lig BY (version 2) (version 2) | ecosystem: Environmental > Terrestrial > Soil >... | reverse complement strand
TCAATACATCTCGGATTCCTAAGATAAAATCGACGGGGGACATCGGCATTCCTTCCATTAAGCTCGTTCTTCGCAAAAACAAGTTTAATGAATGTCGCTGTCCCCCTTTAATGAGGAAGAGCCCTCCTCGGCCACCAATGGTTCCGGATCCCCGTCAGCCTGTTCACCGGCCTGATGATCGCCTCGGCCGGCGGGGCGCTTCATCCGCCCCTGCTGACCGTGGCGGCCCCCGTACTGTGCGACGGCGACATGGATATTACGTCCCGCAGCTATTCCTACAAGCCTGGACAACACGGCACCAGTCATACGATCCGTTGCGAGCGCCAAGGCCGCGCCGAAGAAGTGACCCTCAGGGCCATCGGCGTCTCCACCTTGATCTACGGCGCGGGCGCCCGCCTGCGACAATTGAAAACGCTACGCGATCAGGGCCTGATCAGCGCCCAGGATTATGAATCCCGCAAACAGGAGATCCTGAATGAACTGTGATTGTCTTTCGAACGCGGCCTGCGAAGCCGGGCCGTCACCGCGCAAACGGCTGCGGCCCCTGGTCCCCGCCCTGGCGGGCCTGCTGGCAGCCGGCTGGCTTGCCGCCCTGCCGGGTTCCGCCCTGGCCGAATCCATGCGCCTGGATACCCCCAAAGGCGTGTTCGAATGCGAATCCAGCGCGAAAACCGACTACCGCCAGGTGCTGAGACTGAACGGCCAGATACTGTACCGGCAACCCCAAGGCCCGGAATACCCGCAGGAAACCGACCTGCTGAAGAACGGCATCGTCGACCGCAACCTGGGCTGCCCGTCGGTGGCGGGCGAGCGCAACGGCTTCGTCGTGCTGCGGCGCTATCTGCAACCGCCCCATTACGGCGTGATCGGTTACCTGCTAGCCGACTTCAACCAGGACGAACCAACCCTGACCGACCTGGGCACCAGCGAGGGATCGGTTCCGAACAGCGACAACCCCAAAAAACAAGGACTGTATCTCAACGACGGCGGCCTGGTGCTGCGCTACCGCGGCGATCTACCCGACGCGCTGACCCCGCAGAACCAACCGGATACCCCCGCGGCAGCCGATCGCGCCGTCCTGTACAGCTTTCCATCGGGGATGCTGCAGGGCCTGAGCACCTGCCTGCCATTGAAAGACGTTCCCCTGTTCGGCGACATGGACTTCCTGCTCAAAGCAGCCGACCCGACCCGTTATCTGCCCGCAGGTTTCAAGATCGGCGCATCCCGAACCGAAACCGTAACGGCACTGCGCCGCTACGGCACACCCTACGATCCGGACGAAACCGACGGCGGTTCAGTCGAGACCGCCCCGCAACTGACCATTCCCCTGTGCGGCGACGCCAACAATACCATCACCCCCCTATTCCAGTTCGCGCAAGACCGCCTCAAGGCCGTCCGCTTCGAGGACTAACGCGCGGCAACAGTGCGCAGGCGATCCAGGACCACGGCAATAATGATGACGACGCCGATAACCAATGTTTGGTAATACGCGGACACGCCTATCATATTCATGATATTGGACAGCATGCTAAGGATGATCACGCCGTAGACGGCCTGAATGATTCCCCCCGACCCGCCCGTCAAGGCGACGCCGCCCAGCACGACGGCGGCCAGCGATTCCAGTGTCAGATTAGGCGCCGCGACGGGCTGCGCCGACCCCACCCAGGCGGTGAGCACGACGCCGCCCAGGGCGGCGCACAAGCCGCTGGCCGCATAGACCAGCACCGTGGTGAGCTTCACGTTCACGCCCGACTTGGTGGCTGCCGATACGCTGGACCCCACCGCATACACATGGCGGCCGAAAACCGTGTGCCGCATGACCAGGCCGCCGACGATCGCGCAAGCCACGCCTATCCAGACCATGGAAGGAATGCCCAGCAGCGTACCGAAGCCTATCGCACTGGCGTAGGATTGGTCGATGTTGTATATGGGCACGCCGCTGGACAATATAAGCGCGCCTGCCTGCGCCACGGACAAAATTCCCAGCGTCACCACCAACGGACTTACGCCGAAATACGCAATAATGCCCCCGGAAAGAGAACCCATAACGATTCCCGTGACGAGCATCATGGCAACGCCGGCGAAAGGGCCGTAGTCGGCCATTGTCAGCACGCCGATGACACCCGCCAGCGACATGACCGCCGCCAGGGATAGATCCAGCCCCCCGCTGATTATCGCGAATGTCTGGCCGACTGCCAGAATCAACAGCGGCATCATTTGCGTCGCAAGATTCAACAGGTTGTCGACGGTGGCGAACTTGGGTTCGGCGACCGTGGCCGCGACGGCCATCGCAACGATAAAAAAGGGAAGCATTGCGCTTGAGCCCAAACGCTTCAGCCTTGCAATGTCCACCCCGCTCTCTTTTTGCAATTCCATTCTTAAACCTTGCATACTGGTTGTCTCTCGTCAGGAAAATAACGCATCGGCAAAGCTGCGCACATAGTTTTGAATCGAATTCGCCCTTCCTACGGCTGGGCCGGTTAGTGATGCAGCGTCTTTTGGCCAAGTATGTCGGACACTATTTCACATTGGTCGGCAAGCGTGGGTTTGTCATAACGACGCACAAGCTGGCCCCCGTAAACCGTATGAACGGTATCGCAAAGCTGAATCGTTTCCAGCATGTCGCTCGATAACAGAAGCACCGCAACACCATGCCGGGCCAGTTCTCGTACCCTTTCGTGCAAGCTGAGTTTGGCGCCAACGTCGATACCCGCGGTCGGCTCCTCAAGCACAAGGACTTTCTGGGCACGCGCCATGGCTCTGGCCATCAATACCTTTTGTTGATTTCCTCCGCTTAACGACGTGATGGGCGCTTCCATATCGGAGTACTTCACACCAAATTCCTGCAGAGACTGAAACGCAACATCTCTTTCCGCCTTGCCGGAAACGAATCCGAATCTGCCCAGCCGTTCCAGCATCGATAGACAAAGATTCTCGCGGATGGATAGCGATGCAAAAATGCCGTTGCTCGCCCGGCCTGACGGCAAATAGGAGACTCCCTGCGCCGCGGCGCGCGCCGGATTGCTGGGCGAAAAAGGCTGGCCATCCAGAAAAAACCTGAGCTTCCTGTTTGGCCGCGCGCCCGACAATGCCCCAATGATATCTTCCGCACCACAACCCACTACGCCATACAACCCTACGATCTCGCCGGGACGCACACACACCGACACCGGCGACCCATCCCTGAGTCGCAGGTTTTCGATGCGTAGCGTTTCTTGGCAATCAAACATTTTTTGATCGTCACGCACAGCACCGGCAAGCTTGCCCCCGGTGAGCCGCTCAAGAATGCTGTCTTCGTCTATGCTTTCATTCATACGGAACGAATCCACCAGGCTTCCATTGCGCATGACGCTTACTCTATCGGCAAGGGCTATGACATCGTCGATGTGATGCGTGATAAGCACCAACGCTTTCCCCTCGTCACGCAGCTTGCGCAAGACCCCAAAGAGCCGGTCTTTCTCGCCGGCCCCCAGCATGGCGGTCGGCTCGTCCAGGACGACAAGGTTCGGGCACTGCAGCAGTGCCTTGGCAATCTCGATGAGCTGCTGCGAGGCTACAGGCAGGTTCTTGACCGGCTCTTCCACATCGACCTGGCACCCCAGGTTTTCGAGGATGGCGCGCGCCTCGGTGGCCTCCTCGTGATGCCGAAGCAGGCTGAAGGTGCCGCCAGCCTTCTTGGATCCAAGCCGCAAATTCGCCCGTACCGACAAGTCCGGGGCAAGGGACAGCTCTTGAAAAACCATGGCAAGGCCTTGGGCCCGCGAGTCCTGAATGCCCGTGAACGATACCGCCGAGCCGCTCAACAAAAGCGTGCCTTCGCTGGGCTCGTGAACCCCGGCTATTATTTTCCCCACCGTGGATTTTCCCGCCCCGTTCTCACCGAGAATGCAGTGGATTTCTCCTGTGCGGAACTCCATGGAGACCTGGTTCAATGCAACGGTCGCACCGAAACGTTTCGAGACTTCGCGAAGCGCCAATAGTGGCGCCGCATGCAAACGAGGTTCATGGAAGGCATTCGCATTCTGAGCATTCAACTGCATGATGGCACCCTGTTGATATGGTGGATAAGCAGCGGGTTGCAACGGCTACTGAGACGATGTGATGTTCCAGTCCTTTGGAGGAATATCGTATTCGTCAAAAGAGTAGCTGCCAATGTTCTTCGGCGTGATGGCCAGAGGAGGCGTCAGCAGGTAGGGATAAGGCAATGCCTTGTCTTTGATCATATTTGGCATCTCCTTGCCTTCATGATCCCGGATTGCATACTGAACCAGCAGCCGGCCCATCAAGATGCCCGGTTCGGAAGTCACGGCAAGCAAGCGGCCGTCCTTGATCATCGGCAGCGCTTCCCTGATGATCGCGCTTGAAACGACCTTGACGTTCTTGCGCTGCTGCCGAACCGCCTGGGCGGCGCCCATGCCGAGGGAGATGACCGGCGTGTAGATGAAATCCGCGCCGGGGTTCTTCAGCAACAGGTCGGAGGCTTGCGACATCCCGTAAGCCAGATCGAGCGAGCCGCCAAAAGCACCCGGCGTGACCACCATCCCCGGACACTTCGCCGCCTCTTTCTTGAACGCCTCAAAACGCAGCCTGGCCCACTCGGCGCCGGCAGGCCCTGGAATGGACAGCGTGGTCGACTTGGGCTTGACGGCGCATATGGCTTTTGCCAGCGTGGTGCCTATTGCCGCCTCGTCCTGCCCGACGCCAAAGGTTACATTGGGGCTGTTGACGGGAATGCCGGCGGCCAGCACCTTCGTCCCATGGCTTTGCAACTGCTTGAACACTGTATCGTAGCCATCGAAGCTCGCGGCGCCGACCACGGCATAGTCCGCCCCACGCGACTTGAGGCTTTCAAGCTGCGCAAACTGCTCGCGCACATTTCCATATGCGCCCGCAACCGAAATCTGCATGACCTTCACGTTGCTTCGCTTGGCTTCGTCCTGGATGCCGTACGCGATGCCTTTCCAGAAATCGTCCTGCAGATGGACTAGGGTAACACCCATGGTAAAGGGCTTTTCAGCCTTCAATGGCTGAACCAGGCCCTTCAAGCGGTCGGCTTCCGCGGCGGATGCGGTTCCAGAGGGCAGCAATATATGCCCCGACCATGCCAACAGCGCGCCAAGCACTACCGGCAAACACTTGCGATAGAATCCAGTTTGTCTCATACGTCCTCCAATAGGGGGGGTGATTTCTTCTATTCGGGCAGGAAATGCCCCTGGCTTTTTTCCTCGTCATAGACATAAAGCCCAGACAAGAATGTTTTTGTTCTTTCGTACCACATACGGCGGCGCGGCTCTGGTGGCGTTCGATTGATGGGTCTGCCTCCTTGCAGGATGTAATCGAACCGGCTTGGCCGCTGAAGAAGCGTGATGTCTTTTGATGGATCGCCTGGCACGACGAGAATATCCGCATAACGCCCAGGTTCAAGCTTGCCGACCTTGTCTCGATAACGAGGGGCAAGAAGTCGTGTCGCGGCAAGCGTATTGGAATGAATCGCCTGTAGCGGCGTCATGCCAAGCAGCTTGACGAATATCTCCATCTCACGGGCGTGCCACTGCCCATAAGGCACCGGAGACCAGCCGCTCTCGCTTCCCGCAATGATCGGCACCCCGGCTTCGTGCGCTTTGCGGAGATTTTCCTGGGCCGCGGTCACTTCGCGCTGAAAGGCCGAACTGCCGGAAGCCCCCGCATTAGCCTGGTTCGCCTCGATCAAATTGACCAGCAGTGTCAGCGTTGGCGTGATTACGCTGCCGGATTTCAGGCACGCCTCTATTCCCTCGTCATCGATATACGAGGCATGATAGATGTTGTCGAAACCCGCCAGGGCGGCATCCCGGGACGAAACACGAGAGCGGGCGTGTATGCTGCAAATCTTGCCGAGCCGATGCGTTTCGTCGGCGATGATCTTGAGCTCTTCGAGCGTAAAGGCGGAGACATCCGCCATGTCTGGCGTGATGAGATTGTCGTTGGATCCGGACACCTTGATGGCATCGACGCCGTCCTTGACTTGCAGCCGCACAGCCTCCACCAGGTCTTCTTTCGTTTTCACGAGCACCGCCGCCTGCCCTGGAGGGAATTGCATTTCGCTTGGGAAGGCGTCTTCAAGCCCCTGATGATTGGTGATCTGCTTGCCGGAAACGGTATAGCGCGGACCTGGGTACATACCACTGTCAATCGCATCCCGAACCGCCTGGGCGACCGCATACGTGGTGGCCGCATCGAAGGCGCTGGTAACGCCGGCCTGCAGCACCTTATTGGCGTTATAGATTGCCTTGATTGCGCGGAACTCGACGGGCGTATACAAGGCGTTTTCTTCTTCGGAACGCGACTCGCCGAAGGAAATATGGGTATGCGCATCGACCAGCCCGGGCATGATCGAGCGCCCGGGCAAGTCGATGACTTCGTATTCTTCCGCCTTGAACTGGGCAGGCAGGTCAGCTGCGCTTCCCACCCAGGAAATATGCGGGCCTTCGGTAACAACCAAGCCATCCTCGATGGGCTGATTCAGCGTACCATCCAGCACTTTTCCCTTCAGGATATAGCCTTTGTTCGCCATTACAGTATTCCCGGTTGGTTAATCGTTCTCGAGATGCCGCGCAAAGAAATCTTCCGCCAGGGCGAGAAAGGTGCTTGTCCGCTCAACGGCCACAGAGTGCGAGCATTTGTCCAACAGCATGACGTCCGCATTGGCCAGGCGCTTCGCAATTTCAATCGTGCACGAGGCGGGAAATGCGTCGTCGTTGCGCCCATGCAGCATCAGTACGGGCTGGGACACCCGCTTCAGTGTTTCTTCCGACAGCAGGGCGGCATCGATGTATTGCTGCTGGTCGCCACCGAACATGGTGTCGAAATAATCGGCATAGCCTTCCGCATAGATGACCTTTTCGCGCCCTTGAAGATAGTCTTCGTCGATACCCGACGCGTCGTAGATGAGACCGCTGATGGCCGCAACCAGCTCTTCGCGATTACGGGGGCATGTCCACGTTCGGCGAGTACCTTCCTTGAGCGCGAACGGAGCGCCCATCGCCCCGGTGGTCATGACGGCAACTGCCTTTTTGCTCTGAGAGGCCAGGGTCAGCGCGATGGATGCCGAAAGCGAATGGCCGATGACACCGACTTTTCGGCCAGGGATGCGCTCCAGCATCGCGGCGGCCTGGCGGACCCACAAGCCATAGTCGAAATAAGGCGGAGCCGGCTTCCTTCCGCTTTGCCCGAAACCTATGAGATCCATCGCATGGATTTCATGATGTGCCGCCAAGGGCTCAAGGACGGACTTCCAGTTGCCCAGGCTGGAAGCCCCGGGCCCGGAACCATGAAGCAGCAGCAGCGGGCTGCCGCTACCGCCGTGAAGGCACGCAACCTTGGAGCCCTCAAATTCGAATTGTTCGGTCTTGAACATGACTCTCCTTGCTGTTTTGCAGACGTTCCGTCGCTGCCGGCCGGGCGATCCACCCTGGCGATGGCAGCAACAAAGCGTCACCCGATATGAACGACCGCTTCGACTTCCATGAGGAAATCCTCTTTGACCAATCGGTCGATGACCAGGAGCGTATTGGGCGGGAAGTCAGGGCCTTTGAACAGTTTCGGGAACAATTCGGCGCGAAGCGCCATGAACTGCTCCAGATCCTGCGAGCGAACCATATAGGTGGTGAACTTGACGACGTTGTTGAAATCGCCATTGACACCCTTCAGCACCTTGCCAAGATTGTCGAAGATTTGCTTGAACTGGGCTTTGAAATCGTTTTTGCCCACTACGCTTCCGTCGTCGCCAACCGACAACTGGCCGGCAACGAACAGCAGTTTCCCGTCGGGAGTACCGATATGAGAATACAACCCCTGCGCGGGACAACCGCCTTCCGGATTGATGTACTTGACTTGACTTGGCATAAATACTCCTGGCTGAACTAAGGAATGGCTGAAACCAGCCTGCGAATAGAGGTAAAACCCAAGCCAAGGCCGCTTGCGGTTTCGTTGTCTTGCCCATCGGCGAAATCAAAATTGTATAAAAAATATGATTTACAAAAACGAAGTCTACATGCTGAGACATCGCACACAATAAGTAAAAACCCTATCCAATATAATTTGTTTAAATTCAATAAATTAAATTTAATTAAATGAAATTCACGATAAAAACAGGATCGCATATCCAGATCGATTAAAAATTGAAATTGCCATATAAAAAATAATTTTATACAATTATTCAAACGCCAATTAAGGACAGCCCCTGGACCATGTCAATCGATCAGCTCGCAGAATCCATACCTAGCCAGACCCTGCCAACCATGGTCTACAACAAAGTCCGGGAAGCCATTCTCAACGGCGTGTTCGGGCCAGGGCAAATGCTTCGCCAAGACGAAGTCGCAAGCAAGCTTGGGGTCAGCCGCAGCCCCCTTCGAGAAGCGCTGCCCAGGCTGGAAGCTGACGGCATCGTGGTCCTGCATCCTCGGCGCGGCTATGCCGTTGCCAGCCTGGATCCCGCTCAAATCAACGAAGTCTTCGACCTGCGCTGCCTGCTTGAAACAGAACTTGCACGCCGGGCCATTCAAAAACGCACAGATGCCGATATTTCCGCCGTCTACAGCATTGCAGCGGAAATGGCCTCATTGGCCTCATGCACCGACGACAAAAGCCTGACGCGGTGGTTCGACCTGAACATGCGTTTCCATACGGCAATGCTTTCCGCCGCCGATTCCCCGCATCACCTGCGCGCGCTTGACCACTCAAGAACATTGATAGAGTCGTACATCCGCACCGAGACGCGCCTCACGGGAGATCTCATCGAAGCTCAGGAAGAGCACGCGCAGCTCGCCCAGGCTTTTGTAGTCGGCGACGCAGAAGAATTCATCCGACTGACACGCAGCCATTCGGATCACACCCGCATACGTCTTCTTTCAAGACTTCCCGCAATCGAAAAAACCTAATCCACCCAAAGGAGCGCCAGTGAAGTTCGCCACATTGTCAGTGAACAACCAACCGGTCGTCGCCAAAGTCGACGAAAACCAAAAGGCATATATCCCTTTGCTGGCCGGCAAAGAAGCCATCAGCGACATGTCCTGGCTCATCGAGGGTTTCGAAGACCTGCGCGCAAAAATTGCCGACGGACCCGCCATCCCTTTCGCATCCGCCACCCTGCTTGCGCCCATCCCAAGGCCCCGCCGCAATATTCTCTGCGTCGGAAAGAATTATTTCGATCATGCCCAGGAATTTGCCCGCAGCGGGTACGACAGCAGCGCCAGCTCTGCGGCAGACGCCGTACCCAAGGCGCCAATCATTTTCACCAAAATGCCCGAAGCCGTCGTCGCTACGGGCACGCGCATCGGGTTTCCCGACAAAACAAGCAGCCAGCTCGACTATGAGGCCGAACTGGGCGTCATCATCGGCAAAGCCGGCCTGGGCATTTCCAAGGCGGAAGCCATGAAGCACGTGTTCGGGTACATCATCATCAACGACCTGACCGAACGCCAGATTCAGGCGGAGCACAAGCAATGGTTCCTGGGCAAGTCATTCGAAACATCGTGCCCAATGGGGCCGTGGATAGCCACAGCCGACGACGTCGACGAAAAGAACCTGGAAGTGCAGTGCCGGGTAAACGACGAACTCCGGCAAAACGCCAATACGCGAGATCTTATATTCGATATCCCGACGCTCATTGAAACAATCTCTCGAGGCATGCGGCTCATGCCCGGCGACATCATCGCCACGGGAACTCCGGTCGGAGTCGGCATTGGATTCTCGCCGCCCAGATTCCTTCAATCCAATGACCGCGTCGACATCACGATCACCGGTTTGGGAAAGCTGTCCAACACAATCGCTTAAGCCCGCATGCAGATGTCCCGCCGGCTGCCCGATAAGCAGCTACTCCCGAAATTTTGAAGGACCAAGGCACGCCGCAATCCGGGCCCGAGCCGACGTATCCTCCGCATATATCAGGGCTTCTGCAATATGCTTGTCGCAAAGAGAATGCGCCGGTGCTTTCGCATCCGAAACCTTCGCCGAAGCTTTCAGGAAAGAGGTAATCGCCGAGCGCATTGCAATATCCAGATGCTGGCATCCTGGGCACTTCGGCCCCGGCATGGCGCTCTGATTTGGCACGACAGCGGCCCCATCGGCAACATCGGTTGATGCGCCCGCCTGCTCCGATGCCAGATTCCCCCACTCATGCAACGGACGCCTCCGCTTGCGCCTGGCAGGGCGGAACCAATCTCTCGCGGCCCGGGCGAAAGCACGTATCTGCGGCCGGCCGGAAAGATGGCGTCGATGAGCGCGTCGGCCGCCGCTGCATTCGGCGCTGCATCCGATCCGGCCAGGGCGGCCTTGTCAAGCAGGCAGTCTCCCTTCTTGCGCAATGCAATCGCTGATGAAGGCGCTAATCGAGTCGCAGCTTCAGACCTACAAAGATCTCTACGACACCGCCGCCCTGAAATCCATGCTGCCCTGGCTGACGTCGCATGTCGAACAGGTACGCGCCGAGATGGGAGACGACTTCTGGCCCTACGGTTTCGAAAAGAACGAAAAAACGCTGGCGACGTTCTTGCGCTATTCCTACGAGCAAGGCTTGTCGAAAAGGCAGTTGCACCCACGAGAGCTATTCGCCCCCGAAACGTTGGAGTCGTTCAAGATTTAAACGCCCCGACGCCAAGCAAAACGCCCGACGTATCCTCGAGTCGGACGTTTCGACATAGCGAGAGCCGAATCGTATACTTACCAAGCCATGTCATGCCGTCAACGATGGTCGCAAAAGCGGATTGCCCGCAGGAGGCCAAACCGATGTCGAATAACGCCAACCCGGCTCGAAACTGGTTTGAACAAGGCGGCCGGGCATACGCGCGCTTCCGTCCCGAGTACCCGCCGCAACTGGCCGCCTTCCTGGCCTCGATAGCGGCGGACAGGCGAATGGCCGTCGACGTAGGTTGCGGCAATGGGCAGCTGACGCAGCTCCTCGTCCCGCATTTCGATACCGTTGTCGGGCTGGATCCCAGTGCCGACCAGATTGCGAATATCGTCCCCAACAAACGTATCATGTATCAGTGCGCGCCGGCCGAACAATTGCCGCTGGCCGATGGTTCCACCAGCCTCATTACCGCGGCGCAGGCGGCGCACTGGTTCAACCTGCCCAGGTTCTATCAAGAGGCAAGGCGAATCGCCGCGCCCGGCTGCGTTCTGGCGCTGATCAGCTACGGCGTTCTCAAGCTCGAGCCGGCCCTTGACGACCGATTCCAGAGGTTCTACCGGGACGATATCGGCCCCTACTGGCCTGCGGAGCGAAAACTCGTCGATACCGGCTACACAAGCATTGACTTCCCATTCGAGGAACTGGCGGCGCCTCCCATGGAAATCAGGGTGAATTGGTGTCTGCCCGAGTTCCTGGGCTATCTCCTCACCTGGTCAGCAGTGCGCCGCGCCAAAGAAGCCGGGCGCGAAGAGATGCTTCTCGACTTCGCCAACGACATTTCATCGGTGTGGGGCGATAGGAACATCCGCCGCCCCGTTGCCTGGCCCATCAATATGCGGGTGGGAAGGCTATGATCGCTGCCCCGTCTAATAGAGGGAGCGGAGAGGGCGCACTCCAGCTGCGTTAATATAATCACCACCATAGACACTCAGCACAATAAATCAACGAGGACAGACAAATGGGCACAGCACAAAGCTGGTTAGAAAGCGCCAACGCAGCGCACTGCGACTTTCCTATACAGAATCTTCCGTATGGAATATTCAGCAATGCGGCCAACCCGTCTCCACGCATCGGCGTTGCCATCGGCGACCAGATTCTGGACTTATCGGTGCTGGCGGCCAGCGGCCTGTTGAAGATTCCGGGCGCCGAGCCGGCGGTTTTCTCCCAGCCTACCCTGAACGGTTTCATCGGCCTGGGCGAGCAGGCCTGGACGGCGGCGCGCGCGCGGATTGCCGAGTTGCTGGACTCCGGCTGCGCCACCCTGCGCGACGACGCGGCGTTGCGCGCCCGCGCGCTCAGCAGCCAGGCAGATGCCACCATGCACCTGCCCGTTCATATTCCGGGCTATACCGATTTTTACTCTTCGAAAGAACACGCCACCAACGTCGGCGCGATGCTCCGGGATCCCAACAACGCCTTGCTGCCCAACTGGAAGGAAATCCCCATCGGCTACAACGGGCGGGCCTCGTCCGTCGTGGTCAGCGGCACCCCGGTGTTGCGGCCCAATGGCCAGATCAAGCTTCCCGACCAGGAAAGGCCCATTTTCTCGGCCTGCCGCAAGCTGGATTTCGAACTGGAAACCGGCTTCATCATCGGCCAGCCCTCGAAGCTGGGTTCGCCCATTGCCTGCGAAAACGCCGAAAGCCATATTTTCGGCATGGTGCTGCTGAACGACTGGTCGGCGCGCGATCTGCAGGCCTGGGAATACGTGCCCCTGGGCCCGTTCAACGCCAAGACCTTCGCCACCACCATTTCGCCCTGGGTCGTCACCATGGCGGCCCTGGAGCCCTTCCGGGTCCAGCAGCCCGCGCAGTCGCCCGAGCCTCTTTCTTATTTGCGGCATGCAGGCAAGCATGCCTTCGACATCCAGCTAGAGGTCTACCTGAAACCCGAAAAATCTGCCGAAGCCACCCGCCTTTCGCATACAAATTTCCGGTACATGTACTGGAGCATGGCGCAGCAATTGGCCCACCATACGGTTTCGGGCTGCAACACCAATGTGGGCGACCTGATGGGCTCGGGCACCATCAGCGGCCCTACCCGTGACTCGCTGGGCAGCCTGCTGGAACTGACCTGGAACGGCAAGACGCCGCTGCCGCTTGCCGACGGGCAAACCCGCAGCTTCATCGAGGACGGCGACGAGCTCATTCTCAAGGGATGGTGCCAGGGCGATGGATACAGGGTGGGCTTCGGAAATTGCACGGGCAAGGTGTTGCCGGCCATCGCAGCGGCTTGATCTGCGGGGTGGCCAAACGCAAAGCCGCCAGCTTGCACCGACCCAGTCCTGACGGGGGGCCTGTGGCCCCACAAGCCCGGAACAACCCCCGACCGCTGACCGTCCGCGTTTCTGCAGCCGGCGCTCAGGGCTTGCAATTGACGACCCAGCGGCTGTAAAGCTGGGTCAATATCTGGGCCATGGCCTGCGTGCGCTCGGGCACGTTGCGACGGGTTTCTTCCATGGATGTCACCGCCGGATTGCCGCGCTCGTATTCGCGCTCGAGCTGGGCGCCGTTGCGCTCCAGCGATAGCTCGACAAGCTCGGGGGTCATTTCGAAATGCGATTGCATGGCCAAGTGCATGCCACGCAGCACGAAGGCCTGGTTGGCGCAATGCGCGCCGGTGGCGATGCGCTGCGCGCCGACGGGCAGTTCGAAGGTGTCGCCATGCCATTGAAAGGCGGGAATCACCGAACCCTCGGACTCGCCCCACCAATCCAGTCCCACGGGGCCGCCTTCGACCACGACCTCCTGCCAGCCGATTTCGCTGCGGACATTCTTGTGGACGTTCGCGCCGAAAGCAAAGGCCACGAGCTGGCTGCCCAGGCAATGGCCCGCAACCGGAATATCCAGCAAGTCGGCATGCCGTATGAGCGCGCATTCCTGGGCGATCCAGGGCAAGGGATCGTGCACGCTCATGTAGCCGCCCATGAATACCAGGCCGGCGTAGTCGCCGGCGCGCTCGGGCACGGCCTGGCCATCAACCACCTTGATCAGCTCGCAGCGCATGCCCAGGCTTTCAAGAATGGGGATGACCGAACCGGGCGCCCCGACTTCGGTATGTTGGAATACGGCGATGGGTTTCATGTTCATGATTTTAGCAAGCCCTCTGCAACGCTGCCGAATTTCAATACCTGGCCGTCATGGTAGCTGCGGCCCGCGATTTGCAGACCGCAAGGCAAGCCGTGCTCGGCCATCCCCATGGGCAGGCTCAAGGCCGGCTGCTGGCTGACGTTGAAGGGATAGGCATAGCCATTGACGTCGAACCAGTTGAAATCACGCCTCCCGGAGGCTGCCCTTTCCTTGTCGAGGCCAGGTGCGACCGATGGCGCAGCCGGTGTCAACAGCATATCGATGCGGCAGAAAAGCCCGGCGAGCGTCGTTGCCATTTCTCGCAGCCGCGTCCGGCTGGCGGCCAGCGCCGCCATATCCAGGGCTCTTCCAGCCTCATAAGCGTCTCGCAGCTCGTCGCTCAGCAACACCCGCCTGGACTCGGGCCAAGCCTGGAACGATTCGAAAATCCGGCTGCACCAGACCGTCCACATCGATTCCGAAGCATCCTCCAATCCTAGAGAGACTTCCTCCAAGTCGTAGCCTGCCTCTGCGAGCTTCCCGATGGTCTGGCCGAAAGCCCGAGCCACAAGCGGGTCAGGCTGAACGCGGGAGCCAAGAACAGAACTCCAGCCAATGCGCAGGGGCCGCTCCACCGACACGTCCACCCGCGGGAACAACGACGACGGATCCAGCGGATCCGGTGCAAAAGGCGACATGGCGGCATAGCAATCGTCCACACTGCGCGTCAGCACACCCAGATGCGCGTACTCGGCAAAAGCGCTTGACGGAGCCAGGGGGATACCGCCGAACGTAGGCTTGAAGCCCACCAGCCCGCAAAACGCGGCGGGAATCCGAACCGATCCTCCTGCATCGCTGCCCAGGGCAATCGGCCCCCAGCCAGCCGCCACCTGGGCGGAGGCGCCACTGCTGGAGCCGCCGGCAGAGCGCTCTGGATCGAGCGGATTGCGGGTTACCCCTGAATAAGGGTTCTCGGAACCGATAGTCCAGCCAAACTCGGTCGTGGTGGTCTTGCCGAACACAATCGCGCCCGCGGCACGCAACTGCGCCACCGCCGGGGCATCCACCGCAGCGGGAGGAAAATCAGACGTAGCGAGCGAACCCCGCCGTGTCGGCCAGCCCGCCACGTTCACCAGGTCCTTGATGGAAACCGGCACGCCGTCCAGGCGGCCAAGCACCTGGCCGGAGCGATAGCGCCGCTCCGACTCCTGAGCCGCCGACAAGGCGGCAGGCCAATCCAGATGGCAAAACGCATTGATGCCCCGAACGTCCTGCTCAATGGCCGCCCGTAGAGCATGAATCACGTCAACCGGCGAACATTCGTTTGCGCGATACGCCGACGACAACTGCGCTGCGCTCTTGGAAAGCAGGCTGCCGACACCCTCGGCGCCGCCGGTCATCGACCACCCGCCTTATAGGTCTTGAATTCGATATTGGCGTATTCGCCATCCACCTTGCCGAACCGGCGTATATATTCATCCTGCACAATATCTCGCGTAACGGGGTCGATGCGGATATGGCCGCGCGGGCTTTCGATTTCCAGCCCTTTCAGGGCTCCCATCAAGCTGTCTCCATCCGTCTTGCCGCCAGTCTTTTTCAGGGCTGCATAGATGGCTGCCATGCCATCGTAGGCAGCCACGCTCATGATGGTCGGGCGTTCGCCTTTGCCGAGAATCTTGCGAAAGGCTTGTACATACTGCTTGTTCAATGCCGAGTCGTGATGCATGGAATAAGGATAAACAGTTTCCACGCCCATGCCGTACTCGCCGATGGCGTTCATGACAGCTTCATCGACGATATCGCCGGTGCCGATCAGTTTTATGCCTGCTTCAGCCAGTTTCTTGGCGCGGAACTCTTTGAAAAAGGCTGGCGCGACATCGCCGCCATTGACGAAGGCAAACAGCACATCGGGTTTCGCATCTTTTACCCGCTGCAGATACGGCCCGAAATTCGTGGTTACGATGGGAGTACGGACAGCACCCAAGACTTCGCCGCCTGCCGCCTCGAAGGCCCTGGTGAAAATCTTTTCAGCATCGTGCCCCGGCGCGTAATCCGCCACAATAAGATAGGCCTTTTTTGCACCATTTTTCGCCGCCCATTTGGCTATGGGCGGCACAACATCGGAATACGTGAACGAGGTGCGCACCATATAAGGTGATTTGCCTGTCAGCCCGGCGCCCGCCGCATTCATGACGACCATGGGCACCTTGGCCTGCGTTGCCACGGGCGCAACCGCCATGGCATTGGGCGTAAAACCGAAGCCGGCCAGCACTTGCACCTTGTCGCGCACCACCAGTTCCTGCGCCAGGCGCTTGGCGACATCGGGATTGGGACCTCCGGTATCCCGGAACACGACCTCGACCCGTTTGCCGGCAACCACATCGCCATACTGCGCCTGATAGGCCTTGACCCCCGCTTCCATCTGCCGGCCAAACTCGGCAAACGGGCCGCTCATTTCGGCAATCATGCCTACTTTGACGGTCTCCTGGGCGAATGCGGGCAAAACGCAGGCGACCAGCCCTGCCAGCAGCGCGCATTTCAAACGGAATAAATACGACGGGTTTTTCATGGTTTTCCAATAGGGCTTAAAAAGCAGGCGCGTCGAAATGCTCGATGCTTGCGGAAATGGAGAAGACGGCAGCAATCGGGAACTGAACGGATGCCGTTTCCCGGCCAGCCATGGACGGCTAGGGATGGCCCCCTGCCCGTGTAGATCGAGCCGCCGGCGCCCGGCACAAAGCCCGGCGCCGGCGGCCTGGAGGTTACGACCCCTCTTTGGCGGGATCCTTGACCTTGTCGAATTTGTCGAACTCGACATTGACGAGCTTGCCGTCGACACGTTCCGTCTTGCGGATGTAGACGGTTTGAACGATATCGCGCGTCACGGGGTCGATTTCGATCGGGCCGCGCGGGCTTTCGATTTGCATGCCCTTCAATGCGGCCATGATCTTGTCGCCCTGCAGATTGCCCTTGGTCTTTTCAAGCGCCTCGGCAATGGCGGTCATGCCGTCGTAGGCCGTGACGGAAAAGTAGTTGGGGCGCAGGTTGGTGCCGAACTGGTCGGCGAAGTCCTGGATGAACTTCTTGTTCTTGGCCGAAGGGTGGGCGTACGAATAATGGTGGCTGGTAATGAGCCCCAGCGCCACGTCGCCGGTCGCTTCGAGGAAACTGTCGTCGGTGGCTTCACCGGTGGCGAACAGCTTGATGCCGGTTTTGTCCAGGCCGCGCTCTTTCCAGGCCTTGAGGAAAGTCTGGGGCATGACGCCGGACGGGAAGAAGAAGAACACGGCTTCCGGCTTGGTGTCCTTGATGTGCTGGACATAGGCCGAGAAATCGGGGGTGCTCATGGGCGTGCGCACGCTGTGCACGATGGTGCCGCCGCCTTTGGTGAACTCCTTCGAGAACGCTTTTTCGGCGTCGACGCCCGACGCATAGTCGGCCACGACCGTATACACATTCTTGATGCCCTGCTTCAGCATCCACGCGGCCATGGGCGCGCTGACCTGCTGCACGGTAAACGACAGGCGCGCGATATAGGGCGAGCTTTTCGTGATGCCCGACGACGCGGCATTCATGATGATGGTGGGCGTCTTGGATTGGGTGGAAACCGCCGCCACCGCATAGGCATTGGGACTGAAGTCCAGGCCGGTAATGAAGCTGACCTTGTCGCGCACCACCAGCTCCTGCGCCAGGCGCTTGGCGACGTCAGGCGCGGGGCCGGCGGTGTCCTTGCGGATGATCTCGACTTCCTTGCCGTCGATCTTGCCGCCATGCTCCTTCAAATACAAGGCGATGCCCGCATCGAACTGCCGGCCATAATCGGCGTAGGGTCCGGTATAGGTGGCGATGAGGCCGATGCGCAGCTTGCCGTCTTCGGCATGGGCCGAACCCAGCATACCGGCACAGGCCAAGGCAATGGCCGTCAATGCGTATTTCTTCTTTATCATGATCTTCCTGGTTAAGTAACTCGTTTGATGGATGTTGCTGAACTTACGTCTCTACCCTTAGAACATGTCGAAATATTCGCGATGCTCCCACTCGGTGACTTCGAGATTGAAGCGCGCGATTTCCGCCTCTTTGATGAAGCACAGGTAGTCGATAAAGGGCTGGCCCATTTGCCCGCACAGGTATTCGTCCTGGCGCAGGTGCTGCAACGCCTCGGCCAGCGAACGCGGCAGCGATGCCGCCGGGGTCTCGTAGGGCGCATCGGCCGAAGGGCCGGGGTCGATATGGCTTTCGATGCCGTGCAGGCCCGAGAACAGTTGCGACGCCATATACAGATAGGGATTGGCCGTGGGCTCGCCGACACGGTTCTCGATGCGGCTGGCCGTAATGCCCGGCCCGCCCAGCACACGCAGCATGGCGGCGCGATTGTCGCGCGCCCAGCTTGCCCGGTCGGGCGCCAGCGAGAACGGACGATAGCGGCGGTAGCCGTTGATGGTGGGGCTTGCAAAAAAAGCGGCGCCGCAGGCATGCTCTTTGAGCCCGCCCAGGTAAGCCATTCCAAGTCCCGACAAAGCCTCGTCGCCGTCCGCCGTGGGCATGAACATGTTGACGCCGTCGCTTTTGCGGCGCAAAGACTGATGCAGATGCCAGCCGCTGGACATGACATTCGGAATGCGCGGACGGCACATGAAGGTGGCGTGATAGCCGTTGCGCTGGCACACCTGCTTGATGGCGCTGCGCAGCAGGATCATGAGATCGGCCGCCGCCACGCCGCAGCTTGGGCTGAAGGTAAGCTCGAACTGGCTTGGCCCGAACTCGATTTCCAGCGAATGCAAGGGCAGGCCCAGGGCCTGGAGATTGGTGCGCAGCAGTTCCATCAGCGCATCGACTCGGTCGTAGCGCAGCTCGGTCAGGTATTGGTAGCCGTGGGTAAGCAGGGAAACCTCGGGCGGGCTCCCCGGCTGGCCGGAATCGGCCAGCGCCATGCGCGCGTCGTCCAGCTTGAAAACATGAAACTCGACCTCCAGCCCGGCGATGAAGTCCAGCCCGTGTGCGTCGAGTTTTTGTATGGCCCGCTGCATGATGTGCCGCGAGGCGAACGGCCAGGGCTGGCCATCGCCTAAATAAGCGTCGCATAGCACCCAGCCGGTTTTATGCGCCCAGGGCAGCACCTTGAAAGTGGCCGGATCCGCCACCACGGTGAAGTCCGAACCGCCGCGCAGGCCGTCCAGCTGATACCCCCCGCTGTTGAAAACAGGGAATACGGTTTTATGCGAGGTGTCCTTCAGCAGCAAGGTGGAAGTGAGGTTGACGCCGCTCCATAAGGCGCCGCGCGCCTCGGCGGCCACCAGGGTTTTGCCGCGCAAAATACCATGCTGATCGGGGAACATGAACCGCAGGGTTTCGATTTCGCCCGCATCGATGCGGCCCACGAGGTCGCGGGCCTGGCGCTGCTGCTCGTCCGACCACAAGCCATGGCGGTCGACAAAAGAGTTCATCATGCGTTTTCTTCCGCGCGTTTGGCAAGACGGGCGCTGGCCCAGTCGGACTGGCTGCGGCGCAGCAGGTCGGCTTCCTGCCAGTAGGCCTGCGGGCTCACCCCGGCCTTGTTGATGCCGTCGATGGCGGGCGGGCCGTTCAGGGCGCTGGCCTGTTCGGCATTGAAGAGCATGGGCGTAGGCTTGCCCGCCTGGGAATCTTCGATGGCCTGAACCAGCATGCGCCGGAATATGGCAATGCCTTTGTCGGTGGTGCCCAGGTTTTCGCGGGTGCGGTCCTGGATGGGCCCCAGCGACTCGCACGCCCATTGGTCATGGACGTTGATGTCGCTGCCCAGGCCCGTATAGGTTTGGGTGAGCTGTTCGTCGACGCTGTAGCCGTAGTTGTTGCTTTTGTTGCGGCGTGAAATGTAGTCGGGCAATTCGTACAGCTCCAGGCGCTGTTCGCGCATTTGCTGCTTGTTTACCGGCCCGGTAAAGCTGGTGAAAATCGCATACCAATAGTTGTTGTAGTCGTCGACCGGCACATGCCATTGCGTGATGGTCATTTCGGCGCTCATGGGAATGACGAACGCCTGCGGAAACACCACGTTGGTGACGCGCACATGGGTTTGCTCTTGCGGCAGCTTGCGCAGCGCCATCAGGCGCATGCCGTAGTCGGTGGTCTCGACCGAGATATCGGGACGGTCGTACTCGCGCAGAACCTTGGTAATGGGCAGCTCGGAATCGGCCGACGCGCCGCGGAACTGCTTGCCATAGCTGCCCGAGGGGTCTTCGTCTTCGAAGAAGCGATGCAGGAACGAGGCGTGTGCGGGATCCATGCCGACCTCCAGAGCCTGCAGCCAGTTGCACTCGAACAGGCCCTTGAATGCAAAGGTGTGCGTGCCGGGCGCCACGAAGCAGTCGAACTCGGGAAAGGCGGGAGGCTCGCCTTCGCCCAGGTAGGCGAAGATGATGCCGCTGCGCTCGACCACGGGGTAGGCGCCCTGGCGGATGTGGGTGCAAAGCTTGCTGCCCTCGGGCTCGGCCGGGGTTTCAAGACAGGAGCCCTTTACGTCGAACAGCCAGCCATGGAACAGGCAGCGCAGGCCGCCGCCCTCGATGCGCGCCATGGAAAGGTCGGCTCCGCGATGCGGACAGTCGCGATCGAGCATGCCCAGATTGCCGTTTTCATCGCGGAACAGGACGTAGTCTTGCCCCATGATTTTGACGGCCCGCACGGGCCTCTTGCCTTCCAGCTCGTCGATCAGCGCGACAGGCTGCCAGTAGCGGCGCAGCAGCTTGCCGGCGGGGGCTTCGGGGCCGACCCGCGTGATCAAATCGTTTCGTTCTTTGCTAAGCATGATGGAGATCCTCAAGAAAACGGCTTATTGAATACAATTGTATTTATATTGTTTTTATTTTAACCATACTCGTTTACCCTTAATTTATGCGGAAAAGTTTTCCAAGAAAAGCTGAAATTAAATATTTTTTCAATATTAATCATGTAATTATAAGGAAAACAGTATTTTGGTAATGATGATGTATGTAGCTCAAAGCCAGTTCATAAATATTTTTGTGGCGGCTTATGCACAGAATTTTCCAAAAAAATCATTAAAAACTATTATTTTTCTTTTTAAACCCAAAAATAAATCTTTAATATATTGATTTTATTGTTTTATTTTTCAATTTTTATTGTATACATAAAACCCCTGGCAATGCCGCGACCCGGCTTACGATAAACTCTTGGCAATGCACTGCCAGTGCCGAGCCGCCAACTCCCAACCTGCCATGTCGTCACTGCAATCTCGCGTCCTCGTCCAATTACGCGGTCTCATCCTCAACGGAACCTTCGCTCCGGGCGAACGCCTGGCCGAGATTCCGCTGGCCGAACGCCTCAAGGCCTCGCGCACCCCCGTGCGCCAGGCCCTGGTCAGCCTCGAGCACGAAGGCCTGATCGAGCCATCGCCCAGCGGCGGCTATCAAATGCGCGGCTTCACCATGCAGGACGTTTCCGACGCCATACGCTTCCGGGGAGTCATCGAGGGGTTCGCGGCAAGGCTGCTGGCCGAAAACGGGGCCTCGCGGCGCACCCTGCGACTGCTGCGCGAGTGCCTGGACGACGGCGACAAAATCGTCAACAAGCCCAGCATGGATCTGGACGACTACGCCGCCTACGTCGAAATGAACGACCGCTTCCATCACATTCTGGTGACAAGCTGCGGCAACCGCGCGGTGGAGCGGACCATGGACATGCTGAACGGCCAGGCCTTCGGCGCCCCCAGCGCCACCCTGCCCATGCAGTCCTCCATGGTCGAGGGCCAGGAATGGATGAAGCACGCGCACCGCACCCACCACGCCATCGTGAACGCCATCGAAAACGGCCAGGGCTCGCGCGCCCAGGCGCTGGGCGAGGAACATGTGGAAATCGCCAGGCAAAACCTGGACTACGCGCTCGACAAGCCCGAACTGGCAGCCAAGATACTGCCCGGCATCCAGCTCATATCGGATACGCCAGCGCGCAAATAACGCAACCGGCGTCCCCCAAGGGCGTTGGGCGCCCCGGCACGCCGCAAGCGCACCGTTTGGCAGGCTGCGGCACGAAATCAAGCACGCCGTTCAGTCAACCCGTACGCCGGGCTCAGGTTGCGATCTTCTCCAGCAGATTCATCAATTGCCGGCGCTCGGCCTTGGTGATGCGGGCGGCGATGCGTTCTTCGTAGCGCTGGGTCAGGGCGCTTAAATGGCGCAACTGGTCGAGGCCGCTCTCGGTGACCCTCAGCGCATAGCTGCGGCGGTTGTCGGGAACGATCTGCCGTTCCACATAGCCCAACGATTCCAGCGTGTCGACGACCTTGACCACGCCCGCCCGCGTGATGCCCAGCATTTCCGCCAGCACCGACTGGTTCACGCCGGGCTGGGTCGCGACGATGCTCAGGGCCGTCATGCGGCCAGGCGATAGCGAGTCGGGGCCCAGCATGCTGAACAGGATCTCGTAGGTGCGCAGCTGCGCCCGCTTGATGGCATAGCCCAGCGAATCGTTCTGCAGATCCGCAAAGCCCAATGGCCGATCGGCGCCCACGCCGGATGATGTGACGTCCGGCCCGGCCAGCCCTTCTTCCCCGGTTGGCGATGACATGTTCAAGGGTTTGCCCTTATAGAAGCAGATTCAACAAAAAATATAATATAGATTGATTGTTAACCAGTTAACAATATACCTGTTTCAGCGTAATAAACAAGTCCGTTCCATCCTCGGTAAAAAACAATACAACCGCTTATTGGAGACAACCCATGAAACTCAAGTACGCATTCGTCGCCGGCCTTTTTGCGGCCATGGCCGCGCAAACAGCCTTTGCCGACATCCATATCGGCGTCACCACCTCGCTGACCGGGCCCGGCGCCTCCATCGGTATTCCCGTGCGCAACGCCATTGCACTATGGCCCACGGAAATCGACGGGCAGAAGCTGGTCGTGCAGGTGCTGGACGACGGCGGCGAGCCAACCGCCGCCACCAAGAACGGCCGGCGCTTCGCCGAGGAAGGCGCCGACCTCATGGTCGGTTCGGCCAACACACCGGCCACCATCGCCCTGGCGCAGGTAGCGCGCGAAGCCAAGATCATGCAGTTGTCGCCTTCACCCGCCGAGCTGCCTCCCGGCCAGGACTACTGGACATTCCGCGTGGTCATGAACGCGCGCTACTACACCGACGGGCTCATCGAGCACATGAAAAAGCACGGCGTCAAGACGCTGGCTTTTCTTGGCCTGTCCGACGCCTACGGTGAATCCTATCTCCAGGCATTCAAGGAAAAAGCCGCCGCGGCCGGCATCAAGCTCACCACCATTGAACGCTTTGCGCGCGCCGACACCAGCATAGCCGGCCAGGCGCTAAGCGTCATCGCCTCCAAGCCTGACGCCGTCATCGTGGTGGCCGTCGGCGCCGGCGCCGCCATGCCGCAAAAAGCGCTGGTGGATCGCGGCTACAAGGGAAAAATCTACCATACGGCCGCCTCGGTATCGCCCGATTTCCTGCGCCTGGCCGGCAAGGACGCCAAGGGCGCCCTGGTCAGTTCCGGCCCGGAACAGGTCCCCGAACAACTTCCGGACAGCCATCCCGGCAAGCAAAACGCGCTTAAATTCGTGAAGGCCTACGAGGCCAAATACGGCCCCGGATCGCGCACCCAGTTCGCCGCCCACATCTACGACTTCTCCATTGTGCTGCAACACATCATTCCCGTTGCGCTGAAGAAGGCCAAGCCGGGCACCCAGGAATTCCGCCAGGCCCTGCGCGACGCGCTGGAAAACTACGGCGGCATCACCGTCACCAAGGGCGTGCTGCACTACACGCCGAAAGACCACTGGGGGTTCGGCCCCGACGCCCGCGTCATCCTGACTCCCAACGGCAACGACTGGAAGCTGGTGGATTAAGGCCTGCCTTTTACCCGGGCCGGCGCTTGCACCAAACATGCTCGAGCCGGCCCGATCGGGCCAAAGCCTGCGCACCATATCACTCCATATACCAACCTCAACACGCATCCTAGAAAGATTCATGTCCACTACAACGCAAACCGAAGCACTCGTAACGCTCGACATCGAAGGCAACCTCGCCGTCATCACGCTCAACCGCCCCGACAAACGCAATGCGCTCAGCCTGCGCGTCGTTGAACAGTTGCGCGCGGCCTTCGAATCGCTGCCCGACACCGTCCGCGTCGCCATCCTGGCCGGCCGGGGCACGCATTTCTGCGCCGGCCTGGACTTGTCCGAACTCAAGGAAACCACGGCGGGCGAAGGCGTCCAGCACTCGTTCAAGTGGTACGAAGCCTTCTCGAAAATCCAGTTCGGGAAAGTGCCCGTCGTGTGCGCCATGCAGGGCGCGGTGGTGGGTGGCGGCCTGGAACTGGCTTCGGCGGCCCATGTCCGCGTAGCCGACGAAACCACCTATTTCGGGCTGCCCGAGGGCCAGCGGGGAATCTTCCTGGGCGGCGGCGGCTCGGTGCGCGTTTCGAAGCTCATCGGCTTTTCGCGCGTTACCGAAATGATGCTTACCGGCCATGTGCTCGACGCGCAGGAAGGCAAGGCCATCAACCTGGCGCACTACGTCACGTCCGAAGGGCAGGCTATGCAAAAGGCGCGCGAACTGGCCGCCCGCATCGCCAGCAACGCCCCGCTTTCCAATTTCGCCATCATGAACGCGCTGCCGCTTATCGCCGAGCAGCCCATGTCGCACGGCCTGATGACCGAAGCCCTGATGGCGTCCATTACCCAAAGCGCGCCCGAAGCCAAAGAGCGCGTCAACGCCTTCCTGGAAAAGCGGGCCGGCAAGGTCAGCCTGTAAACGCCACCGCACACCATAAAACCACAGCGGCAACTGTACCCCAGAGACAACCATGACGACAGCACCCACAGCCGGCAGCGCCAACTTCCGACCCATTGCCCTCGGCCCCTACGAAGGCGCCGCCGAAAAGCGGGAGGACGGCGCGCTGATCCTGAGCTCGACGGACACGCTGGGCCCCAGCCCTTCCCGCTACACCGATCCCCTGATCCGCTGGGCCAAAGAAAAGCCCGATGCCCCGCTGGTTGCCGAGCGCGACGGCAACGGCCAGTGGAAATTCCTCAGCTACGGCCAGGCTCTGGAAGCCGTTCAACACCTGGGGCAGGCACTGCTCGACTTAGGGCTTGGCGTAGAGCGGCCGCTCATGGTGCTGTCGGAAAACAGCATCGAGCACGCGCTGATGGCGCTGGCCGCCATGCATGTCGGCATACCGTATGCGCCGATTTCGCCGGCCTACTCGCTGCTGTCGCAATCCGCGGAGCGCGTCAGCCATGCCGTCGAACTCCTGACCCCGGGCGCGGTATTCGCCTTCGATGCCGAACGCTACGCCCGCGCCATCCAGATCGCCGTACCCGACGACGTCGAGCTGATTTTCGTCGAGGGCGGCATCCCCGGCCGCCGCAGCACGCCGTTTCGGGAGCTGCTCGACACCCGGCCCACCGCGCAGGTCGAGGCCGCGCACGAAGCCGTCGGCATCGACACCATCGCCAAGTTCCTGTTCACTTCCGGCTCCACCAAGCTGCCCAAGGCCGTCGTCAACACGCACGGCATGATGATGTGCAACCAGCAGATGTATTTGCAGTGCTATCCCTTCCTGGCCGAAGAGCCCCCGGTTCTGGTCGACTGGATGCCCTGGCACCACACGGCCGCCGGCAACAACAACTTCGGCGTCATTCTGTACAACGGCGGAACCCTGTATATCGACAGGGGCAAGCCCACGCCCGACGGAATGGCCGAAACCATCCGGAATCTGCGCGAAGTGCCCTCCACCATCTACTATTCAGTGCCCAAGGGCCTGGAAACGCTGGTGCAGGAAATGAAGCGCGACACCGTCCTGCGCGACTGCTTCTTCAGCCGCCTGCGCCTGATCTTTCCCTGCGGCGCGGCGCTGCCCGGCCCGCTCAAGCAGGCCATCGACGAACTGGCCATCGCCGCCTGCGGCGCCCGCATTCCCATGACCATGGGCCTGGGCATGACCGAAACCGCCCCCTTCGCCATCTCCGCCCACATCCCCGACTGGCAGGCAGGCGTCATCGGCATTCCCGCGCCGGGCGTCGAGGTAAAGCTGGTGCCCAATGGCGACAAGCTCGAAGTGCGCTACCGCGGCCCCAACATCACGCCCGGCTACTGGCGCCAGCCCGAGCTTACCCGCGACGCCTTCGACGATGAAGGCTATTTCCGCAGCGGCGATGCCGCCCGCTTCGTCGACGACAGCGCGCCCGAGCGCGGACTGCGGTTCGACGGACGCATCGCCGAAGACTTCAAGCTCATCAGCGGAACCTGGGTCAATGTGGGCGCCCTGCGCCTCGAAGTCATCGCGGCGGGCGCGCCCTACATCCACGACGTGGTCATTACCGGCCATGACCGCGAAGACCTGGGAATGCTCATGGTGCTGCTGCCCGCTGCGGCGGAACTGTCGGCCGCGCTGCCCGGCAATGCCGGCCTGGCCGACATTGCCCGCGATCCCGCCGTGCGCGCCTGGGCCCAGGCCTTGATGGACCGCCTGGCCGCCAAGGCCACGGGCAGCTCGCACCGCATCGTGCGCGCCATGGTTCTCGAGGAGCCTCCGCTGATGGAGCTGGGCGAAATGACGGACAAAGGCTCCATCAACCAGCGCACCATGCTCAAGACACGCGCAACGCTGGTGGAACGTCTTTACGCCGCACAGCCCGACACCGCCGTGCTCCACGCAAACATCCGGGCCAGGGTCGCATAAGCACGTAAAATCGAACTGGCACCTACGCTTTAACCGCTTTAATTCAACGCAACCACAGCAAGCCAGGCGAAGCCGGCCCATAAGCTTCACGGGCCGCCTCCCGGCAAGAAGGAAAATCATGACGGGTTTGAACAAAGTTGTCGCCATCGACATCCACACTCATGCAACGGTTTCCACGCGCAACGCGCCGGATGAAGTCGCCATTGCTTTCGACGCAGCCATGGCGGCCTACTTCAAAGAAAAAATGCCCCGGCCCACCATCGCCGAAACCGCCGCCTACTACCGCGAGCGCAACATGATGGCCGTGATTTTCACGGTGGACACCGAAAGGGCCAACGGCCAGGTGCGCATCACCAACGAAGAAGTCGCCGAAGAAGCCGCCCAGCATCAGGACGTTCTGATTCCCTTCGCCAGCATCGACCCCTTGCGCGGCAAGATGGGCGTGCGCGAAGCGCGGCGCCTCATCCAGGACTACGGCGTGCGCGGCTTCAAGTTCCACCCATCGGCGCAAGAGTTCTACCCCAACGAGCGCGCCGCCTACGATCTGTACGAAGTCATCGCCGAAGCCGGGCTGCCCGCCATTTTCCACAGCGGCCAGACCGGGGTCGGCGCCAAGATGCGCGGCGGCGGCGGAATCCGCCTGAAGTACTCCGACCCCATGTTCCTGGACGACGTTGCCGTCGACTTTCCCGACATGCCCATCGTCATCGCCCACCCATCCTTCCCCTGGCAGGAAAACGCCCTGGCCGTGGCCACCCACAAGCCCCAGGTGTATATCGACCTGTCGGGCTGGTCGCCCAAGTATTTTTCGCCGCTGCTCATCCAGTACGCCAACTCCATCCTCAAGGACAAAATGCTGTTCGGCTCGGACTTCCCCGTCATCACACCCGATCGCTGGCTGGCGGACTTCGAAAAAATCGACATCCGGCCCGAAGTCAAGCCGCTCATCCTGCGCGACAATGCGGTGCGCCTGCTGGGCCTGGACAAAGACCCCGTATTCGGACGCTACGTGCGACTGGCGCCACCCGCCCAGGGCGACTGCTGCTAAGCCGGCGGACTGCGGCATCGTTTTTCAATCGGAAAGGCTTCGGCGCCAGCCGCCGAAGCTCCTCCATGCTATGGCGCACTGTCTACAAACACGCTCGATACGAATTTCGATAACCCACTAATCAGGTGAACTTGAATGGAACTGAAAAATACCGCAGTACTGGTCACGGGCGGCGCGTCCGGGCTGGGTGAAGCCACCGCCGCACATCTGGCCGCGCAAGGCGCGAAGGTCGCCGTCCTGGACATCCAGGACGAAAAAGCCGCCGCCGTGGCGCAGCGCATCGGCGGCATCGCCGTCCACTGCGACGTCACCGATCCGGCCAGCGCCGAGAACGCCATCGCCAAGGCCCGCGAAGCGCACGGCGTCGCGCGCATCCTGGTCAACTGCGCCGGCGGCGCGGTCGGCAAGCGCGTGGTCGGCAAGAACGGCCCGATGGCCCTCGAGGACTTCACCAAGGTCGTCAACCTGAACCTGTTCGGCAGCTTCAACATGACCCGCCTGGCCGCGGCCGAAATGATCGCCGCCGATCCGCTGGGCGAAGAACGGGGGCTCGTGCTGTTCACCACCTCGGTCGCCGCCTACGAAGGCCAGGTCGGGCAAGCCTCGTACTCTGCCGCCAAAGGCGCGCTGGCTTCGCTGACCATCCAGCTGGCTCGCGAATTCTCGCAATTCGGCGTGCGCGTCATGGCCATCGCCCCCGGCATTTTCCTAACGCCCCTGCTCTATACGGCGCCGCCCGAGGTGCAGGAATCGCTGGCCACTTCCATCCCCTTCCCCCAGCGCCTGGGCAAGCCGGAAGAGTTCGCCGATCTGGTCGGGCACATCGCCGCCAACCCCTACCTGAACGGCGAGGTCATCCGCCTGGACGGCGCCGTGCGCCTGGCCCCGCGCTGATCCATGCTGCAGTACCGCCCCCCTTTGCGAGATCTGGAGTTCATCCTGCACGAGATGTTCGACGCGCAGGGCATGCTGAACGCCTTGCCTTGCCATGCCGGCATTGATGCCGAAACCATCGGCCAGATCGCCGCCGAAGCCGGCAGGTTCGCCGCCGAGGAAATCCTGCCGCTGAACGCCGGCGCCGACCAGGTGGGCTGCCAGTGGCGCAACGGAGCGGTAACGACGCCGCCCGGCTTTGCCCGGGCCTACGGCGAATTTCGCGAACTGGGCTGGCCTTCCATGTGCGCCGACGCGGATGACGGCGGGCAGGCCCTGCCCCGCCTGGTATTCAGCCTGGTAGGCGAAATGCTTTCCACCTGCAGCCACGCCTTCGCCATGTATGCAGCGGTGAATCACTGCGCAGCATCGTGCCTGCGGCATTCGGCCAGCCAAGCCCTGCGCCGGCAATGGCTGCCGCGCCTGGCCAGCGGGCAGGTCATTGCGTCCATGTGCATGACGGAGCCCCAGGCGGGGTCGGACATCGGCCTGCTTACTACCAAGGCGGAAGAGGACGGCGACGGCGCCTACCTGATCACCGGCGCCAAAATCTTTGCCAGCGGCGCCGAGCACGACCTGACGCCGAACATCATGCACCTGGTGCTGGCGCGCCTGCCCGGCGCCCCGGCCGGATCGCGCGGGCTAAGCCTGTTCCTGGTGCCCAAGGTGCTCGAGGACGGCACACCCAACAAGATCACATGCGACGGCATCGAGCACAAGATGGGCCTGCACGGCAGCGCCACCTGCTCGATGCGCTTCGAGCGGGCCCGAGGATGGCTGGTCGGCGAACCCCATCAAGGGCTGCGCGCCATGTTTCCCATGATGAACGAAGCCCGGCTGCTTTCCGGGCTGCAGGCATTGGGGCTGAGCGAGCTCGCACTGCAGAACTCGCTGGAATATGCCCGGGAACGGCTCCAGGGACGCTCGCCCGCGGGCCGGCAGCCCTGCCCCATCATTCAGCACCCCGACGTGCAGCGCATGCTGCTTGTCCAGAAAGCCTGGACGGAAGGCGCTCGCGCCTTCACGCATTGGACGGCGCTGCTGCTGGACGTGGCGCAATGGCACCCCGATGCGCAAACACGCAGCGACACGGCCGACCTGATCAGCCTGTTGACCCCGTTGATCAAAGGCTTCATTACCGAAAACGCGCAGCAGTCCATCAGCCTGGCCCTGCAGATCCACGGCGGCCACGGCTATATCGTGGAAACCGGCATCGAACAACTGGCACGCGACGCCCGCGTCACCACTATCTACGAAGGCACCACCGGCATCCAGGCGCAAGACCTCCTGCAGCGCAAAGTGCTGGCCGACGGCGGACGGCGGCTGGGCCTGCTGAACGCGGAAATCAAAGGCTGGTTGTCGGCATGCCCCACCGGCCCATGGATGCGGGAATTCTCCGATCCGCTGGCTGCGGCTTTGCAAGACCTGAACGCCGCCACGGCGCTGCTCGACCAGCGCAAACAAAACGGCACGGACTTGTCTCTGGCGGTCAGCACGCACTACCTGAGGCTGATGGGGCACGTGGTGCTGGCCTTCCTGTGGGCAAAGGCAGCCGCGGCGGCCGCGCCCAAAGCCCAAGGCGACGCCTGGTTTGCCGCCAAGCTGACCACAGCGCGCTTTTATTATTCGCACTTGCTGCCCGAATCGCGCCACCTCCTGGCGGTCATCGAAGCGGAACCGCTGTCCATGGAAGCGGCTTTCGAGCCCGCTTAACGCTCAGGACAAACCCTGGGCGGGACTCCCCTGGCGCTAGTTGAAGAAAGCCTTGAACTCGTCGGGAATGGGCGCGCCTTTCAGGCGTCCTTCGCCCACCACCTGAGCCCACGCCCGCAACTCGAAGCCGGTGGCAACCAGGCGTTCGCCGCAAGTCACGGTGTAGTTGACGCGCATGCGGCGCTCGACCCATTCGATTTCCGCGGCAATGGCAATGACATCGTCATAGGTGACGGGCGAGCGGAACGTAGCGCCCACGTCGACCAGCGGCGTAACCGTGCCGAATTGCGCGCGGATCTTGCGCTGGCTAAGGCCCTTGCTGCGCAGCAGGCCTTGGTAGGTGCTGTCGAACCAATGAAAAAAATTGGGATAAAACACAATGCCGGCTTCGTCGCAATTGCCCCACTCTATCGTCAGATCCCGCTTGAAATGCTCCATTGCCGCCTTTCTCCACAAATAAAGATTCGATGATAGCCTTAAATAAAGGCCGCTGACCTAAAAAATGCCTCTATGCATAACCGTTATGCAACGCTGGAACCGAAACCGCTTTCACCTGGCCGTCGTTTGAATTTTTGCATTTTGATACATATCCGCAGCCTCCGGAAATCCACGGCACAACCGGCAACAATCTCAAGAAATACCGGATTTTGGAAGAATAAAACCCGATCTTTCACGAAATTCAGCCAATTTGCCAACATCGAACCATTTGCGCGGCCAGCCTCCAGCCCCTACCATTTGCGCAATCCCCCATTCAAAGCCACCGCCATGCCCGAAACCATCGCCGTCGAAATCAGCCGCAAGAAACCCGTAAAGCCGGTCCGCTGGCCTGTGGAGGCCATTCTTGACCTATACGATCTTCCCATGCTGGATCTGCTGTACCAGGCCCAAACCGTACACCGCCAGCATCACGAAGCCAATGCCGTCCAGCTTTCCAGCCTGCTGTCAATCAAGACCGGCGGCTGTCCGGAAGACTGTTCCTACTGCCCGCAATCCTCGCGCTACGACACCGGCGTGGAAAGAGAGCGCTTGATGGAACTGGAGGAAGTGCTGAAGGCGGCCCGCGAAGCCAAGGCGGGCGGCGCGCAACGCTTTTGCATGGGCGCGGCCTGGCGCTCGCCCAAAGAACATCATATCGAGGCCGTGGCCGAAATGGTGCGCGCCATCAAGGCCATGGGGCTGGAAACCTGCGTAACCCTGGGCATGCTCAAGGAAGGGCAGGCCGAACAACTGAAAGAAGCCGGGCTGGACTACTACAACCACAACCTGGACACCTCGCCCGAGTTCTACGGCCAGATCATCACCACGCGCACCTATCAGGACAGGCTCGACACCCTGGAGCGGGTACGCAATGCCGGCATCAACGTTTGCTGCGGCGGCATCGTCGGCCTGGGAGAATCGCGCCGCGAACGCGCCGGGCTGATCGCCGAACTGGCCAACCTCGACCCCTACCCCGACTCGGTCCCGGTCAACAATCTGGTCAAAGTAGAGGGCACGCCGCTGCAAGACACGCCCGACATCGATCCGCTGGAGTTCGTGCGCACCATCGCCGTCGCCCGCATCACCATGCCCAAGGCCGTCGTGCGCCTGTCGGCCGGCCGCGAAGCCATGAGCGACGTCATGCAGGCCATGTGCTTCATGGCGGGCGCCAGCTCCATTTTCTACGGCGACAAGCTGCTGACCACCGGCAACCCGCAATACATGGCCGATCGCGCCCTGTTCGAAAAACTCGGCCTGCATCCCAGCAGCGAACCCGGCGAGTCCACGCACTATCACGCCTGAGGCGGCGCGTGCCCACCTTGTCGGCCGGCCCCGCGCCGACTGAAAGCCGGGTGCCGAGCTGCTGGCCGAGCGCCCCGCGCCGCTTGCCATCCGAAACTGCACGCCTGGCCGCGCATACATGCTGACCCTGGCCATCAGCATTGCCTGCAGCGTGGCGGTGTCCATATTGCTCAAGCTGGTTCGCCGCTACGAACTGCATGCGGGCCAGGCCATTGCCGTCAACTACGTCGTCGCCGCAACGCTGTGCCTGCTGCTGTTGCCCCCTTCCGCCCAACAAATGCCGCAAGGCGCTGCCGCCTGGCTCACGCTGGTCTTGCTGGGCGTGCTGCTGCCAACAGTATTCCTGGCCATGGCGGCATCGATCCGGCACACGGGCATCGTGCTCAGCGACGCGGCGCAGCGGCTTTCCCTGTTCCTGCCACTCATGGCCTCCTTCCTCCTGTTCGGAGAAACGCCCGTTCCCGCCACTCTGGCCGGCGTGGCCGTGGCCCTGGCCGCGCTATGCTGCCTGCTGGTCAAGCCGCGCCGCCGCGAACCCCGGCAAAACGGCCAAGCCGTCCTCGCAAGCGCCGGCGCAGCGCTGCTGCTGGCGGTCTGGACCGGCTACGGCGCCATCGACATCCTGTTCAAGCAATTGGCGAAAAGCGGCACGGCCTTTCCGTCCGGCCTGCTCATTGCATTCACCCTGGCCGGACTCGTCATGTTCGCGGGGCTGTGCGCGGCGCGCACCGCCTGGCGCCCGCGCAACCTGGCCGCCGGCCTCGTGCTGGGCCTGCTGAATTTCAGCAACATCTATTTCTACATCCGGGCGCACCAGAGCTTTCCCGCCAATCCGGCCCTGGTCTTCACCGCCATGAACCTCGGCGTCATCGCGCTGGGCACGCTGGCCGGCATGGCCTTCTTCAAGGAAAAGCCCTCCCTGCCCAACCTGGCCGGCGTCGCCTTGGCCGCCGCGGCCATCCTCATCCTGCTCCAGCCGCAATTCAGCCATTGAAAGCGTGAAGGTCTTCCCTTGCCGCCGGGCCGTCCCAAGGCAAGGGAAGACCCATTGGGGGGGCAGCAAGCCGCAACGCGGCGCAGCGTGGGGGCTCTCCTTGCCGCCGGGCCGTCCCAAGGCAGGGGAAGCCCCCTTGGGGGGCAGCAAGCCGCAACGCGGCGCAGCGTGGGGGCTCTCTCTACCGCCGGGCCGTCCCAAGGCAGGGGACGTTGGGGCTGTTACTCTTGTGGCACCGGCTCCGCCGAGACATCGGTTTGCGGATCGACGCGCGGATCCAAGGCCGACACGGCCGGCGACGCCTGCGGCTCCGACATGGGCACGAACTGGGTGGGCGCGTCCTCGCTCAGGTATTCGCCCGTGACCCGCTGCGGACGGATCAACAGCACCAGCAGGAACGCACTGCCCGACACGAAGATGAAGAACATATCGGTGTCGATGTAGCGCATGAGCGCGCCCGCCACGAAGGGCCCCAGCCCCGCTCCCAGGCCATATGCCATGATGACGATGGCGCTCAGCCCCACGCGCCGGTCGGGGTCCACGTTGTCGTTGGCGAACGCCGTGCCGATGGGATACAAGGGAAACTGCAGCGCGCCGAAGGCGCAGGAAATCGCAATCAGCGCCCAGAACGGCAGCACCCACCAGCCCCACAGCGGAATGCCCACCAGCGCAAGCAGCGCCGCGTTGAAACGCACCAGCCCGACGCGGTTGACGTGATCGGAAAGCTGGCCCAGCGGCCACTGCGCCACCAGGCCCGCCGCCACCGCCGCCGCCAGGAACCACGCGACCTGATCGCTGGAAAGCCCCTGCTTGACCGCGAACACCGGCGCCAGCCCGTAGAAGGCGCCGGTCAGGTTGCCGGCGATGAACACCACCAGCAGCGACATGGGCACGCGCTTCAGGTAATAGCGGATCATGATGGGCGCGGGCATGGGCACGGCCGGGTGCAGGCGCCGGGTCAGCGCCACCGGCACCAGGCCCAGCACGGAGCAGATTGCGGCAAACACCAGCGGTTCGTAATTGAGCCGGGGAAACAGAGTCAGCGAAAGCTGGCCCAGCACCGTGCCCAGCCCCGACACCACCATGTAGAACGCAAACACCCGGCCGCGCTGGTGGTTCTCGGTCTGCTCGTTGAGCCAGCTTTCGATCACCATGAACTGCGTAACCATGGAAACGCCCACAATGAAGCGGAACAGCAGCCACAGCCACAGATTGTCGAGCAGCGCCTGGGCCAGCACCATGGTGGTCACAATGGCCGCGCCCGCCACATAGGCGCGAATATGGCCCACCTGCATGATGAGCTTGTGCCCGCTGCGCGCACCCAGCACCAGCCCCAGGTAATACACCGCAATCAGCCCGCCCACCCACAACTCGGACACGTGGTCGGCGGTCAGGCGCAGCCCCAGATAGGTATTGAACAGCCCCGTGCCCAGCAGCAACAGCAGTGTCGCCAGGTACAGGGAAAAAAAGGAAGCGACCGTATTCAGCATCGGCACGAAAGACGATTGCCCGGCGCGGCGCCGGCGATCTTCAAGGGAGCGTCGGCCCAATCAGCGGCATCGGGACGAGGTATTGACATGAAACGCGGCCTGGAACAAAGCCGTGGGCGGATTGCCCTCCCCACCCGCATGAAGCGGGCGGGTACGGCCGGACAAATGCAAGAAGCCTGTTAAAGCTGGCCCAGCAAGGTGCCGGCATCGCTGACGCTAAGCTCGCCGCCCTTTTCCGCATTGAGCTGGGTTACCACGCCGTCCTTGATGAGGGCCGAGTAGCGGCGCGAACGCACGCCCAGGCCGCGGGCGGTCAGGTCCAGTTCCAGGCCCAGCTTTTTGGTCCATTCGGCGCTGCCGTCGGCCATCATGCGCACGCGTCCGCTGACGTTCTGGTCACGGCCCCAGGCGCCCATGACGAAAGGATCGTTGACCGACAGGCACCAGATTTCATCCACGCCCTTGGCCTTGATTTTGTCGGCCAGCTCCAGAAAGCCCGGCAGGTGCTTTTCGGAACAAGTCGGCGTGAACGCGCCGGGCACGGCAAACAACGCAATGGTTTTACCCTTGACCAAATCGCCAACCTGGAAGGTATTGGGACCCAGCGAGCATCCCTGCGACTCGACCTCGATGAACTCGGCCAAGGCGCCATCCGGAACACGATCGCCAACTTTGATAGACATGATTTTCTCCGTTACTTTAGACAGATTGGTGATTAGCAAAAAACGCAGTACACAGCCTATCACTTTTTGCGCCGCGGCGTCATCCCCGCCAATCAAGGCCTGGCGGGCAATTCGGGGGCTCTCGGGCAGGCAGGGCAAGGCACAAAAAACGCAAGAAACCCGCATACTCGGATACATTTGCACACCAGGACTTCATGCTTCTGTAAAGATTGCCCGTCAAAATAACGACTCGTATCGGACGTCTGCAGCAATCGGCGGCGCGGGAACCTCGGCCGCCTGTCCAGAGTCCAACAGCTTTCACTATACATCCGCCCCGCGGCGCCGCTCGGCCCCGGACGCGATGTTTTTTTATAGGGAGTTCACCTTGATACTGCCTAAATTATCCGCCGCAATCCTGTCGATGAGCTTCCTGGGAAGCGCCTACGCGGGCGTCGACCAGGACACCAGCCTGGACCAGTGGGTCGTCATTTCGGGCGCAACCAACGGCGCCGCCGATGTCTTTGGCGTCAGTCCCGAAGACATCGACCAGCATCGCCACACCGCGCTGGCCCACTTGATACGCTACGCCGAAGAACGCGGCCTGCAGGTCAGCGAGTTCGACCAATTGTTCGAGCGCGGCCAGGTGGAAGGACGCAAGCTGGTCGAAAAGCACGGCAGCCTGGTCGCTGCCGCCCGCAAGGACTTCGTCACCGGCTTCATGCACGACAAGAACATTGAATACCACAACGTCAAGAAGGCCCTCGACACATAAAGCCTTGCCGCCGCCAGGGCGGCCATACAGCGTACTGGCAGGATCGCGTATAGTATAGGAATGATTCCGGCGCCGGATGCGGGCATGCGCGCCGCCGCCATTCCTTTACACGCAAACATGAGTCAATCTTCTACTTCGGCCGAGCTCGAACTTAGCCATCTGGACGAATCCGGACAAGTCCGCATGGTGGACGTCAGCAACAAGGTCTCCACCTTGCGCTGCGCCATCGCCCAGGGCAAGGTGCGCATGAGCCCCCAGGCCTACACCCTGCTTTCCGCCCACGAAAACGGCAAGGGCGAAGTGCTCAACACCGCCCGCGTGGCCGGCGTGCTGGCCGCCAAGCGCTGCGCCGAGCTCATCCCCTTGTGCCATAGCCTGCCGCTGAGCTTCGCGGGCATCGAGTTCGCACTCGACGACGCCACGCACAGCATCACCGTCAAGGCCACCTGCCGCACCGACCACAAGACCGGCGTCGAAATGGAAGCCATGACGGCGTGCAGCGTCGCCGCGCTAACCATCTACGACATGTGCAAGGCCGCCGACAAAGGCATCATCATCGAAGACATACGGCTCAGCTATAAATCCGGAGGTAAAAGCGGTGAGTGGCACAGCAATTAAGGTTTTGTACTTTGCCCAGGTCGCCGAACTGACCGGACTGCGGCAAGAAACCTGGCCCATCGACACCCCGCTCAGCGGGTCGGAATGGCTGGCGCAGCTTGCCGCCCGCTACCCGCAGCTCGAGCCCGTGCAGCGCCTCAAGCTGGCCGTCAACCAGTACCACGTCGGCCTCGATGCCGCCATCCAGCCGGGCGACGAGGTCGCGGTCTTCGAACCCGTTACCGGAGGCTGAGCATGGTCATCGTTCAACAAGCCGATTTCGACGCCGCCGAGCTGACCCGGCAACTGCGCGAGCGCGCGGCCGGCAAATCGGGCGCCATGGTTACCTTTACCGGCTATGTGCGCGACTACGCCCCCGACCAGCCCACGCAAACCTTGTTCCTGGAGCATTACCCGGGCATGTGCGAACGCGAAATCCAGGCCATCTGCGACACTGCGCAAACCCGCTGGGAAACCCACGAACCCGTCGTCGTGCATCGCCATGGCGAACTGCACAGCGCCGAGCAAATCGTCTTCGTGGCCGTGGCCAGCGCCCATCGCGGCAACGCCTTCAAGGCTTGCGAATACATCATCGACGCGCTCAAAACGCGCGCTCCGTTCTGGAAACGCGAAACACTGGCCGACGGCAAACAGTTCTGGGTGCAGCAGTACGACGCCGACGCGCAAAAAACCAATCTGTGGAACTCCGCCATACCAGGGAACCCATCATCGTGAGCAAAGCCGACCCCAGCAAGCCCCAAGCCGCACTGAACATCGCCGTACTGACCATTTCGGATACCCGAACCAGCGCCAACGACACCTCGGGCGACTACCTGGCCGAAAGCATCGCCGCCGCCGGCCATCGCTGCGTGCAGCGAACCATCAGCTCGGGCAATCTTTACCATATCCGCAAAATCGTCAGCGACTGGATACACGACGAAAGCATCCAGGTCATCCTCAGCAATGGCGGCACCGGCTTTTCTCATAAAAAGTCCACGGCCGCCGCCATCACGCCCCTGCTCGATGCCGGCATTTCAGGTTTCGGCGAGCTGTTCCGCCATCTGTCGTGGCAGGAAATCGGCTCGTCCACACTGCAATCGGACGCCTTCGCGGGCACGGCCAACAATACGCTACTGTTCTGCATGCCCGGCTCGACCGGAGCCTGCAAGATGGCCTGGGAAAAAATCATCCGCGAACAGCTCGACAGCACCCACCGCCCCTGCAATTTCGCCACGCACTATATGGCCTGATGCGCTGAAACGTGCCCGCCATATGAATGATGGCGGATCGGGATGGCGCCGGGCGCGCAACAAGCATGGCTCGCGTCCTTGTCCGCCATTGGTCAACAACTCTTATCTGTGATTCTCCTATGGATCTGCTCGATTTCGACATTGCCCAATCCCGCCTCGCGCAAGCAGGCAAACT
>Ga0182739_1000752_pt1 | contig 37907 bp, 32 predicted proteins | sample eDN5th30CBELigBY_FD_128873 | JGI IMG/M metagenome (GOLD analysis project Ga0182739, IMG submission 128873) | Enriched backyard soil microbial communities from Emeryville, California, USA - eDNA 5th pass 30_C BE-Lig BY (version 2) (version 2) | ecosystem: Environmental > Terrestrial > Soil >... | reverse complement strand
ATGGCCAAGGGCATCGCGACCGCCGGCGACGAACAAAAAGCGGCACTCCAGGACATCTGCTCCCGCGCGCTGGCGGGTTTCAAGGCCCTGTCGGTCATGCTTGCTCCCGTACTGCCCGTCCTCACCGACCGCGTGGCGCGCGAGCTGTTCGGCAGCGCCGACAATTTCCAGTGGGCCGACGCCGCCCAACTGCCTCCCCACATCGCGCCGTTCAAGCATTTGATGCAACGGGTGGACCCTGCGATGCTGGACGACCTGTTCGAGCCGCCCGCCGAGCCAGCCGTCATCCCGGGCGGCGAAGCCATCGCCGACACGATCGACATCAAGGACTTTGCGAAGGTCGACCTGCGGATCGCCCGCATCGTCGGTTGCGAGGCGGTCGACGGTTCCGACAAGCTGCTGCGCCTGACCCTGGATGCAGGCGAAGGTCGCCATCGCCAGGTTTTCTCGGGCATCAAGTCTTCGTACGAACCGGCGCAACTGGTCGACAAGCTGACTGTCCTGGTCGCCAACCTGGCGCCGCGCAAGATGCGCTTCGGCGTGTCCGAAGGCATGGTGCTCGCGGCCAGCCACAACGACGACAAAGTCGACCCGGGCATCTATATACTGGAGCCATGGCCGGGCGCCCAGCCCGGCATGCGCATCAGCTAAGGCTGCTACATGAACCCTCAGGTGGATCCGGACCGGCAGGCAGCAGGACATCGCAGCACGCTCGTCAGCGTTGCCGTCAATATCGTGCTGACGGGCCTGCAACTGGTGGTAGGCCTGTTCGCGCACTCGCAGGCCCTGGTCGCCGACGCCATCCATTCACTGTCCGATCTCGTGTCCGACGGCGTCGTCCTGGTCGCCAACAAGCATAGCCAAAAGGCGCCGGACGCGGACCATCCCTATGGTCACCGGCGCTTCGAAACGGCAGCTTCCCTGGCCGTCGGGGCCTTGCTCCTTTCCGTCGGCTTGGGCATGCTGTGGTCCAGCTTCACCAAGCTACAGACGCCGGGCGCTATTCCCGCGGTCCACATGGCGGCACTCTGGGTCGCGCTGCTGGCGCTGGTCTCCAAGGAACTCCTGTTCCGCTATTTGCTGCGGGTCGCCGAACGCGTGCGCTCGACCATGCTGGTCGCCAACGCCTGGCACGCCCGCTCGGACGCGGCGTCGTCACTGGTCGTGGCGGTGGGCATCGTGGCCAACCTTAGCGGTTTCCATCTGGCCGACCCGTTGGCCGCCCTCATCGTGGGCCTGATGATCGTGCGCATGGGCTGGAAATTCTCTTTCCGCTCGTTCAACGACCTGATGGATTCGGCCGTTGACGATGAGACGGAAAGCCGTATACGCGGCCACCTGGTGTCCACGCCAGGCGTACAGGGCGTGCATGGCCTGAAGACGCGCAAGCTGGGCGACATGATCTGGGTCGAAGTGGACCTGGAAATGGACGGCACGCTGACCATAGCGCAGGGCCACGCCATCGCCAGCGAAGCACGCAAACGCGTGATGCGGCACGAGCCGGTGCTGGATGTCATGACCCATTTCGATCCGGTTCAAACGCCCTCGGGCAGCCCCCAGCCCAGCGACGAGCGGGCATAAAGGCATTCCGCGACTACGACGATACCGCGTTGCCCTGCAGCTCGGCGTATTTCGTTTCGACGCGCCCAATGTGATCAAACATGATGCGCTGTGCGCGCATCCCGTCGCGGCTGCGCAGGCAGTCCAGCAACACGCGATGCTCTTCGTTGGAATTCTTGCATCGCTCGGGATCCGAGAAAAAGATGGCGCGGCGGGCCGCCGACATGATGTAGAACGGCGTCACGAGTTGCGTCAGCACCGTATTGTGCGCGGCCTTGAAGATGGCCATATGGAATTCGAAATCGAGGTCGCCGACGTTGCCGTCTGTTACGGCCTGATCGAATCGCTCGACGATGGATTCGGCGAGTTTCAGGTCTTCGTCCGTGCGGCGCTCGCACGCCAGCAAGATGGCCTGCGTCTCGATGATGCGCCTGACCTCCAGTGCCTCGGCCAGCTTGTCCGACGCCAGGCTCAGTCCCAGTTCGGAGAACAGCCCGAGTGTTTCGAGGCTGGTCTGCTCGGGCATCGACGTCAGGTAAACCCCCGAGTTGGGTTTGCGCTTCAGATAGCGCAAGTTTTCGAGGATGGACAAGGCCTCCCTGATGACCGCCCTGCCCACGCCAAAGCGCTCGGACAGTTCCCTTTCGGAGGGCAGGCGCTCGCCCGGCTCGTATTCCCTTTTCTGAATGAGCGTCAGCATGTCCGCCAAGGTGCGGGAGGTCAGTTCTTGTTTATCTTGACTCATGGTCCCAGCGTCAAAGTGAAAGCCGGCCGCCAGGCCGACCTTCACCATTCATACAGCTTTACTTCGCGACAAAGATCTTTGGTGCCACCGTGTTGAACGTTTCCTGGATGGCGACCGCTTCTTTTTGTAGCGCATCGCCCTGCAGGTCGGTGACTTTCATGCCGTATTGTGCCGCAAACTCCTGGTAAGCGGGACTTTGGATTGCCTTGCCGAAGATGCCCCGCAGCTTGCCCGCCACGTCATCCGGCAGGCCCTTGGGTGCCACCAGATAGGACATCTGCTCCAGCGCGCCGTAAGGGAACACATCGATCTTCTTTTCCTCGAACGTTGGTACGTCCGGCAGGATGTCCACGCGGGATTTCGAAAAGACGCCGATCGGCTTGATCAGGCCCGCCTTGATCTGGCCTATCGTCTCGGACGGCTTGAGTACGCCCGCATCGATGTGGCTGCCGCCCAGGTCGACGAGCACTTTCGCGCCGCCCGTGTACGGGATGTTGGTGTACTCCACGCCCACGGCGTTGGCCAGCATCGAGGCAAACGTATGGTTCACGTTATTGTTGCCCGGCGTGCCGATGGAAAGACTGCCGTTCTTCTCTTTCATCAGCTTGACGAACTCTTCGATCGTATTGGCGGGGCTCGAGGCCGGCACAACCAGCAACAGCTGTTCGACCGTCGTCTGGTTCAGGGCAGTGAAGTCGTCGACGCGCAGCTTGGTCATATCCTGGGCGATGACGCCCATCAGCGACGAAGTCGCCAGCCCGACGGTATAGCCATCCGGCGCAGCCTTGGCCACCTTGGACAGGCCGATGGTGCTTGATGCGCCCGCCAGGTTCTCCACCACGACCTTCACGCCTTCCCGTCCCAGAATGTCGGAAATCTTGCGGCCCGTCAGGTCGACGGAGCCGCCTGCGTTCCAGGGCACGACCAAGGTGATGGGCCGCTCAGGAAACGTGTCGGCGGCATGGGCCGCGCCGCCCACCAGCGAAGTGGTCAGCACGCCCATGGCCAGCAGTAGTTGATGTAGCTTCTTCATGAATTGTCCTTTCGTTGTCTCTGGTTGAAATCAAAACTTGACGACGTAGCCGGGGCCGTCAATGAATGCGAATTGCTCGAATATTCCCTCATCGATGTCGACGCCCAGGCCATGCCCTTCGGAAGGCTGCACATGGCCGGATTCGTCGATGCTAAACGCCGTGCCGAACATGTCGCGGAACGGATTGTGATGGGATACGCAGGCCTCGAAGTAGCCGGCGTTATCGACGGCGGCCAGCATGTGCAGGCACGCCGCATGGTTGATGCTCGTTGCCGAGCTGTGCGGGTGCACCTTGTAGCCCCAGGCTGAGACCATGGCGGCGATCCGCATTGCCTCGGTCACACCCCCGGTCTTGGACAAGTCCGGCTGGAATACCTGCACCACACCATCCTCGAGCAGGCGGCCAAACTCGAAACGCGTGTAATGATTCTCGCCCGCAGCGATGGGAACGCGGCGCGTGAACTCGCCTGCGACCCGATAGGCGCCAAAGTTGTCGCAGGCGAAAGGCTCTTCGAGCCAGCCGACCCGGACCTCTTCGAGCACAGGCACAAGCTGCCGGACCTCTTCCAGCGAATAGGACGCGTTCACATCGGTCAGGATATCGATGTCGTCCCCCAATGCCTTGCGCACAGCGATCAAGCGATCGGCGTCCTTGCGGACGCTATCACCCAGCCGCAACTTGACGGCGCGGTAGCCGCGGTCGACGTACGACTGCGCTTCGTCGGCCAAGGATTCCGGGGCCTGGTAGCCCAACGCGATGCCGCCTGCATAGGCCTTGATCGGCTTCGCGGCGCCCCCCAGCAACTTATACAGCGGCTGCTTGCAGAGCTTGCCCCGAATGTCCCACAACGCCATATCGATGCCGGACATGGCCAGGCTGGCGCCCGCGCCCATGCCGTGGCTGGCCAATTGCATCTTGTGGATACGCGCCCAGACCCCATTGGTGTCGAATGCATCCATCCCCATGACGAGCGGCGCCAGGGTGTTGTCGATGAGGCTGGCCACGGCGCCGGGGCTGCGCCCGGGATGGGATTCGCCATAGCCGACGACGCCACTTTCCGTCTCCACACGGACAATGATGGTGTCGCGCTTGATCGTGCTGCCGATGCCCAGTGTCACCGTCTTGCCTTCCGGCAATCTGAACGACAGCGGTATCGCCTTGATCCCGATGATTTTTGACATTACTGCTCCTGCTTAGGTGTGATCCAACAAAGTCCAGCGCGCCTGGATCCGATCTCGCGCCGAGGTATTGACCCAATGTTCGGGAAAGCTGCCGGCCAGGATGGCCCGCACCTGATCGGCGACCTTCATGCTGACGGCGCGCATGCTTTCCTGTGTAATGCCGGCCGTATGAGGCGTCAGCCTGGCCTGCATGAGGCCATGCCACCGTGATCCGGCGCGTACCGGCTGCGGGTCGAAGACGTCCAGCGCTGCGCCGGTGACCACGCCTTGTTCCAGCGCGTCGGCCAAGGCGTCACTATCGACCACGCGGCCCCGCGCCACGTTCACCAGCGCCGCCGTGGGCTTCATCCAGCCCAGTTCACGCGCGGCGATCATCTTTTCAGTCTCCGGCGTCAAAGGGCACGCCAGAACCAGGAAATCGGCCTCCTCCAACGCACGCCGCAGCGGCACGTAAGTCACTTCGCCGTCCGGATCGGTCTGCCGTGACGGGTGCACGCCCAATACGCGCATGCGGAAGCCCTTGGCGCATATCGACGCAACGGCACGGCCAACCGCCCCCACGCCGATGATGCTGACCGTCTTGCCGCGCAGCTCGGTCGATCCGGCGGCCAGTGCACGCGCCGTTTCCCAATCCTGGGTTCGCAAGGCGAATTCGATCTGGTAAAGGTGCCGGGACAGGCTGATGATCTGGCCTACAACCTGTTCGGCGACAGCCAGCGCGTTCAGCGCGGGCACGTTGGCCACCAGAATGCCTGCCTCGGACGCAGCGGAAACGGGAATCATGTCGAGTCCCGCGCCGTGGCGTATCACCGCCTTCATGTTCGGCGCAGCGGCAAGGCAGTCCGCCGGCAAAGGGTTGCGGACGATCAGCACGTCGACGCGGTTCATGAGGTCGGCACTCGTTGCCGGACCCACGGTCACGAGCTGGAAATCGGCCGAACGTTGGATCTCGGCCACCGCCTCGGGGTGAATATGGTCTGTCGCGGCGATCAAAGGTCTGCGCATGGAAATACCAAAGTGGCTCTACCAGTTTGGTACTATACCTGCACAAACTGGCCGTAAATAGTGCGGGATTACCCTAGGCCGGCGCCGACTTCCCTTCCTATGGCGGCGCCGAGAGCAACATCGACGCTCAGCTTGACCTTCCAGCCGTGTCAAGGTCTAAGCTGATTTTCATGTTGAACAACCATAGCCAGGAACTCACCATGACTACGTCAAATCGCATCGACGTCTCTCACGACGCCGCAACGATCACCCTGTCGGTCGACGGCATGAGCTGCGCGTCCTGCGTCGGGCGGGTGGAACGCGCACTCAAAGCTGTGCCGGGCGTCGTCGATGCCACGGTGAACCTGGCCACCCAGCGCGCCACGGTTCATGGCATCGCAGACGCCGAAACGCTGGAGACCGCCATCGAGGATGCCGGTTATGACGCCCGGGCGCTCGACGCCATCGCCCCCGATGAGGGCGAACAGGCAGCCAAAAGAGACGCTGAGCGGACCGAGCTGAAGCGCGACCTTATTGTGGCCGGCGTGCTGACGCTGCCCGTATTCATTCTGGAAATGGGATCTCACTTTGTGCCGGGAATGCACGAGCTCGTGATGCGAACGATCGGCCTTCAATGGAGCTGGATCCTGCAATTCATACTCACCACGCTGGTGTTGGCGGTACCCGGTCGCCGCTTTTACCTGAAAGGCTTCCCTGCCTTGATCCGCATGGCGCCGGACATGAACTCCCTGGTGGCGGTCGGCACCCTGGCCGCCTATGGCTACTCGCTGATCGCCACGTTTTCACCCGGCCTGCTGCCGGCGGGAACGGTGAACGTCTATTACGAAGCCGCTGCGGTCATCGTGGTGTTGATCCTCCTCGGTCGCTATCTTGAGGCACGTGCCAAAGGCCGCACATCGCAGGCCATCACGCGGCTCGTCGGCCTCCAGGTCAAGACAGCCAGCGTGCTGCGCGGCGACACCGTGGTCGACATTCCGGTCGGCGAGCTCGCTCTCGGTGATCTCGTCCAGGTGCGCCCGGGCGAACGCATTCCCGTCGACGGCGAACTCATCGACGGCCTCAGCTATGTCGATGAATCGATGATCACGGGGGAACCCATGCCTGTGGAGAAATCCGTCGGAAGCGCGGTCGTCGGCGGCACGGTCAACCAGACCGGCGCCTTCACGCTGCGGGCGACGGCCGTCGGCGGGCAAACCGTCCTGGCACAAATCATTCGCCTGGTCGAACAGGCGCAAGGCTCCAAGCTGCCCATCCAGGCAGTCGTCGACAAGGTCACGATGTGGTTCGTGCCGGCAGTCATGGCGGCCGCCACGCTCACCTTCCTCGTCTGGCTGATCTTCGGTCCCTCCCCTGCGCTGACCTTCGCCCTGGTCAATGCCGTCGCGGTCCTGATCATTGCGTGCCCGTGTGCCATGGGCCTGGCCACACCCACGTCCATCATGGTCGGCACGGGTCGAGGCGCGGAACTGGGCGTGCTGTTCCGCAAGGGCGAAGCCCTGCAGCTTCTGAAAGACGCCAAGGTCGTCGCCGTCGACAAGACCGGCACGCTGACCGAAGGGCGCCCGACCTTGACCGACCTGGAGGTTGCCCAAGGCCTTGATCGCGCCCAAGTACTCGCCTCGATCGGGGCGGCCGAGTCCCGATCCGAGCATCCCATCGCACGCGCCATTGTCGACGCCGCCCGCCAGGAGGGCTTGGCACTGCCCGCGCTGTCTTCCTTCCAGTCCGTGACCGGCATGGGCGTGCGCGCCAGCCTGGAAGGCACCCGCGTCGAAGTCGGCGCCGACCGCTACATGCGCGAGCTGGGCCTGGACGTCGGCGCGTTCTCGGCCACGGCGCGGCGATTGGGCAAGGAAGGCAAATCGCCCATGTACGCCGCCATCGACGGGCGCCTGGCCGCCATCATTGCCGTCGCCGACCCCATCAAGGCGACCACGCCGGCCGCCATCGCGGCGCTCCACGAACTGGGCCTGAAGGTCGCCATGCTGACCGGCGACAACGAAACCACCGCAAGAGCGATCGCGGCGCGGCTTGGCATCGATGAGGTCGTCGCCGAAGTGCTGCCCGCCGGCAAAGTGGAAGCCTTGCGCCGGTTGAAGGACATGCATGGACATGTCGCGTTTGTCGGGGACGGCATCAACGATGCACCGGCACTGGCCGAGGCCGACGTCGGCATGGCCGTCGGGACGGGCACCGACGTCGCCATGGAGGCCGCCGATGTCGTGCTGATGTCGGGCAACCTGCAAGGCGTTCCCAACGCCATTGCCCTGTCCAAGGCCACCATCGGCAACATCCACCAGAATCTCTTCTGGGCCTTCGCTTACAACACGGCGTTGATTCCCGTCGCGGCCGGGGCGCTATATCCCGCTTACGGCGTGCTGCTGTCGCCCATCTTTGCAGCGGGCGCCATGGCGCTGTCAAGCGTGTTCGTGCTGGGCAATGCACTGCGGTTGAGGCGGTTCGAGGCGCCTACGGCGGCGGCCCGATGAACCACGGCACCCACGGTAGATGCAAGACGGCAACCGCCAGCTCGGCCAGGAAGATAAATTTATTATGTTCTGAATCTACGAGCGCATACTTTTCATGACAGCCTTCAGTGCTTAAGCTTCGGGTCCTTCAACCCACACTCCCCCGAGAGCTTAAGTACTGAAATGAGCAACAACGACGGAAAAGCAAAAGACATAGAGAGGGACGGCCCCGCCACAGGCATGCGCAAGGCGTTGACCTCTTATGGCGACGAAGGGTTTTCCATTTTTTTGCGCAAGGCCTTCCTGAAGGGAGCGGGATACACCGATGATGCGCTGGATCGCCCGATCATCGGCATCGCGGGGGCAGCCAGTGCCTACAATCCCTGTCACGGGAATATGCCCGAACTACTCGAGGCAATAAAGCGCGGAGTCATGCTGGCCGGCGGCCTGCCCATGAATTTCCCCACTATCTCCATCCACGAAAGTTTCGCAACGCCAACGAGCATGTATCTGCGTAACCTCATGTCGATGGACGTCGAGGAAATGATCAAGGCGCAACCCATGGATGCCATCATCCTGGTGGGTGGATGCGACAAGACGATCCCAGCGCAACTCATGGGTGCCGCTTCGGCGGGCATCCCCACCATCCAGCTGGCGACAGGCTCGATGCTGACAGGCTCGCACAAGGGAACGCGCTTGGGCGCCTGCACGGATTGCCGCGGCTATTGGGGCAAATTCCGCGCCGGCGAGATATCCGAGCAGGAAGTGGGTGTCGTGAACAATCAGTTGGTGGCCAGCGTGGGCACCTGCTCCGTCATGGGTACGGCAAGCACCATGGCCTGCCTGGCCGAAGCCATGGGCATCATGCTGCCCGGCGGGGCTTCGCCACCCGCGGTGACGGCCGATCGCATGCGCATCGCTGAACAAACCGGCAAGCGCGCGGTGGAGCTGTCGCGCCTGGGCCAAAACATCGATCAGATACTGACGGTCGACGCTTTCGAGAACGCCATGCGGGTCCTGCTGGCCTTGGGCGGTTCGACCAATGGCATCGTTCACTTGGCCGCGATTGCAGGCCGCCTAGGGTTGACGATAGACCTCGAACGCCTGGACGAAATGGGGCGTGAAACGCCCGTGCTGGTCAACCTGAAGCCCACCGGCCAATTCTATATGGAAGATTTCCACAAGGCAGGCGGGATGCCGGCCTTGCTGCGCGAACTGCGTCCCTTGCTGCACCTGAACGCCCTGTCCGTCAGCGGACAGCGCATCGGGGACATCATCGATCAATGTGACGGCAGCTATAACACCGACGTCATTCGTCCCTTCGGCAGTCCGGTCTACGCACAAGGCGGCGTTGCGGTGCTGCGCGGCAATCTCGCGCCGGGTGGCGCGATCATCAAGCAGTCGGCCGCTACGCCGGCTCTGATGGAACATGAGGGACGCGCCGTCGTTTTTGACGGCATCGAAGACCTGGCGACGCGTATCGATGACGAGAACCTGGATGTGAAGGCCGACGATGTGCTGGTGTTGAAGAACATCGGTCCGAAGGGCGCCCCGGGCATGCCGGAAGCCGGCTATATTCCCATTCCGAAGAAGCTGGCAGCGGCCGGCGTAAAGGACATGGTCCGCATCTCTGACGGCCGCATGAGCGGCACGGCATTCGGCACCATCGTGCTGCATGTGACGCCCGAAGCGGCGCTGGGCGGGCCATTGATGGCGGTTCGCACCGGTGACCTCATCCGGCTATCCGTCAGTGAACGCGTCATCGACCTGAAGGTCGCTGCGGAAGAGCTGGCCGCCCGGCAGGCCGAGCCTGTTCAAGACCCATTGACGAGGCATGGCGCGACCCGCGGCTATAGGCGGCTGTTCCTGCAAACCGTGCTGCAGGCCGACCAGGGCGTAGATTTCGATTTCCTCGTCGCGGAGCCTTCCACATCCAAGCAATCCACCTAGGCGCCGGGCACCGGCAGCCAGACTGCCGGCTCGCTGAAAGGACTTTATATGCGGTCTGACAATTTAATACCACCGATGACCTCGGTGGTCGTCAGCAAGAGCCCTGTGATGGCATCGCAGGCCATGAGCGTGACCAATCACCCCCTCGCATCGGCCGCCTCGGCCGAGATGCTGGCGTTGGGCGGCAATGCCGTCGATGGCGCCATCGCGGCATTGCTCACGCTGACGGTTGTCGAACCCATGATGATCGGCATCATGGGTGGAGGCACGACCTTGCTGCGCACCGCGCAGGGCGACGACGTCGTCGCGGATGGGCTGTGCCGCGCGCCCAAGGCGGCGCGCCCCGACATCTATGAGCCCGTCTCCGATACGTGGCCCCACTATATGGAAGTCGCTGGCCGCGCCAATTGCGTCGGCCCGCGTTCGTTTGCGGTGCCCGGCAACCTGAAGACGTGGTACGAGACGCATTCCCGCTATGGCCGCCTCGCGTGGGCGCGGCTGCTGGGTCCGGCCATTCGCCATGCGCGCGATGGATTTGCGGTCAGCCATTACTTCGTAGCTTGCCTTGGCGATGCCTTGGCCGACATGGTGAACGACGAGGCGATGTCAGCGATCTTTTTGCCCAACGGCCGCCCGTTAGCGCAAGGAGAGCTGCTGGTTCAGGCCGACTATGCCGAGACGCTGGAACAGATCGCACGAGATGGCGTCGCCGCTTTGTGGCAAGGCCGCTTGGGCGAGGCATTGGCTTCGTGGCTGCCCCAAGTGGGCGCGCTGCTGTCCATGGACGACATACGCGACTACCAGACCGAATGGCGTACACCAGTACGCGGCGACTACAGAGGATATGAAATCGTGGGGCCGCCCCCACCTTGCTCCGGCGGCGCGCATGTCCTGCAAATGCTGAAGCTGCTCGAGCATGTCGACATGAGAGCCTTGGGATTCGGCACCGCGGCCAGCACGCACCTGCTGCTCGAAGTTATGAAGGTGGCAGCTTCGGACCGCGCTCGCGCCACGGGCGACCCCGCCTTCGTGAATACGCCCGTGGACACATTGATATCGGCAGACTACGCCGCCGCTCGTTGGGCCGAGATCGACCGATCCCGCGCGGGACAATACAGCTCGTCCCTGCCGCCGCACGAGTCGGCCAACACGACACATGTCACCGTCGCTGACAGTGCGGGCAACATCATGTGCGCAACCCACACGATCCACAGCCTGTTCGGCGCCCGCATGGTGGTTCCGGGAACCGGGGTCATGATGAATAACTACATGTATTTATTCGATCCCCATCCCGGCAACGCCATGTCGATCGAGCCGGGCAAACGCGTGACCAGCGCGCAGTCACCGCTCATCGTGTACAAGGATGGTCGCCCGCAGTTTGCGCTGGGCCTGCCTGGCGGCGCGCGCATCTATACGTCGGCTATGCAAAGCGTGGTCAACCTCATCGATCATGGCATGGGCCTGCAGCAGGCCGTCGAAGCACCGCGTGTCTGGACGCTAGGTCAACACGTGGAAGTGGAACACTATTTTTCAGAAGGCCTCGGCACGGAACTGGCGCAAATGGGACATGACGTGTCCCTCGTGCCCCATATCGGCGGAGGCATGAATGCAATCCAATTCGGCCCTGACGGCATGATGACCGGCTCGGCATGTTGGAGAGCGGATGGAACTCCAATCGGAATTGGAGGCGGATTGGCAAAACAGGGCGTTTCCTTCTGGCCTGAAGGAAAGCCCAATGATCAAGAAACCGGAGGATCGAAATGAAACTATTCTATAAACCGTTGTTCGCCGCTGTCATACTGGGCGTATCCGCCTCGGGCGTTGCGTATGCGAAGGACCCCGTCACGCTGAAGGTCGCGACGCACGCCTCGCTGCGCCTGCTCGACCCCATGACGTCGACGGCCGACATCACGCGCGACCACAGCTATGCTGTCTACGAGACCTTGTTTTCGCTGGACAGCCAGTACGACCCCAAACCGCAAATGGTCGGCGATTATTCGGTCAGCGCAGATCAGCTGGAATGGCGCTTCACCTTGCGAGACGGCCTGGTGTTCCATGATGGCGCGCCCGTGAAGGCGGAAGATGCGGTTGCCTCGCTGAAGCGCTGGTTTGCTCGCGACATAACGGGCGGCCGTCTCGGCAAGATAACCAAGACCATCGAAGCCGTCGACGACAAGACCTTCAAGATCCACCTTACCGAGCCTTATGGCCTGATGCTGGATTCGCTCGCGAAACGCAATGCGCACGTGCCCTTCATCATGCCCAAGCGCATCGCCGAGACACCGTCGAACCAGAACATCAGTGAAGTCATCGGATCCGGCCCGCTGCGCTTCGTCGCCGAAGAGTTCCAGCCTGGCGTGCGTGTCGTCTACGAAAAACATAAGGACTACAAGCCGCGCTCCGAGCCCATGGATGCGTTGAGCGGTGCGCGTGAAGTCAAAGTGGACCGTGTGGAGTGGATTTCCTTCCCCGATGCGCAGACTGCGATCAACGCCTTGCAGAAGGGTGAAATCGATATTATCGAACGTCTAAATCACGACATGGCCGGCCTGTTGAAAGACAAGAAGGGTGTCGTGGTGCATCGGTCGGGCGACATGCAAAGTCCCGCCATCCGTTTGAACTGGCTGCAGGCGCCGTTCAACAGCATCGAGAACCGGCGCGCCGTCCTGCATGCGATCAACCAGCAGGATTTCATGGACGCGCTGATCGGCGACCCTGACGGCTACAAGGTTTGCCAGGCGCTGTTCGGTTGCGGCACGCCACTATCCAGTGATCGCGGCGTCGTGGCGCCCGACCCCGCAAAGGCCAAGGCCCTGCTCAAGCAGGGCGGCTACAAAGGCGAGTCGACCGTCGTGTTGAACATCACCGACAATCCGACGTTCCAGGGCCTCGCGCCGATGACGGCGCAGGTGCTGCGCTCCATCGGCATGAAGGTCGACATGCCGTCGATGGACTTCGCCACGTACTTCAGCCGGCGCAAGCTGAAGACGCCCAGCTCCGAAGGCGGGTGGAGCGTGGCATTCGGAGGCTGGAGCCTGATGGACCTGACCTCGCCCATCGCGAACATCAACCTGGATACGCGTGGCGAAACCGGCTATGACGGCTGGTCCCAAGATGACGTTATGGCGAAGCTGAAGGACGACTTCGCGCGCGCCACGACCCGCGAAGAGCAAAAGGAAATTGCCGCGAAGATACAGGAGCGCGCATACGAACTCGTCTTCTATGTTCCCTTGGGCACCTACTACAACTACTCGGCACACCGCGAGTCGGTCGACCGTTTGCCGCAAGCTCCGGTATCCGTCTATTGGAACATCGGCAAACCTGCCAAGGCTAACGCTTCCTGACAGAGGCTAGTACTGCATGCTCAAACTCATACTCGTTCGCCTGGCAAGCACTATCCCCGTGATATTGGTTGTCACCATGCTGATCTTCTTGCTCTTGCGCCTGAGCTCCGGAGACCCCGCCCTGTTGATGGCGGGCGACACGGCCAGCGCGGAGGTCATCGAAAGCATGCGCATCAGCCTGGGCCTGGATCGACCCTTGACCGTGCAGTACGGCATCTGGCTATCGGACCTGTTGAAAGGTGATCTGGGCACGTCGATCCTGACGAAACAGCCGGTCGCTGCCATGATCATGGAGCGTCTGGAGCCCACCTTTCTTCTGACCCTTAGCGTCATCTGCCTGACACTGCTGATCGCGGTGCCGGCAGGCGCCATCGCGGCCTGGTTTCATCGCACCTGGCTCGATCGCTCGGTCATGGCGTTTTCGGTGGTGGGCTATTCCGTGCCGGCATTCGTGATCGGCTACCTGCTGATACTCTCGTTCGCCATTTACCTGAATCTTTTGCCGGTACAGGGGTATGTCAGCCCGTTCACCGACTTCCTGGGCTTTGTCGAACATATGACATTACCCGCCGTGACGCTGTCGATCGTAATGATGGCGCTCGTTGCGCGCGTGACGCGCAGCAGCCTGCTCGAAATACTGGGCGAAGACTTCATCCGGACCGCCAAGGCCAAGGGCAATACGGACCGGCGCGTGTTGTGGAAGCACGCCTTGCCCAATGCCGCGGTGCCCATCATTACGGTCATCGGCATCAGCATCGCGTCGATCATCGGCGGCGTGGTGGTCACCGAGAGCGTCTTCAATATTCCCGGCGTAGGGCGACTGACGATCGACGCCATCATGTCCCGCGACTACCCGCTGGTGCAGGGCTTGATTCTCTTCTTTTCGCTCGTGTACGTGGGCATCAATTTGCTGGTCGATTTGATTTACGTCCTGGTCGATCCACGAATCCGTTATTGAAAACGAGCCGCATATGCATACTGAAACAACGAACCTGAATATGCCTCAGGCGACGTCGCGTCGCTCCGGCTCATTGTGGCGCAGCTTCCTGTCCATGAACAAACTGACCCTGTTCAGCTTGCTGGGTTTGGGGCTCATCGTATTGTCTGCCCTGTTTGCCGACGTCCTGAGCATGTATGACCCGCTGCAGTTGTATCCACGCCATCGACTGCAGGCACCGGGCGCTGAGCATTGGTTCGGCGCGGACGCCCTGGGACGCGATGTCTTCACACGCGTCCTGCATGGCGGCCGCATCTCCCTGCTGGTCGGTGTCGGCGTGGCGCTGATTGCCGCCACCGGAGGCGTCGTGGTGGGTCTTTGCGCAGGCATCTCGCGTTACACGGACGGCATCGTGATGCGCGTGATGGACGGCGTCATGGCCATTCCCGGCATTCTTCTGGCGGTGGCGCTGGTTTCCTTGTTCGGAGCCAGCCTGACGTCCATCGTGATCGCGATCGCCATTCCCGAGATACCCCGGGTAGCGCGCCTGCTGCGCAGCGTCGTCCTGACCACCCGTGAAGAGATATACGTGAAGGCCGCGCAGGGCCTGGGGCTTCCGACCTACAAGATCATGTGGCGGCACATCTTGCCCAGTTGCATTGCGCCGCTGGTCGTGCAAACCACCTTTGTGTTCGCCTCCGCAATCCTGATGGAGTCGGTACTGGGCTTCCTGGGTGTCGGATTCTCTGCCGATGTTCCCACGTGGGGCAACGTCATGGCTGAAGGACGGGCTGTCTTCCAGCGCGCGCCGTGGATGATACTTTTCGCGGGGCTTTTCCTGTCGGTCACGGTGCTGACGGTGAACATACTGGGCGACAGCCTACGCGACCGGCTTGATCCCAAACTGTCCAAGAACTCCAAGGTGTTGTGATGCAAGAAACCCATGAAGCCATTTTGCAGGTGCGCAACCTCCATGTCTGCATCGCCGCCGAAGGATCGAAGAAGTACGCGGTCAAGGACGTCAGCTTCGACGTCCGCCCACAGGAGATCGTCTGTCTGGTGGGTGAATCCGGTTCGGGGAAATCCGTCACGGCATCCAGCCTGATGCGGCTGCTGCCCGGCGAGGCACTGTCCATCGACAGCGGCTCCATACTTCTGGAAGGCGAAGAAATCACACGCGCCAACGCCGAGCGCCTGCGCGCATTGCGCGGCAACCGCATCGCCATGGTATTCCAGGAGCCGCTGACGGCCTTGAACCCGGTCATGCGTGTCGGCGACCAAATCGCAGAAGTCCTGCGCATCCATAAGCCGCAGATGAGCGATGTCGACATCGCAAAACGTGTGCAGGCCCTGATGGTCGACGTGCAACTACCCGACCCCGTCGCTATGGCGCAAGCCTTTCCGTTCCAGCTTTCAGGCGGTCAGCGGCAACGCATCGTCATCGCCATGGCGCTCGCCCTGGAACCTGCGCTCATCATCGCGGACGAGCCCACTACCGCACTCGATGTGACGACCCAGGCGCAGATCTTGCGCTTGTTCAAGGAACTGCTCGATCGCCACCGCAGTGGTGTGCTGATGATCACTCATGACTTGGGCGTGGTCGCCGACGTCGCGGATCAAGTCATCGTCATGCGCAACGGCGAGCTGGTCGAACAAGGCCTGCCGGGCAAGATACTGAGGGCGCCTGAGCATCCCTACACGCAAATGCTGCTGGCAGCCGTACCCAAGCTGCTCAGCCGATCCATCCAGGAAAACAAGGCCGACCCCTTGCTGGATGTGCAAGGCTTGCGCCTGAGCTACCCGGCGCGTCCCGGGGCGACATCCAAGGCCCGCACCGTGGCGCTGGACTCTCTCAGCTTGACGCTCGGGCCAGGCGAGGTCGTCGGGGTGGTCGGCGAGTCGGGGTCCGGCAAGTCGACCTTGGCACGCGCCTTGTTGCGATTCGAGGAAGCGGAAGGCGGCACGGTCCGCTTCGAGGGCATGTCCGTCCTGGAAGCGTCGCGCGCGGAATTAGCCCGCTACCGCAAACGGGTGCAGATGATTTTCCAGGATCCCTACAAGTCGCTCAACCCGCGGCGCACCGTGGGTCAGTCCATCATTGAAGGTCCCGTGCAGTACGGCGCATCGGTGAAGCAAGCCTCGGAAGCCGCAGGGGAACTCATGCGGCTTGTCGGCCTTGACCCCAGTGTCCTGAACCGCTACCCCCATGAATTTTCTGGGGGCCAGCGCCAGCGTATTTGCATCGCCCGTGCCCTTGCCATGGAGCCCGCCCTCATCATCGCCGATGAGGCGGTGTCGGCCCTGGACGTTTCCGTTCAGGCTCAGGTGCTGGATTTGTTCGAGTCGCTGCGCAAGAAACTCAATTTTTCGATGCTCTTCATTACGCACGATTTGCGCGTGGCCTCAAACATATGCGACAGCATCATCGTGATGCGCAAGGGGCAGATCGTCGAACAAGGCCCCGGCGCGCAGCTCTTCGCCAACCCGCAACATGCCTACACGAAAGCTCTGCTTGATTCGGTGCCCGGGCACGCTCTGGCGTAGTCCCTGCCTTGCGTCGAGACGCCACCATGGGAGCGAGTATGTATACTCATGAAGTGGATGTTCGCTACTTGCAAAGCTTCGTGACGGTGGTCGATTGCGGTTCTTTTGCCGAGGCGAGCCGTCGCCTGGACTTGACACCGGCCGCGGTTGCCGCGCGGGTACGCTCCCTGGAAGCCGACCTGGGCGTCACGGTGCTGCGTCGCACAGGCCGCTATGTCAAGCCGACCGAGGCAGGCATCAAGATCCTCGAACGGTCCCGCAGCCTGCTGCGCGATCTTCGCGACCTGCGGGCCGTCGCCAATGACGGCGCTCCAATCGGCGAATTGCGTATCGGCGTGTTTAACTCGGCGCTGACCAGCATCATGCCGCAAGTGCTCGAAAGCCTGTACGCCAGCCATCCGCAGCTGGCTGTTTTCGTCCTTCCCGGCGCTTCCGTCGAACTGTGCAACCTGGTTGCCTCCGGCGAGCTCGATGCTGCGATCGTCGTCGAACCGCAATTCGCCGTAGCGAAGAATTGTCGCTGGAATGTCTTGATGGAAGAGCCCTTGGTTGTGGTCGCACACTCTTCCATGCGGGATCGCTCCGCGCATGACCTCTTGTCGACCGAGGCCTTCATCCGCTACGACCGCACGGTGTGGGGCGGCCAACTGGCCGACCAATACCTGCGCGACCACGGCATTCATCCGAATCAACGCCTGGAAATCAATAGCCTGATGGCCATCGCTACGCTGGTGGATCGGAACCTCGGCGTCTCGCTGCTTCCGGACTGGCCGTCCATGTGGTCTTCGCAACTGGCCATCAGCCGCATCCCCCTGCCCCACCCGCCTCCGGTACGCCGGGTGGGCCTGGTGTGGGATGCGCGCGGCCCACGATCCTCCATTGCGAACAGATTGTTGGAAACGGCACAGAAGCTGTTCACTCCGTAGGCATCAGAAGCCAACGACGAACATACGATCTAACGAGTCCTCGCCAGCTGGTCCCCCATCTGGATCCGTTCAGGAATGTCTTCGTCCCCGAGTGGACACATTGAGGACATCGAAGACAGTTGCTGTTCTTTTTTAAAGCAAACCCTAAACGTCGCGTCGGATCATCCGACCCTTCATTACGGCGAACACCGGGTTGACGCAACGCTTTGCACCCTTCAACCTCTCTTGGCATGGATTTTGCGTCATTGTCTCGTTAAGATCAGCCCCTGAATTCAGTGCCTCCCACCGCAGAGCAGCGCAGCCTTTTGCGCGTTTTTCATAGAAGGACACCATGACCGACCGCTACGCTCGTTACGAAAGACTAGTCTTCGACCGCCCCAGCCCCCGTGTGCTGCGAATCACGATGCGCTCGCCATTGAAGATGGGCGCCATGGACGCCACGATGCACCGCGAAGTATCGGAGATATGGCGCGATGTCGACGCGGATGACAGCGTGAATGTCGTCATCTTTACCGGCGACGGCAAAACGTTCTCGGCAGGCGGCGACCTGAAGCACGAACGCAAGGTCTGCGACGACTATGCCCTGCGAATGCGGGCCATGAAAGAGTCGCGTGACCTGGTGACGAACATGCTGGACTGCCGCAAGCCCATCGTCACGGCAGCCCGGGGCTGGGCCGTCGGCGCCGGCTTGGCGACGGTGCTGCTGGCGGACGTATCCATCGTGGCCAAGGACGCCAAGTTTTCCGACGGCCACCTGAAGATCGGCGTCGCCGCCGGCGACCACGCCGCCATCATCTGGCCGATTCTGTGTGGCATGGCCAAGGCGAAATACTACCTGCTGACCGCCGAAACCTTTACCGGCGAAGAAGCCGAACGCATGAACCTGGTTTCGCTGGCCCTGCCGGATGAAGAAGTCGAGGCGCGCGCGGTCGAGATCGCGAATCGCCTGGCGCAAGGGGCACCCGCGGCCCAGCGCTGGACCAAGATGATGCTCAACCACTGGATCAAGCAGGCCCAGCCTATTTTCGACGCGTCACTCGCACTTGAATTCACCGGATTTGCGGGGCCAGAAGGCATCGAAGGCATCGATGCATTCCTCGAGAAGCGCAGCCCGAACTTCAATCAGGACTGCCCCTTCTAAGGCCCCATCCCTATACGCTTAACCACGCAGACACCCCTACAGGTCCATTAGGAGACAAACCATGAAGAAACCTGCACTCTTGCAGCTGACAGCGCTCGTACTGGGCGCATTTGTTGCGGCAGGCACTGTCCAGGCTCAGGACAAGGCCCCATTCCGCATCGGCGCCATCGTCGACATGACGGGCGTTTACTCCGCACACGGCGGCCCGGGCGCCGTCACGGCGGTCAAGATGGCCGTCAAGGACTTCGGCGGCGAAGTCCTCGGCCGCAAGATCGAGGTGCTGTCGGCCGACTACCAGAACAAGCTCGACATCACCGCGGCACGCGCCCGGGAATGGTATGACCGCGATGGCGTCAGCATGATCATCGAATCGACCGACTCGGCGTCGGCGCTCGCGCTGCAAAAGCTGGGCAAGGAAAAAAAGAGGATCACGATCTTTGCCGGCTCGGCCTCGTCATCGTTGACCAACGAAAACTGCTCGCCCTACGGCATCCATTACGTGTACGACACCTACGCCCTGGCCCATGGCACGGGCGCTGCCGTGACGAAAAATGGGGGTGACAGCTGGTTCTTCATCACGGCTGACTATGCATTCGGCCACTCCCTCGAGCGCGACACCAGCACCGTTGTCAAGGAGAATGGCGGCAAAATCGTGGGCACCGTCCGCGCACCGTTGAACACGACCGACTTTTCGTCGTATCTGCTGCAAGCTCAGTCATCCGGCGCCAAGGTCATAGGCCTGGCGAACGCAGGCACCGATACGCAGACAGCGGTACGGCAGGCATCGGAGTTCGGCATCACGCAAGGCGGACAGCAGTTGGCCACGCTTCTGGTCTTCCTCCATGACGTCAAGGGCATGGGCCTGCAAGCCGCTCAGGGCCTGCAGTTTACGACCGGCTTCTACTGGGATCGCAACGACGAGACCCGCGCGTTCTCCAAGCGCTTCTTCGAAGCCCATAACGGCATGCCTTCCATGGTTCAGGCCGGCGCATATTCAGCAACGCTGCATTACCTGAATGCCGTCAAGGCTGCAGGCACGGACGACGCGGATGCGGTCGCCGAGCAAATGAAGAAGACGCCCATCAATGACTTCTACACCCATAATGGTCACATTCGCGCCGACGGACGCATGGTCTACGACATCTTCCTGGCACAGGCCAAGAAGCCGTCGGAATCCACCGGCCCATGGGATCTGTTGAAGATCAATTCGGTCATTCCCGCCGACAAGGCATGGCGTCCGCTGTCCGAGAGCGCCTGCCCCTTGGTCAAGAAGTAAAAAGCGGGTCGCGCGCGAAAGCCTTCGAGAGATCGAAGGGCCTTCAACGCAGACAATAAAGACAGCAACAAAAGAATCGCCGGCGTGAAAAGCCGGCGATTCTGCTTGCGATCACAGCTCGCGCAGCAGCCTTCCATATCCCTGGATGGCCTCCGTTTCGCCGACCATCTTCAGCGCAGCCCAGATGCTTACCTGCGTTGTTGACAACACCGGTTTGCCCAACTCCTGCTCGAGCTGTTCCAGCACGCCCATGGTCTTCCAGTTGGTGCAGGCAAGGACGATGGCCTCGGCCTCAGGACGGTCGATTTCGCGTGCGAGCTCCAGTGCACTGCTGTCGTCCAGCCGGCCGACCGCGAGGTTGTCGACCATGCCCAGGCCCTTGGCATTGACGACTTCGAAGCCGCTGGCCTCGAGAAAATCCTTGGCGATGCCGTTGACACGATCGTCATACGCGGCGCCGAGCGCTACGCGCGACACGCCAAGCTTGCCCAGCGCCTGCACTAGGGCCGTGGACGTCGTGGTCGCCGGCTTGCCGGAAGCACTTTCTATGCGACCGGTCACTTCGCGGTCGTAGCCCAGCCCCTTCAGGAAACTCGGCGCAGTCGCGCCCAGCACAATGACGTCCACATCGGCGCTGGCCAGGTTGCGGGCCTGGACCTCGATGTCGCGAACGACATTCTCGATGGAATCGGTGGCGATCTGTGTCAGATACAAGCGGGCCACGTGCAAGGTGACGTGAGACGGAAGTGCGCGATAGAACTCAGGTTCGATAGTTGTGTTGGACGAAGGGACGAACAGACCGATACGGCTCATGTTGAATACTCACTCAGAGGGATGAAAAACGGGAGCCTGCTCAAGCGACTCCGCGGCATGGCGGCCGGCGATACGGCCCGAAACAAAAGCCCAGCCAAGGTGGTGCCCATGACCTTCAAGCAGCAAGCCGCCCTGGCCTGCCGAACCCGCGGCGTACAGGCCCCGAATGGGTCGATCATCGGGACCCAGCACTTCCAGTTGTTCGTTGACGGCCAGTCCGCCGTCCGTGAACACCACATAGCTTTTGACAGGGCCCAGGGCGCAATAAGGCCCATCACCCAGGGCGGGTCGTCCACCACGATCGGCCGAGTCGTTGTACGCAGCGATGGTGTTGCGCAATTCAGTTGCAGGGACACCCATGCTGTCGGCCAGGCCTTCCAGGGTGTCGGCCCGATGGAAGATGTCGGGCCGGTTGCGCTGATAGTCCTTCAGGTAGGCATACGCGACGCCTGGCGCCGTGGACACAAAGTAAGGCCATTGCTGGAACTTGCTCGCGACTGCCCCGTCCATCAGTATCCATGCCACTTTCTCGGGCTGCAGCGCGACATCCGCTGCGGGCTTGCCCAACTCGTTGGTAAATCGGCGACCTTGCTTGTTGACCAGGATGCCGCCCTGGCGCAAGAGATCGGGAGAAGGGCCCAGCGCCGTGGTCAGGAAGCTCATCAGGAAGGGGCGCAGCACCGCCTGCGGCAGATACTTCATCGACCAGGCAATTATCCTGGCGACGTAGCGGGAAGGCGGCAAACGCTGTACGAGGTTGCCCCGCGAGGGGGGAATGAAGCGCATGATCGGACCGCGAACGATATCTCCGTTGACGACTCGCGCTCCTATCGCCAGGGCCATCCTGTGCCCGTCCCCCGTCGCCGTCGGGTTGACCGGATCCACCGGCACGACGGATTCCGATGCGAGGCTGCGCTTGAGGTCGCCGGCCCCGCTATAGTCGCCGGAGGCCAGGACCACACCGCGCCTGGCGAGGAACCGGCTCTTGCTGCCATCAGCGCCCACAGCTTCCACCCCGACCACGCGGCCATTCCTGACGACGAAGCCCTCGGACTTCGTACCGACGACGATCTCGACGCCCAATGCCTTGCAATGACGGGTCAGGTGGTAGGCAAACGACTTTGAATTCGGTACGACATTGTGCATGCGCGCGACACGATGCGGAGGATCTTCCTCCGGTCCGACGAAGACAACGCCCAGATCCATCAGCCACTGCAGCGCCTCGCTGCTGTGGTCGACCAGTAGCCGCCGCAGCCGCAGGTTATCGCGGGGTGCCAGCTCGCCTGCATGCAGGCCCAAATCCTCGAAGTGCGCATCGGCATCGTCCTGGATGCCCGCCGCGCGTTGATGCGGCGTATTGGAAGCGGTCACCGAGCCGACAGACCACGACGTCGACCCACCCGGCTGAGGATTCTTCTCCAGCACTACGACATGACTGCCCCGTTTTGCAGCCTCGTAGGCGGCTGCCAGCCCCGCACCGCCTGCGCCGATGACCAGGACGTCCGACAGGGTGACCTTCATGCGCATGCTCCTGCGCCGGCCTCGTTGTTCCACATACTTGCTGTTCCTTGCGATGCAATAGGCAGGCGCGGACCAGCCGTCACCTGCAATGACAGTGTGTCCGCTTCTGTCGCAAGGAGCAATTTTGAATTGGCAAAGCGATGCTTTGTAAATCCTAAATTTGCAAGACGAAGTCGATCAATTCGCGCGCGAACGGCCGCAGCTCGGCCTGCTTGCGTACGCAGATACGCAGTTCGCGTGTGGCCCATTCGTCCTGCAGGGGAACGATCGCGATGCGCGATAGCGCGGAAAGGCGGCGTGCCGTTGTCTCGGGCAGCACCCCGATACCGACGCCTGCCTCGACCATGCGGCACATCGCATCGTAACTGGAGACCTGAATACGCTTGAGCATGGCCCGGCCGAGGAGTTCGACCTCTTGCTGCAAGTAGGAGTAACTGGCGCTGCGTGAATCCAGGCTGATGAATTCATACTCGAGCGCGTCGGCGAAAAGGACGGATGACAGCTCCGCCAAGGGATGGTTTTGCGGCGCCACGATCACCATCTGATCCTTCTTGTAGGGCAGCGTCTCGAGTCCGTCCGCCGCAACACGCGCCGAGATGACACCGATGTCGGCAATCCCCTCGGAAACGGCGTGCACGATTTCTGCGCTGAGCCTTTCTTGCAGGTCGACGGTGATGGCGGGGTTGGTCTCGAAGAAACGGGCCAGCACCTCGGGCAAGAACTCGCAAATGGCCGTGGCGTTGGCAAACAGGCGTACGTGCCCACGAACGCCTTGCGAAAAAGGCTGGATCTCGCTTTGTAGCTGCTCGATTTCATCGAGCACGCGCAGCGCATGCTCGAGCAGCACCTCGCCGGCGCGCGTGGGCGATACGCCGCGTTTGTTCCGATAAAGCAACTGGGCCCCAAGGCGCTCTTCGAGGCTCTTGATACGCAGGCTGGCCGCCGCAACGGACAGGAACACCTTTTCGGCGCCCTTGGTGAGACTATTGCTTTCCGCCACCATGACGAAGAGCCTGAGGTCGACGAGATCGAAACGCGGGATATTGGTCGTTGCCATGCCCGCAAGCTTAACTGATCACAGAGCCCGGCTGCATCCGGGCATGCGCTATCTTTACACGGCGTACATCAGGGCGTAAATCCCCGATTCAGCATTGCCAAGACCCAGCACTTGTCCATCGGACCAGCAGCGCAACAACTTGTCGGCCCTTTTTGCGTAGTGCTCCCGCGTCGCTTCCACCAGCAGCACCCATGGCGCGCCGGCATCGTTGCTGCCCGACTTTCGATGGCCGTCGTGGATGGCGCGCAATTCGGGGGCTTGCCGCAGCAGGTGCACGCCCACGATGCCGTGCAACGCCGCCAGCGCGGGAATGATTTCGTCCTTGATCGCCAATGCAACCGCAACGCCCGATATGGTGGCCGCATCCGGGCGGAAGCGCAGGGACAGCATCAGGCCGCCTTCCCCGGTTCCCGCGCTATGCAGGACGGTGAACGTATCGCGGACCACGTTGCTGAACGTGGCCCGCATACGAATATCCGTGGCGTCGACTTCGCGCTGCAGGCGGAGGTAGGCATCCGAGACAAGATCCTCGGGGCGGTCCACGTCATACAACGCGAACGTAGCGGGACGAGTATCCTGGATCCCCTGGAAACGCCTGACACGACGCCATCCGGGCACGGCAATCCGATCTGCAATATGCCTGTTGATGTACCAGTCGTCGCATTCGTCGACTGCGGCGGGATCGACGTCCAGCCAAAGCGCCAATACTGCCTTGCCATGCATCATGTCTACTTCCTTGGATCGCGACCCCGCCCGGGCGACTGCCGGAGCATCACGGAATGATCCTGTTGTTGCGGTAAAAGTCGAAGCTGTCACGCCACATTGCCAGCGTGTCGACGCTCTCGGTAAATCCGTGACTTCTGGCCTTGTCCATGGAAGACACCACATCCCACTCCGGAGAAAAGACATAGTCCCCATAGGCCCATTGAGCGATGGAAGGCAGTTCGGAGGGACGCAAGCCGTGGCGCGACACCATGCGGTGCCATACCTCGGCATGATGTTCGGGGAAACGCGCCAGCGGCTCGGCCACGGTACCGGCTTCGGGCTCGCCGCAGTCCATCTCGAAATAATCGGCGATGGCCGGCCATAACAAGCTCCAGGGCGGGGCATCGCCATTCACAATATTGAAGGCTTGGTTGGCGCACGCCGGTTCGGACATCATCCATTCGATGGACCGCGCGAGCATCGGCAGCCAGGTAAATTGAGTGCGAGCCTGGAACGCCTTCGCGGTCCCCGGGAAGCGCAGCGGCAAGCCAAGCTCCTTCAGGATCGAGGCATACACGGCGACAAGTAGCGTGATGCTGCGCGGTTCATCGAGCACCAGGTCGCAAAACGAGTGGGGGCGGGAAATGCTCCAGGCCCATACCTTTCCGCGCTGCTGCTGAACCAGAAAGTCCTGCTGTGCGTAATAAAAGACCGGCCGCTGCGAACGCGGCCCGTCCTCGCGGTAAGGAACGGGACCCGGTCCGGCATTGTGCCCGTAATACTTGGTGCCATGCACCACGTGGACATGGCGAAGTTCCGGACGGTCCTGCACCGCCGTCAACAAATTGGACAGTAGCTCCAGATTGATGTCGACGGACTCCTGCTTTCCACCGGCATGATCATACCGGGCCGCATACACCAGATGGGTCACGGCCGGCAGTTGCTGCAGCTTGCCGCGACAATCGCCGGCGTCGCGCAAATCGACCGCCAGCATCGGCAACGCTGCGTCCGGCCTGACCCGACGCGACAGTCCAACGGGATTCCAGCCGGGGCGACCGGACAAGTGGCGCGCGACAGTAGCGCCAATCTGGCCTGTCGCCCCGGCGATCACAACTGTGTTTTCCGTCATGATGTCGTGCTACAGGATGAAGGGCTTGTATATGCCCACTCCGGCATCGCGCGCCGAAGAGTCGTCGATGCCGGGCGGCACAACAGCAATGCCGCGAAACGGCGTCGAACGGTCCAGCGCCACCGACTCCAGCCAGGTGAAACCAATATCCTTCAGCACGAGATCGGGGGCCTGCCGGTCGGCCACCCACAGGGCATGATCCTCGGGAACCTCCGGCGCCACGTCAAGGCCTTCGAAAAGGTTGCGGCGATAGAAGGCCCTGTCGATCAGTGGCAGCCACTCGCCCATGCCGCGGATCTTCTGATAGTACGGATCCTCGAAAACGGCGATGGACGCCACGGAATACATGGCAAGGGACGGCGAATGGCCCGGACTGACGGTCTTGAACCGCCGTGCCGACTGGATGCCATCGACCGTCTCCATGATGCGCAGATGGTCGACATACCATGCATCCCACTCGGCTTCCCGAGTGCGATCGAGCAGTCCGCTCTGGCTCATAAAGATCATTACAGCCCCCTAGGCGACGAAGAGATAGGAAACACGCGCGGTGATGTTCAATCTATTTGCAGGCCGGTCTGCTTCACCACAGGCCCCCATTTGTCCAACTCGCTTTGGATCTGTTTCGCGAAGTCCTCGGGCTTGCCTCCGACGGGCTCATAGCCTATGGCAAGCAGGCGCTTGCGCATGTCGGGATCGGCCAGCACTTCGTTGAACGCCTTGTTCAGGCGCGCAATGGCTTCCGGCGGCGTACCGGCGGGCGCCAGCACCCCATTCCATGACGTCACATCGTATCCGGGCACACCGGACTCCGAAATGGTCGGTATGTCGGGCATACTGACCGAGCGCTCCTTGCTGGTCGTCGCGATGGCGCGCAGCTTTCCTGCCTTGATGTTGGCCAACAGCGTCGACGGCTCGCCGAAGATCATATCGACTTCCCCGCCGATCAGCGCCATGGCAGCCGGGCCGCCCCCTTTGTAAGGCACGTGCATCAATTTGACGCCCGCCATGTTGGTGAACAGTTCGCCGGCCAAGTGGTTGATGGCGCCATTGCCGCTGGATCCGAAACTGAGCTTTCCGGGCGATTCTTTCGCCAGGGCAATCAGTTCCTTGACGTTGTGGACAGGAACCTGCGCGTTCACCACCAGCATCTGGGGCACCGAGGTCAGGAAAATCACAGGCGTGAAATCATCCGCCTTGAACGGCATCTTCTTGTAGATGTGAGGATTGATCGAATGCGTTCCGGAATAAGCGAACACAATGGTGTAGCCATCCGGTTTCGCATCCGCCGCGGCGCGAGCGCCAATGTTGCCGCCGGCACCGCCCTGGTTGAAGATGACCACGGGCTGGCCCAGCTTCTCCGATACCTTTTCGCTGAACAGGCGAGCCACCACATCGGCGCCCCCGCCCACCGGCCAGGGAACGATCCATTTGATCGGGCGATCCGGATAAGTCTGTGCCACAGAGGGCGCGGCCATGGTGGCGGCCAGAAGCAGCAGCATGCCTTTCAACAGTTTTTTCATCATTTGTCTCCTCGAACTCTGCACACGCAGAAAAATAAATAGGACTAGGCCCGTCGGTACAGGGCCGTCATGGATGCTTGTTTGTGGCTGGGATCGGACAGGTTGCGCAGCAACCCTCCGCAATGCGTAATCGCCGGGTCGATCCCCAGCGTGTCGTAGGCCTGCCAGGCCGACGCCTGGTTGGCGCTATAAACCGGCTTGCCCAGATCGCGCTCCAGCATGTCGATGACTTCCAATGCGCGCAGTTGCGTACACGAAATGAACACCGCTTCGGAATCGGCCGTAACAGTCTCCTTGACCTTCCGGTAGATTTCCTCGGGCAGGACCTTGGCATGGTCGAACATGTCGAGCATGTCGAACGTGGCCAGCTTCCCGACCTCGATGCCATGCATATCCAGGAACTGCTTCAAGCGGCTGTTGGTCAGATCGACATACGGCGTCACGACATCGACTTTCTTGTGCCCGCCGGCATTCAGTGCGGCCACCATGGCGCCGGCGGTCGTGACCGTCGGCGCGCCCGTTATCTGCGTCAATTGTTCGCAGATGCTCGCGTTCCACGCCGGCCCTTCAAAAAAGCTGCCGCTGGTGCAGCCGTACACGACCACGTCGGGCTCCACCATGGCGATCTCTTCGGCCGCCTTCTTGCTTGCCGCCTCCATGCCGCGCAGTTCGTCGGGCGTCCCATCGCGGCCGCCGGCAATGCGGGCGACGTGAACCGATACACCCTCGGGCGCGATGCGCCAGAACTCCGTTTCCATCGTCGTATTGATCGACGGCACCAACAGCCCTATTCTTCCTCGCCAACCGTACATGGTTCTTCCTTTTCAAAAGCGGACATGAGGGCTTCGGCCCACAAAGGGTCGTCCTATTCAGGCATCAGGAACTCGGTCACCAGCGTCACGAGTTCGGCGACACCCAGCACGACGACAAAGGCGATGGCCGCAACGATCAGCGCAATCGGCACGACATACCACGACAGGGAACTCCACCCCAGCGCCGCCACCATGGCTGCCATGACCGCACCGGCCAGCAGCCCGATCGCCTTGCCATGGCGGACCACCATATTCAGGATGGGAAAACGAGCCAGTCCATAGACCCGCTCGTCCCGTCCCGCGTCGGGGCGGCCCGGCCCCCCAGAAGCGTGTCCGTCCTGCCTCGTGGCGGCATGGCCCACATCGACGTCGTTCCGGGCCTCGGCGGCTGCGTATGCGCCCTCGGCGCCGGCCTGTGCGTCAGCGGCGACCGATGCGGCCTGCTCCACCGTAAAAGACTTGCCCTCCAGCGCCGCCACCCGCTCGGCGGCCAACAAGCCGAAACACCCTGCCTTGATCAAGCCGCCGATGTAGGCAGCCCCCCGGCCGCCCTCCAGTCCGCCCGTCGTCGCGCCCGCGGCAAAAAGACCGGCTATGGGCTGCCCGCGCTCGTCCAGCACTTCGGCATGTTCATTGATGTCAATGCCACCCATCGTGTAGGTAATCCCCGGACAGATCGGGATCGCCATCAACGGCAGATCGCGGATGGCGTAAGGCTGGGTCTGCCCGGACCGGGGAATGTCCAGATCCTGCAGCGTCCCTGCAGCCAGCGCGTGGTTATATTCGTGCAATGTCAGCGCCAGCGCCTCGAACGGCACGTCCATCTTCTGCGCCAGTTCCGCCACGGAGTCGGCACGCAATATCGTTCCGCCCGCCCGCTCCAACAGCGGATTGGCCGGGATGCGGGCCGATGTGCCGGGCCCGTTCCAGATCGACGCATCAAAGACGGCAAAGAGCCTGTCCACGCCGGGCTGCGCAGCCAGCGCGTTGGCCAGGCTGACGCCCGTCCGGCCCTCGTCCACGCACCGGCGGCCCGAGCCATCGACCACGATGCCGGCTGTGGCAATCGCATCGATTTCGGGGTAGGGCCAGACCTGGTCGTTGTGCCTGGCATCGCTGCATAGCAAGTGGCCGTAAAAGCGGCTGCAATCCGTCACCGCCGCGCCCGCCGCTTGAGCCATCTGCAGGCCGTCTCCGCGGCCGGTGCGCGCGCCGCGCTGGAACAACGCCTCGAACCGAGGCGTAATGTATCGCTCGACCAACAAGCGGTTGGCCTGGAACCCGCCATCAGCCAGCACGCAGTGCCGGGCGCGCCATTGCGTAGGCTGGCCGTCGCACTGGCCATGCGCGCCTACGCAACGCCCCTTCTCCATCAGCAAGCCCTCGACGCGCGCGCGAAGCTGCAGCTTCCCGCCCATTTGGGCCAACGTCGTGACCAACTGGCGCAGCATCACATCGGGCCCGCGACGCTGCCAGTCAATGCCGGCCCGTAGGGCGCGGGGTGGCGACATGCACCAGCGATAGCCCTCCTGCGGGTTGAACCGCATGAATTTCCCGCCCTGATCCTGCAGCCACGCAATCAGTCGCGCGCCGGTTCGCGCCAAGGCCTGTGCCAGGTCGGGCTTCGCTTCCCCGCCCGTCAGACGGGCGATGACCTCGATGAGTTCCTGCGCGGGTCGGTAGGGATCATGGAAGCCGATGTGCAGGATGCCTCCCGACTGGCGCGAATTGCACGGGTAATCCGCGCCATCGCCTTGCTCGAGCACCAGCGGACGCAATCCCAGTTGCGCCGCACGTACGCCAGCGGTCAGCCCGGCCAGGCCGCCGCCGACGATGATCAGGTCAGGTTGAAAGGAATCCGAGTTCATCAGACGACGCTATGACAACTGGAGATTGGACACTTTGGCCATGCGCTGGATGTTCTTCGCGTCCCGGTCCATGAATTCCAGCCATTCCTTGGCCGTCCCGGGCATGGTCTCCATGCCCTGCGCCTCGATGGACTCCTTGACCTTCTGATCTGCCAATGCTTCCTGCGTGACGCCGTTCAGCTTCTGGACGATATCGGCGGGGATGCCCTTCGGACCCACCAGACCAAACCAGCAAAGGAAATCGAAATCCTTGTATCCCAGTTCGTCGAAAGTCGGAACGTCCGGAAGCACTTTCGAGCGTTCGGTGCCACTCACCGCCAAAGGCTTCACCTTGCCGGCGCGCAGCATCGACATCGCCGAAGGCAACGTGGGGAAATTGGCGTCGACCTGACCGGCGACCGTCGCCACCACACTTTGGCCGGCCCCCTTGAAGGGAACATGCAGCAGCTTTATTCCTGCCAATGTATTGAAATACTCGCCGCAGAGCTGCGTTGTTCCCGCGATGCCATCGGACCCATAACTCAGCCCGCCCGGCTTTTCGCGGGCCAGCTTCACAAAGTCAGCGACGCTATCGACCGGCAACGCATTGTTGACCAGCATGACGACAGGCGTCTTGGTCACGCCCGCAATGGGGGTGCAGACGTTCAACGGGTCGTCGCTGAAGTCGGATTTGAGTATGGAGTGGATAAAGGCGCCGCTTGCATTCATCAAGACGGTGTAGCCATCGGGCGTGGCGCGTTCCACCTGGCCGGCCGCCAACGTCCCGGCCGCGCCCGGTTTGTTCTCCACGACAATCGGCTGGCCGAAGGCGGCGGACATTCTCGTCGAGACGATGCGCGCTGTCACATCCGTCCCGCCCCCGGGAGAAAAGCCCACAATCACGGATAAGGGACGTGTGGGATAGTCCTGTGCAAACAGAATCCGGGGACCTGCAGCGGCCAGCCCTGCGCTGGCCATCATGAAATGTCGACGGGTGATCACTACTGTCTCCTTACAACTATCGATGAATGGATTTGGGGGAGTGCCTGCATGCAGGCACTCATCCTTAATCGGTCTGGACCGACGCGTTGAAATCCTCGGCGAGCGCTGAACGCACCCGCGGAAGCCCGATCGCCACCGTGCCGCCGTCCACGGCGATTTCGGTCGCATTGATGTAGCTGGATGCTTCCGATGCCAGGAACAGCACGGCCTGTGCCACTTCCTCGGCCGTGACCGCACGCCCGGCGGGCATGATGCGTTCATTGGCATGGCGCCATCCGGGCGTCGATGCAGACGTCATCAACGTATCCGCCACCTGCGCCGGGTGCACCGAGTTCACCCGGATGCCCCAGTCGAGCAGCTCCAGCGCCGCGCTTTTCGTGAGGCCACGCAAACCCCATTTACTGGCCGAGTAGGCGACGCCGGGATGACCGATGAGCCCCGCCGTGGATGACATGTTGACGATCGCGCCGCCGCCCGAGCGACGCATCAATGGCGCCGACGCCTGTATGCCCAGCATGGGGCCCGTCAAGTTGACCGCCATCACACGCTGCCATTCTTCCAGGGCGATGCCGGACACGGCCGAACGGCTGACGATGCCGGCGTTGTTCACCAAGACGTGCAGCGCCCCGAGCTCGCGCTCGACGCGTTCCACCAATGCCAACCAGCTCGAGGGAGACACCACATCCAGCTCGACACAGGTCGCCTTGCCGCCGCATTGCCGGATGGACGCCGCAACGGCTACGCCCCGATCGGTGGCGACGTCGGCAATCACGACTGTCGCCCCTTCCGTCGCAAACATCCGGGCCGCCACACTGCCCAGGCCGCCACCGGCGCCGGTAACAAGAACGACCCTCCCCGCGAATCGGGTTTCATTGCCCTTCAATGCTGTCTCCTGATTCATTTTCTGCAGCATTGACAGCATCGAGCATCTGGGCCGATATCACAATTTGCATTTGTCAAAGCGGTCGTTTGCGATTCCAAAAACGACTTTTTAAAAGGGCAAAGGACAAATGGAAATCGCCGGCTAACCGGCGATTTCGCTTACACCAAACAGCGCAGGATGTGGCCGCCACCCGCGCGGGCAACGACAAAAGAATCAGGCCAATTTCAAGAGGTACTTGCCCCGCCCCTTACCCTCTGCCAGCACGCGCAACGGCTCGGCAAAGCGCTCGAGCGGCAGCACTTCCGTAATCTGGGGACGCAATAGGCCCTTGGCATGGAGTTCATACAGATGCTGCTGAACCTGCCTGACCTTTTCCGGCTGGCGGTCACGGTAATCACTCCATTGCAAGCCCGATACCGCAATGTTCTTCACCAGCAGATAGTTGACCTTCACCGTGGGAATGCGTCCTGCCGCGAAGCCGATGCACACCACGCGGCCGCACCAGGCGACGGCGCGCAGCGCGGCATCGAAAATATCGTCGCCCAACGGGTCCAGCACCACGTCGGCGCCTCGCCCGTCGGTGCACGCGTACACCTGCTCGCGCAGCGAATCACGCAGGTTGTCCGCCGTCAGGTCGATGATGTGATCGGCACCCAGCGCCCGGGCGGCCTTGGCCTGCTCTTCGCCGGCCACGCCGGCCAACGCCGTGCCGCCCAGCGCCTTGACCAATTGAATCGCGGCCCCGCCCACGCCACCGGCGGCGCCGTTGACCAGGACAGTCTCGCCTTGTTTGAACTGACCGCGTTCGACGAGGGCGAAATAGGCAGTCTGATAAACCAGCCCCATACCCGCAGCATCGCTATCGGAAATTGTGTCGGGCAAGAGCGAGCATGACGCAGCGGGTGCGACGACGCGCTCGGCAAACGCGCCAAACTCCACCTGAGCAACCACACGGTCCCCTTTTCGTAGCCCTTCGACGCCAGGCCCTACCTCGACCACCGTGCCGGCGGCGTCCTTGCCCGGAACGAACGGACGATCCGGCAGGTTCTGATACTTGCCGGTCATGACCAGGACATCCGGATAATTGACGCCTGCATGCGTCACGTTGATCAGGACCTGGCCCTCACCGGGAGCCGGCTCGGCAAATTCCTCGACCTTCAGGTCCTCAGGCTCGGCGAACTCGTGAATAACGACGGCTTTCATTGCTTGTTGTCTCCTGTGGTAATGCCCAAGACTTCATTCGTATGCTCGCCCAGCGCCGGGGCGGCAACGCGCGTTTCGGCCGACCTGAACGACGTGCACACCGGCACGGGAAGGGCCGGCATGCGGCGGCCATGGCTGTTCATGACTTCTCGATCGAACAGGCCACGCGCCTTGAAGTGCGGATCCTGCACCGCCTGCGCCAGATTGACCACCTCCGATACGCAGACATCGTGACCTTCGAATACCTGATTCCAATGCGAGACAGGCTGTGACGCGATAATGCGTGTCACCTCGGCGCGCACATGGACCTCGTCCTGCTCCTGGGCCAGTTCCGGAGCGCCGATGAGCGTCAGGAACGTATTCCAGAAGCGCTCCTCCAGCGGCGCCGCCGAAAGATAACGCGCGTCGGACGTCTTGTAGATCGCATAGCGCACGGATCCGCCCGTGACGAGTTCCTTGCCTGGCTGCGGCCACAGGCCCTGGCTCCAGCCATTGCCCAACCCCCAGTACATCAGCGTGAATAGGTTGTCGGTCATGGAAATATCGAGATGCTGCCCCTTCCCGTCTGTGTCACGCTGGCGCAGCGCCAGCAGGATGTTGACGACGGCGGGATAGGTGCCTGCCGCCAGGTCGCCGGTGAGCGTAGGCGGGACGATCGGCGCCCCGCTGGCATCCGCCGACAGGGCAAGCATGCCAGTCTCTGCCTGGAAGTTCAGGTCGTGGGCCGCCCGCAGCGCCTTGGGCCCGTTCTGCCCGTAGGTAGTGATGGAACAATAAATGAGCCGCGGATTGATCGCGGACAACGTGTCGTAGTCCAGTCCCAGGCGCTGCATGACGCCTGGGCGGAACTGCTCGACGACCACATCCACATCCTTGACGAGTTCCAGCACCTGCTCGCGGTCCGCCTGCGCTTTCAAGTCCAGGCACACCGACCGCTTACCGCGGTTGAGCAGCACGAAGTTCACGCTTTCGTCGTCGAAGCGCGGCGCGTAGCTGCGCATCTCGTCGCCGCTTGCTCGTTCCAGCTTGATTACATCCGCCCCGGCTTCAGCCAGGATGAGCGTACACATCGGCCCGGGCAGCAGCGTGCTGAAGTCCAGGACCTTGATCCCTGCAAGCGGCTGCGTCATGATTTGTCCTGGCTGTGACGCGCATACGCCACCTGGGCGCGGCGCGCGGGTGCATACGCTTCCTGTCCCAGCGCCTCGTACAGGCTTTGCGTGACGCGGTAATGGTGATGCAGGCCGGTACGATTCAACAGCGAGATCGGGCCTTCCGGATACCCCAGGCCGAGGCACAGGGTCTTGTCCATGTCCGCGGCTGACGCCAGGCCTTCGTCCAGCCGGCGCAGCGCCGCATTGTAGTAAGGGCGCAGCAAGCGATTCAGTATGCGGCCAGGGAAATCGTTGCATACGGCGACGACCAACCCTGCCGCTTCAAATGCTGCACGCGCGGCCTGGACCGCAGCCGGATCCGTGTACGGCTTCCTGACCAGTTCCACCAGCTTGGTGGGCGCATCGTCGCCCAGGCGAAACCGGGCGAATCCGACGACATTCGCCGGACCTTCGTCGTCTCCGATGTGCACGCCCAGGCATTCGGTGTCGAGCTCGATGGCGATGAAAGATTTGCCGTCCGCACGCTGAATGCCTTTCCGCCATGCGGCGCCGGCCTCAGTGCCGATCAGCACGATGCCATCGCCGTGGTCCGTCGCCGTCTCGACGAACGGGTGTGCGTCAGGAAAGGACTGGCTCTCGCCTTGCTGGATGATTTGATGGCTCATGGCTCTTATGCTCCGAAAATCTTGTTGCTTTCATAGACGTGGAAACCGGCACCGGTTTTCCGGCCCAGCTTTCCGGCGCCTATCATGCGCTTCACCAGCGGCGGGCACGCCGCCCTGGGTTCATGGGTCAATCCGTGCATGGCGTCGGACAGCAGCTTCTGAGTATCCATGCCGACCATGTCCAGCAGCTCCAGCGGCCCCAACGGATAGCCCAGTGCCGTCTTGACGGCCACATCGATATCCGCCGGTTCGGCAACGCCCTGATCCACCATATTGATGACATCGTTGTGCCAGGGAATCAGGAAGTAGTTCAGGATGAATCCCGGCGTGTCGCGCGTCCTGACCGGCTTCTGTCCCAAGGCCTCGCAGAAGGCCCAGGCCTTGTTGAACGTGTCCTCGGACGTCGTCATTCCGGGCGACATCTCGACCAGTTTCATCAATTGGGCAGGTAGGCAGAAGTGCATCCCCACGACCCGGTCGCCGCGCCCGCTTCCGCCGGCGATCTCGGTAATGGAGATGGTCGACGTGTTGGAGGCGAAGATGGTGTGCGCCGGGCAAATCTTGTCCAGCCGCGAGAACAGGTCGTGCTTCACCTTCAGGTCCTCGAATACGGCCTCGATGACCACATCGCATTCCGCCAGATCTTCTGCCTGCGTCGTGCCCTTCCACTGGGCCATGATCGCCTCGTCCTGACCGGCTTCGAGCTTGCCGCGCGCGACCGACTTGGCCAGGAAGGCCGCGGCTTGCTTGCGCGCGTTATCCAGCGCTTCCTGCCGTGAGTCCAGCACGATGGTCTTCAGGCCGGCACGCGCGACCACGATGGCAATGCCGGTGCCCATGGTTCCGCTGCCGACGATACCGACCGTTTTGATCTCGCTCATTTTTTCTCCTTGCTCAAAAAGCTGCGGCCGACGAGCTGCCGATGTATTTGGTTGGTTCCTTCCCAGATCTGCGTGATCTTCGCGTCACGCATCAGGCGCTCGACGCGGAAATCCTGGCAATAGCCATAGCCGCCATGAAGTTGCACCGCGTCAGTCGTCATGCGCATCGCCAGGTCCGTCGCCTTGAGCTTCAGCACCGAGGCCTCGATGCCCATGTCGTCGACGCCCTGATCGACCAGGTCCGCCACGTGCCAAAGCCAGTTTTCGCAGACGGCGAGTTCTGCCGCGAGGTCGGCCACCATGAACTGTATGCCCTGGAATTCCAGGATGCGGCGGTTGGACTGACGCCGTTCGTTGATATAAGCGATGGAGTCCTCGAAGGCCGCGCGCGCGATGCCCAGGGCATGCGCCGCGACACTGGGACGCGACTTGTTCAGCGAGCCGAGCAGCACGCGCAAGCCTTCACCGGCGGACGCCAGCACGTTCTTGCGCGGGATGCGGCAACCGTCGAAGGACAAGGAGGCCGTGCCCGATGCGCGCGTGCCCATCTTGTGCTCCGTTCCGGTGACGGTCAGCCCCGGCGTGCCCTTCTCGATGATGACGGCGCCAATGGCTTCCTTGGCGCTGTCCACGCCGGCCCACTTGCCGAAGACGACGTAGACGTCGGCCACATCGCCGTTGCTGATGAAGATCTTCTGCCCATCGACGACGATCTCGCCACCGTCCTCGCGAAACTGCGTCTTCATGCCCGTCGCGTCCGAACCCGCAGAAGCTTCGGTGATCACGAGCGATGCCAGCCCCCCTTCCGCGATGCGCGGCAGGATGCGCGTCTTCAGTTCCTCGGACCCGTACTGGATCACGGGCTTGATCGCATGGAAATTCGTGGCCCAGATGATGCCGGTCGATGCGCACGCCTTCGAGATCTCGCGCACGCAGGCCAGGTAACAGCGGTAGGACAGGGTCATGCCGCCGTATTCTTCGGGAATGAACATCGCGTTCAGGCCCAGGGCATTGATCCCCTTGATGTTTTCCCAGGGAAATTCGCTATTGCGGTCGTAGGCCGCTGCCCTGGGCGCAATCTCGGTTTCGGCCAGCGACCGTACCGAGTCGAGCAGCATGCGCTCTTCGTCCGAAAAGGACAGCCCGGCATCCAGGCGTTCCAGAATATTCACACTTTCTCCTTTAACGTTTCGTACTCATGCGCCGGCGCGCATCACAGCGCCACGCTCTGCGCGCCGTCGATGTAAATCGTTTCGCCGCTCAGGAAGCCCATGCCTTCCTGGAACAGCGAGGACACCATCGTGGCCACATCCTTGGCCTCGCCGGGGCTCTTGCGCGGAATGCGTTTTTCCAGATACGCCCGCAAGGGTCCGCTTTCCATGGCTTCCCGGTTCAGGTCGGTGGCGATATAGCCCGGCGCGACGTCGATGACCTGGATGCCGTCGCGGGCCCATTCGACGGCGAGGCAGCGGGTGATGGCGCCCACGGCCGCCTTGGAGGCGCAGTAGGAAACATTGCGCTTGACGCCCATCTTGTCGTAGAACGACCCGATGTTGACGATGAGGCCGCCGCCGCTTTCGACGAGCAGCGGATGCACGATCTGGCACGCGCGCAGCAGCGAGACGGCATTGATGTCCATCAGCTTGCGAAACTCGTCCATGGGCAGGTCGATCGTCGGCCCTTCGGTATGCATGCCGGCATTGTTCACCAGGCCCCGGACCGGGATCCCCAGGGTGTCGCGCAGGCTGGCCATCGCGCCCTTCAGGGCATCGCCGTCCATGACATCACAGCGCAGGGGATGCCAGCGCGCGGAAATCTCGTCCGGGACGTTGTCCACGTGGGGCTTGTCACCCGAGCGGGACAGGCAGCCAACCTCGAATCCGCGGCTGGCCAGTTCGTAGGCGATGACCGCCCCGATGCCGCGGCTCGCGCCGGTGACGTAGATGAGTTCACGCTTCATGCTTCAGCAATCCTTGAAAGTGGGGGAACGTTTCTCGACGAAGGCGCTCAGGCCCTCGGCTGCGTCGTCGCTGCGATAGGCCAACGTGGACAGATCGCGTTCGATGCGCAAGCCGTCGGCCAGGCTGACGCGGCCGCCACGCTGCACCGCTTCACGCGCGAAGTAGAGCGCGCAAAGACTGTGCTTCAGGTACGGTTCGAGGAACCGCTTGCCGATGTCCAGCGGACTGCCTTCGTTGTCGATCCGGTTCACCAGGCCGATGCGTTCGCCCTCTTCGGCGGCGACGGTCCGGCCGGACATGATCATGTCGAGCGCGCGGCCTTCGCCGACCAGGCGCGGCAGTCGCTGCGTGCCGCCATAACCCGGGATCAGGCCCAGCTTGACTTCAGGCAGGCCCATGCGCGCACGATCCGTGGCGACGCGGAACGTGCACGACAGCGCAAGCTCCAGGCCGCCTCCGAACGCATAGCCCTGTATGACGGCGACAGATGGAATTTTCAGATTCGCGACCTGGTCGAATACGGCCTGCCCCATGGCAGCGCCCTCGAGTTCGTCCATGAGCGGCCGGTTCATCAGTTCCGGGATGTCGGCGCCGGCGCAAAAAGCCTTGTCGCCAGCGCCCGTGATGACGAGAGCGCGCGCGGATGAATCGGCCACCTTCGCCACGACGCCGCTCAACTGCT
>Ga0182739_1000751_pt1 | contig 37946 bp, 38 predicted proteins | sample eDN5th30CBELigBY_FD_128873 | JGI IMG/M metagenome (GOLD analysis project Ga0182739, IMG submission 128873) | Enriched backyard soil microbial communities from Emeryville, California, USA - eDNA 5th pass 30_C BE-Lig BY (version 2) (version 2) | ecosystem: Environmental > Terrestrial > Soil >... | reverse complement strand
GCCGACGCCGTGCGACGGGGTCGCCTGCTCGCCAGTCCCGTCGCCGATCCCACTGCCGATTTCGCCGCCGCTCCCGGTACCGATCCCCGCATCCACGACCCCAGGCTAGCCCCGCACCCGGCCACAGCCATGGTCACGGCCGCGGCCACGGCCACGGTCTGCGTCCGGCTGGCCTTCCAGTGTTGACACTCCCGTCCGAGGAGTCACCGGGCCGGACGTCGTGTCTGATCTCCACGGTTCCTCGCCATTCGCTCCGTCGCCACGCGGACACTCTTTCGCGGGGCGCCGTCCAGCTCGGGGAGTCACCGGGCGAGACGCACGCGAAGGTTTCGGCGCGCCGAAACCTTCGCTAGGGTTTCGGTATGCCGAAACCTCTTCGATGGGCGTCTCGTAGCACCACTCCCGCCACGAGCGAGCGCGCCGCCACCGCGCGCACCGCCGCCACTCGCGCCATCGCCGGTCTCACCGTCGCGGGGCTCGCCTTCGTGCTGGCGGCATGTTCGGGCGGGACGACGGGTTCGGCGGGAAACGGGGACGCCACGGGCGGCGCCTCAGACGGCGGCGGACGCCCCGTCGTGCTGACGACGTTCACGGTCCTCGCCGACATCGCCCGCAACGTCGCCGGTGACCACCTCATCGTCGAGTCGATCACGAAGCCGGGCGCCGAGATCCACGGATACGAGCCGACACCCGGAGACATCCGCACGGCGGCCGACGCCGACCTCATCCTCGACAACGGACTCGGCCTGGAGGCATGGTTCGCGCAGTTCGTCGCGACGACCGACGCACCCCACGTCGTCGTCTCGGACGGCGTGGAAGTGATCGACATCACGGCAGACGCCTACGCCGGTAAGCCCAACCCGCACGCATGGATGAGCCCGCTCAACGTGCAGCAGTACGCCGACAACATGGCCGCCGCGTTCGCCGAACTCGACCCGGAGCACGCCGACGACTTCGCCGCCAACGCCGCCGCCTACGGCGCCGAGCTGCAGCAGGTCCAGGACGAACTCGTGGACGCTCTGTCGGCGCTGCCCGCACGCAAGCGCGCCCTCGTCACGTGCGAGGGCGCGTTCTCCTACCTCGCGCGCGACGCGGGCCTCACCGAGGTCTACATCTGGCCGGTCAACGCCGAGCAGCAGGCGACCCCGCAGCAGATCGCATCGGTCATCGAGTTCGTCCGCGACAACGACGTGCCCGCCGTGTTCTGCGAGTCGACCGTTTCCGACAAGCCGATGCGCCAGGTCGTCGAGGCCACCGACGCCGAGTTCGGCGGCGTGCTCTACGTGGACTCGCTCTCCGACGCCGGCGGACCCGTGCCGACCTACCTCGACCTCCTCCGCCACGACACCCGCACGATCGTCGACGCGCTCACGGATGCTCGATGACCGCCATGATCGATGTCGAGGCCGTGTCCGTGCGCTACGGTCCCGTGCGCGCTCTCGACGACGTCACGCTGCGCGTCGCGGCCGGGCGAGTCACAGGTCTGATCGGGATGAACGGATCGGGGAAGTCCACGCTGTTCAAAACGATCACGGGCCTGATCCGGCCGGTCAGCGGAACCGTGCGACTCGACGGGCTGACCCCGGCGGCCGCGCGACGGCGCGGACTCGTGGGCTACGTCCCGCAGAGCGAGGACGTCGACTGGTCCTTCCCGGTCTCGGTGCGCGACGTCGTCATGATGGGCCGGTACGGCCACCTCGGTCCCACGCGCCGACCCCGCGACGCCGACCGCGCGGCCGTCGACGAGGCCATCGCCCGGGTCGAGCTGAGCGATCTCGCCGACCGTCAGATCGGACAGCTCTCGGGAGGGCAGCGCAAGCGTGCGTTCGTCGCGCGCGGCATCGCGCAGGACGCGCGCATCCTGCTCCTGGACGAACCGTTCGCGGGCGTCGACACCCGCTCCGAAGCCACGATCGTGCGGCTGTTGCGCGAGCTCGCGGCCGACGGAAGGACCGTGCTGGTCAGCACGCATGACCTGCACGCGCTCCCGGCATTGGCCGACGAGGCCGTGCTGCTGCGCCAGCGCGTCCTGTTCCACGGCGACGTGCAGCGCGCCCTGGAACCGGTCGTCCTCGCGCGCGCGTTCGGCCTCGACGCCGACGACACCGACACGAGCGGCACCGACACCGACACCGACGAGGGGGATGCGGCATGAGCATCCTTGACCTCATTCTGGAACCGCTCGGCTATGAGTTCATGGTGCGCGCGCTCGTGACGACGGTCGTGGCCGCGGTCGTCTGCGCTCTCCTGTCGTGCTGGCTCGTGCTCGTGGGCTGGTCGCTGATGGGCGACGCCGTCTCGCATGCCGTGCTGCCCGGTGTCGTGCTCGCCTACATCGTCGGCGCCCCGTTCGCGCTGGGGGCGCTCGTGTTCGGGTTCGTCGCGGTCGGCCTGATCGGGCTGATCCGCGACACGAGCCGGGTCAAGGAGGATGCGGCGATCGGCATCGTGTTCACGACGCTGTTCGCCCTCGGACTCGTCCTGATCTCGGTGACGCCCAGCCAGACCGACCTCAACCACATCATCTTCGGCAACATCCTCGGGGTCTCGACCGCAGAGCTGATCCAGATCACCGTGCTCGCCGTCGTCGCCTTCGCCGTGCTGGTCTTCAAACGCCGCGACCTGACCCTCTACGCGTTCGACCCGACGCACGCGTTCGCAATCGGCCTCTCGCCGCGCCTGCTCGGCGCGCTCCTGCTCGGCCTCCTCGCCCTGACGGCCGTCGTCGCGCTGCAGGTCGTCGGCGTGATCCTCGTCGTCGCGATGCTCATCATCCCCGGCGCGACCGCGTACCTGCTGACCGATCGCTTCGGGAGGATGCTCGTGATCGCCCCCGCCGTCTCGACGGTCTCCGCCGTTGTGGGCATCTACCTCAGCTACTGGCTGGATGCGGCATCGGGCGGGCTCGTGATCCTCGTGCAGGGGTGTGTCTTCGGCCTCGCCTACCTGTTCGGGCCGCGGCACGGCGTCATCGGCCGCCGCCTGTCCGCACGGCGTCACCGGCACGCAGCAACCGGCACGCCGTGAGCGGAACCGCGCGCGGGTAGCCTGAAGCCGTGGCATCCCCCGCGACGGACGACTACCTGAAGACGATCTACCACCACACCGAGTGGCAGGACGATCGCATCACGCCGTCACAGCTCGCGCTCGAGCTCGGCCTCGCCCCGTCGAGCGTCACCGAGATGGTGCAGAAGCTCGCACATCAGGGGCTCGTCAGCCACCGCCCGTACGGGCCGATCACGCTCACGGCCGCCGGTGAGCGGCGGGCAACCGCGGTCATCCGCCGGCACCGCCTCATCGAGACGTGGCTGGTGCGCGAGTTCGGCTTCGCGTGGGACGAGGTGCACGATGAGGCGGAGGTGCTCGAGCACGCGATCAGCGAGCGGCTCCTCGAGCGCATCGACGAACGCCTCGGCCGCCCGCGGTTCGACCCGCACGGCGATGCGATCCCGGATGCGACCGGCACCGTCGACCGCGAGCCGTTCGTGCTGCTGCGGCACGCCCGCATCGGGCACACCGGCCGCGTCCTGCGGGTGAGCGACCGCGACCCCGACCTGCTCCGTGCGGTCGAACGCGCCGGCGTCGGCGTCGGCGTCACGGCGGCGGTCACCGCCGCATCCACCCTCCGCATCGCGGACACCGAGATCGCACTCCCGTCCGGCGCCGCCGACGCGATCTGGCTGTCGGCCTGACAACAGGCCACGCAGAACCAGGCCCGAACCGAACGAGTCATCCCCGGGCGGCGCGCAGGGGCCAATGGATGCCCGTGGCCTCCTCCGCGGAGGCCCACAGGCGCGCGGCGATCTCGGGGTCGGTCGTGATCGCGGGCGGCGTGCTCGCGCGCGGCGCACCCTTCGCGACGAAGCGCGGCCCCCAGTACTGCCCGCCCACGACCGACGGGTCGGCGAGCGCTCGGACCAGGGGCCACGCCCCGTGCTCCTTGGACTGCGTGATGGGCGTCTGCAGGTTGTCGGTGAACCGGGTCGCGCGGGTCGGCTCGTTCACCCCGCGGATGCCGCGTGTGCGCCCGCTGATCGAGTACCCCGGGTGCGCGACGATGCTCTGCACGGGGACGCCGGCCGCACTCAGCTTGCGGTCGGCCTCGAACCCGAGCGATCCGGTCGCGATCTTGGACTGCACGTACGCCCGCCACGGCGTGTACGTGTCGACGAGCTGCGGGTCGACCGGGTCGTAGCGCCACAGCGCCGCCGACATGCTCCCCAGCCATACGAGCCGCGCCACCCCGTGTGTGCGTGCGGTGTCCGCGAGCGTCGTGAGCAGCGCGCCGGCGAGCGCGAAGTGTCCGAGCACGTTCGTCGCGAGCACGATCTCGTGACCGTCGCGCGTCGTCTCGCGCTCCTTCGGCGGGTGCACGATGCCCGCGTTCAGCAGCAGCCCGTCGAGTCGCCGTGCCGTCCGGATGCTCGCGGCCGCGGCCCGTACGGATCCGAGGTTGCTCGTGTCCAGCAGGATCGTCTCGACCGAGGCGTCGGGGTTGCGCCGCAGCAGCGCGGTCTTGGCCGCCGCGAGCCGGTTCGGGCTGCGGCCGGACATGATCACGTGTGCGCCCGCACCCGACAGCTGCTCCGAGGCGAAGAACCCGAGTCCGCGGTTCGCGCCCGTCACGAGATATCGACGCCCGGTCAGATCGGGCAGCCGCCGCGGGTCCCATGCCTGGGCGGCCGGGTCCTCGGGAGTGGTCACATTCAAGAGCCTAGGCCGGGCGCGGATGGCTAGGCTGGCGGCATGCGGACACGCGCCGACATCGAGTGCTGGTTGACAGACATGGACGGCGTGCTCGTGCACGACAGCCGTCCCGTTCCCGGCGCCGCCGAGCTGCTGGCGCAGTGGCGCGACGAGGGCACGCCCTTCCTCGCGTTGACGAACAACCCCATCTTCACGCCGCGCGACCTGAGCGCCCGCCTGCGCCGATCGGGCCTTGATGTTCCCGAGGAGCGCATCTGGACGTCCGCGCTCGCGACGGCGGACTTCCTGCACTCCCAGCTGCCCGGCGGCACCGCGTACGTCATCGGGGAGGCCGGGCTGACGACGGCGCTGCACGAGGTCGGTTACGTCATGACCGAGTCGCAGCCCGACTACGTCGTCGTCGGCGAGACCCGACAGTACTCGTTCGAGGCGATCACCGCGGCCATCCGCTTCATCAACGCCGGAGCGCGTTTCATCGTCACGAATCCGGATGCGACCGGTCCGACGCCGCACGGAGTCGTCCCCGCCACGGGTGCGTTCGCCGCGCTCATCACGCGCGCGACCGGCAAGGAGCCGTACGTCGTGGGCAAACCCAACCCGATGATGTTCCGTTCAGCCCTGAACCGCATCGGCGCCCACTCGGAGACGACCGGGATGATCGGGGACCGCATGGACACCGACATCGTCGCGGGCATCGAGGCGGGCCTGCACACCGTGCTCGTGCTGACGGGCATCAGCGACGAGGCGGAGATCCGGAAGTATCCGTTCCGCCCCGATGAGGTGCTCGACTCGGTCGCCGACCTCGTCGCGCACGAACCCCGCGAATCCGATCTTCCCGAGGGGATCTGATGAACCCGTTCGAACAGAACCTGCTCTTCGGGGTGACGGCGCTCGTGATCACAGGCACGCTCATCGTGTTCGTGTGGCAGGCGGTGCGGTACTTCCGCGATCGCGGCCGCGGCGACTGAGGCGGCCGGGTCGCGCCCTACGACGTGACGGCTAGGACTTGACCGAACCGCTCATCAGCCCGCCGATGAAGTACTTGCCGAGCAGGATGTACACGACGAGCGTGGGAACGGACGCGATGAGCGCACCCGCCATCGCCGCGCCGTAGTTGGCCAGCTGCGCCCCCTGCGACAGGTTCACCAGCGCGAGCGAGACCGGACCGCCCTGGGCGTTGGTGAGGAACATCGCGAACAGGAAGTCGTTCCACGCCGACGTGAACTGCCAGATGATCGTCACGACGAATCCGGGCAGCGAGAGCGGGAGCACGATCCGCCAGTACGTCCCGAGCATCCCGGATCCGTCGACGCGCGCCGCCTCCATGAGCTCGTGTGGGATGCCCACGTAGTAGTTCCGGAAGATGAGCGTGCAGATCGGCAGGCCGTAGATGATGTGCACGATCAGCAGCGTCCAGATGTTGCTGGGCATCCCCAGCGACGTCTTCATCTGCACCAGCGGCGTCATGATCGCCTGGTACGGGATGAACATGCCGAACAGGATGAACGTGAACACGACGTCGGCGTAGGGGAAGCGCCAGCGCGAGAGCACGAACCCGTTCATGGATCCGAGCAGGGCCGAGATCAGCGCCGCGGGGATCGCGAGCAGGAACGTGCGGCCGATCGGCGCGGCCAGGGCCTCCCATGCCGTCGACCAGTTGTCGAAGCCGGTCGGACCGCCCGGGGTGGCCGACTCCCACGGCCAGCGCACGGGCAGACCCCACGACGTCGCCGGATTGACGTCCGCGGGCGGCTTGAGACTCGTCACGAGCAGCACGTAGACGGGCATCAGCACGACGATGACGAACAGCACGAGGATCGTGTACTTCGCCGTGCGGCTCAGGTGGCGCCGACCGGCCCGGGAGCTCCGGGCGGGCCGGGTCGCTCGGGCCTGATCCGTGGAGGCATCGATGCGGGGAACGGTGGAGGTCATCGTGCCCTCCTTTCCGAGCGCGACACCCAGATCAGGTACGGGACGATGAACACGCACACCAGCAGCAGCAGCACGGTCGCGATCGCCGCGGACTTCGCGTAGTCGTTGGAGGTCAGGGCGACCCACATGTAGGTCGCGGGCACCTCGGTCTGATAGATCGACCCGGTGATCGACATGATGAGGTCGAACACCTTGAGCGACATGTGCGCGACGATCACGAGCGCCGACAGGGCGACCGGGCTCAGCTGCGGGAAGATCACGTGCCGATACAGCTGCCACTCGGTCGCGCCGTCCATGCGGGCGGCCTCCCGCAGTTCTTCGGGGATGCCCCGGAAGCCGGAGAGGAAGAGCGCCATGACGTAGCCGGAGAGCTGCCAGATCGCCGGCATCGCGATGGCCGCCATGCCCCAGATCGGTGTGTTCCACCACGAGTTCTGCAGGAAGCCGAGACCGATCGTCTCGAACAGACGGTTGAGGCCGGATGCGCGCTCCCCCGTCGCCGAGTTCAGCAACCACCGCCAGACGACGCCGGATGCGACGAACGAGACGGCCATCGGGAACAGGTAGATGCTGCGGAACGTCCCCTCCGCCGTGACGCCCTTGTCGAGGATCCACGCCCACAGGAAGCCGAACACCATCGTGCCCACCATGAAGAACAGCGTGAACACTCCCAGGTTCACGAGCGAGTGCAGGAACCGGTCTTCCGTGAGCAGGGCGATGAAGTTGTCGAGCCCCACGAACGCGGTCGCGGGCTGCAGCGAGTGCCGGTCGCTCATCGCGACGGACACGTTCGCGCCGATGAGCCCGTACACGAAGATACCGAGGATGATGATCGTCGGCGAGATCAGCAGCAACGGCGGACCCCAGTTGCGGATGCCCTTGTGCACGGCGAGTCCTCTCTGACGGCGGGTGCGGGTCTGACGACGGGTGCGGGTCTGACGACGTGACCAGTCTGGCGGTGTGGTCGGATACGGACGACGGGGTGTCCCGCGGCGGGGACCGCGGGACACCCCGTGTGGATCAGCCCAGCGCCTTCTCGGCGGCGCTCACGAGCGCCGACTGGAGGGACGAGCCGTCCTTGTCGGTGGCGAACTTGCCGACGGCCGACGAGATGTCGGTCGACCACGAGATCTTCGCGGCGGCGCCGTGCGCGAGCGAGCTCACGACGGTGTCGGATGCCCACGACTCGATCGCGGTCTGCTGGTAGGGGCCGTAATCCGAGGCCGACGCGTCGGTGCGGGCCGGGATGGACCCCTTCGCCTGGTTGAACGCCTTCTGACCCTCGGGCGAGGAGACGGTCGTCAGCCAGTCCTTCGCGGCCTCCTCGTGGGGCGCACCCACGGGCAGCGTGAACGAGTCGGCGAGGAAGTCGAAGACGCCCTCAGTGCCGGCCGACGCCCACGTCGTGTATTCCTCGCCGTAGGTCCAGCCCGCCTGCACGAACGCGGCCTCGGCCCAGTCGCCCATGACGTTGTACCCGGCGGCTCCGTCGATCAGGACCTGCGTCGCCGCATCCCAGTCCAGACCCGCGAAGTCGGAGTTGACGTAGTCGAGCAGCGTTCCGTAGTGCTCGATCGCCTTCGTCACGCCCTCGTCGTCCCACGAGGTCGAGCCGTCCCACAGGCCGGTGTAGCCGTCGGCGCCGAGGTCGGCGAGCAGCACGGTCTCGAAGAGCTGCACCTGCGTCCACTCGGTGCCGAGGGCAAGCGGGCTCTCCACACCGGACTGCTTGAGCTTTTCGAGGTCGGCGATCCACGCATCCATGTCGGCGGGCGCCTTCGTCGGGTCGATGCCGGCCTCTTCGAGGACAGCCGTGTTGACCCACGTGACGTTCGCGCGGTGGATGTTGCTGGGCACCGAATAGATCTTCCCGTCGACTGTGAGTAGTTCGATCAGCGAGGACGGGAAGACGTCGAGGAGTCCGGCGTCGCTGTAGAAGCCGCTGAGGTCCTGCAGCTGACCCGCCTCGATGTAGTCGGTCAGTTCCGCGCCGGCGTGGGCCTGGAACGAGTCCGGCGGGTCGTTGGCCTCGAGGCGTGCCGCGAGGGCGGCCTTCGCGTTGGAACCCGCGCCGCCGGCGACCGCGGCGTTGATGAACTCGATGTCGGGGTACTGCTCGTTGAACACGCCCACGAGCGCGTCCAGGCCGACCTTCTCCGACCCGGATGCCCACCAGGTGAAGACCTCGACCTCGTTCTGGTCGCCGCCGCCACCCTCGGACGGGTTCTCACCCGAGCCACCCGAGCAGCCGGCGAGGGCGAGTCCGGCGATCGCCAGGCCGGCGACCGCGGCAAGAGACTTGCGCATGTGAATCCTCCGTTGGAATGTGGCCCGCCTCTGCACGGGCATCCGCCATGGAACATGAAAACGTTGCCAGATGCAATGGGAGCGTTTCCACGAAGCGATTCTGTGACGGAACCGTGACTATCCGGACCAGGTCGGATGCGGGGGCAGTTCGCCCGATCCGCGCTCGACGAGCCGAGTGGAGAGCACGATGCGGCGGTACGGTCCACCCAAACCGTCGATCCGCTCGAAGAGCAGGTCGGCGGCCGCGTGACCGCTCGCGGCGGGGTCCTGCGCGATCGTCGTGAGCGGCGGCGTCAGCAGCGTGGCCAGATCGAGGTCGTCGAAGCCCACGATCGCGGGGCTCAGCGAGAGCAGCCGGAGCGCCTGGAGCACGACTTTCGTCGTGCGGCTGTTGGTCGTCACGAACGCCGTAGGCGGCTCCGGCAACGCCGACATCTCACGCAGGACCTCGACGGCCGCGGCGACCTCATCCTCGATCGCGACGACGAGAGCCGGGTCCAGACGGAGGCCGACGTCGTGCAGCCCGCGGGCGTAGCCCTCCTGCCGCCGCTCCGACGTGAAGGCGCCCGACGCGTGCGCGAGACACGCGATGCGCTCGTGCCCGACGGCGTGGAGGTGCCGGACGGCCGCGGCCATCCCGCCCTCGTTGTCGACGAGCACGATGTCGCCGGAGAACCCGGCCGGCGGCTGGTCGACGTAGACGACGGGTGTGCCCGCGGCCTCTTCGCGCCGCAGGAACGACAGGTCGGCGCCCTCCGGGGCGACGACGATCAACCCGTCCAGGCGACGGCGGATCAGACGCTGGATGACCCGGACCGCCTCGTCGCTGTCGTCGGTCGCCGACGCGACGAGCACCATCTGATCGCGCGTGCGCGCCCGCTCCTCGACCGCGTCGATGAGGGCGGAGAAGAACGGGTCGCCGATGTTTGTCACAACCATGCCGATCGCGCCCGCCGACCCCGTGCGCAGCGTGTGCGCGAAGTCGTTCCGGCTGAAGTCGAGCTCGCGGATCGCCCGCTCGACCGCGCGCGCCTTTTCCTTGCTGACCCCGCCCTTGCCGGAGACGACGCGCGACACCGTCGACAGCCCGACACCCGCGCGCGCGGCCACGTCCTTCATGGTCGCGCGCCCGCGCGGCGTTCCGTACGGCCGATCCTGGTCGCTCATGGTGCTCTCCCCGGGACAGCCTGACATGAAAACGTTGCCAGCGGCAACGCCGCCCCTGATCCACCCCGTGTCCGGACGGCGTCCGACCGCGAGAGTGCTTCTGACGGACGAGATGCGGGCGCTACACCCAACATCTCGTCCGTCAGAAGCACGCTCGCGGCTTCGGGCGCGCGGCGCGGCGCGGGGCGGGGGCTACTGGGGGGCGAGGCCCAGGTCGTCCAGGTCGACGGCGGCGAGCCACTGCAGCCCGGCCGCCTCGACGGCCGCCTGGGCGCCCGTCTTGCGGTCGACGATGACGGCGACCGCGACCGGCTCCGCGCCCTCCCGGCGCAGCGCCTCGACGGCCTTCAGCGCGGACTGGCCCGTCGTCGAGGTGTCCTCCACGACGACGACGCGCTTGCCGGCGACCTCGGCTCCCTCGACCTGGCGTCCGCGGCCGTGGTCCTTCGGCTCCTTGCGGACGACGAACGCGTCCAGCGGGCGGGGCGTGCGCGCGGACTCGTGCATGATCGCGTTCGCGATCGGATCGGCGCCCAACGTCAGACCACCCACGGCCGTGATGTCGTCGACGTCGCGGATCAGGTCCAGCATGATGCGGCCGATCGCAGGCGCCGCACGGTGATCGAGCGTGAGCTTGCGCATGTCGACGTAGTACGTCGCCTGAGCGCCGCTGGAGAGCGTGAAGTCGCCGTGGAACACCGCCTCATCCTCGATGAGGGCGATGAGGTACTGGCGATCGGCTTCGAGGTCGGGCGTGGACGCGACGGTCATGAGCGCAATTCTACGGATGCCGACTCCGGTCGCGGACGGGCTTTCATCCAACAGGCCCCGCGGGAGGGCAGCCGTCGGGGCATACCCGAATGGAAAGAGTTGCGATTCTTTCCATGTCACACAGGCGAAAGTGCACAGTCGTCTACGCATGCACCCCTAGAGTCGGTCTTTGCATGGCTTGAGCAAGGGAGCAGCATGACCACCATCGGCATCGTCCGAGAGCGTGAGGGAGAGAACCGCGTCGCGGGAACCCCGGACACCGTCACCAAGATCATCGGCCTCGGATACGACGTCGTCGTCGAATCCGGTGCGGGCATCCGCTCGTCCTTCCCCGACTCCGCCTACCGCGACGCCGGCGCCGAGATCGTCGACACCGCCGCGGCGTGGGCGTCGCCGATCGTGCTGAAGGTGGATGCTCCGACTCCCGACGAGATCGCGCGTCTGGCCGACGGGGCGACCCTCATCGGACTGCTCGCCCCCGCGCTGCGACCGGACCTGCGCGAGGCGCTTGCGACCCGCGGCATCACGGCGATCGCGATGGATGCGGTGCCGCGGATCTCGCGCGCACAGTCGATGGACGTGCTCTCGTCGATGGCGAACATCTCCGGTTACCGCGCGGTCGTGGAGGCGGCGCACGAGTTCGGCCGGTTCTTCACCGGTCAGGTGACGGCAGCCGGGAAGGTGCCGCCCGCGAAAGTGCTCGTGGCCGGTGCCGGCGTCGCGGGGCTCGCGGCGATCGGTGCCGCGTCGAGCCTGGGTGCGATCGTGCGCGCCACCGACCCGCGCCCCGAGGTCGCCGACCAGGTGCGCTCGATCGGCGGCGAATACCTGCCCGTCGAGGTCGACGAGCAGATGGTCTCCACCGACGGCTACGCGAAGGCGACGAGCGAGGCCTACGACCGCCGCGCGGCGGAGATCTATTCGGAGCAGGCGGCCGACGTCGACATCATCGTGACGACCGCACTCATCCCGGGGCGCGCCGCACCCCGCCTGATCACCGCCGCGGATGTCGCGTCGATGAAGTCGGGGTCGGTCATCGTCGACATGGCCGCCGCGCAGGGCGGCAACGTCGAGGGCTCGGTCGCGGGCGAGAAGGTCGTGACCGAGAACGGCGTCACGATCCTCGGCTACACCGATCTCGCCGGGCGCCTCCCCGCGCAGGCCTCGCAGCTCTACGGCACGAACCTCGTCAACCTGCTGAAGCTGCTCACCCCCGCCAAGAACGGCACGATCGACCTCGACTTCGACGACATCGTGCAGCGTTCGGTCACCGTCGTCCGCGACGGAGCGGAGACCTGGCCCCCACCGCCCGCACAGGTGTCGGCGGCACCACCGGCAGCTGCCGCGGTCGCCGCCCCCGTGGAGTCACCCGCAAAGCGTGGCCTGGGACGCGGCGCGAAGGCCGCGCTGTTCGTGCTCGGGGCGGCCCTGCTGTTCCTCGCGGCCGCGTTCGCGCCGGCGCCGCTGCCGCAGCACCTCACGGTGTTCGCGCTCGCCGTCGTCGTCGGCTTCTACGTCATCGGCAAGGTCGCGCACGCGCTGCACACCCCGCTGATGAGCGTCACGAACGCGATCTCGGGCATCATCATCGTCGGCGCGATGCTGCAGTTGGTCGTCGATGACACGGTCGTGCAGATTCTCGCCGGAGTGGCTGTGCTCCTCGCATCCATCAACATCTTCGGAGGCTTCGCGGTGACCCGCCGAATGCTCAAGATGTTCTCGAAGGGAGCTCAGCGATGACCGCCGTCGCCGTCGCGGGCAGCGCGTACCTCGTCTCCGCCCTGATGTTCATCCTCAGCCTCGCGGGGCTGAGCAAGCACGAGACCTCACGTCGTGGCGTCTCGTTCGGAATCGCCGGCATGATCCTCGCGATCGCCGCGACCGTCTGGCTCATGGTCCAGGGTGACGGCGCGCACACCTGGAACGGTCTTATCATCCTCATCGTCGCGATGGTCGTCGGCGCGGCGATCGGCCTGTGGCGCGCACGCGTCGTCGCGATGACGGGCATGCCCGAGCTCATCGCGCTGCTGCACTCGTTCGTCGGTGCCGCCGCCGTGCTCGTCGGCTGGAACGGTGCCCTGCACCACGGTGAGCTGACGGGGGCGCTGCGCGACATCCACAACGCCGAGGTGTTCATCGGCGTGTTCATCGGCGGCGTGACCTTCACGGGCTCGATCGTCGCGTTCCTGAAGCTGTCGGCCCGGATGTCGTCCAAGCCGCTCGTGCTGCCGGGCAAGAACTTCCTCAACCTCGGTGCACTCGTCGTGTTCGCCGGCCTCACCGTCTGGTACGTCATCACGCCGCACCTGGGTCTGCTGATCGCCGTCACCGTCCTCGCACTCGCGCTGGGCTGGCACCTCGTCGCCTCCATCGGCGGCGGCGACATGCCCGTCGTCGTCTCGATGCTCAACTCGTACTCCGGGTGGGCGGCGGCCGCGGCCGGGTTCCTGCTGAACAACGACCTGCTGATCATCACGGGTGCCCTCGTCGGCTCCTCCGGTGCGTACCTGTCGTACATCATGTGCAAGGCGATGAACCGCTCGTTCCTCTCCGTCATCGCCGGCGGATTCGGGATCGAAGCCCCCGCCAAGGGCGAGGAAGAGGTCGGAGAGCACCGCGAGACGGATGCCGAGTCCGCGGCCGACCTCTTGTCCGGAGCATCCACCGTCGTGATCACGCCCGGCTACGGCATGGCCGTCGCACAGGCCCAGTACCCGGTCGCCGAACTCGCACAGAAGCTGCGGGAGCGGGGCGTGGACGTCCGCTTCGGCATCCACCCGGTCGCCGGACGCCTGCCCGGGCACATGAACGTGCTGCTGGCGGAGGCCAAGGTCCCCTACGACATCGTCCTCGAGATGGACGAGGTCAACGACGACCTGGGATCGACCGACGTCGTCCTCGTGATCGGCGCGAACGACACCGTCAACCCCGCCGCCGCCGAGGACCCCGGCAGCCCCATCGCCGGGATGCCCGTGCTGCGCGTGTGGGAGGCAGCCAACGTCATCGTGTTCAAGCGGTCGATGGCCTCCGGGTACGCGGGCGTGCAGAACCCGCTGTTCTTCCGCGAGAACTCGCAGATGCTGTTCGGCGACGCGAAGGAGCGCGTCGAAGACATCCTCAAGCACCTCTGATCCGGTCGGCACTCGCCGACGGTCCCCGCCGTGAGTGGGGGTCGTCGGCGAGTGCTGTCGGTGGGCGACCGTAGGGTGGATGCATGCGTCTTGCGACCTGGAACGTGAACTCCGTCCGTGCTCGGGTGGACCGCATCGTCGACTTCGCCGTGCGCGAGCACGTCGATGTTCTGGCGATGCAGGAGCTCAAGTGCAAGCCCGAGCAGTTCCCGCTCGCCGCGTTCGAGGACGCCGGCTACGAGGTCGAGCTGCACGGACTGAGCCAGTGGAACGGCGTCGCGATCGCGAGCCGGAGCCCGCTGAGCGACGTCGAGATCGGCTTCCCAGGGATGCCCGGTTTCGCGAAGGGACATTCCGGCCCGGATGCTCCGCAGGAAGCGCGCGCGATCGGTGCGACCGTCGAGGGTGTCCGCGTGTGGAGCCTGTACGTGCCCAACGGGCGGACGCTGCAGGACCCGCACTACTTCTACAAGCTCGAGTGGCTCGAGGCGCTGCGGGACTACACGCGGCACACGCTCACGCGTCAGCCCGACTTGGCGCTCGCGCTGACGGGCGACTTCAACATCGCACCCACGGACGCCGACAACGGCGACCCCACCGTCGTCGCGGGGTTCTCCACGCACGTCTCACCGCCCGAGCGTGAGGCGTTCGCGGCGCTGGAAGCGGCGGGGCTGACCGACGTCGTGCGTCCGCTCGTGCCCACGGGGTTCACGTACTGGGACTACAAGCAGTTGCGGTTCCCGCGCAACGAGGGCATGCGGATCGACTTCATCCTCGGGTCGCACGCGTTCGCCGAGGCCGTCGCGGGAGCATCCATCCACCGCAACGAGCGCAAGGGCGAGGCCCCCAGCGATCACGTGCCCGTCGTGGTCGACCTCGATCTCGGTGGCGAGGACGACGACGACCGCCCGATGATCTTCTGACCGGCGACCCTGACCGGTGGTCGAGTAGCCGCGCAGCGGCGTATCGAGACCCTCGCCTCCGGGGGTGGGTGGGCGCGAGCATCCGTCGACCAACCTCGGAGGAACGCGCGAAGTTCGGAGGTTTGCGCGGGATTCGTCCGAACTACGCGTGATTCTCCGAGGTTCGCGGGCGGATGCGGGAGTTGTGCGGGGCGGATGCGGGGGATCCGTCGCGCGGGGGATGCTGCGCGGCGACGTCGGGCCTAGCCTGAAACGATGACTGCAGTGACTCCGGCGAACCGGCGGCGCGTCGTATCGCGCCGCGACCTGCGCAACGACGCTCTGCTGGCGGGCGTCGTGTTCGCCGGTGCGATCCTCAGCGGCGGACTGTCGGCCGTCGCGGGGTACTACGGAGAACAGGCCGGCGACGTGCGGTGGGCGCTCCTGTACGCCGTTGCGTTGGCCGCCCCCCTCGCGATGCGGCGCCGGTTCCCCGTGACCGTCGCGATCATCGTCGCCGTCGCGTTCTTCCTGGCGGTGTCCTTCCGCATCCCCGAGGTGTACGTCGGCAACATCTCGCTCTTCATCGCGATCTACACCGTCGGCGCCTGGGTCGACGATCGCCGCCGCGCGATGCTCGCCCGCGTCGCGATCATCGCCGGGATGTTCCTCTGGCTCCTGATCACGACGTTCATCGACGCGACCCAGCCCACCGACGACGGTCTCTCTCGCGTCGGGGCGTTCTCCCCGTACGTCGCGTTCATGCTCATCCAGTTCCTCATCAACGCGGCGTTCTTCGGGGGCGCCTACTATATGGGGGATCGGGCATATGTCTCCGCGCAAGAGCGGATCGCGCTCGAGGAACGCTCCGCCGAACTGGAGCGCGAGCGGGGTGTGACCGCCGCGCAAGCGGTCGCGCTCGACCGAGTGCGCATCGCCCGGGAGCTGCACGACGTCGTCGCCCACCACGTCTCGGCGATGGGCGTGCAGGCGGGTGCGGCGCGGACGGTGCTCCCCCGCGACCCGGTCGCGGCAGAGCGGATGCTCGTGGGAATCGAGGAGTCCGCGCGCACCGCGATCGACGACCTGCACCAGCTGTTGACAACCCTGCGCGCCGATGAGTCCGGGCCGGATGCGGCGGCGAGCGACGCCTCGACGCTGCGCCTGGACGCACTCGACGACCTCATCCAGCATGCGCGCGAGAACGGCTTGCCGACCGCGTTCGCGGTCGTGGGTGATCCGACACCGCTGCCCGATCTGGTCCAGGTGAACCTCTACCGCATCGCGCAGGAGGCGCTCACGAACGCCCGCCGTCACGGCGGTGCGCACGCGACCGCCGACGTCCGCCTGCGCTACGGCGCATCCGCCGTCGAACTGGAGGTCACCAACACGGGCCACGTGCCCACCGCGACCGGCGGAGGCCTCGGACTCGTCGGGATGCGCGAACGTGCCGCGGCGTCCGGCGGCGCGATCGAGATCGGGCCGCGCCCGCGCGGCGGCTTCCTCGTACGCGCACGGATCCCCGTCGGGGCACGCGCATGACCACCGTCCTGCTCGTCGACGATCATGCCCTCATGCGGGCGGGGTTCCGGACGATCCTCGAAGCGTCCGACGACTTCGTCGTCGTGGGCGAGGCGGCGACCGGCGCAGAGGCCGTGGCCGCCGCATCCGCCCTCTCTCCCGACGTCATCTGCATGGACGTGCAGATGCCCGACATGGACGGTCTCGAGGCGACGCGGCGGATCACGGCCGACCCCGCAATCCACGCGGCCGTCCTCATCGTGACGACCTTCGACCGCGACGACTACCTCTTCCAGGCCCTCGCCGCGGGTGCCAGCGGGTTCCTGCTCAAGAACGCCGGGCCCGAGGAGCTCGCGGCAGCAGTGCGCATCGTCGCGTCCGGCGATGCCCTCCTCGCCCCCGAGGTCACCCGGCGGGTGATCGAGCGCTTCGCGCCGGAACCCGCATCCGGTGCCGCACTGCTACCCATTCCCACACCGACGGATGCGGGGAGAGAACCGACACCGGAGTTCACCGAGCGGGAGGCGGAGGTGCTGCGGCTGCTCGCGCAGGCGATGAGCAATGCCGAGATCGCCGCGCACCTGTTCATCGGCGAGGCCACCGTGAAGACCCACGTGTCGAACGTGCTGCAGAAGCTCGGGGCGCGCGATCGCGTCGCGGCCGTCGTCTGGGCCCATCGCGCGGGTCTCGCCTGACCCCTCCCCCGCGCGGCGGAGTCCGAGCAACCCACCGCGAGGGGGAGGCACGCGCGCGGCTCGCTCCGTAACGTGAAGCGCATGAGCAGACCGACGATGGAAACGACACGCCCCCCGGCGGCGGGGGCAAGCCTGCTGAGCCTGCGCGGCATCATGAAGAGCTACGCGGGACGCAAGGTCCTCGACGACATCACGTTCGACGTCGTCCCGGGCCGCCTCACCGGATTCGTCGGCGGCAACGGCGCCGGCAAGACGACGACGATGCGGATCATCCTCGGTGTCCTCGCGAAGGACGCCGGTGAGGTGACCCTCGCCGGATCGCCCGTCACGGCGGCGGATCGACGCCGCTTCGGGTACATGCCGGAGGAGCGCGGCCTGTACCCCAAGATGAAGGTGCTCGATCACATCGTCTACCTCGCCCGCCTCCACGGCTTCTCGAAGGCGGATGCGACGGACCGAGCACGACGTCTGCTCGAGGAGCTCGGGCTCGGCGAGCGCCTCGACGACAACGTCGAAACGCTCTCACTGGGCAACCAGCAGCGCGCCCAGATCGCCGCCGCGCTCGTCCACGATCCCGACGTGCTCATCCTCGACGAACCGTTCTCGGGTCTGGACCCGCTCGCGGTCGACGTCGTCGCCGGCGTCCTGCAGACGCGCGCGGCGCAGGGCGCATCCGTCCTGTTCTCCTCGCACCAGCTCGATGTCGTCGAGCGGCTGTGCGACGACCTCGTCATCATCGCCGGCGGCACCGTGCGCGCCGCGGGGTCGCGCGATGCCCTCCGCGCGGAGCACGCCTCCCCGCGCTACGAACTCCTCTCCGCCGGGGATGCGGGCTGGCTGCGCGAGGAACCGGGTGTCGAGGTCGTCGATTTCGACGGCGGATACGCGGTCTTCGACGTCGACTCCGACGCCACGGCGCAGCGCGTCCTGCGCCGTGCCGTCGAGAAGGGCAACGTCACGGGCTTCTCCCCCCTGCATCCCTCCCTCGCGCAGATCTTCAAGGAGGTCATCCAGTGAACATCCAGACCCCCGCCCGCCACCGCGCCACCCTGTCCGCCGCGCACACCGCCCCGAGTACAGCGCAGAGCGTCTGGCTCGTTGCGGAGCGCGAGATCGGCTCGAAGCTGCGCAGCAAGGCGTTCGTGATCTCCACGGTCATCCTCGTGCTGGGGGCGCTTGCGCTCGTCATCTGGGGTGGCTTCAGCGCCGCGACGGCATCGGGCACCCCCGTCGCCGTCACGGGCGACGCGCAGCAGTATGTGCAGGATCGCGAAGGACTCGACGTCGCCGAGGCCGCCGACCGGGCGGAGGCCGAGCAGCTCGTCCGGGATGGAGAGGTGGATGCGGCTGTCGTCGCCGACCCCTCGTCGCCCGTCGGCTTCGCCGTCCTCGCCGAGTCGAACGCACCGGTGCAGCTCCTGCTCACGCTCGCCGAGCTGCCACCCGTCGAGCTCCTCGACCCCGACGACACGAACCCCGGACTGCGCTACCTCGTCGCGATCGGGTTCGGCGCGGTCTTCCTCCTCGCGGCATCCATGTTCGGCGGGACGATCGCGCAGAGCGTCGTGGAGGAGAAGCAGACGCGCGTCGTGGAGCTGCTGATCTCGGCGGTCCCCGCGCGGGCGCTGCTGGCCGGCAAGGTCATCGGCAACACGATCCTCGCGATGGCGCAGATCCTCCTCCTCGCGGCCGTCGCCGTCATCGGACTGTCGGTGACCGGCCAGGTCACCCTGGTTCAGGGGATCGGCGGACCGCTCGCCTGGTTCGCGGTGTTCTTCCTGTTCGGTTTCATCCTGCTGGCGGCCCTGTTCGCCGCAGCCGCCGCGATGGTCTCCCGGCAGGAGGACATCGGGGCGACCACGACGCCGCTCACGTTCATCGTGATGGCGCCGTACTTCCTGGTGATCTTCTTCAACGACAACCCGCTCGTACTTGCGATCATGTCGTACGTGCCGTTCTCGGCACCGGTGGGCATGCCGATGCGGCTGTTCCTCGGGGAGGCGCAGTGGTGGGAGCCGCTGCTTTCGCTCGTGATCCTGCTCGCGACCTGCGTCGCGGCGATCCTGGTCGGCGCGAAGATCTACCAGAACTCCCTGCTGCGCATGGGCGCCCGCGTCAAGCTGCGCGAGGCTCTCGGCGCCTGACTTCCGGCTGCTCCGGGCCTACCCCGCCGGATCGTTCCCGCGCACTGCTGTGTGAGCGTGCGGGAACAATCCGGCGGCTGTATGCGGTTGCATGGAGTGGGCCAACGGTGTCCCGGCTGAATCCGCCACCCGGACCAACACCAGGAACACCCGGGCCGACACCAGGAGCACCCGCATGACCCTCACCCTCGACCGCACCGCCGCCACCGACGCACCCGTGCTGGACGTGCTCGCGGAGCGCTGGAGTACGCGCGTCTACGACGCGAGCGTACCCCTGGACGAAGACGCCCTCGCGAGTGCGCTCGAGGCGGCGCGCTGGGCTCCCTCGGCGAGCAACACGCAGCCGTGGCGGTTCATCGTCGCGCGCCGCGGGACACCCGAGTTCGCGAGCATCCTCGACGCCCTCATGGGCTTCAACCAGGGGTGGGCGGGCGCCGCATCCGCCCTTCTCGTCGCCGTCGCGGAGACCGAGACCGCCGAGGGCGACGCGCTCCCCTGGGCCGTATACGACACGGGCCAGGCGGCCGCACACTTCACGGTGCAGGCGCACTCGGCGGGCCTGTACACGCACCAGATGGGCGGATTCGACCGTGCGGCGATCTCCACCACCTTCGGGCTGGACACGCGCTTCGTCCCGCAGACGGTGATGACGGTCGGCGCGCTCGGCGACGTCACGGCGGCACCCGCCGCGCTGCAGGAGCGCGAGCTCGCACCGCGCACGCGCCGCCCCGTGCGCGAGTCGCTCCTCGTCAACGCCTGAGCGCGCGCCCCCGCATCCACCAACGTCGGAGAATCGCGCGAACCTCGGAGGATTCCCGCGAAAGTCTCCGAACTCCGCGCGATTCTCCGAGGTTGGTTCAGGATGCGCGTTCGACGAGCACTCCGTCGGCGTCGGCCCACACGTGCGCACCCGGGCGGAACACGACGCCGGCGATCGTGACGGGCACGTCGACCTCGCCGACGCCCGCCTTCGCGCTCTTGCGCGGGTTCGAGCCGAGGGCCTTCACGCCGAGGTCGAGCCGCCCGATCGCTTCGCGGTCGCGGATTGCGCCGTGCACAATGATGCCGGCCCAGTCGTTGTCGAGGGCGGATGCGGCGATGAGATCGCCGACGAGGGCGGACTCGAGTGATCCACCGCCGTCGACCACGAGGACCGCCCCGGCGCCCGGTGTCGCGAGCACCTGCTTGACGAGGGCGTTGTCGCGGTGGCAGCGCACGGTCCGGACGGGTCCGTCGAACGCCGTGCGTCCGCCGATGTCGTGGAACTGCAGGGCGAGCGAGTCGAGCTCGTCGCCGCGCTCGTCGTAGAGGTCTGCCGTCGCGATCGTCATACGCCCACGCTATCCAACGCGCACGGTCAGCCCGCGGGCGGGTTGAGGTCGGGATGCGTCAGCACAGCGAACGAGTACGGGACGCCGTCGGGATCGGGGCCGCGCTCCTTGAAGTCGGTGAGCAGTTCGTGCACGCGGCGGTCGAGCTCCGCCTTGTGCTCCGCATTGAGCCGGAGCCCGAGCCACGACAGCGCGACGTCCTCGGGGTCGACGCCCTCGAGCTGCTGGCGGATCGTCTCCATGAGCACGACGGACTGGCTCGGGATGCGGGTGCGCCACGACAGGCCGGTCGCAAGGTACGGCACTTCCCGCGCGCCCTGCGCACCCGAGCGCGCCGGCTGCGCTTCGAGGAATCCGGTCTGCACGAGCGTACGCACGTGGTGGAGCATCGTGCCCGGGTTCGCGCCGAGCAGTTCCGCGAGTTCCTTGTTGGTGCGCGCCTCGAATGCGCACAGACGCAGGATGCGCAGGCGCAGCGGGCTCGACAACGCACGCGCCCGGGCTTGCGCAAGAGCATCCTCGACCTCGTCGACTCCCGCATCCGATCCCGCGTCCCGTCCCGCGTCTGCTGCCTCGTCGGTTTCCTCGACCATGCCCCCATCGTAGCCCTGATTGACAATTCTCAATCAGTATCGGATGCTGATTGACATGTCTCAATCACCGCCGGCCTCTGAGTCACCTCCGGAGGTCCAGCGCTCACTGTGGCGCGACGGCAACTTCCTCACGATGTGGAGCGGGCAGGCGTTCGCCCAGTTCGGCGGCCAGATCACCGAGCTCGCCCTGCCCGTGCTCGCGGTGCTCCTCCTGCACGCGACGGAGTTCGAGGTCGGCATCCTCAACGCCGCCGGCACGGCCGCGTTCCTGCTGATCGGACTCCCCGCGGGCGCGTGGATCGACCGCATGCGCAAGCGTCACGTCATGATCGGCGCCGACATCATCCGGGCCCTCGCCCTCGTATCCCTCCCCCTGCTGTGGTGGGCGGGGCACCTTCAGGTGTGGCACCTCATCGTCGTCGCGCTCGTCATGAGCGTCGCCACGGTGTTCTTCGACGTGTCGTACCAGAGCATCGTCCCCTCGCTCGTGCGTCCCGCACAGATCGCGGAGGCCAACGGCAAGCTCGAGTCGACCTCTCAGTTGGCCGGGATCGCCGGACCCGCGTTCGGCGGCTGGCTCATCGGCATCCTCACCGCGCCTCTGGCGATCCTGATCACGGTCGGCACCTACCTCGTCTCCGCCGTCGCCCTCCTGCGCACGCGCGACAGCGAGCACGTCTCCCCCGCGACGGAGCACGATCCGCTCGTGCGCTCGATCGGCGAGGGTCTGCGGTGGGTCTTCGGCAACCCCTACCTGCGGCGCATCGTGGGAACGACGGCGACGTCGAACTTCTTCTCGACGATCTCGTTCACGCTCGTGCCGATCCTCATCCTGCGCACCCTCGAGATCACCCCGCAGGGCATGGGACTGTTCTTCACCGTCGGCGCCGCCGGCGGTCTCGCCGGAGCGATCGCGACCCCGCACATCGTCCGCGTGATCGGCGAGGCCCGCGCGATCCCGGTCAGCGCGATCATGTTCTCGGTCACCGCGCTGCTGCTGCCCGTCGCGGCACTCGTGCCCGCGATCGCCCTCCCGTTCCTGCTCGTGCAGGGGTTCCTCGGGATGTTCAGCGTGCTGGTCTACAACATCGTGCAGGTCACGTTCCGCCAGCGCGTCACGCCCACCCGCCTGCTCGGGCGGATGAACGCCTCGATCCGGTTCGTCGTGTGGGGAGTCATGCCGATTGCCTCCCTCCTCGCGGGGGGCCTGGGCACCTGGCTCGGTGTCGTGCCCACCCTGTGGGTCGGCGCGATCGGCGCGCTCGGATCCGCCGTCTTCGTGCTCACCCCGCGGTTCTGGCGGATGCGCGAACTACCGCTTGCGACGGAAGAAGCGACCGCCGCGGAGTGAGCCCCCGCGGCGGTCGCCGTCTTCCGTGTGTGTTCACTCCACGGTGAACTGCGACGCCTCGCTCGTGAGGGCGAGTTCCGAGCCGTCCGCCACGACGTCCACGCGCACCACGTCGCCGTCGTGCACGCTGCCGTTGAGGATCGCCATCGCGAGGCGGTCCTGGATCTGGGACTGGATGAGCCGGCGGAGCGGACGCGCGCCGAACAGCGGGTCGTAGCCGCGCTCGGCGAGCCAGGCGCGAGCATCCGGGGTTACCGCCAGCGTGAGGCGACGGTCCTTGAGACGGCGCTGCAGCGCGTCGACGGAAAGCTCCACGATCTGCGCGAGGTCGTCCTCGGTGAGCGCGTGGAAGACGACGGTGTCGTCGAGCCGGTTGACGAACTCGGGTCGGAACGCCTGGCGCACCAACTGCAGCACCTGCTCGCGCTTCTCCTCGGTCGACAGCGTCGGGTCGATGAGGATCGGCGATCCGAGGTTCGAGGTGAGGATCAGAATGACGTTCTTGAAGTCGACCGTGCGACCCTGACCGTCGGTGAGGCGGCCGTCGTCCATGACCTGCAGCAGCACGTCGAAGACTTCCGGATGCGCCTTCTCGACCTCGTCCAGCAGCACGACCGAGTACGGGCGACGCCGCACCGCCTCCGTGAGCTGGCCACCCTGCTCGTACCCGACGTATCCGGGAGGGGCGCCGACCAGACGCGAGACCGAGTGCTTCTCGCCGTACTCCGACATGTCGATGCGTACCATCGCGTGCTCGTCGTCGAAGAGGAACTCCGCGAGCGCCTTGGCGAGCTCGGTCTTACCGACACCCGTGGGTCCCAGGAAGAGGAACGATCCGGTCGGGCGGTTCGGGTCGCTGATGCCCGCGCGCGAGCGGCGTACGGCGTCGGCGACGGTCTTCACCGCATCCTTCTGCCCGATCAGGCGCTTGCCCAGCTCAGCCTCCAGGTGCACGAGCTTCTCGGTCTCGCCCTGCATGAGCCGGCCCACGGGGATGCCCGTCCAGGCCGCGATCACCTTGGCGATGTCCTCGTCGGTGACCTGGTCGCCGACCATGGGACCTTCGCCGCCGTTGTCCTGCCGCTCGGCGCTCTCGGCGTCGATGAGTTTGCGCTCCAGCGCGGGGATATCCGCGTAGAGCAGGCGCGACGCCTTCTCGAGGTTGCCCTCGCGCTGTGCCCGCTCGGCTTCGACGCGCTTCGCGTCGAGCTGGGTCTTCAACTCGCCGACGAGGTTGAGGGATGCGCGTTCCTGCTCCCACCGGTTCTGCAGCTCGGTGAGCCGTTCCTGCTCCTTGCCGAGCGTCTCGCGCAGCGTCGCGAGCCGTTCTTTGGACGCGTCGTCTTTCTCGCGCTTGAGCGCCATCTCCTCGAGCTTGAGGCGATCGACGTGCCGGCGCAGCTCGTCGATCACGAGCGGCGCGGAGTCGATCTCCATGCGCAGACGCGAGGCCGCCTCGTCGATGAGGTCGATCGCCTTGTCGGGCAACTGCCGCGACGGGATGTAGCGGTTGGAGAGGGATGCGGCGGCAACGAGCGCGCCGTCTGCGATCGCCACCTTGTGGTGCGCCTCGTACCGCTCTTTGAGTCCGCGCAGGATCGCGATCGTGTCCTCGACACTGGGCTCGCCCACGTACACCTGCTGGAACCGGCGCTCCAGGGCTGCGTCCTTCTCGATGAACTCGCGGTACTCGTTGAGCGTCGTCGCGCCGATGAGGCGCAGTTCGCCGCGCGCGAGCATCGGCTTGAGCATGTTGGAGGCCGCGACGGACCCTTCGCCGCCGCCCGCGCCCATCAGCACGTGGAGTTCGTCGATGAAGGTGATGACCTTCCCGTCGGACTCGGTGATCTCCTTGAGCACGTTCTTGAGGCGCTCCTCGAACTGCCCGCGGTACATCGCACCCGCGACGAGTGCGGACATGTCGAGGGAGATGAGTTCCTTGTCCTTGAGCGATTCGGCCACGTCGCCGGCGACGATGCGCTGCGCGAGGCCTTCGACGACGGCGGTCTTGCCGACGCCGGGCTCACCGATCAGCACGGGGTTGTTCTTCGTGCGGCGGGTGAGCACCTGGCTGACGCGCCGAATCTCGCTGTCGCGTCCGATGACGGGGTCGAGCTTGCCCTGCTTGGCGCGTTCGGTGAGGTTGATCCCGAACTGCTCGAGGGCGCTCTGCTGCTCCTCCTGCCCGGGCTGGGGTTGTGCGTTCATGTCTGCTCCTGAAAGTCTCTGCTCAAAGTTGAGTCTTATTGGCTCAAGTTTAGCAGATCCGGGGTTCCGCCGCCATGGCGAAAACGTGTCATCCCGGGCTTCGCGCGCTCCGACCCCCGTCGCACGCCCGGCGGGTCTACCCTGAAGCGTGCACAGCGTCCGCCGAACCGGCGGACGCGCGGAGCGGGCAGGCAGCCATGACCTCTCACCGCAATCCCGAGTCGGATCCGACCGCCGACGAGTTCGCCGAACGCGTCATCCGCTCGATGCTCGGCGGACGGTCGGACGGGTCGACTCCGTGCTGAGCCGGCGCGGCGCGCGCGTCGCCGACGTCGGCACCGGGGCGGGCTGGTCGGCGATCGCCCTCGCCGAGGGCTACCCGCACCTGGAGGTCGACGGGTTCGATGTCGACGAACCGTCGCTCGTGCTCGCGCGCGCCAACGCCGCGTTTGCGGGGGTCGCCGACCGGGTGCACTTCCATCACGCCGACGGCGCGTCTCTCGCCCACCGCGGACCGTGCGACGCGGTCTTCGCCTTCGAGTGCATCCACGACATGCCGCGACCCATCGACGTGCTCGGTGCGATGCGCGCGGCGGTCGCCGAGGACGGGATCGTCGTCATCATGGACGAAGCCGTGGGCGAACGCTTCACGACGCCGGGCGGAGTGCCGGGCGGAGAACTCGACCCCGTGATGTATGCGTTCAGCCTCTTCGTCTGCCTTCCCGACGGTCTGTCTCACCAGCCGAGCGTCGGGACGGGGACGGTCATGCGACCCGACACGCTGCGCGAGTACGCGCGTGCAGCGGGATTCGACGATGTCGCCGTGCTCCCGATCGAAGAGTTCGGATTCTGGCGGTTCTACGAACTGCGTCACGCAAGCCCGTGACCCCGGCCAGACCCGCTGGGCGAGCGGATGCGGGCGCTAGGCCGCGGAGTCGTCGACGTCCACCGTGTCCGCCACCGAGTCCGTCGCTGCGTCCACCGCCGTCTCGGCCGCCGTGTCCGCCACCGTGTCCGCCACCGTGCAGGAGAAGCGCGCACGATACGCCGTCGGGGTCGTGCCCAGCATCCGCGCGAAGTTCTGACGCAGGACGGCTGCCGACCCGAACCCGCATTCCTCGGCGATGCGATCGAGGCCCAGGTCGGTCTTCTCGAGCATCCGCTGCGCGTGCATGATCCGCTGGCGTGCGAGCCAGGCCGCCGGGGTGACGCCGAAGTCGGCCTTGAACCGCCGCGCGAACGTGCGCGGCGACATGTGGGCACGCGCGGCGAGGTCGTCGACCGTGAGCTCGCGGCGCAGGTTCTGCAGCGCCCAATCGGTCATCGGGGCGAGTGAGAGCGAAGCCACCTCGGGTAGCGGCCGGTCGATGAACTGCGCCTGCCCCCCGTCGCGCTGCGGCGGAACCACCATGCGACGCGCGATCTTGTTGGTCAGCTCGGCGCCGATCTCCTGGCGCAGCAGGTGGAGGCAGGCGTCGAGGCCGGCCGCGGTGCCCGCGCTCGTGATGATGCGGCCGTCCTGCACGTACAGCACGTCGGGATCGACCTCGATCGTCGGATACATGCGCGCCATCGTGTCGGCGTACTTCCAATGCGTCGTGCCGCGACGCCCGTCGAGCACTCCCGCCGCCGCGATGACGAACGAGCCGCTGCACACGCTCAACAGCCACGCACCCCGTGCCTCTGCACGCCGGACGACGTCGAGGATGCGCGGATCGACGTCGCCCCACGTCGCACGCGGAATCGGTGTCACCACGACGAGGTCGGCCGTGTCCGCGAAGGAGAGGTCGTTCTCGACGTTGATCGTGAACCCCAGGCTGGATGCGACGGCACCGGGCTCGGCGGTGCAGACGCGGAAGTCGAAGCTCGGCACACCGTCGTCGGTGCGATCGAGGCCGAAGGCTTCACACGCGACCCCGAACTCGAACGGCGTGAACCCGGTCTGGACGATGACGGCGACGGTCTTCATGGCATCTCCTCGTGGGAACCGAGACAATGGCAGGATTCTGACGAGACATGGCTCTCCTGCCAGTCGTGGCGGAATATCGACAACCGTAGCATTCATGCCATGATCGTCACCATCCTCATTGGACTCCTCGCCCTCGCGGGGGCGGCCGCGTCCGTGCACGCGATACGCACCGACGGATACGGTCGCATCCGCACCGACCCGACTCGCCTGCCCTGATCAGCGCATCACCCTCGCCAGAGGTGCTCTCTAGACTCGAGACACCGATGCGAAAGGTGATGTCCGCATGACCACCCCGTCCCCGCCGTCCCCTTCCCACCCGCAGCCCCCACAGACACCGCCGTATGCGGCCGCCCCCGGTGCCGCCGCGAACGCCTATCAGGCTGGGGGTCCGGCCGGACCGGCGTATCCGGCCGCGGGGTACCCGGCCACGGGGCATCCGGCCGCGGGGTATCCGACTCCGCCCGCACGACCGGCCGCGAGCGGCAACACCCCCGCGCTCGTGTCGGTGATCCTTGCGGGTGTGCTCCTGCTCTGGGACATCATCCGCTCCGTGCTGATCCAGGTCCTCGTGCGCACGGGAGGCTGGGAGGTCTATCAGGCCTTCTCGGTGATCGGCGCGGTCCTCACCTTCGCCCTCGCGATCGCCGCGCTCGTCTTCGGACTCATCGGCATCCTGCGCGGCACCGGACGCAAGGCACTCGCCGGCATCGGCGTGGGCGTCGGCGGCTACATCCTGATCTCGGCCGCGTTCTCCCTCGTGACCGGGCTCTTCGCCTCGTTCTGAGCATCCGCCCCTCCGCCCACACACCCCGCCCACACACCCCGCCGCCAGCGCACCCCCATCGTTCACACGCCAGCGGCACGCGGACACAGCCGGGCGCCGGGCCGGGCAGGCGGCGGGCCGGGCCGGTGCGTCAGGCGGCGTAGGCGGCGAGCACGCGCTCGACGTGCACGGTGGGGTCGAACTCGCGCGCGCCCTCCACGGCGTGCGCCGAGGCGGCGAGGACCCGCGACGGGTCATCCACCAGCGCGACGACGAGCGCCGCCATGTCCGCGACGGCGGGGGTCGCGGGACGGATGCCCGCGACATCCACACCTTCGGTCAGCGCCGGGTCCACGTACAACACGCCGCGGCGCGCGTGCAGCGCCTCGACGATCGTGACCGGTTGGTTGTCGAAGCCGTGCGAAGTGATCGCCACGAGGTGTCCGGCGCGCATGCGCTCCTGCACGCGCTCCCTCGGCAGCCGCCCTAGAAATCGGATCGGCGCCGTACCCGCGCGAACCTCCGCATCCGCACGCAGCGGACCCTCGCCCACGATCTCGGCCTCGAACGCCCCGGGCGGCACAGCGGTCGCGGCCAGCGCGAGAGCATCCACCCACTCCAGCAACCGCTTCTCGGGCACGAGCCTGCCGACCCACACGATGCGCAGCGGCCCGTCGATCGCGGCGAGCGGTTCGCCCGCCGCATCCGCCGTCGCGAGCGCATTGGGGATGACCGCGACGCGCGACAGCCCGGCTTCGCGCAGCCGTTCCGCCTGATGCGCGGACGGGGAGATGACGACGTCGACACGCTGGCCCAGGCCGAGCGTGATGCCCCGCAGCGCGGAGTCCAACGGTGCGTCGGCGAGCCGCGCACGCGACGACGAGAAGCCGCGCAGCCAGCGCCCGAACCCGCGCACTCCGGCCGCCGCGATTGAACCGATCCCGGTCGGCACGGGCGCCTGCCAGAAGAAGGTGTGCACCGTCTGCGCCGTGCGCAGCCCGCGCCGCCGCGCCGCCGAGACCGCCGCGGCCGCGATACCGAACTCGGAGTGCACGTGCACGACCTCGATCTCGCGCGCCGCGAACTCGCTCTCCAGATGCGTACGCAGCGTGCGCGTGTTGCGCACGACGGGCAGGTCGACGCCCGGAACGCTCATGCGGTACGGCACGGCGATCAGTGCGCCGCCGGCCCGGCGCCACGCATCCGCCCAGTCCGCGTCCGGTTCCCGCATGGGGGCGACGATCGTCACGTCGTGTCCGGCGGCATGCAGCAGACGGGCCTCGTCGAGGAACGCGCTCTGCGCGCCGCCCAGGTAGTCGAGCGAGTAGTCGATGACGAGCGCGATGCGCCGTGCGCGACCGCCCGACACCTGCGGAGTCATGTCAGTCCTCGACCGGCTCGCCACGGTACAGCGCCTCGAAGGTGCGCAGCGTGCGCTGGATGTCGTGCACCTTCACGCCCTCGAGCGAGCCCTGCTGCAACCGCAGGCGCTCCTCCGGGGTCGCGGTCAGGACGGTCGTGAGCTTGGCTGCGAGGTCAGCCTGACTCGTCGGATCGAAGAGGTAGCCGTTCTCATCGTCGTGCACGAGGTGCGGCAAGGCCATTGCGTCCGCGGCGACGACGGGCAGCCCGGAGGCCATCGCCTCCATCGTCGCGATGGACTGCAGTTCGGCGATCGAGGGCATCGCGAAGACGGATGCTCGTGTGTAGAGCCGACGGAGGTCCTCCTCCTCGACCCGACCGTGGAAGATGACCCGGTCGGTGAGCCCCATCTGCGCCGCGAGGTGCTCGAGGTGCTTGCGCTGGTCGCCGCCGCCGACGATGTCGACGTGGACGTTCAGTGCGGGGTCGAGCGTCGCGACCGCGCGCAACAGCAGCTCGATCTGCTTCTCCCGCGTGAGGCGTCCCACGAACAGGATGCGATTCTCGGTGCGCGGAGTGAGGTCGGGGGTGTAGTTCGCCGCGTCGATGCCGCAGCTGACGGGGTGGACCTCGTCGATCGCGATCGTCTTCTGCAGGTACTCGGCCGCCTTCCGTGTGGGGGTCGTGACGGCGCGCGTCATGTCGAACGTGCGCTTCGCGTCGTCCCACGCGAGCTTGACGAAAAGCTTGTCCAGCAGGGGCGGCAGCGTCGTGAAGTCGAGGATGTTCTCGGGCATCACGTGGTTGGTCGCGACCACCGGGATCCCACGCTTGCGCGCCTCCCGGGTCAGCCCGCGGCCGATGACGATGTGGGACTGGATGTGCACGACATCGGGTTTGACCTCGTCCAGCACCTTGCGGGCGTAGTGCTTGGACCGCCACGGCCACACGAAGCGGAGCCAGTCGTGCGGGGGCCAGCGCACCGACGGCAGCCGGTGCACCATCACCTGCTCGCCCTCGATGAGTTCGGGCGCGGGACGCGCACGCCGATAGGCCTGATTGGGGGCGACGACGTGGACGTCATTCCCGCGGGCGACCAGTCCCGCCGCGAGACGCTCGCTGAAGCGGGCCGCCCCGTTCACGTCGGGCGCGAAGGTGTCGCAGCCCATGACGATACGCAAGGGGCGCGCGGTGCGGTCGGCGTCGTGGGGCTCGGATGAACTCACGGAAGCAGGCTGCCTATCTGTGCGGCGGTGGGAGCGGGTCGCACGGGTGGGGAAACGCGCTCTCAACTGTACCTGAGGGGATTCCAGCGGCCCGGGAGCACGCCCAGTCACCGTGGATGTCGGCGTCCCGGGATCAGCCTCCCGTGATCCGGATGTCGGCGCCGTTCGTGTACGAGGCATCCGCCGACAGCAGGTAGGCGACGGCACCGGCGATCTCGTGCGGGTGGGCGGCGCGGCCCATCGGGAGGCGGGACCTGCGCTCCTCCGGCGCATTCGGGCGGCCGCCCGCGGCGTGGATCTCGGTGAACGTCGTTCCGGGCGAGACCGTGTTGATCCGCACGCCCTGCGCCGCGAACTCCTTCGCCGCACCGATCGTGAGCGCGTTGAGCGCGGCCTTGCTCATCGCGTAGGAGATGTAGGTGTGCGCGGCACCGGAGGTCGCCGCACCGGAGGAGATGTTCACGATCGCGCCGCCACCACCGGTGGTCGTCATGTGGGCGATCGCGGCACGCGTGAGCAGGAGCGGGGCGAGCACATTGATGCGGAACACGCGCTCGTCCTCCTCGCCGGTGGCCTCGAGGAACGGGCCGATGCGGCCCGTGATCCCGGCGTTGTTGACGAGTCCCGTGAGCGAGCCCAGCGCGGCGATCGCCTCGGGCACGACCTCGGCCGTGCGGTCGAGGTCGGCGAAGTCGGCCTGAATCAGCACGACGCGCGTGCCCTGGTCGCGACAGCGCGCGGCGACCGCCTCCGCCTCCTGGGTGCGGGTGCGGAAGGTGAGCGCGAGATCGTGGCCGTCGGCAGCGAGGCGGTCCGCGATCGCCGCCCCGATGCCGCGGCTTGCGCCGGTCACGAGGGTCGTGGGGCGGGCGGATGCGGGAGTCTCGAGCATCCCTCCACGATAGGCGGAGGCCGCTATCGTGAAGGCGTGACCGACACGACGGATGCGGCGCCGACGCCAGCCACGGCGGAACAGCGGTGGGAGGACGCGACGTCGTGGCCGATGTTCGTGCTCTCGCTGGCGTTCTTCGTCGCCTCCGTGTGGCTGTTCGGTGCGGAGCATCCGGAACCGGGCACGATCGCGGCGCTGTCGACGACGATCGTCGTGCTGTGGCTCGTTTTCATCGCCGACTTCGTGATCCGGCTGATTCTGACGCGCGACCGCCGGGGCTTCCTGCGGCTGCGGTGGTTCGAACTCATGTCGCTCGCGATCCCCTACTTCCGGCCCTTCATGATCATCGCCTACCTGTGGCGACTGCCGCTGTTCCAGCGGTCGGCGGGGATGCTCCGCGCGCGGTACGCGCTCAGCACGGTGATCTTCGCCCTGCTGTTCACGTACACGGGGTCCGTGCTCGTATGGTTCGCGGAACGGCACCACCCGCGCGCGAACATCGTCGACCTCGGCGACGCCATCTGGTGGGGCTTCACGACGATCACGACCGTCGGGTACGGCGATTTCGTGCCGGTCACGACGCTCGGACGGACGATCGCCGTCGCGCTCATGGTCGGGGGCATCTTCGTGATCGGCGTTACGAGCGCGACGATCATCTCGCTTCTGACCGACCAGGTGCACAAGCTGGGCGCGAAGCTCGAGCACGTGCGCAAGGAGCACGAGCACGCTGCGCACGCGGACCACGCACACCACGCGCATCCGCGACCGGAACGGGCCGCGACCGGGACCACTTCCGGCGCCACCCCGCCCCTGTCACAATGAGCGGGTGACCGACGTCTTCGCGGACTGGACAGCTCCGCCGGCCCTGAACGCACGCCTCGCCGCGGGTCGCGAACGCCGCCGCACGACGTCACGGCGGACGCTTGCGGCACTGACGACCACGGACCGCGATCCACTCGGCATCCTGGCCGCACAGACCGCGACCCGCGTGCAGGAGCTGATCCCGCTGCGCGATGAGCGCATGGCGGCGAGCCCGTTCGCCTTCTACCGGGGAACCGCCGCGATCATGGCCGCCGACCTGGCGCGGGACAGCCACTCGCAGATCCTCGTCGCCTCGTGCGGCGACGCCCACGTCGCCAACTTCGGCTTCTACGCCTCCCCGCAGCGCACGCTCATGTTCGACCTCAACGACTTCGACGAGGCCGGCTGGGCGCCCTGGGAGTGGGATCTCAAGCGCCTGGTCACGAGCATCGTGATCGCGGGTCAGGCCACGTCCCGCGACGAGACGGTCGTGCGAGCGGCAGCCCTCGCCGCCGTGCAGACGTACGCGCGATCGCTCGCGGCCGGAGTACGCCGGAGCGCGCTGGTGCGTTACTTCACGCACTTCGACGCGGTGACCGGCATCCGGAACATGGACCGCGAGTCCCGACGCGCGCTCAAGGCCGCCATCCGGGATGCGGAGAAGCGCACGGGCGATCGCGCCGCACGCAAGCTCACGGAGGTGGGCGCCAACGGGCGGCTGACGTTCGTGGAGCGACCGCCGACGATGACGCACGTCGACCAGACGGTCACCGCGCGCGTGCACGAGCACATCGCCGACTACGTCGCGACGGCGAACGTCGATGTGCGGGTCGTGCTGCAGCAGTACGTGGTCGCCGACCTCGCCCGCCGTGTCGTCGGTGTGGGCAGCGTCGGCACCCGCTGCTACGTGGTCGTCTTCCAGGACGGCGAAGGCAACGCGCTCCTGCTGCAGGCGAAGGAGGCGGGGCGTAGCGTCCTCGAGCAATTCGGTGGCATCGAGCAGCCAGCCGCACTGACGACGCACGTCGAGCAGTACGGGCAGGGCGCGCGCGTGGTCGCGCTGCAGCGCATCCTGCAGGCGGTGTCGGATCCGTTCCTCGGACACCTGCGCAACATGCTCGCCGAGCGCGAGATCGACTTCTACGTGCGCCAGTTCCACGACATGAAGGGCGGCGTCGACATGGAGACCCTCGACGACGGACCCTTCCACCGCTACGCGCAGGTCTGCGCCGCCACCCTCGCCCGCGCGCACAGCCAGTCCGGCACGGCCGCCACCGTCGCCGGGTACATCGGCAACGGCAAGGTCGTGGGCGACGCGATCCTCGAGTACGCCTTCGCCTACGCCGCCCTGTCCCTCGCCGACTACACGGCGTTCGTCGCCGCGCGCGCCTAGCCTGCCCCCGGGGTCCGCGCCCGGGTGTGCTTGCGCCCGGCCGGGGCCAGACCGTCGCGAACGTCGGAGATGTGCGCGAAGTTCGGACGATCGCGACGGGATCGTCCGAAGTTCGCGTGATTCTCCGAAGTTGGTGGGCCCACCCGGGTGGGCCCACCCTGATGGGCCGACCCTGGCGGGCGGACCCTGGTGGATGCGAGTCAGGCCAACGCGGCGAGGATCTCCGCGCGCGCGGGGGCGGCGTCGGCGGCGCCGGGGCGGGCGACGGCGAGTGCGGCGGCGGCGGATGCGGCGGTGAGGGCCTCGGGCCACGCCGAACCGGCTGCGAGCCAGGCGACGAGCACGCCCGTGAAGGTGTCGCCGGCACCCGTCGTGTCGACGGCGTCGGCACGACGAGCGGCGACGCGGTGGGCGATCGCGCCGTCGCGGGCGACGACGGCACCGCGCTCTCCGCGCGTGACGACGACGGTGGCGCCGGTGCGGGTGAGTGCGATCGCGGCGGCCTCCGCATCCGTCTCACCCGACAGGAGCATCGCCTCGCCCTCGTTGGGCACGATGATGTCGGCCAGCGCGACGAGCTCTTCCAGCCCGCTGCGCGCGGGGGCCGGCGTGAGCACGGTCGTCACGCCGCGTGCGCGCGCGAACGCGACCGCCTCGCGCAGCAGCGACTCGGGCCGCTCGAGCTGGACGACGAGGTGCGACGCGCCAGCGATCGCGTCGCGGTCGGCGTCGCGCAGCTCGTCACGCGCGTTCGCGCCGGGCACGACGACGATCGAGTTCTCGCCATCGTCCGTGACCGTGATGGCCGCGATCCCGGTGGCCTCGTCGACCGTCAGCAGCCCCGCGACGTCGATCCCGTCGGCGGCCAGGCGCGCCCGCAGTCGCACACCGAACTCGTCGTCGCCGACAGCGCCGAGAAAGGCGACGTCGGCCCCCGCGCGCGCCGCGGCGACGGCCTGGTTGAGGCCTTTCCCGCCGGGACCGGTCGCGAATCCCGTGCCGAAGATCGTCTCACCGGGCTCCGCACGCCGCGGCTGCCGGACGACGAGGTCCATGTTGGCGCTGCCGAGCACGACGATCCTGCTCACAGGGTTCCTCAGTCCTCCGAGTCATCGTCGTCGTCACGACGCGTCGGATGCGGGTGCCACAGCACCATCTCGGTCGCCCGGCGCACGCGTCGGCCATGCCGCAACGACACGACCGAGCCCGACGCCCCCGCGGCGAAGACACGCGCACCGGGGCGATTCTCGAGTTCTGCGCGCACGCGCTCCTCGAGGTCGCGGACCTGCCGGTGCAGACCGCGCACCCGCTCCTCCAGCTCGACGATGCGTGCGATCGCGGGGAGGCTCATGCCGTCGGCCGAGAGCCGGGCGACCTCGCGGAGCTGCTCAACATGGCGGACGGAGTAGCGACGCGAGCCGCCCTGCGTGCGCGCGGGCACCACCAGGCCGAGCCGGTCGTACTGGCGCAGCGTCTGCGGATGCATGCCGGACAGCTCGGCGGCGACGGCGATCGCGAACAGCGGAGCATCCTCGTCGACCTCATCCTTGGTCATCACCGCTCACCCCCTCGCTCGATCCGATACATCCGCGTGACATGTGTCAGCCCCGGGCCTTCTGGATCAACTCGGCGCGCGGGTTGTCCTTGGGCTGGAGTTCGGCGAAGCGCTCGAGCGCTTGCCGCGCCTCGTCGTCTAGGCTCGACGGAACGACGACCTGCACCTCGGCGAGCAGATCGCCCGTGCCCTTGGTCGTCTGCACCCCTCGTCCCTTGACGCGCAGCACGCGTCCGGAGGGGGTTCCCGGCGCGACACGCAGCTTGACGGGGTCACCGCCGAGCGTGGGCACCTCGATCGTCGCGCCCAGCGTCGCCTCCGTGAAGGCCACAGGGACGCTCACCCGCAGGTTCAGTCCGTCGCGGGTGAACACCGGATGCGGACGCACCGCGACCTGCACGACGATGTCGCCGTTCTCCCCGCCGTCGGCCGAGGGGCGACCCCGGCCGCGCAGGCGGATCTTCTGCCCGTCCTTGACGCCGGCGGGGATCTTCACCTTGAACGGCTTGCCGTCCTCGCCCTGCAGCGTGATCGTCTCGCCCTTCGTGGCGGTGACGAAGTCGATCGTCGTGCGCGCCGTGACGTCCGCGCCCCGCGTGGGACCGCCGTACCCGCGGAACCCGCCGGAGGACTGCCCGAACGAACCGGACCCGAAACCACCGGCGCCGCCCTGGTTGAACATCGAGAAGATGTCATCGAAGTCCGCCTGCTGGTACCGGCCGCCGCCGCGTCCCTGCCCGAACATCGAGAAGACATCCTCGAACCCGCCCGCGCCCTGGCCGCCAGCCGTGAAGCGGGCGCCGGAGCCCATCGCCCGGATCTGGTCGTACTCCTCGCGCTGCTCGGCGTCGCTGAGCACGGCGTACGCCTCGCTGATCTCCTTGAACTTGGCCTCGGCCTTCGCATCCCCCTGATTGGAGTCGGGGTGATACGTGCGGGCGAGCTTGCGGTACGCCTTCTTGAGGTCGCCCGCGGAGACGTCCTTGGCAACGCCGAGCGTCGCGTAGAAGTCCTTGTCGAACCAGTCCTGACTGGCCATGAAACCCTCCCTCCGGCCTACTCGGCCGGAACGGCGACGACGACCTTCGCCGGACGCAGTTCGACATCACCGAGCCGGTAACCGACCTCGACGACCTCGAGGATCGTCGGCGTCGCCACTCCCGGCATCGGCTGCTGGAAGATCGCCTCGTGCTGCTGCGGATCGAACGCCTCGTCCTTCTCGCCGTACGCGACCACGCCCAGCCGTGCCACGGCGGCGCGCACCTTTTCCGCGATCACGGCGAACGCCGTGCCTTCTTCGAGGTCGCCATGCTGCTCGGCACGACCGAGGTCGTCGAGTACGGGCAGCAGGCCCTTGGCGGCCTCGCCCTTCGCGCGCTCGATCTCGATCGTGCGTTGCTCTTCCGTGCGGCGACGATAGTTCGCGTACTCGGCGGTCAGTCGCTTGAGGTCCGCGAGGTAGCCCGCGGCCTCGGGCGGCAGGTCGACCGCGTCGTCTCCGACCAACGCCTCGTCCGTCTGTTCGGTGCCCAGGATGTCATCGACCGTGAGTCCTTCTTCGGGTGCCCCCTGCGGCACGGGGCCGGAGGAGTGACCCTCCGACCCCGCGTTGGCAGCAGCGCCCTCGGTGGACTCGGGGACGGATGCGTCCTCGGGCTCTTCGAAGTGCTTCGCCATTGTTCTGCTACTTCTTGTCGTCTTCGTCGTCGACGACCTCGGCGTCGATGACGTCCTCGTCCGGGTTCGCCGAACCGGCGTCCTCGGCGGGAGCATCCGTCGGCGCACCTGCCGCGGCGGCGTCGGCCTGGGATGCGGCGTAGATCGCCTCACCCAGCTTGCCCTGCGACTGGTTGAGCGTGTCGAACGCGGTCTTCACGGCGTCGTCATCCTCGCCCGCGAGCGCGGTCTTGAGGGCGTCGACGTCCGCCTGCACCGAGTCCTTGACGTCGGTCGGCAACTTGTCGGCGTTGTCCTGGATGAGCTTGTCGATCGAGTACGCGAGCGACTCGGCCTGGTTGCGGACCTCGGCGGCCTCGCGACGCTTCTTGTCCTCGGCGGCGTGCTCCTCGGCCTCGCGCACCATGCGGTCGATGTCCTCCTTGGGCAGCGAGGAGCCGCCCGTGATCGTCATCGACTGCTCCTTGCCGGTGCCCTTGTCCTTGGCGGACACGTGCACGATGCCGTTCGCGTCGATGTCGAAGGTGACCTCGACCTGCGGGATGCCCCGCGGCGCCGGCGCGATGCCGGTGAGTTCGAACGTGCCCAGCGGCTTGTTGTCGCGGGTGAACTCGCGCTCGCCCTGGAACACCTGGATCGCGACCGACGGCTGGTTGTCGTCGGCGGTCGTGAACGTCTCGCTGCGCTTGGTCGGGATGGCCGTGTTGCGCTCGATGAGCTTGGTCATGATGCCACCCTTGGTCTCGATGCCGAGGCTCAGGGGGGTCACGTCGATCAGCAGGACGTCCTTGCGCTCGCCCTTGAGGACGCCCGCCTGGAGCGCCGCGCCGACGGCGACGACCTCATCCGGGTTGACACCCTTGTTGGCGTCCTTGCCGGTCTCCTTCTTGACGAGCTCGGCAACCGCGGGCATGCGGGTCGAGCCGCCGACGAGGACGACGTGGTCGATGTCGTCGACCTTGATGCCGGCTTCGCGGATGACGTCCTCGAACGGCTTCTTGGTGCGGTCGAGCAGGTCCTTCGTGAGGTCCTCGAACTTCGCGCGCGTGACGGTCTCCGACAGCGACACGGGGCCGTTCTCGGTGAGCGACAGGTACGGGAGGTTGATGCTCGTCGATGTGGAGCTCGAGAGCTCCTTCTTCGCCTGCTCGGCGGCCTCCTTGAGGCGCTGCAGGGCGATCTTGTCGCCCGAGACGTCGACGCCGGTCGTGTCCTTGAACTGCTTGATCAGGTAGTCGACGAGACGCTGATCCCAGTCGTCCCCACCCAGGCGGTTGTCGCCCGAGGTCGCTCGGACCTGGATCGTCGAGAAGTCGTCGTCCTTGCCCACTTCGAGCAGCGAGACGTCGAACGTTCCGCCACCGAGGTCGAAGACGAGGATGAGCTCGTCCTCCTTGCCCTTGTCGAGGCCGTAGGCGAGCGCCGCGGCGGTGGGCTCGTTGATGATGCGCAGGACGTTCAGGCCCGCGATCTCGCCGGCCTCCTTGGTGGCCTGGCGCTCGGCGTCGTTGAAGTACGCGGGGACCGTGATGACGGCGTCTGTCACGG
>Ga0182739_1000750_pt1 | contig 38036 bp, 32 predicted proteins | sample eDN5th30CBELigBY_FD_128873 | JGI IMG/M metagenome (GOLD analysis project Ga0182739, IMG submission 128873) | Enriched backyard soil microbial communities from Emeryville, California, USA - eDNA 5th pass 30_C BE-Lig BY (version 2) (version 2) | ecosystem: Environmental > Terrestrial > Soil >... | reverse complement strand
TGGGAATCCCTTTTATGGGTATGTGTCCTAGAGCTTTTGTTCATTTGGCCATTTCTAGCAGTTTTGCCAACAAAACTCCTTCATCTACTGTTGGCGGATCATTCGATAAGTTCGCGTAGTATGCGCCGTCGGCGGCATAGCGTACTACCTGAAGGTGGACATCGCTGTCGGTGTCTTGGTGTCGGTCAAGTCGCTCTGCTATCCACTTCTGCCACAATCTCATCGCCTGCTTGTCCGCAACCATGGAAGCGGCAATAGCTGCCCAGAGCACCGACGCACTACTCCTGCGATCCAGTACGACCCTTACATACGCTCGGGTAAACCGCCCATGCTTGGACGGATCATTGGCCATTACGGCATCAATCGCAGACCCGAACTTATCCAGTTGATCGATAAACATCTCCTCGATCAAAGCACGCTTACTTGGAAAATGATGGGCTAATCCACCCTTGGTAACTTTCGCCGCAACGGCGACAGACTGAACGGTGATCGCGTCGAGCCCATCCGAGGCTGCAATTTTGGCCGCACAATCGAGCAGCCTCCGTCTAACAAGCTCCGGCTCCTTTTTTCGCATGTAAGCATTGGTAATCATCAGTGAGTTGCCGTGCTAGAAAGGGTATTGATGATAACTACGCCACCGATAATCATTGCAATACCTATGACGCCCCAAAGATCGATATCTTGCTTAAATACGAGAAAGCCAACCAGGGCCGTCAATGCGATGCCTGAGGCTGCCCATATCGCGTACGCGACGCCAAGAGACAGTACTTTGAGACTTTGCGACAGGAAAAAGAACGATATCAGGTAGAATGCGGCCATCGCGACAGTTGGACCGAGCTTTGTAAACTGCTCGGATTTTTGCAGGAACGCTGAACCCGTCACTTCTGAGACAATGGCAAGAACGAGCGCAGCGTAGGCTATAAAAATGGTGGGCATGCATTATCTCCTTTTTATGCAAAGATACCGGACGTCCGGTTTCTTTTCAATTGATAATGCGCCCTTCTTTGTTATCTACAGTGCCACTCAAGGTGTTGGCCTACACCCAATCCACGTGCAGATTTCAGGATAAACGGCGCTGGCAGGCGCGATCTCCGAGTGCAGCAATCACAGAAGGTCCTTCACCCGTTGATGCAGGTGATTTGCTGTCTGCCGCGCGTCGGCCTGCCGGTTTTCCCATTCGTCCTTTGTTTTTCCAAGATACGCCTCGCGCGCATATGCCAGCACCTCCGCCAGCGGCTCCGGCAAATGAGGCTCGGCCCATAAGGCGGCGGCGTCCTTTGTGACAAACTCGCCGGTGGTTGCGGTCCGCCACATCCGGGCAAGGGTCAGCAGGACGTTTCGTTCATCACCATGCAAGCCGTCGAGGAGCGCAGGAAGCGCATCACGCATCGCGCGGCGGATGTCTTCAGCAGGGATTTCCGGCAGCAGTTCGGTTGCGAGGGGGCCGAACAGGGGGCGAGCCTCTTGCCGTGCCTGCGCCAGCACCAGGGTGATTTCCGGGTCGGACACAGGCATCGGAATTTCTCCAGCTTCAAAGGCGTCCCGCAACCACTCGCCATAGACAAACTCGGCCCGAGCCGGAAATACTGGCGCGGCAAGCGCGCAGTTCTGAAATGCCATCACCTCGATGCAGCGCGGGCCGCCGGGACGGGCGGGATGACGGCCGGAAATTCGGAGCAAGGCAGCCAGAAGGCTTTTGCGCAGCGCTTCGGCCATAGGCCGATCAATGACGACAAGCAGGTCAATATCACTCTGCGATTGCAGACCACCGGAGACCGCTGATCCGTGTAGATACACTGCCAGCAAACTCTCATCAAAGAGGCCGTTTAAAATGTCCAATACCGCCTGCGCTTGTTCGGGAGGCTCTATCGTATTTTCCTGCATAACTTACTCTGATCTTTCCTGTGTATGACTTACAGACTGAAGCGCGACATTTATAATTTATTCGATTTAACGTACCAAACATGGACTTTAGGCCAGATATTTGCGTACGATTTGCGGTGGAGGCGGAAAGCTTTGTCGGAATTTGAGATCAAACCCTTTGAGTTAGCCCATAAGTCACAGGTGCTGGACCTTTCGTTGCGGGCCTGGGCGCCTGTCTTCACCGCGATGGAGTCAGCGGTGCCGCATTATGTTTATGACGCGTTCTATCCCCAAGGCTGGCAGACGAGGCAGGCCTCGGACATCGAGGCGTTCCTCGATGCGGAGGGAGACCGCGTCTGGGTTGCGATAAAGGAAGGTGTGGTATGGGGATGGGTAGGCATCCGGTTTCACCCGGAAGACCGCATGGGAGAGATTTACATTCTCGCCGTCCATCCGGATCACCAGGGCCGAGGCGTCGGGAAGAGTCTTATTGATTTCGCGCTGGACAGGATGCGTGCGGCCGGGATGGCCATCGCCATGGTGGAGACCGGGGATGATCCGGGACATTCTGCCTCGCGCGCTGCCTATGAACGCTCCGGCTTCGAACGCTGGCCGGTAGCGCGTTATTTCCGAGAGCTTTAAGCCATGTGGGAAACTTGGGCAAATAAAGCTGACGACAGCGCGATGCGGGCGCGCTCTTAACGCCCCATGGTTTCGTAGGCCGGCTCCACTTTAGCTCGTTTTCGCTACAGCCATCGGCGGCAGCGCCGGGCTCTGAACGCGGCCAGGCAGAGCGTTGCAGATAGAAGAGCTGCGAACCCGGAAAAGCCATCGGTGGCGCTGTCATCGGGCGTCTTCGTAAGGTCCGGATTTTGGCCAGAAGCAGCAAAGCCGTTCACCGTGCGTTTTCATCCGAGCGACCTTGAGTGCGCCATCTGTTGCGCCGAGGTCTCCGGCCGGCTGCGTCGCTCGTCACTTTCTCCTTCTCTGTTCGACGGACCGCTGCTCATCAATCACGCCCTTTCTGCACGGGACCCTGCATCCTCGTCATGCCCTTCGCCCCCAAACCAACCTGACATTGGCGGTCAGGTGGAAACGGACGCTCCCGTGTCCTCACTGACGCTGCGGGCCGCTCCGTTCGCTGTTTCCAGATTTGGGGCGGGCGCTGCCGCGTCTGCTTTTGAGACCCGTCAAGGTCGTGATGGGCACGGCCGCAGAACAAAAAGGAGATACGAAAATGACGAACTCCACGAAGCAGCCTCCGGTGAAAACCCTGCGTGACGGCACTATCAAGGCCGCGATCTGGCGGAACGAAAGCGAGAACGGTCCCTTCTTCGCCGTGACTTTCGCCCGGACCTACACGCCGTGGTGAGAAGGTGCCGCTGACGTTCTGCTTCGGCGTTCCTGCTGCCTGCACCCTGCTCGCCGGTGCCGCGTTCGACTACGTGATCCTGCCGCATGGTTGCGATGAAGTTGGTGTTGCCGGCGCCGCTCAGGGCTTCCCGGTTCGCCTGGTCAAGGCCCGTACCGTCGATGCTTACGCCCTGGCCGACGCAGAAATCGTGCTCGAAGGCTATATCGATCCGGCCGACCGCCGCTTCGAGACGGCAGAGGCCGAAGCTGACGGCACGCAGGGCCGCCACCACTTCCACCCGGAGTGGGCAGGGTACATGGGCAAGTCATACCGCGCCCCGACCTTCCACGTTACCGCAGTCACCATGCGCGAGCCGGAAACGAAGCCAATCATCTTCGCACTCGGTGCGCATACGCTCGACGAGCACAACATCGACACGTCGATCCGCGAAGCGGCCATGTTCGAGCTGTGCAACCGCATGCAGCCGGGCATCATCCAGGACGTCAACATTCCTTACTCCATGACCGACTGGGGTGGCGTCATCATCCAGGTGAAGAAGCGCAACCGCATCGAGGAAGGCTGGCAGCGCAACTTCCTGAGCGCTCTGCTCTCCACGTCACAGGGTATGCGCGTCGCGATCGCCGTCAGCGAGGACACGAACATCTACTCCATGGACGAGATCATGTGGTGTCTCACGACACGCGTGAACCCGCGCACCGACATCCTGAACCCGACCCCGGGTGGACGCGGACAGACCTTCATGCCGGCAGAGCGCATGACCGCTGGCGACAAGGAATGGACCGCAACCAATACCTCCTATGAAGGCGGTATGGGTATCGACGCCACCGTGCCCTATGGTTATGAGAGCGACTTCATGCGTCCTGCCTATCCAGTTGACAAGGTCAAGCTCGAAGACTTCTTCACGAGCGACCAGATCAGCAACGTGACGCGGCGCATGAGTGGCTGGACGAAGATCCTGTCGAAGACTGGTCATTGATCCGAAACTTGATGCTCAGGAGCGCTTGATGCAACAGGATGTATTTGGCCAGCATGAACTGGCCATTCCATACCAGTCGCTTGCTGACCTACTGGAAACGTACAACGATCGCGACCCCTCAAAGGTCGCGATTACGGACGTCGACAATGACGTGTCGGTGACCTACGGCGAGCTTTACCGGCAGGTCAACGACATCGCAGCGCGGCTTAAGGCGCTGGGCGTCACCAAGGGTAGCAAGGTATTGCTGCTCTCCGACGAATGCCTGGAGAAGCTCATCCTTTGGCTGGGCATCTGGCGGATCGGCGCTGTTTGCTGCCCGCTCAACATTGAGATGAACTTCGGCCATCTGAAGGAGCTGTCGGAGACGGTTGCACCGACGCTGATCCTGCATCACGTGGATATCGACTGCTCGCAGATCTCTCATCTCGCTCAGTGCATTCCCTTCGTCACATCCAGGGCGGAAGAGCAGGCAGCTCGCCCGGCCGGCGAGTTCTTCGCCAGTGTCGAGGCGGGAGCGGGCGCCGATCAGAGTCTGCTTCCCGAGCGCAACCTGCCGGAAGACATGTCGTGCATCTTCTGCACGTCGGGCACGACGAGCAAGCCGAAGATCGTGGTCTACGACCATGCAGCCTATTGGCTGTGCGGTCTTTCGACCATCGACATGCTTGGCCTCACGGCAGAAGACCGGACGCTGGAATACCGTTCGTTCGGCTGGAACTCTGCCCAGGTGTTGAGCCTGATGCCGATGCTTCAGCTCGGCCTGTCGCTGCATATGGCGCGTCGCTTCTCGCACAGCCGTTTCTTCGAGTGGATTCAGAAGTACCAGATCACGTTCTCGGCCGGTGTGCCGACGGTCGTGAACATGCTCCTGAACAAGCCGATAGGGTATACGGCCAAGGACATTCCTTCGCTCAAGCGGATGACGTGCTCGACCGCACCGCTCTCCCCGGAGCAGTGGGTCAAATTCGAAACGATGTACGGCGTGCAGCTCCTCCAGCTTTACGGCATGTCGGAGGCCGGCTGGATCTGCGGCAACCGCCACTACAGCTTCAAGCTTGGAACGGTTGGTCTTCCGGCCCTCCACCAGGAGTTCGAGATTGTCGACGGTGAAGGCAATCCATGCCCTCCGGGAGTGGAAGGCGAGGTAACCATCGGAGGTCCCCAGACCGCCCTTGGCACCATGAAGGAAGACGGCTCGATCGATCCGGTGCGCGGCCTCAGGACCAAGACCGGCGATCTCGCCATCATGGACGAGGAAGGCTACGTCAGGGTCACGGGACGCACCAAGGACCTGATCATCCGTGGGGGCATGAATATCTCACCGGTTGAGGTGGATGCCGTTATCGCCAATGCCCCGGACGTTCTGGAAGGAGCCTGCGTTGGTGCTCCGGATCCGATTTACGGCGAGGAAGTCGTTGCTTTCGTCGTGAAGAAGGCCGAGGGCCTGACGGAGGAGCAGGTGATCGAGTACTGCAAGGGGCAGCTGCCCTTCGCAAAGGTGCCGAAGCGCGTCTACTTCCTCGATCAGCTGCCGCGCAGTGATCGTGGCAAGGTGTTGCGCGACAAGCTGCGCGACCTGCTCCCGTCCTGAACCGGCGGACTCAGGAAAACGCGCTGGCATGTACCATGTCTCTGAACTTGAGGAAGGGCAGGTCTTCTTCTCCGGGTTCCATGAGATGACGTCGGATCAGGTGAAGAGTTTTGCGGCGGAATATGACCCGCAGGCTCTTCACCTGAGCGACGCCAGCACCGATCACGGACCTCTGGTCGCCAGTGGTTGGCATACCGCTGCAACGACGATGCGGCTATTCCTGGAGGCCATGCCGCTCACCAGCGACAGAGTGGGAGCAGAGGTTTCAGGGCTTGGCTGCGGCCAGTGATGTCGACCGACAGGTTGCGCGTCAAAGCCACAATTCAGAGTATTCATCAGTCTTCGTCCAGGCGAGGCTTAGTCATCCTGAAGGTGTTGTTGGAAACATTCAACCAGACGGGCGATCTCGTACAGTCAATGACGCCAACCATGCTTGTGCGGTCAACAGAAAAGGACAGCAAATGAAACGTATGATCGTTGCAATCACCGGTGCCTCTGGCGTCATTTACGGTATCCGTGCCCTTGAGATGCTTGCGAATTTCAAGGACGTTGAAGCACATCTGATCATCTCGCCCTCTGCTATCCGCACGATCCAGGAAGAGACTGACTGGACGGTGGACGACGTCAAGGCGCTCGCGCATGAGGTCCACTCCTTCAGGGACATCGGCGCCTCCATTTCGTCGGGCTCCTACAAGACGCTGGGCATGCTGGTCGCACCCTGCTCGATCAAGACACTGTCCGGCATCGCAAACTGCTACAATGACGAGCTGATCGTGCGTGCGGCAGACGTGTGCCTCAAGGAGCGCCGCCGCGTTGTCCTGCTGCTGCGCGAGACGCCCTTCCATGCCGGTCATATTGCATTGATGGATCAGGCGACGCGCAACGGTGCGATCATCATGCCGCCCGTGCCTGCTTTCTATCACAAGCCACAAACGATCGATGAGATCATCGATCAGACCGTCGGTCGGGCATTCGACCTGTTCGACCTTGATCTTGAGGTGGTGAAGCGCTGGCGTGAGACGACTGCAGTCAAGCAGCCTAAAGCGAAGCTACCCGTCGAGGAATGGGCCTCCTTGGCTGGCAGTGAGGTTGAATAGGGATAACAACAAGAGCGGCTCCAGGAAAAGTGGAAACCGGTTTTCTGTCCGGAACCGCTAGAAAACATAGAGTTAAAGCGCCAGCCTATCAGCTGGCGCAAGCTGGTCCTCTAAGGGAGCCTGGTTAGTCCAGGTCGTACTTTCCGTAATCGCGATGCGTCCAGCTGCCTGCCGTGCAGGCGGCGACGATCTTCGGCAGATCTTCACCGAATACCTCGAGATAGAGGCTGAACCAGGGAGTTCTTTCCTCCGGAGGTATTTCCAGCGCCTGGCTTTGACCCAAGGATGTGGTGTTCTGCACCTCATCCGGGTTCGGGTTGCACTCTCCGTCCCACTGCATGCAGAAGAGGTCGACGCGCTCGTGTTCGATCAGTCCGGCATCGTCGGAAACGTGCAGAGATGTGCTGGGAACCGAAGCCCTGTAACGCAGTACGCCGAAGTGAAATAGCTCACCTTCAATGCCCAGTTCTTCCCGCAAACGGCGTTTCGCGGCCACATCGCTGCTTTCGCCCGGAGCAGGATGGCTGCAGCAGGCGTTCGCCCAGAGTTCGGGACAATGATACTTGCCCATTGCTCGCTGCTGGATGAGGTGTTTTCCGGCGCCATCAACAATCAGAACCGAGATCGCGCGGTGGTAATTTCCATTGACGTGCGCCTCAAGCTTGTCCTCTACGCCGATGGTCGCGTCACTTTCGGGGTCGATCAGTTCGACCTGCGTAAAATCCAGCATGCACCTGTCCGTTTTTCTCGTGCGCTCGTCTGAGTGGAGCCATCCCAGAAACGGGCATCAGCGTGCTTGGTTGCGCCAATCTTGCCCGCTATTCGGCCAGAGCGACTGGTTGCCTACTTGGCCTCTGCCCGCTCGATAGCGCGCTGTTCGATGGTAGTAGAGTCGCGATCACGCAATTCGGAGCGACGGGCGTTGTTAATGATTGTCTGGATCGTTACGGAGCGCAACGTAGCCATGGTGATGCGGTCGAGTTCCGATAGCACCCGGCTTACTTCCCGTGCCACGCCTGAGGGTTCGCTCTCGGCTTCCGTATCCCACCAATCATTCTCGAAGAGCACGATGATATCGTAAAGCGTCACGTGCTTCGGATTGGCGATGAAGGTGCATCCACCGTTTGGGCCTCGCGTCGAAGACACGATCTTGGCCATGGAAAGTGTGCGCAGCACCTTCGCCAGGTGATGTTGGGAGAGCCCGTAAAAGGCTGCGAGCTCGTAGGCAGACACCTGTTTGCCCGGGTTAGCAGCCATATGGACGGTGGCCAGGATCGCGTAGCGGGTAGCTTGCTGGAGTTTCATGCAATGTCCCTGCCAGTCTCCGACAGCGCGTCCAATGACATTTCCAGTTCAATGAACGGACCTGCAGCCATCCCCTGGAAACGGAAGAATGACATCAACACCTGATTATCGATGTGAATCATCGTGCGGATGGTCGTTGCGCCGACGGCCATCAAATGCCGCGCGAGTTCCTCGAACAGCTTGGTCGCAACCCCAAGTTTGCGGCTATCCGGTTTGACGCCGATCGCATGCACCCAGCCGCAGCGGGGTGACCCGAATTCCCAGGCGCGAAACGAACCCACGATGTACCCGACCACTTCCCCGTCAACGTGCGCAGCCAGAAATGGGCTGTTGGCATCCGATTGATTGGCAGCATAGAGGCCATACCAATACTCGGGCTTTTCGCTGCCCGTGATATCGAGATCGATGGCTATGATGGCCGGGAGGTCAGGAAGCGTTACCCGGTCAACCGACACGACGGATGACGACTGAGGCTCCGAGACAGGGGCGAGTTGTGGGTCAGCTTTCTCTTTCATTTCATATCCTTGCGCGCCTTTTCTTATAGGCGCAAGCGCCAGCTAAAGCAAGCGATCTCATATTTTCGCTTTTAAATACGATTATGCCTTTACTGCCAAGTATCGTGTTGTTATGAGTTCGATCGGGTGGACCTGAGGGTATGCCTGATGGGAGTGGTAGGCGTGAAAGATCAAGAGTTGCTGGAAGTGAAACCCGCTGAAAGGACAGGCTCGGCCAACGCGGATGTTCGTCCCTGGACGCCGGATCGGAGTGGAAGATCCGGAGCGCTCGGCAGTGCAATGACCCGGCTGGAAGACCCGGCTCTCCTTACCGGAGCAGGGCGGTATTGCGACGATGCTCCTGTGGCAGTCGGCACTCTTTATGCAGCGATCCTGCGCTCACCCAAGGCGCACGCGAAGATCCTTTCCATTGACGTATCTGCCGCCAAGGCGCTTCCCGGTGTCCATGCTGTCATCACCGGCGAGGATATACGAGCTCTTTCCGATCCGTTCCTTGTTGCCCTGAAAGCACCGATCGATCAGTGGAGCCTCGCAGTTGATGCCGTCCGCTTCGTCGGCGAAGCGGTGGCTGTCGTTGTGGCGGACGACCGTTACATCGCCGAAGACGGCGTGGAACTGGTAAACGTCACCTACCAAGATCTGCCGGTGGTGGTAGATTGCCTCAAGGCGGTTCAGCCGGATGCCCCGGTGTTGCATGCGCCTGCGGGCACGAACGAGATTTCCAATCGCCGTTTCGTATATGGCGAGCCGGACAAGGCTTTTGCGGAAGCGGCCCATGTCGTGAAGACGGAACTTGTCTACCCGCGCTCTTCCTACACGCCGATGGAGTGCTTCGTCGTCGTTGCTGAGTACCATAAGGCTTCGCAATCCTACGACGTATATTCCAATTTCCAGGGACCGTTCAGCGCGCATCCGGTGATGGCCAAGGCGCTGCGCGTTCCGGGCACCAAGCTCCGGCTTCGCACGCCGGCGGACAGCGGCGGCAGCTTCGGCATCAAGCTTTCGGTCTTCCCCTATATCGTCCTGATGGCGCTGGCCTCGCGCATCACTGGCCGTCCGGTGAAGTGGGTCGAGGACCGGTTCGAGCATCTGTCTGCCGCAAGCTCCGGCCCGAACAGGGTGACGACCATCGAGGCAGCCGTCGACAAGGATGGCCGTATTCACGGCCTCCGCATGGATTGCCTCGAGGATTACGGCGCGTTCCTTCGTGCTCCGATGCCCGGACCTCTCTACCGCATGCACGGTGCGCTGACCGGCGCGTATGATATCCGGCATCTGGATGTGACCAACAGGGTCTGCCTCACCAACAAGATGCCGGCAGCCCTTATTCGCGGCTTTGGTGGCCCGCAGATCTATTTCGCCCTTGAAAGGCTTGTGCAGCGCATTGCCGTCGAGCTGGGTCTCGACCCGCTGGACGTCATCCGCCGCAACCTGATCAACAAGGAAGCATTCCCATACCGCACAGCCTCGGGCGCGCTCTATGACTCCGGTGATTATGCCCAGGCAATCGAAAAGGCGCTGGCTGATGGCCGGCTAGAGGAACTGAAGGCCCGCCGGGACGCTGCACGGGCAGAGGGCTGCTACTACGGCATAGGCTTCGCCGCCGTCGTTGAACCGGGCATGTCGAACATGGGTTACCTGTCGACGCTGGTGCCGGCGAAGGTTCGCGAGCGTGTCGGGCCGAAGAACGGCGCCGTCTCGATGGTCACGGTCAATGTGGACCCCGTGGGCGCTGTCAGTGTTACCGCGGACGTGACTGTGCAGGGACAGGGCCATCTGACCGTGATTGCCCAGATCGTCGCGGAGCAGCTTGGCCTCACTCCGCAGGAGATCCTCGTCAATCTGGAGATAGACACCCAGAAGGACCAGTGGTCGATTGCCGCCGGCTCCTATTCCTGCCGCTTCTCGCCTGGCACTGCGCCGGCAGCCCACATAGCTGCGCAGCGCATCCGCGACAAGGTCGCCCGCATCGCGGCAAAGCAGCTAAATACGGTGGCCGAAGACATCGACTTCGCCAATGGCATGGTTTTCTCCAAGTCCAATCCGGATAACTCCATGCCGTTCTCGCGCGCTGCAGGTACGGCTCACTGGTCGCCTGTGCTCATGCCGGAGAACGATCAGCCTGGCCTGCGTGAGATTGGCGTCTGGTCTCCGCCAGAGCTGGAGCCTCCGTCGAGCAAGGATGAAATCAACACGTCGCTGACCTACGGTTTCGTCTTCGACATGTGCGGTGTCGAAATTGATCCGATCACCATGGAAGTGCGCGTCGATCGGTACGTATCCATGCACGATGCCGGCTATCTGCTCAATCCGCTGATCGCTGAAGGACAGATACGCGGCGCTTTCGTACAGGGTCTCGCAAGCGCGCTTTATGAAGAGTTCGTGTACGACGAAAGCGGCGCGTTCCTCTCCGGAACCTTCGCCGACTACCTCGTCCCGACCGCCTGCGAAGTGCCGGAAATCGAGATCCTGCACATCGAGACGCCGTCGCCGTTCACGCCGCTTGGCGCAAAGGGTCTGGCTGAAGGCAACTGCATGAGCACGCCCGTGTGCATTGCCAATGCGGTGGCCGATGCCCTGGGTGTGGTGAGCATCCAGCTGCCGATAACGCCAAGCCGGATCAACGATCTGCTGGCTGGAGAAGAGTCCAGGCCTGCCAAGCAGATCCAGACGGCAACGGATGGCGGTTCGACGTCGGCGCGCGCAGGCCACATGCTGACCGGCAAGGGTGAATTCGTCGTCGCGGCGGCGCCAGAGCAAATCTGGAACTCTCTGCTCGATCCGGAGAAGCTCAAGACTGTCATACCCGGTTGCCATACCGTCTCGGTCGTCGAGCCGTTCAAATACCGCGCCGAGGTCACCCTTGGCGTGGGTCCGATCAAGGGTCGGTTCGTTGCAGACGTTCAGCTGAGCGACCTTCAGGAATACCGCTTTGCGCGGCTGTCAGGCGGCATGAGTGGTCCGCTGGGTGGTTCCGAAGGAGAGGGCACCGTCACGCTCGAAGCGCTGCCCGAAGGAACGAAGGTCTCCTACACCTACAGCGTCGGCGTGTCCGGCAAGGTTGCTGCAGCTGGCGGCCGCATGCTCGAGAGAGCGGCTGGAATGGTGATCGGCCAGTTCTTCGAAAGACTGTCCAGGGTGGTCAAGCCCGAAGAGGATGGTCCGGCGAATACAGCAAGCACGACGCCGCGTTGGAAGCGTTTCCTGGGTCTTGGAAGATGAAACCTCACAAGTTTGATTACGTCCGTCCAGAGACGGTAGCAGAAGCTTTGGATCTGCTTGCGCAATATGGGGGCGACGCAAGGGTGATGGCAGGCGGCCAGTCGCTGATGGCCATGCTGAACCTCCGCCTCGTGCAGCCTCGCGTCATCGTCGACATCTCGCGGATCGCCGAATTGTCTGACATTTCCGACAAGGGCTCAATGATCGAGGTTGGCGCTACGGTGACGCAGGCCCGTGTCGAGAATTGGGATCGCCTCAACGAGACCCTGCCGTTCATCGCGCGCGCCATTCCGTTCGTAGGCCACTTCCAGACGCGCAATCGCGGCACGGTTTGTGGATCGATCGCGCACGCGGATCCAAGTTCCGAACTGCCACTCTCGCTGGCGCTGTTGCAGGGTGAGGTGGTTCTGCGTTCCAAAAAGGGAGAGCGCGTGCTGCCTGCGAGGGAATTCCAGCTCGGTCTTCTCACCACCGCGCGCCGCGATGACGAACTGGTAACGGCCGTCCGCTTTCCAAAGAGCATCGGTGTCAATGGCGCGGCGTTCCGCGAAGTGGCCCGGCGCCATGGGGATTTCGCCATCGTATCGCTCGGGGCAGTCCGTCTCAACGGAGAAACTGTCCGGATGGCTGTTGGCGGCATGGCTGACGCTCCGAGGACGATCGAGCTTCCTGCGAACCTTTCCGACAAGGACCTGTCAGAACGTATTGACGCGTTTGCATGGGATCTGGGTGGCCTTGAAGACATCCATGCGACCGCCCGCTACCGGCGCGATCTGCTGCGCCGGATGGCGTTGCCGATTTATAGGGAGGTTGCGCCATGCGCAGCGTAAACCGCGACGACCACGTTCGCATCAGCTTTGAACTCAACGGCGCACCTGTTTCCGGTCTTGGTGAATCGCGCACGCTTCTGAGCGACTTCCTGCGCGGCACCATTGGTGCAACCGGCACCCATGTGGGCTGCGAGCACGGCGTCTGCGGTTGTTGCACCGTCCAGATTGACGGCGTGGCGCAGCGCTCCTGCCTAACGCTTGCTGTGCAGGCGGAGGGCAGGTCAGTCTCGACGGTCGAGGGTGTCGCCGACCGCGAGACGGGCGAACTCAGCCCGCTGCAAAAAGCCTTCACCAAGCATCATGCCCTGCAGTGCGGCTTCTGCACGCCAGGCATTCTCATGTCCTTCAGCGATTTCCTGAACCGTAATCCGGAACCTACCGTTGAAGAGGTCAAGGAGGTGCTGGGAGGCCACATCTGCCGGTGCACAGGTTACGACGGCCTGATCAAGGCGATCCTTGAGGCCGCTGAAGAAATGCGAGCAGCTTCGACCGCTGCAACTGCTAGTCGATAATTCGAACACGGGAGAATGAAATGAGCCAAACACCGACCCAGGAACGCGTCACCATCGATGGCAAGAACGTTGTGATTCAGCGCGACGTGTCGCCGATGATCAACGGCGGCATCCTCGCGAACGCCGAAATGTTCCGCATGTTCAACATCTTCGACGACAAGTTCACGCCGTCCAACAAGGAAACTGCCGACGGAACCCCGCTGCGCCTCTACAACGGCAAGATCACCAAGGTTGACGTTTCCAAGCGTTCCAAGGTCGACATGGGCTTCTGGCACCGCAACATCGATGCTCACGAGATCATCTTCTGCGTCAAGGGCGCGCTGCGCTGGGAGACGGAGATGGGCACCAAGACCATGCACCCGGGCGACATGCTGTTCATCCCGCGTGGCATCGCGCACCGCTCCATGCTCTGCGAAGATTCCGCCGAGGAGAACGTTCTGATCGAGCTGAAGATCGCCGAAGAACTCCCCTACGTCGGCGAAAACTCGTAAGGGTCGTGGTATCATGATCATCGAAACGAATGGCGTGGCCTTCAACGTCGCGATCGACGGCAAGGAAGGCGCACCCTGGATCGTGTGCTCCCACGCACTCGCCAACAATCTCACGCTCTGGGACGATCTGGTTGCAGAGCTGAAGGATGACTATCGCATCCTGCGTTACGATCATCGCGGTCACGGCAAGAGCCAGGCCGTGCCTGGACCCTACACGTTCCCGATGCTCATCGAGGACGCAATCGGCCTGATGGACGGGGCTGGCATCGACAAGGCTCACTGGATCGGTCTGTCGATCGGCGGCATGATCGGTTACGGCCTTGCGATCGAGCATGGTGACCGTCTGCGCTCGTTGGTCGCCTGCGACTCCCGCCCGGATGCACCGCCAGATTACGCCGCCTACTTCCAGGGCCGTATCGACAAGGCGCGCGCCTACGGAATGGCCGGTCTGGTGGATTCCACCATCGAACGCTGGTTTACGGCGCAGTCGGTCGCTTCCGGTCTGCCCATCATCGAGAAGGTGAAGGCGATGATCGCTTCCACCGATCCGGTAGGTCATGAAGGTTGCTGCGAAGCGCTGAAGACACTTTCCTACGGTCCTCGCTTGCACGAGATCCGCACGCCGACGCTCATCATCGGCGGTGCGATGGACAAGGGTGCGCCCCCGGAAAAGCTCGCCGAAGCGGCTGCCAAGATCGAAGGCGCGGAGCATGTGATCGTGCCCGACGCAGGGCACATCAGCGCTCTCGAAAACCCGCCCGCGTTCACCGCAGCAGTCAAATCGTTCCTGGCGAGGCACTGATGCGCGAGCCGTTGGCACCACTGGAAACCCATGTCGCAGTCATGACCGATGGCGCGGAAATCATTCTGCGCCGTCATGGGAATGTCGACAAACCCCGCCTGATGATCACCAACGGCAATGGCTTCGCCGTTGACGGATATCGGGTGTTCTGGGAGCCGCTGCTCGAAGACTACGAAGTCGTGGCCTTCGACATGCGCAACCACGGGCAGAACAAGCCTGCCGGGGGCGACGGCCATAACTACCTTCAGTTTGCTCGCGACGTGGGCTCCGTTTTCGAGGCGGCAACCAACCGCTGGGGCAAGAAGAAGACCGCCGGCATCTTCCACTCCATGTCCGCGCGCTCCGCGTTGAAGCACGCCGTGCAGATGGGATGGGTCTGGGATGCGCTGGTCCTGTTCGATCCGCCAAGTGTTCCGCCGCGTGGTCACGAGCTCTACGAACCGATGCGGACGTTCGAACACAAGCTCATCGAGTTTGCCTGCAATCGACCCGACCGCTTCAGCTCGGAAGAAGAGATGCTTGCCCTTTATCGGGAAGGCCGAGCCTCGCAGCACTGGCTACCGGAAGCGCAGGAAGACATGGCGCGAGCCGTGCTGCGCAAGACCGACGAGGGATATGAGCTCAGCTGCCAGCGTGAGCTGGAAGCCACGATCTACCTCGGCGCATTGACGCTGAACCTCTGGCCGCCGGCATCAGAGGCGGGCGGTCCGGTGAAGCTGATCGGTGCTGATCCTGAAATGAAGGGCGGCATCACCGGTCGAGCAAACCAGGCGCTTGGCCTGGAGCAGGGTTACGACTTCGACTACGTGCCGGGCACGGGTCACCTGCTGCAGATCGAGAAGCCCGCGGAATGCCGCGAGGTCATGCTCAGCTTCCTGCACAAGCACGGGATCGCCTGATCGCGGACCCTAGTTCCTTGCAACATCTGCGCTGCCCATGATGATCTCAGGGCAGCGCAAATCTTTTGTGGTTCTGCTTGATCGGCCGGCGAAGGAGCAGAACTGACTTGTCCAGCCGGCACAGAATGTTTCATATGTGAATTGTTACCACGTATGATTCGAGTCCCTCATGCGAAGCCTTGTATGGCTGGCCTGTACCAGCACAATTTCGCTTTCCAGCGCCATGGCATGGGGTCAGCAGTTGCAGGGCGAACCTGCGCCGTTCCAGATCCTTGCATCTGATATTCAGCCTGCAGCCGTCACGGAAACCGTCTTTGATGGCGATGCTTCCGCAGGATCAGCTCAACTTGAAACCGCACCGGGCGACGCGATCATCTTCAGAGACAACGCCACGGCGTCGTCTGCCAGCATCATCAACAAAGGCGGCGAGACGCGTTTCGAGGACAGTTCCACCGCCTCCGTTTCCTCGCTCGTCGCGAACGAGGCCGGCCGCATCGACTTCTCCGGCAGTTCAACGGCACACGATGCCGATATTGTCGTCAACGGAGGCGGAAGTCTTTCGTTTGCTGACGATGCAGATGCAGGCACGTCGCAGGTAGCGATCAACGGGACAGGCCGCTTTGCCGGGCGATCCAATGCCGCACTTGCGGTCATCGTGGTCAACACGTCCGGGGCGCTGGAATTTGACGAAAGCGCAAATGCGGGCAACGCGCAGATCACCAACAATGGCCAGACGACCTTTGCCGGCGCGTCTTCGCTCGATGGCGCACTGATCACGAACAACGAACGCGGCAGCCTTGTCTTTCGGGACGATGCCCAGGGCGGCACTACCAGCCTGATCCAGAACAACGGCACAGTGCTTTTCAGGGACCGTGCATCTCTGGGAGGCGCAAATCTTGTCGTCAACGAGGGCGCCAGCGCCCGGTTTGATGACAGTTCCGACGCCGGCACAAATCTGGTGACGGTCAGTGGCGATCTTGAGTTCGCCGGAAGCAGCTCCGCGAATGAGGCGGAGATCGTCGGCAATGCTGGCGGGTCGATCAATTTCGTCGACGATGCCTCCGCCGGGGACGCCCAGATCACGAGCGCAGCAGATCTGCGCTTTGCAGGCAGGGCCGTGGCTGCCAATGCTTCCATCACGATGGGGGAAGGCGCGACGATCAGCTTCAGCGATGAGGCGGATGGAGGCTCTGCTCAGCTTCATCTTGATGCGGGTTCTGAGCTAAATATCGCGGGGGCGAACGGACAGGTCGGTCTCGGATCTCTTGATGGCGCTGGCGATATCCAGCTCGGACGCAATGTGCTGGCGGTCGGCAACGACAGCGAGCGCGAGGTTTTCGCGGGCACCATCAACGATGGCGGAAATGGTGGCGGAGTAGTCAAGCGTGGGTCGGGCATCTGGAACCTTGCGGGTAGCAGCAACTACTCCGGCCCGTCCATTGTTGAGAGCGGCACGCTCGAAGGCGGGCGTGAAAATGCCTTCGCGGCAGAATCCGCGTTCGCGATAGAAGATGGCGCCACGCTTGCGCTCGGCGACTTTGACCAACAGATCGGGTCGCTCGCGGGGAGCGGGTCGGTGGACCTTGCCACCGCCACGCTGACGGCTGGCGGAAATGGCGGCTCAACCGAATTTTCAGGCACGATTGACGGGACCGGTTCGCTTGTGAAGACGGGTAGCGGCGAGCTTGCCCTGACGGGAACCAATACCTACTCGGGTGACACCCATGTTGATGAGGGGCGTCTTCGGGTTGATGGCGACATTGGCTCGTCTGCGGTATTTGTGGGTACTCAAGGGACGCTTCTGGGCAGTGGCCGCGTCGGGGCAACGACGGTTGAGGGCCAATTGTTGGCTCGCGCCGAGGGGAGCCCGCTCACGATCGGTGGCGACCTCACCCTGGGCGAAGATGCCGTTACCACTGTTGAAGTTGCGGAGAACCAATCCGGAAGGTTCATCGTTGAAGGTTCAGCACTTCTGGGCGGCGTGTTGATCGTGAACCCTGTTGAAGCGATCTCGGTCGGCACGCCTTACGAGCTTCTCACTGCAACGATGATCGATGGCGAGTTCGCGTCGATTGATGCGTCGTTCGCATTTGTCGATCCGAGCCTCAACTACGGTCAAGCGGCGCTCACCCTCACATTCCTGCGAAACGACACCAGTTTCGAGAGTGTCGCCAACACGCCGAACCAGCGGGCGACGGCCGGGGCAGTCGAAACACTCGGATCAGGAAACGCGGTGTTTAATGCGGTCCTGCCGCTTTCGGCGGACGCCGCGCGGGATGCCTTTGACAACCTTTCGGGCGAGGGGCATGCCAACGCGCTTGAAGCCATGGCGCTGGCAGATGATGGTGCCCGCAGGTCCGTGCTCAGGCGGCTTCGCGCCGACTCCACCGGAGTGGGCGTCTGGACTGACATCAAGACGTCGACGACCGATCGGGACACGGATGGCAATGGAGCTGCAGCTCGCTACAGGGCGCATTCTGCAATTGCGGGCGTCGACTTCCGGCCTGCGGAAAGTGTGCGGGTCGGCCTTGCGGGTCACTACACTCAGACAAACCTCTCGAACGCTGCGCGTGCCACGGAGGGTGACGTGACCAGCATCGGCGCTCTTGCCTATGGCGCCTGGTCTTCAGGATCATGGCGAGCCCGGGCGGGGGCGGGTGTCACATCGCACACGGTGGAACTCGATCGCGCCATTTCCGTGGGCGCGTTGCAGGCAAGAGCCAGCAGCCAGTATTCCGCTCTGTCGGCCAACGTCTTCGGTGAGGTTGGTTATGCATTCGACTACGGCCAGATCAGGATTGAGCCCTTTGCAGGTCTGTCGCACCTCTACCTGCGCACGGACGGTTTCAACGAGACGGGTGCGGGCGACGCCAACCTTTCGTCGAACGGCAATCGGCTATCGAGGACCGACGCAGAGATCGGCGTTCGCGCCTCCACCAACTATGCCCTTGGCAATGGCGTCACCGTGCGACCCAGCATTGCAGTTGGCTATAGACGCAACCTCGACGGTAACATGGCAGAGAGCCAGCATCGGTTCGCCCAGTCCGGCCCGTTCCGGGTCGCGGCTTCCGCGTCTGCAGGGCATGCGGCTACGGTGGAGATGCGCGTGGATGCGCAGATCAATCGCGATATAGACGCCGGACTATTCTATTTCGGATCGTTCAGCGAAAGCGGCAACGCCCATACCATCGGCGCCGCAGTCCGCGTACGTTTCTGAGCACGAATGTGCGCTGATCAGCCACGCGCTCGAAAGCAGCCTTTGTAGTTTTACTTAACATAATACTATTGCAGAACAGTTATATCTCTTCCTACTGTCACAGTTGAAGGTGATTCGGCTGAGGCGGCTTAGGCAGGGATGGTCACAACCAGCTCTACAATTCCCACTGACGTTATGCAATCCGCGGTTTCTCGCATGAGATTCCCGGCGATTGTCGTCGTGGGCGTGCTCCTGGCCGCATGTGGGCAGACCACGAACGTTCAGCGTTCAGCTGTTAACGAGGTGAGGGAACCGACGCAGGCGATGGCGCTGCCGCCGCCCGGAGGCCCCGCTGTCATCAGCGTGATCGAGCGACGTTACTCCAACGCCGTCCAGCAGGACATCATCCTCTCCACCTCGGCAGCAACGCCAGGACATAACACGTTGCGCATCCAGATCTTCGGTTCTGTCGGAGAGGATGGCGGCGACACGGCATTGGTCGAACGGCACCTCTCCAATTCCGAAGTCGCGCGCGAGATGCGCGAGCTGCTGCCCGGCGTTCCCATGCGCCGATCCGATCTCTACGCGCAGAACAGCTATGGTCCCTTCGGTTATGCGATAGGCCGTTCCAGCGCGAACGATCTTTGCATCTTTGCCTGGCAGCGGATCAGGGCGACGCGATCTGATGCAACCTTCATCAACCGTGGGGCGATACAGGTAAGGCTTCGGCTTTGCGAGGCGAAAGCAAGCGAGCAGGACCTGCTTGCCGTGATGTACGGCTATACGATCAACGCATCGATCGGGGGCATCAGCTGGAATCCCTACGGCGTTGTTCCGCCCGCTGACCCACGTCTCGGGAATACCGGACAACCGATCCACCCACTCACGGCGAGCGGGCCGGCGATGATCACCTCGACAGTACCCGTCGAGGAGGCGCCACGCCCCGCAGTTCGGCCACGCCCAAGAGCAGCGGCGGAACCTGCGCCGGCGGCTCCGACGGTTGTACCGCAGCCTTTGCCTGACAATGCTCCGATCGTCCCGCCGCCGCCATCAGCAGGATTTCCGCCAGCACCGGCAGCAGGCCCAGCGCCGATCGTTCCGTTACCGCCGGCGGAAGCAAACTAGGTGAGTGGAGCCATGCAGAGCGCTCCGTTTCTCAAGAACAACAACAAGAAAAGTCGAGATCCGGCATGGACAGGCCGCGAGGAATTCGCATGACAAATGTAGTGGTCGGCTTGCTTTGGGCTATCCTTGCGGCGGGCATGATGTTTGTCGTTTCGCTCCCCATCAACCTCCAGACCCATCTTGTCGTGGGCGGGGTTGTCCTTGCGCTGATGATCATCATCAAGCTGCTGGGTCTGGGTGGCACCTGGCGCCTCATTGCTCTCGGCCTGGGCACAGCACTTGTGCTGCGTTACGTCTACTGGCGCACGACCAATACCATCCCGCCCATCAACCAGCCCGAGAACTTTATTCCCGGCGTGCTGCTTTATCTGGCCGAAATGTACAGCGTGTTCATGCTGGCGCTCAGCCTTTTCATCGTTGCCAAGCCGTTGCCGTCGCGAAAACCTCCGCTCCTCGACGATGCCGACCTCCCGACAGTTGATGTGTTCATTCCGTCCTATAACGAGGAACCTTCGTTGCTGGCCGATACGATCGCTGCAGCGAAGGCCATGGACTATCCGCAGGACCGCGTGAAGGTCTGGCTGCTTGACGACGGCGGCACGCTTCAGAAAAGGAACTCCGACGACGTGATCGCGGCTCAGGCCGCGCAGAAGCGTCATGTCGAGTTGCAGAAGCTCTGCGAGGACCTCGGCGCGAACTATCTCACCCGCGAGCGCAACGAGCAGGCCAAGGCCGGCAACCTCAACAACGGGCTGGCGCACTCAACGGGCGAACTGGTCGCCGTCTTCGATGCTGACCATGCTCCGACGCGGAACTTCCTGCGCGAGACGGTGGGCTTCTTCCGTCAGGAGCGGAAGCTCTTCCTTGTCCAGACGCCGCACTTCTTCCTCAACCCGGATCCGCTCGAACGCAACCTCAGGACCTTCGAAAAGATGCCGTCCGAGAATGAAATGTTCTACGGCATCATTCAGCGCGGTCTCGATAAATGGGATGCCGCCTTCTTCTGCGGCTCGGCTGCGGTGCTGAGCCGCGCAGCGCTCCAGGAGACCAACGGCTTCTCGGGCGTGTCCATTACCGAAGACTGTGAAACCGCGGTGGAACTGCATTCACGCGGCTGGAGCAGCGTCTATGTCGACAAGCCGCTCATCGCCGGCTTGCAGCCCGCCACCTTTGCCAGCTTCATCGGTCAGCGCAGCCGCTGGGCGCAGGGCATGATGCAGATCCTGCGCTTCCGCTTCCCGCCCCTGAAGCGTGGCCTGAGCATCCCGCAGCGGCTCTGCTACATGTCTTCGACCTTGTTCTGGCTGTTCCCGTTCCCGCGGACGATGTTCCTCATTGCACCGTTGTTCTACCTGTTCTTCGACCTTCAGGTGTTCACGGCTTCGGGCGGCGAATTTCTGGCCTACACCATGAGCTATGTCATGGTGAACCTCATGATGCAGAACTACCTCTACGGCAGATTCCGCTGGCCCTGGATCTCCGAGCTCTACGAATACATTCAGTCCATACACCTGCTGCCCGCCGTGATTTCCGTGATGCTCAATCCGCGCAAGCCAACGTTCAAGGTGACGGCAAAGGACGAGTCGGTGACGGTTGCACGGCTATCCGAGCTCAGTAGCCCGTTCTTCATCATCTTTGGCGTGCTGCTTTTTGCCGTCGGCGTCACCGCCTGGCGTCTATACGCAGAGCCCTGGAAGGCCGATGTGACGTTGGTGGTGGGTGGCTGGAACATCCTCAACCTTATCTTCGCTGGCTGTGCGCTGGGCGTCGTTTCGGAACGGCGCGAATGGACCAGCACCAGGCGCATCAAGGTTCATCGCCGATGCGAATTTGGGGATGGCGAAACATGGCTGCCGGCAACGATCGAAGACGTGTCGGTCAACGGGGCGAGGCTGCGCGTCCATGGGCAGGAGGCTGAAAGGCTGATTGCTGAGGGCAGGAGCGGTTTGCGTTTCAAGCTCCTGTCCAGTGATGCGACGGGAACCCTGCCTGTCGTCATCCGCAACCATGCGAAGGAAGGCGGCATCTATGTCATCGGATGCCAGTATGAGCGTTCCGAACCTGAGCACCACCGCCTGGTGGCTGACCTCGTTTTTGCGAATGAGGAACAGTGGACGAAGTTCCAGACCGCCCGTCGTCGGAACCCCGGTGTCGTGATCGGCACCGTCTGGTTCCTGCGCCTTGCCCTGTTCCAGACCTGGCGTGGGCTCACCTATTTCTTCCGGCAGATGCGCGCCCCCGCAGAGAGTGCCCGGTCATGAGACGGTACGGGCTCGCATTTCTGCTGGCATGCAGTACGGCCGCGGTGGCTCATGCGCAGGTTCCCTTCGACATGTCGCCTGAACGACCGGTGCAGGAAGATCAGACAACCGCACCTGAGCTTCCGACGCCCCCTTCAGCAACGCCGAGGCAACCGTCGTCGCCACGCGCCATGGCGCCGCGCGAATACCGCCGCCTGCTGTTGCCGACCGGCGACCTTACGCTGCGTGGGGAAATGGCCTCGCGCAGCTGGGTTGTTCATCTGACAGAGGCTCAAGCCCAAGCCCCGGCAACCTTCCACCTTGCCTATAGCAATGCGGTTGTGGTTGCCCCGGAGTCTTCCCAGCTTCAATTCCTCATCAACGACGTGGTGGTTGCGGAAACCCCCATTCGGGGATCCGAGGGAGGGGCGCAGCTCACGGCCGACGTCCCCGCTGACTTGCTACGGACAGGGCGCAATCAGGTAACGGTGCGCATTTCGCAACGTCACCGCACCGACTGCACCATTGAATCCACCTATGAGTTGTGGACAGGGATAAGCTCCGAAGGAACGTATCTGTCCTTCGCGGATGAGGCGGCTACACGGCTCTCAGGCCTTGAGGATCTGCGGAGCATTGCTCCCGATGCTTCGGGCAAGGTGAAGATCGCAGTCATCGCGCCGGGGATGGCGCGAGGCGATTTCAGCGCCGACATCATGAAGCTGACGCAGGCGATCGCGCTCTATGCGGCTTTGCCGAACCTGGAGTACGTCATCGATAGCAGCCCGACCGCGGAACAAGAGGACGCCGCGCTGAGGGTGCTGCTTGGAACGAATGCCGAGCTCTCGTCGGTGGCCCAGGAACTCCCCGCAGCAGCAGCTGCCGGACCCTTCACTGCATTTGCCCCGACCGCGGATGGAACTCCGACCCTTGTCGTGAGCGGACGTGATCGGGCCGAGTGGTTGGCGGCGCTTGAGCAACTGGCAGCGCCAGTCAATCGCGAAGCCGGACGTCAGCGGGAATCCATTGTCACCGAGGCATGGCGGCTCCCCAACGCGCCCATGATCTATGGCCGCCGTGACATTCCCTTCAGCGAACTCGGAGTACGCTCCGAACAGTTTTCGGGAAGGGTATTCTCGACCAGCTTCCAGTTTGCCGTTCCGGCTGATTTCTACGCAGCTTCCTACGGAGAGGCCAGGATCCTCCTCGACGCCATCTATAGCGAAGATGTCCTGCCCGGCAGCCTCATCAATATCTACGTCAATGGATCGATTGCCGTATCCATCCCGCTCAGTACGCAAGGCGGCGCGATCATGGAGCAGCTCCCTGTCCCGCTGACCATGCGCCACTTCAAGCCGGGTCTCAACAATGTGGATGTCGTGGCAAACCTGCTGACTGCCGAGGATCAGGCTTGCCCCGTCGTGACCCGCGTCGACGCCAAGCCAAGGTTTGCGCTGTATGGCACCTCGCGGCTCGTGGTGCCTGACTTTGCGCGCATCGCGCAGCGACCCAATCTGAGAGCGCTGGCGGGTACCGGCTATCCGTATGGTCTCAAGAGCGATCCGACACCTATCTTCCTGGAGCGGTCTGACGCTCCCATGCTTTCCGTCGCCGCAGATCTGCTGGGGCGCATGGCGCAGACCGCTGGGCGAACCGTGCCGGTTTCCTTCACCACATCGGTGGACGCCACGGCCCAGCAGGACGCGATCTTCATTGGCGCCATCAACTCCATTCCGCCAAGTGTCCTGTCGCAGGTAAATGTAGCTGAGGAGAGCCGACGGTCCTGGATCCCGGCCAATTCAAACGCTCCCTCAGGAGCCAACCCTGTCCAGGCAGATGCGGAGTCCTGGCGGCAGCAGATGGAGCAGCAGACCTGGTTGAGCCGTCTGGAGGACTGGTTCATCCGCTCGTTTGACCTGAGCTTCAGCGCGCTTCGTTTTACGCCTGAGGAGGAGGCTGCCTACATGCCGCGGCAGTCATCCACGATACTTCTGGCGCAGGGGCAAAATCCGGCCGACAACGGCGTGTGGACACTCGTCAGTGCATCCGATATTGAATCCTTGAGACAAGGAGCGACCGCGCTCACGGCAGTTTCAAACTGGGATCGGATCGCTGGACGGCTTGTGACACTCGAGAGCGACTTGGAAACCATCGACACCATACCGGCGACATCCGTCAGCTTGGTGCAGACCAAAGCCCCATCCTTGAGCAATTTCCGTCTCATCGTGGCCAATTGGCTGTCGAGCAACATCCTTTCCTATGCGCTTCTTCTGGTGGCTGCCTGCGTTGCACTGGGTGTCGTAACCACGGCGCTGCTCTCCCGATTGGGAAGACGGCAATGAGCTGGCGCGGCCTTCTTGCCGGTCTGGCATCCCTGTGCATGGTATCATCCATGGCCAATGCGGCTATTACCCAGCAAGAATGGGCCGAATACTCCGCCCGCTTTGTGTCCGCCGAAGGCCGTGTGGTTGATGACGGAAATGGCGGCATTTCCCACAGCGAGGGGCAGGGCTATGGCTTGCTCCTGTCCTTCCTGGGGGGCAACCGGCCGGATTTCGAACGCATATGGTCGTTCACGCAGCGCGAGCTCCTGCTTCGCGATGACAATCTTGCCGCATGGAGATGGGATCCCAACGAGAAGCCTCACATCACCGACCTGAACAACGCTTCCGACGGTGACATTCTCATCGCCTACTCGCTCGCCCTCGCCGGGGCAGCGTGGAAGGAGGAGCGGTTTACTACCAGCGCAAAATCGATCGCTACCGCGCTGGGGCGCAGTTCTGTGTTCGCGCATCAGGACAAGCTCCTGATCCTGCCCGGCGTCGCTGGGTTCGGAAAGGACGCGCGCCCCGATGGTCCGGTGGTCAATCTGTCCTACTGGGTTTTCGAGGCCTTTCCTGTTCTGGACCAGCTCGGCACAGGCACGGACTGGACGGACCTCTCCCGGAGCGGTGTGAGCTTGCTGGAGGAAGCTTCCTTCGGGAGCAGAAAGCTCCCGGCCGACTGGATATCGGCGGAGGCTTCGCCGCGACCGGCAACGGGCTTTCCGGCCGAGTTCGGCTACAATGCGGTGCGCATCCCGCTCTACCTGATCCGTGCGAACACTGGAGATAAAGAGCTCCTCCGGCGCTTGCGCGACGGGATGACCAAGGAAGACGGATCGATCGTGCTGGTTGATTTCTCCAGTGGGAAGGAAACGGCCGTCTTAAGGGACCCGGGCTACCGCATCATTTCCGGCCTCGCAGCCTGCGTTCTCGATGGCACGCGCTTGCCCAAGGATCTGCAGACTTTTGCGCCAACCCTCTACTATCCTTCGACCCTTCAACTGCTGGCCCTGGCCTACATACGGGAGGAGCGGCGGGAATGTCTGTGAGTTTCGCCAAGTCTGTCAGTGTGATCGCCATGTCGCTGGTGCTTGCAGCACCTATGTCGCTTGGAAGCGATCCTAAGGTCGCAACGGATGACGCGGGGGACTTGATCCTCGCGCAGGCTGAACCTTCGGCACCAGCAGCAACACCGGAGGTCGATGAATCCGCCTTGCGCTATTTCGCCCGGCAAGGCGACACCCGGCGCCTGGAAATCGAAATCGCCCGGTTGCGCGCACTCTATCCCGATTGGGTTCCGCCTACTGACCTCCTGAGTGCCCCACCTCAGACGGATCCGGAACTGGATGCAATCTGGGATCTCTATTCGCAAGGCAGGCTGGCAGAGGTGCGCCAGAAGATTGCCGAGCGTCAATCCGCTGACAGTGGGTGGAGCCCGCCGGCGGATCTCATCGACCGGCTGGAGCTTGCGGAAGCGCGCGAACGCCTGATCAATGCTTCGGATCTCAAGCAGTATGACACCGTCATCAAGGTTGCATCCGAGAAGTCGGAATTGCTCACGTGCAGTGAAGTCGATGTGCTCTGGCGTGTTGCGGAAGCCTTTGCGCAAACCAACCGGGAACAGCGCTCGTTCGACACGTATCGATATGTTCTGACGAATTGCGAGAACCCGAACGAGCGGCTTGCTACAATCCAGAACGCCTCCAAGAACCTCTCCAGGTCCCACATTGACGAACTGCTGAAGCTCGAGCGGAAGACAGCAGGAATCGGCGAGTTTGAACCGTTCCGCGACGATCTGGCGCGTGCCGTCGTGGCGGAGGCGGGTGAAGACGAGAAGGTTGTCGTGCCGGCTGAACAGCTCACCAGGCTCGAGCAGCTGGCTGAACGCGAAAAGAAGGCCTCGGACGCACTGCTTCTTGGCTGGTACTACCTGCGGCGTGAGAATATCGACCCGGCGGAAAAATGGTTCCGTCAGGCGTTCGAAGCCGAACAGACGGCTTCGGCCGCGAGAGGTATCGCGCTCGTCCTGATTGAACGCGAAAAGTTCGCAGACGCTGATAGCATCATGTACCGGTGGCGCGCTGATGATGACGACAGTCGAAGCGTCTATCTTGCCGCAGTGGCAAACCTTCTTGGCACCGAGCCCCGTCCGGCTCTGAGCCCCGATGTTCTGAGCCGCATCGTGACTGAAGTCGCGGCGGCGAAAGATGTCATCGCCGCCAATCAGCTGGGCTGGTATGCCCGGGCATGGCAGCAGCACGAAACCGCCAAGGCATGGTTCAACCTCGCTCTGCAATGGAAGAGCGATGATGAGGAAGCCGCCTATGGTCTTGGCGTCAGCTATTTCCAGCTGGGTCAGACGGCCGAGCTGGCTGCGATGAAGCAGCGGTGGCAGGGTCGGTCCGAACGCATCCAATTGATCGGAACCGAGGCACAGGCTCCGGCGACCACCGCTCCCATGGTGACGCCGCCGCAGACGGCTACCGCTGCCCCACAAACAGCCGCCCCAGCGCCACAGACGGTTCAAACTGCACCCGATGTCAGGGTTCGAGATACGAGCGCGGCGCCCCCGCGCCCAAGCACAAGTGCACCGCAAGTTGCCACCAGAGCTCCGCAAACGCGCTCTTCTTCGACCTCCTATCGCCGCGGTTGTTCGGATTTCGTCCATCCTGAAACACTAGCGCCCGAAGCTGCTCTTGCGCGCGGCTGGTGCCTGATGGACCTGAACCGTCCGCTGGAAGCCGCCCAGGCTTTTGAAGTGGCGCTCCGCAGCCGGACTGACCGTGTGCGAAGCGATGCGTCCTATGGTCAAAGTCTCGCCTATCTGCGGGCCGGGCTGGTGAACGAGGCGGCAGTCGCTGCAACCAAGGCGCGTCAGGAACCCTCCCGTACGATCGAGTTGCAGACGAGCATACTTGCCGAACGTGCCCTTGGCGCGTTCGAACGCGGACGCTATGCGGAAGCGCTCCTCGCGCTTGACCAGCGCGCGCAGATCGCACCGGAACGAGTGGACCTCATGGTTCTCCGGGGATATGCGTATATGAAGCTCAATCGGCTGGGGGATGCGAGCCGTGTGCTAGAAGCCGCTGCCGGAACCGGCAATCGTGATGCCATCCGAGCGTTGGCCGATCTACGCAACCAGTTGAACGGGCAGTGAGCGTCAAACCTGTTCGACATCTGGTGGTAGCCAGCTTATGGCAGCTAGCATTGAAAGTCTGGTTTCAGTAGATTGACCTTGGCTATGTTTGCGCAGCGTTTAAAGTAGTAGAACGACGTGCCGGCAATGGCTACGCAAGAACCCTGCCAGAGTGTAGCCGCTTGATGTTCAGTCTTTACGAGATCGTAGCCATAGACCACGATTTCCGGTTCGTAGCGCTGGCTATCGGTATCTGTGCTCTGGCGAGCCTGACTGGCGTTGCAATTGCTCAGCACAGCATGAAGCCGCACCCCAGGGCAAGCCGCTTGTTCTGGCTGGTGCTTGCCGGTTCGATCATTGGCCTTGGCATATGGGCTACGGACTTTACAGCGCTCCTCGGGTTCAGAACTGATCTCAACCCCCGCTTTGATCTACTCTTCACGGCACTTTCCTTAGTGATATCCGCCAGTCTGATAATGATCGGTGGCGTTACCGTTCTTTCAAGACGCGACAGGGGGACGTTGGCCGGAGCTTGGGTTGGCGCAGGCATAGCCGTCACGCATTTCATGAACATGAACGCGTTGCGGGTGCCTGGAAGCATCGTTGAGACCAATCTGGTGGTCGTCGTCGTGGCAGCGGCGTGCGGAATAGTGCTGGCCGGATGTGGCGGCAATCTTCTGGTCAGGTTCAGAGATGAGGTCTTTGCCTGGCCTGCCGCCGTGATGCTGTTCTTCGCAGTCCTCGTAACCTATCTCGTGGCCATGAGCGGTGTCACCGTCCTGCCCGGCGATCCTTCGCCGGATCTGGACTGGACCGCGTCCGGTGCGCAGTTGGCCTGGGCGGTGGTTACGGCGTTCCTCATCCTTCTTGCGGCGGTGATCGTCTATACGCTGCAAGCAGAACGGGCGGCTCGCAGGATAGCGAAAGAGCACGCTCAGCTTCAGAAAGCGCTTGCCGAGCTCAAGGAGAGCCAGAGGCACCATCGCGCCTATGTCGAGCTAAGCCCACAAATCGCTTGGGTGGCGGAACCCGATGGGAACATCACCGAGGTTGCTCCCAGATGGGGCGATCTGGTGGGGCAGTCGCCGGAAAGTGCCACAGGCTACCACTGGATGACCTATCTCCATCCTGATGATCTTCCTTCGACAACGCTGATCTGGAGAAGGGCTCTCTTGAGGGGAGGGGATGAGGGCCTCGACGTCCGTTATCGCGTTCGCCTTGCCGAAGGCAATTATCGCTGGTTCCGGGCCAGAGCCCGCCCACGGCGTGATGGGAGCGGAAAGATTCTGGCATGGTACGGCAGTCTGGAAGACGTGCACGACCAGGTCGTTGCCGAGCTTGCTCTGCGCGACAGCGAGGAGCGCTACCGCCTTGCAGCGCTTGCCACCAACGAAGTCATTTGGGAGTGGTCGTTCGATCTCCAGCAAGCCACCTGGAGCGGGGCTTACATGGATGTTCTGGGTTATCCGGAACTTGCCCAACAAACTGGCCTGGAGTGGTGGCTTGAACACATCCATCCGGACGATCTGCCGCGCGTGCTGGCAAGCCAGGAACATGCGCTCAAAAATGGTGCCGATTCCTGGAGCGAGGAATACCGCTTTCTGATTGCATCCGGAGACTGGATCGACGTCCGCACCCGCTGTGTCATCGTCCGCAGTGGTAGCGGAGAGCCGACACGCCTTGTCGGATCCATGCTGGATATAACGCAGCAGAAAAGGGCTGAAGCCGAGCTCAACTGGGCAGCCTTCCATGATCCGCTGACCAAGCTGCCCAATCGCACCCTGTTTCGCATCAGAAAGAAGGCGGCGATTGACGCCGCCCGGGACACGGGCAAGTTCGTTGCACTCATTGTGCTTGATCTCAACGATTTCAAGCAGGTCAATGACACGCTCGGTCATTCTGCAGGCGACCATATTCTTGAGGAAACCGCAAAGCGCCTGCGGGCCTGTGTGGCGCCTGACGTCACCATTGCCCGACTTGGAGGAGACGAATTTGCGATCATCCTCCCCAATCTTTCATCCCCCCAGGACTACACCGAACCCATGGCCAGGATCGGCGCTATCCTGGGGAAGCCAATCTCCTTCCAGAACATGCATGTCCAGATCCGCCACTGCGCTGGGGTGGCCTTTTGGCCACGCGACGGCGAGGAGATTGCCGACCTGCTGATTGCTGCCGACCTTGCGCTCTACGCCGCCAAGAGCGGCGTTCCGGGAACGGTGGTCGAATTCGATCCTTCGCTGAGGGACGCTTCGGAACGGCGAGCCGGCATGTTGGCTGCCGCAAAGCTGGCGCTGGAAGAGGATCGGGTGGTTCCCTATTACCAGCCGAAGATCGATCTCCAGACAGGCGACATCATCGGGTGGGAGGCGCTCCTGCGCATTCGCAAGGAGAGCATCCACATATTGCCTCCCTCGGAAATCGCGGCTGCATTTTCCGACGCGGAAATCGGTGTGCAGCTAACCGACAGGATGTTTTCGAAGGTTCTGTCGGACCTTGCAAGTTGGCACGCGCAAGGCATCGACGTCGGGCGGATCGCCATCAACCTGTCGGGCGGCGACTTCAGGCAGCAGGGACTGAGTGAAAGAGTGCGGTCACTGGCGGAGCAGAGCGGGGTGACGCTCGATCACATCGAACTTGAAGTGACCGAAACAGTGCTGATCGGCGACTTCGGACACGAAGTATCACGCGAGCTTCAGGCGCTGCGGGACTGGGGTGCGCTTGTGGCGCTGGATGACTTCGGAACGGGCTATGCTTCCTTGACCCACCTTCAGCAATTGCCTGTAGACGTGATCAAGATCGACAGGTCCTTCATCGAAAAAATCGACTCCACGGACCTCAAGGCCACAACCGTGATCGACGCTGTCGTTCAGATGGCAAAGCGACTTGGGATCCAGACAGTGGCCGAGGGCGTCGAAACCTGGGAACAGGTGCGTTACCTGAAAGCCAGCGGTTGCAGCATTGTTCAGGGGTATCTCTTCAGTCCCCCGATATCGGCAACCAAGGTTCCGGATTTTCTGACATCGACTGAACCAAGGCGAGCTCTGGCTCACTGAGCACGCAAACTTGCAGCCGATCTATTCGCCGCTGATCAAGTTTACTCGCACTGAACACGCGGTCCGCCGCCATAAGGCTGGTACGTGTTGTCTTCAGCGCGGTACGAGTTGTACCGGGCAAAGCACGATGAGACGTGGTCTGCGCTCATGGCGAAAGCTGAAGCATCGTTCCGATAGGGTTCCGCCACGGAAGCTTCCTGGTAGGGGGCATCAGCCTCTACAGACACAATCACGGGCTTCGTATCATAGGGAGATACGCATTCTCTGCTGCGACCGCTGTAGGATCTGTAACTATTGGTTTCCGGACGGTAGGAGCGATAGCGCTTGCTGCACCAGGCCACATGTTCGCGGCTCAACGAAACCTTGGGTGCTTCCTCACGTGTCGTGGAAGCGGTGGTCATCTGATCAGTCACGTCATCTTGCACGAGTTCAGCCACCTGGCTGGCGGACAGAGTATCAGGCGGCAAGATGCTTGCAATCCGTTCGTAATTCTGATCGGCCGGGTTGATCTTTCGCGGAGTGGTCGAGAAGGCCACGGACGATGCCGAACTCAGATTTTGCTCCGCGACCGGTTCAGCGGACAAGTAGGCCACCGCAAATGCTACGCCACCCGCGAACACACCCAGTGTGGCTGCTAATCCGGTCAACATTGCCAAAAAGTATCGCATCTTGAGCCTCCTGCCTGCTGTTTAGGGGCAAACTTCAATCGAGGCGCAGGGTTCCGAAATGTGATCAATCTATGGCTGCAAATGGAAAATGAAATCGAAGCCAGATGGCAAGGCTGGCCTTCTAGGGTGGATCTTTGTATGGCGTGGCTTCGAATTTAACCCTCACCGAAAGAACCAGCACGGCAGCAACCGTGACAGGCTTTCATTCTTGCGACCACGGTGGCGAAAGATGAAAAAGCCTTTTGTATCGCTGCGACCCGAGATCACCCGGACGCATGCCCAGATCCTGATGAACTGGTTGGAAGATGAACGCGTCACTCGCTTCCTGAGCGACTCCCGCAGTGTATCCCGGTTCATCGCGCAGGCTATCGACCGATCTCCAATGCCGATCCTCACCCATCTGTTCAATCAGGGTGGCCGCTTCTTCATGGCCTACGACCGCAATGACGTCCCGGTGGGCTTTGTCCGCCTGGTCAAGGCTGGCGGTCAGTGCGAGATCGTCCTGGTCATTGGCGATCATGACACCTGGGGTCGGGGGCTTGGCGCCAGTACCATCCGCGAAGGTCTGAAATTTGCCTTCCTGGATATGAGAGCCGAGTGCGTCATTGCCAAGATTCACCCCTGCAATGCGCGCTCGCTGAAGAGTTTTCAGCGCTGCGGCTTTATTCTTGGGCCGGAAACGCCAACGCTCAATTCCCTTTCCATGCCGGCCGGCCGGTATCTGCAGCTCCTGCGCGAAGGTGCAATGGCAGATCGTGGGGACATCTACGTGACGGAGATCGATAAGGTCCGGCTTCAAAGCCTGATGGGGCTTGAAGTTGTCACCAGCATGGAACTCGAACACGAAATCGAGAGAGCCATTGTTGTCGGCCCCCGGCAGGTTGCCGAAAATGTTGTGACGATGAACTCGGAGGTCATGCTGCGCCTGGATGATGAGCGGGAGCAGGTGGCACTGGTCTATCCGCAGGATGCCGACGAGCGTTCCGGGAAACTCTCCGTCCTTTCCGATGTCGGCACCGCAATTCTGGGATACCAGGAGGGCGAGGCCATCGAGTGTATGGTTGCCGAGCGTACGCGACGCGTGGTGATCGAGAAGGTGATCTACCAGCCGGAGTCCTCCGGTGATTTTCATCTTTAGGCGCGTTGGACGTAGGCGTCGTCGAAGTGGCAGATTGCATCCAGTGCAACCCGCCACTTTCGATCCCTGGTTCCGCGGATTATTTGGTAACGCGATAATCCAGAGGCGGCTCGCGATCTCCGAGCAGGGCTGAGTAGGAGAAGTTGGCTCCCCGTGCTTCATCGAACTCGGCTTTCGCCTTCTCGATCAGCTCAGGTGACTGCAGGAGTTCCGCCGCGGTATATGCCAGTGTTTCCGCAGCCAGCCGTGTTCCCTTGTATCCAATCGACATGCCGCCGGCTGCAACGGCCTGCCAGCTGTGCGTGGCAGTACCCGGCACCCAGGTGGCCGTCCCAAGACCCACGGTGGGTGCGACCCAGCTCACGTCGCCGACATCTGTCGAGTAAAAGCCTTGTTCGCCAAAGGAATATTCCTCAACCTCTCCGACCTTGCTGAGGGGCGGGGTTGCGCGCAACGTCTTCTGCAGCTCCGTTGCGAACCCGATTTCCTCATCGTTCCATTCGATCTGCCGTGCTGTACGCAGATTGCTGTCCAGGACGCGGCCGAGTGTGTCGTTCGGGAGAACCGAATAGACACCGCTCATGCGTTCGACTGAAAACTCGGTCCCGGTTCCGAGTGCTGCTCCTTCGGCCGCCTTCTCGATGCGTTCCATTACATCCTGCACGACAGCCGGGTTCGGATGACGGACGTAGAGGTAGCTTTCGGCAAAATCCGGCACCACGTTGGGCGCTGCTCCACCGTTCGAGACGATGTAGTGGACGCGGGTCTCCTGAGGGATGTGCTCGCGCATCAGGTTGATCATGTGATGCATGGCTTCGACGCCATCGAGGGCGGAACGTCCTCGCTCGGGATACATTGCCGCGTGAGCCGATTCACCGCGGAACCGGATCTTGGCGCTGACATTCGCCAACGAACGGCCCTGGCTGGCCGAGTTCTGGTCTGAGGGATGCCAATGCAGGACGACGTCGACGTCATCGAACAAACCTTGGCGGACCATGTAGACCTTACCGGATCCGCCTTCCTCAGCCGGGGTTCCGTAGAGACGGACCTGACCCTCGACGTTGTTCTCCTGCATCCATTTGGAGATAGCGATTGCCGCAGCGACGGATCCTGCGCCAAAAAGGTGATGGCCACATGCATGGCCGCTTTCGATACCTTCAACTGCCTGCTGAACCGGAATGGAATCCTGCGAGAAGCCGGGAAGTGCGTCCATCTCTGCAAGGATTGCTATGACCGGGCCGCTCTTTGAGCCAGCCGTGGCGACGAATGCCGTTGGAATATTGCCGACGCCGCGCTCGATCTCAAAGCCGTTCTGCTCGAGTTCGCCGGTAAGTGCATCTACCGTAGCGGTTTCGAGATAGCCGAGCTCGGGGTTGCTCCAGATCTGGTGGGCAACCTCCGTCATTCGCGGCTCATATTTGGCGATGTGACCGGCAAGTTGCAAGCGGGTTCCCTCGGAAAGTCCGGACGCTAGCGCCAGGGACGAACTCGAGATCACGACAGCAGATACAATGGCACCAAACGAGAAAAATTTCATTGCTCTCCCTTTTCAAAACCAGAGGGCAGTGTTGCAGAGAAAAACTGCAGGAACAATGCGCCAAGCGCCTGCCTCGGTCGGATGCGAAAAGTATCGTCTGTGTGCCTGATTTCAGGGCCAATGGAACGGGATCGTGGTCGAACCGTTGTCCACGCAGTCTCAACAACCCCCGAAGCAACATGCTGTCTGATCCACAAAGTGCCCTGGAAGAGTTTATCCGGGACCCATCCTATCCTTGCGTCGGCGCCAAGTCCGCGTTGGGAAAGGGACAACTGACCACCTATGTTGCCCGCAGCATCGATAGCGCGTGGAATGATGTCGACATCCATGACCAGCTGCTGCAATTCGCGTGGCGCTATCAACAAGACCCCATGCTTTTCACGAGCTTTGCGGTGATCTTCGAGGGACCAGAAGATCTCGAAGAACCACGTTTCGAACAGCACCTGTGGGATCGGATTCAAAGTTTGACAGAAAAGGACAGTTGGCGTGGACAAACGCCGGACCCGCGCGTCAGCGCTGATCCTGACGATCCGCATTTCTCCCTAAGCTTCGGTGGCGAGGCTTTCTTTGTCGTCGGGCTTCACCCAAAGGCCAGCCGCCCCGCTCGGCGCTTCCTCTATCCGACAATGGTCTTCAACCTCCACGATCAGTTCGAGGCCCTTCGCGCCCAGAACCGATATGAAAAACTGCGTGGTTCGATCCTGCAACGTGATCTCGAATTGGCCGGCAGCATCAACCCGATGCTCGCGCGCCACGGCACGATTTCTGAAGCGCGGCAGTATAGCGGCCGCAAGGTGCCCGATGGCTGGAGCTGTCCCTACCACCGCAAGGACGCACCCACTGCAGCAAATCCGTTGGCACTCGAGGAGCAGCACCCTGATGAGCGATAACATCAAGGAGATACCGCCGCGCTCGGGAACCGCCTTCACGATTGATGCCGGACAGATCCTGACTGTCATCGATCCTTTGGGCGGGCAGGTTGCAGACCTTCTGGCAGTTTCCCGCGTGGATACGGCAGAGATGATATCTTCGGGTCGGACCCTCGACTACGCCGAGAGCATTTATCTCACCACCGGAAATCTGCTCTACTCCAACCGTTCCAACGTGATGCTGGAAATCATCGAGGACACGGTCGGCCGGCATGACTTCTTGCTCACACCCTGCAGCGAGGCGACCTTCCGCCTGTGCTATGATAATGAGCCGCCGCACCAGGGATGCCTCGGCAACCTCCATCATGCTTTGGAGCCCTATGGGATCGCTGAAGATGCAATCCCGGTCGCATTCAACTGTTTCATGAACGTGCCGGTGGATGGCGCGACCGGAAAGCTGAAGGTGCTGCCGCCATTGAGCAAGGCAGGCGACTTCATCCGTTTCCGCGCGCACATGGATCTGATCATCGGCCTCACGGCCTGTTCGGCCCCTGCCAGCAATGGTGGAAGTTTTAAGCCGATCCACTATTCGATCGGTTAGGGTAGGCTTACGTGACGGGCAATTGCTTGAAGGGGTTTGCGAATGGGACACCCAGTGGCTCAAAATGACGTTCGTTGGCCGTCAGTACAGTGAGGCCGTGAGCAGCTGCAGTAGCCGCGATGGCAATGTCTTCGAAGCCCGGATCATGGGCGCGCGCCAAATCAAGCATAACTCCTGCATACCTGCCTTCTTCCACCCCAAATGGCAGGACGCGCCCGGCATAAAAATGCTCTATGGCCATGAGCCATCGGCGTAACCCGGCGGCCTTCGTTGTCGCTGAGATCCTCTCTGCGCGAGCAATCCCCGCTTCGATCTCGGCGATAGTTATAGCGGAAAGATAAAGTCGGTCACTGTTGGCCCGCATCCAGGACGCGAACGTTTCGGCCCCAACCTTGCTCTTGGTGGGCGCGTCTGCCGACACGACATTCGTATCCAGAAGATACAAGATCAGGCACCGCTTTCCCGCAAGGCACGAGCTGGCTTGCGGGAGCGGGCAGGAATATCTGACGCTTCGCCCGGAAAGGCGAGGAGCAAGTCAGCAAACTCTGGCACTTTCGAGATGCGTTGCCATTCCTCGAAGGAAACGAGCACCGCTTCCCTGCGACCATGACGTGTGATCACCGTCGGCTCTCCGGCCACTGCGCGATCAACCACCGCTGACAGCGTGGCTTTGACGTCCTTGAGCTGAATTTCCTTCATGGCGTCGCTCCATATGACTATCGATAGTCATATATGACGCCGCAGTACCGGATCAAGTGTTGTGCGAATATTAGTCGATCTGCGGAACACCTCCGAGGCAAACCTCGGGTGCGTCTCCTGAGTCGTGGATTGTGCCGGGTTCACCGGCACAATCCTTTTCTTAGCCTCTTGTCTGTTCAGTCCATGGCAGCCGCTTTGAAGCGCTCGGGGGTAAACGGCACCTGACGAAGCCGCACACCTGTCGCGTCGAATATGGCGTTGCCGACAGCTGCAGTCACGATGGCCGCCGAAGGCTCGCCACCGCCCATCGGAGGCTCTTCCGGCCTGTCGATCAGCTCGACGATGATCTCCGGCGCCCCCGTCATGGTCAGGACCGGGTAGCTCACCCAGTCCAGACTGGTGATGCTGGAGTTGTCGACCTGTAGCTCCTCATGAAGAGTACGGCTGAGCGTATGGCACACATTGCCTTCGACCTGGTTGATCAGCCCGTCCGGGTTGATCACCTGTCCAAGGTCGTGCGTTACATAGAACCGCGTGGCCTTGATCTCACCGCTTTCCCTGTTCACCTCGACCTCGCAGACTGCGGCCACATAGGCAAACGTGTTGTGATAGTGGCAGTAGGCAACGCCACGACCGCGCGCAATGTTGCCCTCCTGATTGCTGGCAGGAGAGGGCCTAGTCTCCCAGTTAGACAGCTTGCGGAGCCGTTCCATCACTTCACGACCGCGCGGATCTTCCAACATGCTCAGACGCAGATCGAAGGGGTCAACCTTTGCCTCAGCCGCCAGTTCATCGATGAAGCATTCATTTGCAAAGGTGTTCTGCAGCCTTCCAGGCGTTCTGATCCACGAGGCGCGGAACGGGGTGTTCTTCACCCAATGCACGGAGGTTTGGACGTTCGGCAGCTTGTAGCCAAGATCAGCGTTGCCCTGAACGCTGCCGGCACGGCCTCCAGGCTGATGAGACAGTTTCGCCAGGTCGGCCGCGACGAGCGTCACAGCGTTGCCCACGCTTTGGGCGTGATAGAACTGTGAATCCCAGGCGACGATCTTTCCGTCGTCATCGATCGCGCCCTTCAGGTCCGCAAGACTTGGCGGCCCTTTCGGATCCCAACCATGTTCGTCGTGCCGCATCCACTGTACGCGCACCGGCACCTCGAGAAGCTTGGAGAGGAGGGCCGCATCCGCCGTGCAATCCTCAAAACCGTTGCGGCCGTAGCATCCTGCGCCTTCCACATAGACGATGCGAATGTTCTGCGCATCGAGTTGCAGCATCTCCGCCAGCTGCTTTTGCAGCGCATGGTTGCCTTGCGAGGGTGACCAGCAGGTGAGCTTGCCATCCTTGAAGTCAGCCACTGCACAGGAGGGTCCGAGCGAAGCATGGGAGTGGATCGGGAAGGAATAGGTCGCCTCAAGGGTCTTTTTCGCGTTGGCCAAGGCGCCGGCAGCATCGCCCGCAGTGGCGACCACATCGGTCTTGTCGATCTCGCTGTTACGGACATAGTCATAGATTTTCGACTGGTCCGGCAGACCCTTCCAATCGCTCCACTCGACTTCGAGGGCATCGGCAGCCTTGACCGCCGCCCATTCGGTCTTGGCAACGACTGCGAGGAAATTCCCTTCGCGCACGACCTTGATGAGGCCTGGGATATCCTTGACGGAATCTTCATTCACCGAGACGAGATCTGCATGGATTGCCGCTGGCCGTATCACGCGGGCATGCACCATGCCGTCGACGCGGACGTCACCGATGTAGTCGAACGTGCCGGTGACCTTGCCCGGAATGTCGAACCGCTTGATCGACTTGCCAACGAGTTTGTAGGTATCCGGCGACTTGAATTTGGCATCCGGATCGATGGCGAGTTCAAACGTCTTGCCTCCCACCAGCTCTCCGAAGCCAATGCCTTCGCCGCCAGAAGACGGCTTGATGACGCCCGCCTCGATTGTCAGTTCGTCTGCAGCAACGCCCAGCTTTT
>Ga0182739_1000749_pt1 | contig 38054 bp, 25 predicted proteins | sample eDN5th30CBELigBY_FD_128873 | JGI IMG/M metagenome (GOLD analysis project Ga0182739, IMG submission 128873) | Enriched backyard soil microbial communities from Emeryville, California, USA - eDNA 5th pass 30_C BE-Lig BY (version 2) (version 2) | ecosystem: Environmental > Terrestrial > Soil >... | reverse complement strand
TCTGTTCCTGTAACAAAGAAACCCTTCATTTAATCATATTCAACTCTTTTCCTACTAAATTAAATGTCTCCAGCAAATAATTAATTTCATTCGTGCAATGTTCTGTGGTGACTGTTAAGCGAATACGACTTTCTCCAATTGCTACAGTGGGTGGACGGATAGCAGGTGCAAATATTCCTTTTTCCTGCAGCTTTTCTGCAAATATCGCAGTTTTTTGTGTATTGCCAACAATAACTGGGATAATGGGTGTATCAGCTCCCTTTACTGAAAAGCCCATTTCTTTAAGTTCTTTCTTAATTTGTAAGACATGTGATCTCAGCTGTTGGCGCTTTTCTTTGCTTTGCTCAATGATTCCCAAAGCAGTATAAGAAGCCGCACAATTAGCAGGAGGTATCGCGGTTTGAAAAATAAACGTTCGGGCGTGATTGACAAGAAAGTCAATTAACGTTTTAGAACCGGCGACAAAACCTCCTTCTGATCCAATTGCTTTGCTTAATGTTCCAATGACCACATCAGGCATTACCCCGAAATACTCGCTTGTCCCCCTGCCGTTTTCTCCTAAAACCCCTGTACCATGAGCATCGCCAACAATCACACAAGCATGATAGCTTTTTGCAAGTGCCATGATTTTATCCAAAGGTGCAATATGACCGTCCATACTAAATACTCCATCTGTTACAATAAATCGACGCTTGTAAGATGCTGTTTCTTTCAACTTTTCTTCAAGATTATCGAGATCGACATGTTTATAGATAACGGTGTCAGCTTTTGATAGGCGGCAGCCATCAATAATACTGGCATGATTTAATTGGTCGCTTATAAGGACGTCCCCTTTTTCAGGCAGTGATGACAGAACACCGATATTAGCTAAATAACCGCTTGAAAATAAAAGAGCTGCTTCCGTTTGCTTGAATTCAGCAATACGTCGTTCAAGTTTTTCATGCCACTCACAATTACCTGTTGTTAGTCTTGATCCACTACTTCCAACTCCCCAGTCATCAAGTGTCCTTTTTGCTGCCGAAATCAACCGTGTATCTTTCGCCAATCCTAAATAATCATTTGAAGAGAAGACGCTTTGATTATTTATTTTTCGTAAATGCCGAGTCAATCCAGCCTCTTTCATTTTGTCTAACCGCTTATTTAACCATCTCTCATCGTTTAGCATGTGGTTATCTCATTTATTGCATTTTTCATAATCGTGACCATTGCTTCAAGCTCACTGCTTGAACTGGCAAGCGGTGGCATAAATACGACCACATCACCTAGTGGTCTCGTGAGCATGCCAAGCTCTCTCATTTTTAATGAAACGTGATATCCCATGCGTTTTTCTGCAGGAAAAGGTTTTTTTGTTTCTTTAGATTGAACAAGTTCTAATCCACACATAAACCCCAGCTGTCTGATCTCTCCAACATGAGGGTGTGAATCCAGCCCTTTAAGGAGAATATGGAGATCCTTTGATTTTTTTGATACCTGTTCAACGATATTTTCCGCTTCAAACAAACGTAAATTTTCCAGTGCTACTGCACAGCCAAGCTGATTTCCCGTATAGGAATGACCATGAAAAAAGGTTTTGAGCTTTTTATAGTCATCATAAAATGCATTGTAAATTTTCTCTGTTGTAAATGTGACCGCGATTGGCAAATACCCACCTGTGATTCCCTTTCCAGCTGCCATTAAATCCGGTTGTACATGTTCATGTTCACAGGCAAACATTTTCCCTGTACGGCCAAAGCCTGTGGCAACTTCATCCACAATCATCAGAACATCATATTTTGTACAAAGTTTACGAACACCGGCTAAAAAACCTTTTGGCATGATGATCATCCCGGCTGCTCCCTGTACCATCGATTCAATGGAAAGCGCGGCTATTTCTTGATGCTTTTCAATCAGCAGCTGTTCAAGTGTATGTAAGCATTCATCGCGGCACTGTGAAGGATCGCCGCTTTCAGAGCGATATACGTAAGGAATAGGTGCCTTCAAACTCTCAAACATTAAAGCACCATATACATCATGGAAAAGTGAGATTGAACCTATACTTACAGCACCAATCGTATCGCCATGATATCCATTTTGCATCGAGATAAATTTTTTCTTCTCAGGCTTCCCTATGTTTTTCCAATATTGAAAAGCCATTTTCAGCGCAATTTCCATTGCTTCTGCACCGCTATCTGAATAAAAAACTCGTGTCAATTTCTCAGGAGTTAGTTCAATTAGCTTTTCAGCAAGTTCTGTTGCAGGAACATTTGTCATACCTAATAATGTGGAATGCGCAATTTTTTCAAGCTGTTTCTTTATCGCTTCATCTAATTCTTTCTTACGATGGCCATGTACATTAAGCCAAACCGAAGAGAATCCATCATAATATTCCTTTCCATAGATGTCTTTTACTTTAATTCCATTTCCACTCTCGATAATTAATGGGTGCTCATCATAATCCTTCATTTGAGTGAAAGGCAGCCAGAGATATTTTTTACTTGTTTCTATCAATTTCTGTGTCATTCTCTTCCTCCCATTCAATAAAAACCGGCTGTTTTTCTAAATAATTTATGTAGGAGTTTACATCTTCTAATTTATCAACAAAGAATATTCGACAGCCCTGTTCATCACCGTATTCTTTTAACTTTGTGATTCGTTGATAGCCCATTTTTTTACTAGCAACATATCCTGTTATATAATCAGGATCATCTGACCAGCATAATTCCGCGACAGTAGCATGGTGCTCATTTACCTTTGATGCAAGTACCAGTGCCTCTTTTAATCTCGTATCCTGCGGAAATTGATAGCGGGCAGCCCATTTTTTAAAGTTATGATCCATCCAATCCATTCTTGAAACACGTACACCTTTAGCATTTCTCTCATCAATTCGCTTACCTGAATAAATATCGATTACCATTGCCCCTCTGAAGCCGAAACAATTCGTTAACTGCCCTAATGCTTGGTCGATGATTTTTTTCGGGACACCAGCCTTTTCCAAAAGGAACCAAGCTAGTTCTCTTCCATTTTCTACTGTTTCCACTACATTTGTTTTAACGTTTAACGGATTTAATCGTTTTATCTGCTCATTTAATAATTCAAACTGTATTTGCATAAAATCGGGTTTTCCTCTTGAATGGGTAAGCCCCTTTTGCAATAAAACATTCACTGCATTTTGAAGATCGCTGTTAATTGAAAGCAACTCACCGCCAGATATATGCTTTCCCCCATGTTCATGCGATCCTCCCTTTGATGCTCTCATTCTTACACTATAAAAATTATTCTCTTGCATCTTTTCATCCTCTTTCTTTCATTTGTTCAACAGCGTGGTCCCGCAGAAAAACCGATATGTTAACCAAATATATTTATTAGTTAACAATAAAAATAGTAAAGTTGATTATACATTCTGTCAATATGATGTGTAACATTAGGTAAAAGGACTTATCAAACATCTAGCTGTTTTTTGAATGAAAGCAGGACTTTATATTAAATGTAAACCTGGAGGAGATATAACTAGCTTTAAAAAATGAGAACGGTGAATTTGGTGGCACTCAAATTCACCGTTCTCATTTTTACGTGTAAATTCTTCTATTCTAACTTTATTTGATCTTCATTTTCATATAGCAGCTGCTGGCTATGTTTTACTTGTTGCTGTTCTAGGGTTCACACGAATTTTGTCTGTTAAGCAAACTTTAGGCTTATAAAAACTGATTCCTCACCTTATTTTAAGGAATCGGCTTTTCATATTTATTAAACAGATTCTTCGTATACCTCATTTTTTTCTTTTTTAATTCTTCTCTGTCTTTTATAAACAAATTTAGATAGGCTGATACTACTTTCATATAATAGTAATAAAGGTATAATCACCAGGATATCAGATAGGAAATCTGGAGGGGTAACCAAAATTGAGACGAATATTAACAGAAAGTATGCATACTTCCTAATTGTTTGCAAACGGTATGGATTGATAACTCCTAAACTTGTTAAAAACATAATGACAACGGGTAGTTCAAACAGAAACCCAAAAGGCAATGTCATATGAAGCAAAAAGTGGAAATATTTCTCCGTTGTAAAGAAAGTAGTAAACATATCATTAGATAGCGACATTAAAAAATTTAGTACAAGAGGAAATAGAATAAAGTAACCAAAACTAATTCCTAATATGAATAGCATAAATAGTCCTGGAATATAAGCAATGGTAACTCTGCGTTCTTTGGGTGTTAACGCTGGACGTACATACAACCAAACTTGGTGCGCAGCAACTGGTATAATAGCTGCAATAGCAACAACGCTTGCAATCATTAAATAAACGACTAAGATATCACTTGGACCTAATAGAGCCAGCTTAAATGGCAAATCTTTAACTAACACATGATAAATATCTTGGACATATATAAATGCTAGAATTAAAGACAGAAGAAAAGCAACTAAAGTGATCATAATGCGTTTACGTAATTCCTCAAAGTGTTGAACGAACCGCATGTTTTGATCTTCCAACCTAATCACTCCATGAAAAGGAAGATGTAAGACAGAACCTACATCTCCTATTATTATTTGGTTAGTTATTCTTTCTTATCAGATGTTTCTGAATTTGAGTCATCTGTTACAAGATCTTTGGTAGACTTTTTAAATTCTCTTAATGTTGAACCAAATGCTCTTCCTATATCCGGTAACTTAGAAGGTCCGAAAATAATAAGGGCGATGGTTAAAATTAGTATTAATCCTGGTACTCCAATATTTTGAAGCATCATTTCCCCTCCTACTTTTTTTAATAATTTTATAGAAGCTTATCATCATTTTTAGAATAGCTTCAGCAAAAAGTCGTTTAAATCCATATTCTTAACGATTTTTTTAATCTTTGATTAATTTCATTACGGTTGAAATACTCGGACGAATCGTTGCCGTATCCCAAGTAGAGTAATAGCAAGGCAATAAATTACCAAACGATCGTTGTATTTGAACTAGCTTTATCTACCTCTAACGATGATGCAGAATGAACTATACGTGTATCCACACATGAACCATTGACTACAACTTTTCGATTTGAAGAAATACCATAAATCTTGGTATTAGTCACCCAGTTTCCATTCCCCCCCATAATTAGGATACGAGTGTTATTTTCTGGTTGAGCAGAATTGATCGTTGACGCAGTGATATGATTATCATTTCCATTAACATGAATCAGTCCATAAAGACCATCACGCCCAATAGGATCACTTTTCCAGTTACCTGCACCATCTCTTAGCGCTTGCACTTTTCCAGAAAATAAATTTCCATTCCCTTTTATAACAACAGCACCAGTGTAGTAGCTTTGGATATTATTCCCTGTAAATGTACAATCATTGGCTCCTATAGCTTCTAAACAAATATGTCCATCAGGATAAATGTTGTTACCTACAATATTTGCCCAGTTAGGATTTTCTAAAAATACACTTTTCCCTAACGGTTGTGCTCCAAAGTAGTTATTGGCAACTAATAATTGCTGAGAAGCTCCGACCGAAACAAGACCATTACGTACTTCTGAAATCCAACATCCACTTACTGTGCATGCGTCAGCTCCATTAAATCGTAAACCAGTATCTACGTTGATTGTTGAAACACCAATAATTCGAACTGCATCATTATCATGGTCGATATTAACAGCAATTTGACCTTTATCTGTTCCACGACCTTGAATCAAAAAGCTTTCCAGTTGAATCGAAGATACTCGTGGTGCTCCAACACGTCTTTCAGAAATGATGGCTGTTTGACAGTTATTACCTAATACAAGTTTACTTCCTCCGCCTGGATGAGTTGGACCTGTTTGTTCTTCGGGGTCGATATTCGAACGTGTGCCTGCATTAACACCTCTGATTGTCACATAAGAGCGATTAATTTTAATTGGAGAATGAATCCACATTTCACCTGCTGGTAATTCAATCACTCCTCCAGATGGAGGCATATCATTAATAAGATCATTAATAATTGGTGCGTTGTCAAAATTGGGGTCATTTAACCGTGCTCCATAATTTACTGGGTCAAGTACCATAGCTTGAGAATTGCTTGTTTCGTTGGACGCCTTTGCTATTGACTTAAAAGGAAAACCTCCTAAAAATGTTAATACCCAAACAAATAATCCTAATATAAAGCTCCGTCGTTTTATTAAATTGGATTGTTTAATAGATTTATTTGTTTCCATCTTATTTCCCCCTAAGGAATTTACGTATTTTCAAAACTTTTATTTAGTAATAAGCTATAAAATACTTGATAGAGGGCCTTTTCAGCAAAAAAGTTACCTCCCATTCCTTCTGTTAAACCATTACGGAGCGATTGCGTTGGATCACCACTTAAATTGTAGTAAGTTCTTGATACTTATTTAACTTTCATAAAACTTTTGACATTACCGGAATTTAATTCATATAAACGATTTCATAGCCAGACAAATAGTGAAGATTAAAGTTGTTAACGCTTACAAAAACATCATTGACCACCCCCTCAAGACGTTCTATTATGAGTGATTCCCCTTAAATATTTTGATTTTTCCAAAATTTAACCTAATAGTGTATATGATTTGGATGGAATTTTAGAGTCAATTAGCTTGATATTCCATCTCTAAGTATAATTCGCTTCCATTTCAGTTCATTTCACAAGGTACTTTGATCGATACTGACTTGGTGTAATTCCCACATTTTTTTTGAACACTTGGTAAAAGTATTTTTGATTTTCATATCCTACCTGGAATGCTACGTCTGCCACCTTACAACTAGATGTTCGTAGCAGTTTTTTTGCATGATTGATTCTTGTTGAAGTAATATATTCAAAGATTGTTTTCCCAACAGACTTTGAGAATAAGCTACATAAATAGGAAGGGTTCTTATAAAAATGCTTACCTAAGTCTTCTAAAACAATAGGCTCCCGATAGTTAACATTTAGGTAATCTTTTATATCTAAGATAAGTTTTTCATTATAAGAAACTTTATGAGCATCTACTTTAGATTTAATTGAATATACTAACCTTCTTAACCACTCACTTAATTCATTTAAAGAATTGAGTGTGTTTAATTGTTCGTAGACCTCATATCGTTCATCCATAATATGATTAAGTTCAAATTCCTTCTCCACATACTCAAGCAAATGATTCACTAGTTTAGAACATAAATAAAAAGATTTTTTAGGTGGAAGTCTTGTTTGTTTAGCATAATCAATTACTTGATCAATCAATTTATCCATTTCAAAAAAATCATTTGAGTGTTTTAATGAAAAGTATTGTTCGATTTCTGAAATGATATTGGAATCAATTGTTGTATTTAACGTCTCTATTTCACTGTAATACGTGATCTGTTGATTGGAATAGATACCAATCTTGGCAGACTCCTCCGCCTCTTTAAATGACTGATTGATGTTTACTAGATTGGAATATGAATGGCTTATTCCTACTGACACATTGGCTTTCATTTGCTCTGGTATAACGTGAAATACATCTTCTAAAAAGGATGTCATCCTATATGAATCAGAGAGAGACATCAAAATAGCTAAGGATTGATCAATATGATACAGGAAGCATTTTATTCCTTTTTCAGTTAGTGCTTGATCAATGGTGAATCGTAGAGAATTGATTTCCTCATCATAGTGATGTTCATTTAATTCACCATTTCTTTTTTCAAAGATGACACAACAAAACTGTTTAAAATCGTTTGTCACTTCTGGTATAACGCTTTGATTGCCTAACATAATTTCAAGAAATTGCTTCTCTACCAATGCCTCTTCATATCGCTTTTGTCGCTTATCGTAGAGCTTTTCCTCCTTCAGCTTTTTTATTTTACAAATGGCTTTTTCAATTGAAGCAATAATTTCATCCACTTCAATCGGTTTGACTAAATAGTCAAGTGCTTCAAGCTCTATCGCCCTTTTTGCATAATTAAATTCAGGATAGCCACTAATAATGATAAAGACAGTGTCGAGTTCAAGCTTTTTCACTTCATTGATTAAATTTAAGCCATTCATTTCGGGAATTCTTATGTCCTGCAAAACAATTTCTGGTTTTAAATCAATAATTTTTTGTAAGGCTTCTTTTCCATTTGAGGCGGATCCCACAATTTCAATCTCATAATCCTTCCAATTAGTTGCATATGTTAAGCCTTCGACCACAATCTTCTCATCATCAACTATTAGAAGCTTATACATCTGTTTCACCCACCTTTTTTAATCCTCGAGACCTACCTTTAGATACACAGTTGTACCCTTTCCACTTTCACTATTGATTTCTAATCCAAATCCCTCACCATACTGAAGCTTCAACCTTTCATTTATATTTTTTAATGCGTAACCCACCTTGTTATAATCAAATGTTTTACTGTCAAATCCCTTGCCATTATCACTGATTTCAAAGAGTAGATAATAGCTTTCTTGATAGCCTTTAATCATGATTGTTCCTTTGCCTAATTGTTCTAAGCCGTGATAGACAGCATTTTCTATAATTGGCTGAAGTAGTAGTTTTATCATTTTTCGTTCAAGTATGGAAGGTTCAACGTCAATATGATAAGTAATTTTATGATCGAAGCGAATGTTTTGAATGTCTAAATAACTCTTCACTTGATCTATTTCATTTTGAACAGTTGTCACATGGCTACCATCATTTAATGTTAACTTAAAGATTTTCGACAAACTGATGGCAATCTTAGCAATCGGCTTTGCTCTTATTTTTATCGCCATCCAGTAAATTGTATTTAACGTATTGTATAAAAAATGAGGGTTGATATGGCTTTGTAATGCCATAAGCTCAGCTTCTTTTTCTTTAATTTTTGATTCATATAGTTTAAATGTTAAGTCAATATTTCGATTATAAATTTCAACAAAACGGTCTCCAATCTTCCCTATTTCATCTTCTTTATTAAAATCGACTCCTGAAATGATTTCTCTCTTTTCCATTTTTTCTGTTACCAAGCGCAGCAATCCTAGCTGTTTCGTTATTTTTTTTGATAATGTGAATGCAAAAATAATGGAAATAATTAATCCAATAACTAGTAATGAAATCGTGATGATCCTTATTTTATTTACTTCTTGAACAACACTGTTATATGGAATAATACTAACGACCTTCCATCCAGTTTTCTCATTTGTATGGTAGTTTAATAGATTTTTTGTGCCATTTATATACTTAATAATAGTACCTTGGTTTTCGGAACGATCAATAATATTCGCCAATTGTATAGAAGAGATTTGCATTGAATTCCTTGAATATATGATGTGATTACCGTCAAGAATGAGGATATTCCCTTTCGTCTTTACCTCATCAAACATCTTATTAAAAATTTGTGAATCAATGCTAATAAGTAGAACGCCCATTGATTCCTCTGTGCCTAGATTTTTTATCATTCTTCCGTAAATTAACGGTTGTTCATCTGCTGTAACTAGTCTCATTTGTTGACCATTAAACCATTGTCCCTTCCAAGGGCTATTTAATAGTTTATTATAAAAACTAGATTCCTTTATTAGTTGATATGCATTACCATTTTGTAGGCTTTCACCACGATTAACTTTTAATAAACCATGATGTTCATTTCCAATATAAATAGAGTTAATAAACGGCTTATTGACAACTGTGATGTTATTTAATGTATTCCTGGATGCTGTCTCAAGTCTAAAAAGTCTCGGTCCAACTTTGTTCATGGTTAAATATCCGTGAATATCATTTGATAAAAAGATACTATTCGATATATCTTCAATTTCCGTAATAAACGTATCAATATTCCAATCGGCAATCGTTAAAAAGTTTGTAATTGTTGATGAGACTTTGTTTTCAATGGCTTTATTAAATAGAATAAACGTAAAAGGACCAATAACAAGCAATGGGATTAATGTAGAGAATAATGCAAGAAGGATAATTTTTTGTTTAATAGGTGAGTCGGTTAATTTCAGTAATTTTAACATGGTTCTTCATTCTCCATTTAATAAAAAGTTAGCAACAGAATAGATAACGTTTTCATTTTTCTCTGGATTTAGATATATTTTTAAATACCTAACCTCGCACACTCATATGATTAAATTTTTATAACCTTCTACTCTTCTTTTTTCTTGAGAATCCTAATTTTTCAGCACATTTTTATTTGTACCTTCGTTCTTTATGCCTTTTACTTTCATTTAATAAACAGCCATTCATTTTATAAGAATTACTCCTTAACAGCCCCTAAAGTCATACCACTCACAATATAACGTTGGACGAATAAAGAAAAGATTATGACCGGAAAACTAAACGAAACAGCTGCAGCAGTCATTGGACCCAAATCAAGATTATAGGCAGTCAAAAATTCTGAAATACCAACTGTGGCCGTTTTTGCTTGAGTGCTCGTCATTAAAAGGGAAAACAAAAAATCATTCCACGCTAACATAAAAGTAAAAATCGCAGTTGTTGCTAAACCTGGTAAAGAAACAGGAAGAATGACCCGTATAAATGCACCAAGCCAGCCACATCCATCGATACGGGCTGCTTCATCAAACTCTTTTGGAACAGAATCAAAGAATCCGATCATAAGCCAAATCGCAAAAGGGACATTCACACTTGTATAAACTAAGATTAAGGCCAATTGAGTATCAATGAGACCCATGTCCTTTACTATCATATACATAGGAATCGCAATACTTATCATTGGAACCATTCTGATCACTAAAGTAAACAGCAAAAAATATTTTCCTGTAACAGAAGTAAACCTTGAAATGCCATAAGCTGCCATTGAACCTAATAACACACTAATAATTGTGCTACCCCCAGCTGTGACTAAACTATTAGCAAAATATCTTCCGACAGGTAAGTAATCGAACATATTTCGGTAGTTTTCAATTGAGAATGTTGAGGGCCATAATGTAGGTGGTGCACTAACTGCTTCAGCTGAAGGTTTTAATGAAGTTAAAAGCAGATACACATACGGGCCAAGAAACAACATCGCTAGTAAGCAAGTTAATGCGATTACAAATAGAAGCCATATCTTTCTCTTCCATTTCTGAAGATTTAAAGGCGTACGCTTCGCTAAGTCTGTTTTACTTATAGGTAATTCCGTCATAACTATTCCCCTCTCCTTTCACTAGGCATTCTTTTTTCGAGGTGACCATATTTTCGCTATAAAGAAGGAGCTTAACACTAACAGGATGATAATAAAAATGACCGCCATCGCACTCGAATGTCCAACTTGACCATAACGTGTTAAAGTCTTATACATATACGTACTTAATAACTCTGAAGAAAAACCAGGTCCTCCTTGTGTTAAAACCCATACAATATCAAAGGTTCTTGCAGCATCAATGATTCGAATTAACAACGCAACCGAGGCGACAGGAATTAAACAAGGGATCGTGATATATCGAAACTTGTGCCATTTATTTGCTCCATCAATATCTGCAGATTCATATAAGCTCTTAGAAATACCTTGTATCCCGGCTAATAGCACAAGCATAATGAAGGGCGTCGTTAACCAAATATCTGCAATAATTGTTGATAAAAGAGAAAAGCGAGAATCAGACAGCCATAGAATTTGATGAGGATCTGAGATGATCCCTATTTTGTAAAGTGTCCAATTAACAATCCCGAACTGATCATTCAGCATAAATTTCCATATCAAACCTGAAACTAACGGTGCGAGCATTAATGGAGTAAGCAAAATTGTTCTGAGGATTTGACTTCCTTTAAATGCATTACTTAAAAGTAAAGCTAACGTAAGTCCGATTAAAAATTCGACCCCAACAGCGGTCACAATATAGATGACAGTATTCCATAAAGATGTTAAGAATCGTTTTGACGAAAGAGAGTCTATATAATTAGCCAGACCCACAAATTCTCTCGCTGCAGGATCCATTAAATCGATATGAAAGAAGCTGTCCCTGAGAAGGAGAAGAATCGGGAAAACCAAAAACACAAGCATAAATAATGCAGCTGGCATAAAAAACATCGTTGAAAGTGCACCATTTCTTACTTTCATTGAACTGCCTCCTTTCAAGTAAACTCATAAGCGAATCTTAATCTTAAAATTGAGATCTCTCTATCAATCTATTGTTCAAAAGAGATCTCTTATTTTTACACCTTATTGTGGTGGGATAATCCCTTTAATTACTTCTGCTGCCCAATCAAGTGCTTCTTGAGGTGTTTTTTCACCTGAAAGTGCATATGCTACCGCAGGAATCAAGGCTTCACTTTCGATTTGCTGCCACTCCTTAATTTCAGGTCGGTTTTGTGTTTGTTTTGCGTTTAATGTTGTCATTAAAGACTCTAAATGCTCATAGCCCTCTTTTGCACTATATTCTTCAAAAACAGATTTTCTGGCAGCTACACCAAGCGAATCCATAAATAATGAGTTCTTTTCATAAATGAACTCTAAATACGTTTTAGCAATTTCTTGCTTTTTCGAAGAGCTTGGGATTACTTGATACCAAGGTCCCGGAACTGCACCAATCCCAGCTTCTCCAGCAATCATAGGAGCACTCCCCACTTTCCCTGCTACATCTGATTGCTTTGGATCATTCGATGGAACATAGAAGTGCCCCCAAGCTATCATCATGGCTGACTTTCCACTCCAGAACAGCTCAGCGGTTTCTGCAGAGGAGATTTCCATAGCACCGGGTGGAACAGATTTGTCTTTGTTCAACATATCTGTTAATAACTGCAGCGATTCAACATATGGTTCTGTATTCACGATAATCTCTCTATTTTCATCAATAACCAACGAGTCTGTTCCAGCTTGTGCAGCATGATCTAGCCAGCTAGCTACGGTATCACCATTGTTTGCACCAAATACGGTTGTTCCATATATATCGATTTGTCCATCATGATCTGTATCTCGTGTAAAGAATTTTGCGATTTCCTTGTATTGTTCCCATGTTTTAGGAGGAGCCAGCTCATACCCATATTGTTTTTTAAAATCTGCTTTGTTTTGCTTGTCTTCAAATAAATCTTTACGGTAAATAACATTTTTTGCATTTGTCCAGACGGGTAGTCCATACACGTTATCTTGATAACTACCACCTTCTACTAACCCTTGGAATAAATCTCCTTCAACCTCTTCCGTGATCAGATCATCAAGAGGCAGCAAACCAGAGGCCAAAGCAGGGAACCATAAGATATCAATCGTAGCTACATCAAAGGCACCAGCCTGTGAAGCAACTTCTGCCTTTAATTTGTCATATACTCCTGTATATGGAACAGACTCAATCTTTACCTCGTAGCCCGTTTTTTCTTTGAATTCCTCAGCTGTTTCTTTTGCTACAGTAAATGCAGGACTGCCACCTTCTACAAGAACAGTAAGTGATTTGTCCTTACTCTTTCCTTCCTCTACGGATGTCTCTTCACCCGAGCAACCGTACAATAAAATAGAAAGCATGAAAACGGATAAGATCCCACTAATAAACCCTTTTCTCTTCATTAAGAACACTTCCTTTTCCCCCTTTATTGAATTATTTATCCCATAACTCATGTTCAAGCCATCTTTTTGGAAGGCGATCTTTTACGTTAGGAAGCTGTTGAAGTGGTTTGTGTGGCATAACCTCCATTTTAAAGTGTGTTTTGTGGATGCGTTTACATTTAATTCCGAAAAGTTATTGTAACATCTTTTTTCTTATCACCTCACTGATTATCTCTACTTATATTCTAGAATTTAACGTCAAATATGAAAATTCTAATATCTTTGGAAAAGGTAATAAATATTTAGAACTTTGTTTAAAGGTTTGCAAGACATCAATTATAATTTGTGTACTTTTTGATTTGAACGTAGGGCTTGAGACTTGCGTTTTGAAAGGATGAAGTGTCCGTTTAACCCAGAATAAGCAAAAGCCACTTTTGATTAAAAGATGTCTATCTTCATTTCAAGAGTGGCTTTTGACCTCAGAACTTTTTAACACGTTTTATAAAAAAACACTTCATTTTAACTCTATAGTGGAATGGAGCGGAAGACACTCGACTCCTGCGGGAAGTGAGGAAAGGTGAGACCCCGCAGGCGCAGCTGAGGAGGCTCAGAGTGACTGTAGCGCAATGGAACGGGCTAGTTTTTAACCTTTACCTGCATCAAGAATAACAAAGTATGCGAAAACAGCCTTATTTAATAAGTTTAGTTTGCACCATTTTTAACCATCACTTGATTAAACATATGTTGACATAAATTATAAACAATAGATGCTAGAAAACTCCCTACTATAAAAATTGAAACTGGAAAAGCATACAATAGAGCGCCGCCAATTCCAATAAGTATTATGAATAGAATCGTTAAAATAGGGTTAATGAGTGAAAAGAAAAAGGCATTTCTGACGACATTCTTCCAATTCAACTCAAAATGTACCATGATTGGAAAAAGGTAAATAGTTATAGAAGCAAATAAAATAAGGCCAATGATTAGCAATATATATAGGATAAATTGAAAGATGGAGCTTTCTGGACTGATAATCCTGTAATCTACATATAAGAAAGCTCCAAAGATAGCCCAAACGATAGATAATAGAATACTTTGTTTAAAATGATCTTTAAACTGCAAATAAAAACTTTTACAAACCCCATTCGTTTCTTTCTGTAACTGTCTCTTACGGACAACACCAAACATTGCTGCAGTTGCTGGGAAAATGGTAACTAGGGGGATTGAGGCAATTACCCACAATACATTTAATAGAAAGTAATCCACGATTGTATTTATTGTGTTTAATAGTCGATTATTCAAGTCATTCATCCTTTATCCCCCATAATCTTTCGTTTATTTTCCCCAAATGGATTTTAGCGTATGAATCTCTAATGTCTTTACTTTTACATCCCCACCAACTGTATACAGTTCGAAATCCTTGCTATTCTGATCTGGAAATATTAAATCTGTCAGCACTAATTCTCCATTGTTTCCAAACACTTCAACAGATGACCAATCTACAAATAAGTGTAACTTCACTTTTTGGTTATGATAAGGAGCTAAGTCTCCCTCATGTTTTCCAACAAAGGACTCATTAAAATCTGATTTTCCAGAATTCGTGCGATCAATAAACAATCGTTGTTGAATAACGTCATATCCGATGACCGTTTCCTCTTGATTTGACTTACACACTTTAAATCCAAATTCAACAGCTGTACCGATCTCAAATTCTGCAATAATTTCAAGAGTGTTTCCTTTTACATTAGAAATGATATTCTCGCTTGGCACGATTGTTTGATTCGTTATGTGTATCGAGTTTTCACGAATGTTTTGTAATTCTTGAACTGGCTCTTGAACTAATCGAACTCCTTCCTTCATTGTTTTTAATGAAAGGACTCTTGGAATCGTCATCGCACTTCGCCATTCTTTAGTTGGTGTGACATTTGCATATCGCCAGTTACTCATCCAGCCGAGATAAATTCTTCTTCCATCTTCATTGGGAATATCCGACCAGCTTACTCCAGCGTAATTATCTCTTCCTTTGTCAATCCAAAGTGTCGTTTCTGGTGTATGGTCAGTTGTAAATGTTTCCCCATTAAACTCACCAATAAAATATTGTGTCCTTGATCCTTCTTCATAGCTTGGATCATCCCCGATACTCAAAAACAAGACCCACTTTTTCTGATTAGAATCCTCATCTACAGGTAATTCAAACAAGTCCGGGCACTCCCATACTCCTTCATGTGAGCCATAACCGTCTCCAAATTCACTTGCAAACTCCCAATCTTTTAGATTTTTCGATGTATATAGTCTCACAGTCTGACCTGAAGCTAATATCATCACCCATTTATTTGTTTCTTTATGCCAGAATACTTTTGGGTCTCTAAAATCCGTAATGCTTTCATCTGAAATGACAGGGTTTTCTTCATATGTCACCCATGTTCGTCCATTGTCATTACTATAAGCGATACTTTGCCTTTGTCTCGGACGTTCAGTGTCTGGGTAAGTATCAGCCTGTGTAAACATTGCCACTAAACCAGGCTGACCATTAAAGAAGCCGCTTGTATCATTCCAATCCACGACTGCACTTCCAGAAAATATCATCCCATGCTCATCTGGTTTTAATGCGATCGGCAAGTGTTCCCAATGGACAAGATCTGTGCTAATAGCATGTCCCCAGTGCATCGGTCCCCACGTTGTTCCCTTTGGGTGATATTGATAAAACAGATGATATTCACCTTCAAAATAAACCATCCCGTTAGGATCATTCATCCAATGAGCTTCTGGTGAAAAGTGAAATTGCGGTCGATATTTCTCTGTGTAATATTGTTGTTTAATCTCCGTGTTGTTCATATATTTTGTACTTCCTTTCTCAAACGTCAAAAAATTTTATCTAATAAACATTAACATTTAGTAAGCAACATTTTTTCTACTTGTTCTTTTGATGGCATACTAGGAATCCCACCTTTTTCAGTTGTCGCCAGTGCCCCTACTGCATTAGCAAACGTGGATATCTCAATTAATTCAGTTTGGTTTAACACGTTTACATGTTTATTCAACTCTAGTATTTTAGATAAAGCGCCGCCTACAAAGGCATCTCCCGCACCAGTTGTATCCACAACTTCGACATGAAATCCTGATGTTTTTCCACTATGAGTCTTCGATCTATAAAAGCAGCCTTCTGAACCTAAAGTGACAAACACAACAGAACACCCGTATTGAGTTTGAATCATTTCCGTACCTTTTTCCAACTCTTCATATCCAGTCAAAAAGACGAGTTCTTCCTCGGACAGCTTAACAATATCAGCATATTTTAATCCTTTTAGAATCATTTCTTTTGCACGGTCTAGTGAATCCCATAAAGGAATACGTAGGTTTGGATCATATGAAATCATCACATGATGTTTTTTTGCATATTCTAATGCTTTAAAAGTAGCAGTTGCAGCAGGTTCATGGGTCAACGATAATGAGCCAAAATGAAAGATTTGTGAATATTGGATCAATTCTTCATTAATATCTTCTTCCGTTAGCATAATATCTGCACCTGGTTCGCGATAAAAATGAAAGGAACGATCTCCTGTAGGATCCAAATGAACAAAAGCTAGCGTTGTATTTACATGATCTGAAACTAATAGATTTGTTGTATCAATTTTATATTGCTCTAAGCCACTTTTTAGCAAATGGCCAAATTGGTCTTTCCCAACTTTACCGATAAACGATGTTTGAACATTAAATTTTGAGAGTGCCACCAAAACATTTGCTGGTGCTCCACCAGGATTTGTTTCAAATAACACATGCCCTTTCTCTGAATATCCGGATGGTGTAAAATCAATTAATAATTCTCCTAAAGCTGTTACTCTATTCACATCTATCACCTATTTCTCGTTTTAAATAGAAAGGCCAGATAAAAACAACATCTGGCCTTCGAAAAAGGATAAGGTAAGACTTCCATCAGTGGGGGTTTTCTTCATCCCCCACTGATGGTTAGTTGAACCAATCGGACCTTTACGGGCAGTTATCCTCCACACCTCCCCTTTTTGTAAACTCAAAGCTTGTGATATGATTCTACTGCCCGTTAAGAGTGGGATTCATTATAATTCTTTGTTAAAACGATCTAACCCTGATTGGTATACTTCCATTAATTCATTTAATCCCATTGCTTCTAATTGCTCGATATACTCATCCCACTCTTCTTCTATTCCACCTTCTATTAACCATTGAGCTTCCTTCTGTTTCACAAATTCTTTGATTTCCGGTTCGATTGTATTGATTTTTTCAAGCTCTTCGGCACTAAAGAAGATTTGTGGATAGTTTTCTTCAACCATATGTGGTTTGTAGTATTTATCAAGAATATCTAAACGTTCTTTTGCTCTTGGCTCCATGTCTACTACTGTTCCAAAATGTTCTTTTAAGACAACAAACGGTCCACCTGGTGCAACTTTTTGACGCAATTCACCCATTGCAACACCTTCAGGTAATTCTTTGTTGACTAACATACCATTTTGATCCTCTTCATAGATTTCACCGATTGGTCCCCAGTTAATTTGTGCTGACATTTTTGGCTCATATAACTGGTCAACCCAACGCATTGTAATTTCCGGATTATTATTAGCAGATGTAATAACAAATGCATCTCTACCATATTCAGAATAGTTGGAACGTCCTACAATAATTTCACCGTCTTTCCCTTTAAGAGGTGGTAAAATTGCATAATCATCCACACGGTCTGTCCCAACTACTTCTGTATCTTCCCACCAAATGAATGAACCAAGTGTCGGATCTTCTGTTTTACCTTTTGCAAATAATTGGGCTGTATCTTGAGTAACAACCTCTGGATCAATTAGTCCTTCCTTTACCCATTGATGATAGTATGCAATTGCCTCTTTAAACTCAGGTTGTGTTGCTGCATAAATGACTTTTCCATCACGAACAATTCGGTGATCAGCCTCAAAAGGAGCATCTGGTAAACCGAATAACCCGATTAAATCTCCTTCGTTACCACACCAACCGTTAAACCAGAAGGTTAAACCAATTTCATCTTGTTTTCCATTCCCATTGGGATCTTTTTCTTTGAAGGCTTTTAGCACATCATGATATTCTTCCAATGTAGTTGGCATTTCCAGACCAAGTTTGTCTAACCATGTTTGATTAATAAACATGATATTTGGCATCCCTACCAGATCCATCTCTTCTGCGCGGGGTAAAGAGTAAATATGCCCATCCGGCGCAGTCACAATTTGTTTAAGTTCTGGTCTTTCTTCAAATAATTTCTTTAAATTAGGTGCATATTTATCAATCAAATCTTCTAAAGGGATAATCGTACCACTTTGCCCATGCTGCATGAGATCTTGATCTGTAAAGCCTGATGCATAAAACGCATCTGGTAGATCACCACTTGCCAGTAATAAATTTTTCTTTTCTTGATATCCATCACCAGGGATATTGTTCCATTTTATACTCACGTTCGTCGCTTCTTGCAGTCTATCAAAGATGACCATTTCTGAATAATCAGGTGCTAGAGGTTGTTTTGGTGAAACAAAATTTAATGTCACTTCTTCCTCTACAATTGGCAGACCTGACTCATTAAATGCTACCGCGGATTCCTTTGATTCTTTTCCTGACTCACTACTTGAACAACCTGTTAAGGCAAGCGATGCACTTAACCCAAGAGCTAGGACTATAGACATTTTCTTTTTCTTGTTTCTTTCCATCTTTCTTTTTAGTGATCTAATCATTACGTTTTCCCCCTCAATGTTTTAAATCTAATGCTTTAGCGAGTATAAACCGGAATCCCCACCTCCTTTAAAGCAACATGTCAAAATTTATCAACCTTTAATTCCACCAATCATAACGCCCTTAACAAAGTACTTCTGTACAAATGGGTATAAGACTAAAAGTGGAATAGAAGCTACAATAATCACACCATATTTAATAAGTTCTGAGACTCTTTGTTTAGCAGCTAGTGAATCAATGTCACTCATCATTTGAGTGGAAGCTTCATTTTGAATTAAGATATTACGTAAAATCAATTGAAGAGGATACAAGTCCTCGTTGTTCAAATAAATTAATGCATCAAAGTATGAGTTCCAGTGTCCAACCGCATAAAATAACACCATTACTGCCACAATTGGTTTGGAAAGTGGCAGGACAATCTTCCAAAAGAATTTTGCATCCGAACAGCCGTCTATCTTTGCCGCCTCTAATAACTCATTCGGTATAGATGTTTGGAAAAAGGTTCTTGCAACGATGACATTCCATACTGCAACAGCCTTCGGTAAAATTAATGCCCACATCGTATTCAGTAATCCTAAATTCTTAACAACTAAATAAGTCGGAATTAATCCCCCGGAGAAAAACATCGTAAAGAGGAATAAAAACATAATTAGGTTTCTTCCATATAAATCTCTACGTGATAGAGCGTAAGCAGCCATCAATGTACATGAAACATTTACAAGAGTTCCTACAAACGTATAAATAATCGAATTTTTATAACCTAACCAAATCTTGCTATCACTGAAGATTCTTTGATACCCTTCAAAGGTAATATCTTTTGGCAGTAGCCATACTTTCCCCTCATAGATCATATTGGGGTTACTAATCGACGCAATCACGATAAAGTAAAGAGGATAGACGACTAATATAACCATTATCGCGACTAGGAAAATATTAATTAAATCAAAAATTTTATCTTCTTTAGATCTTCTAGTTGTCTTATTCATTGCGAGTAAACCCATCATTCTTCACCCTCCTAGTTACCATAGACCTTGACCTGATAATTTCTTGGCAAATTTGTTAACGGCCACCAATAATACCAAATTAATAACGGCATTGAATAACCCTACTGCTGCTGCAAAACTATATTGAGCCTGTTGTAAACCCATTTTATAAACGTAGGTCGGAATAATTTCTGCTGAAGGCTGATTTAATGGTGTTTGTAACAGGTAAGCCTTTTCAAAACCAATATTCATAATATTTCCTACCGATAAGATAAGCAATATGACTGCAGTAGGCATGATAGCTGGGATATCAACATGTAAAATTCGATGCCACTTACTCGCCCCATCCATTACTGCTGCTTCATGAAGCTCAGGGCTAACTCCTGCAAGAGCTGCTAGATAGATGATTGCTGCCCATCCTGTTTCCTGCCAAACTCCAGATCCGATATATAATGGTTTAAACCACTCCGGCTTTGCCATAAACGAAATAGATTCTCCACCAAACATCATGATGAAATTATTAATAAGTCCATTGTTTGAGAAAAAAACATAAATCATACCTGCTAATACGACGACTGAAATAAAATGTGGGGCATATACCACCGTTTGAACGAAACGTTTGTATTTCTCATGTCTTATTTGGTTCATCATTAATGCAAGAATAATTGGTAACGGAAATCCAATGATTAAATGTAAAACACTAAGTCCAAGTGTATTCTTTATTAAACTCCAGAATTGAAATGATTCAAAAAACCTCTCAAAATGCTTAAAACCTACCCATGGACTTCCCATAATGCCTTGTGTTGCTATGAAATTTTTGAAGGCTATAATGACTCCATACATTGGGAAGTAGTGAAAGATAATAAAATAAATTAATGCAGGTAATAAAAATAAATAGAGTTGGTAATTGTTTAATAGTTTTTTTACTTTTGCCTTTTTTATGCTTTGTGTAGGGTGTTCTACTTTTGTTGACATCCTAACCTCTGTGTGCATATCTTTTCCTCACTTTCAGAAATAAATTTCAGCTAGTATACAAGCTAGTTTGATAGCTTACGGACTTCAGAATGGTATCGCTATTATCAAAAACTAGTCATTATTAATAACATGGATAAATCCGTTTATGTCAACCGCATGACATTTCAGGTCAAAAAAATCTTCTTTATCATGTTATTATTTGAATCGTTTAATTCCCGCATAGTATTTTAACCATTTCAGAGAAAATCAATAGTAATCTCACTCAGTGTGTCAACCGCATGACATATTGTTCAAAAAATTTTTTCAGCTTCAAAAGGTTGTCATTCAAATCTATTAAATTCACAGTTTCCAAAGATTTAAAACCTTTTAGAAACCCCTTACATTAAGAATTATATGCCATCCGCCTCGGTATGTCAACCGCATGACATATAATTCATTAAATTTTTTCCACTCCATCAAGATTATTCTTTTTATGTCGTTTCACTATCAATTAATTTGACCGGTAAAATGTTTTCTAATTGAATATCTTCTTCTTCACCATTAATCTGTTTAATGATAATTTCTACAGCCTTTTCAGCTATTTCCTTAATAGGTTGTTCAACTGTGCTTAATTCAGGCAGCAGCATTCTTGTCGTTTCGGTACCATCATATCCAATTACTTTTAAATCTTGTGGAATAGTAATGTTTCTTTTTCTAGCCTCTCTTAAGACCTTAGAGGCGATCAAATCATCACTTGCAAAGATAGCATCAACTTGAGGATGGTCATCTAATATTTGTTTTACAATATTTATGACAATTTCATCTGTTGATTTAAGAGGGAATTCATATGTAAGAGGCTTTAGATTATTAGCTCTCATAACATCTTCATATGCGTTTCTTCTTAAATTAGCAGGAGTCTCTAAATATTGCGGTCCATTAATGTGGATGATTTGTTTACATCCTTTATCAATTAATAATTGAGTAGCTAGTTTTCCCCCTTCATAGTTGTCACTAGATACCACTGGGGTTTTACTTGATAAATAACGATCGATACCAACTACAGGCAACTTTGGTATTTCGTATTCTTCAATTCCTCTATTGTGAGCGCCAGCTATGATTCCATCAACTTGATTCATTTGCAGCATTTTCAGATAGTTTCTTTCCTTATCTTCACGGTTTTGACTATTACAGAGTAATACCTTATACCCCAATGAAGAACAAATATTTTCTAAATGAAAAATAAGCTGTCCATAAAACGGATTACCAGTACTTGGAAATATCAACCCTATTAAGTACGTTTTCTTGATAAACAGTGAACGAGCTATTTCATTAGGATAGTAATTTAATTGTTCCATCGAATCATGGACTTTTTTCCTTGTTTTTTCACTAATGTATCCACGATTATTTAATACTCTAGAAACCGTTGTTGGTGAAACACCAGCAAGCTTGGCAACGTCTTCAATTTTTGGTTTCACCATCTCTTCCCCCTTCCAAAATTCGATAAGAGTATTATCCTAATATTTATTAAAGAATGTCAAGATTATCGATCATAATCTTACCATAATTACTTATGAGAAGGTACCAATTTTTTTACATATAGAAACTTGTAAATATAAAACACATTTAATTTAATCTTCCACTTAGTAACCTCTTATTATTGTCCATGAAAAAAAATACCTTTCTGGTAATCAGAAAGGTATGGGTTCATTACTATTATTTTTTTTGATTAATATCCCCTACCGCAAACTAGAAAAACTGCTCCTATCAGTTAAGAGAGGATTTGAATGGATGCTTTATCCATTTCATTTTGTCTTCTGCAGAATCCCTCTCGTAGACATTAGGTGTCTGTTCTAATGCTTCTTCTTTCCTTGGTTTTTATCCTCTCCTGAACCAGGTTTTTCTCGTACTTTATCTGGTTTGGTACTTCCTTCTTCCGACGCTACTTCCTTATGAACTGGAACATTCACGTCATCTAGATTTATATGGCCCCATCCACCTGTGTGTTTATCAACCACTTGAATATATAAATCTTTCCCTATATATTCCGATGCATCCCAAAAGACACGACGATAAGATTCACCATTATGACCAGTAGCTTTCATTAAAATATCATTTGTTTCTGCGTCAACAAGTGCAATGTATAAAAGCTTGTCATCGGCTCCTCCAGAGGTTAAAAAGTCAATCTGACCATCTCCCCCCAAAATAAAGTTTTCAGATTTGATCACACCTGTCGCCTCATCTCCTCCATGATCCGGATGAAAGCCCCATAGATGATATCGACTCGGGTCTATTGATGTTGTCGCCTGTCCGAATGGACCTCCCCAGCCCCAATCATTTTTATTCGTAACATGGTCGTCTGTGAAGGCATTTCCTTCTAAAACTGTCCAGCCAGTTAAGTCACCAGATTGAAAATCATGATTTAATAGCTCACTATGTGGTATTTCTTCTTCTGGAGCTTCCTCCTCATAATAAGCCGGTTCAACTTTATCACTATAGGCTGAACCCATTTCAAATACTTCCATAGACACAACCTTCGCTTTTCCACTTTCGCTCCATAGCTCAATGCCCAGAGAATCAGCTCTCGTAGGATATGCTCTAGTTGTTATACTCTTTTTCCCATTGGCATAGGCTTCAATCATCGATCTGTCTAAGTAGATATGAAGCTTTAGATTTTCTCCATCGAGTGTAAGGTCACCTTCACTACTTGTTTTTTCAATATCAGGATCTAAACTCATTTTTGTTGCATCTACTCCAAATTTTTCAGTTGCTTCATCGAAATATAGGCTGACTTCTTCAGAAGAATCATCCGATTGACGTACCTTTATCCCATACTTTTCATTTGATTTCCCTTTGATCTCAAGAACTATTTCTAACATATCACCCTTGACATCCGCTAGTAACTTATTCGCTTTTTTTAGGGATTTATTTTTCATTTTAATTACCTTTTCTCCACGTAAGCTCTCTAATTCTTTAATCGGTTCGATACCAAGCTCTCCATTTTTTAATAAAGACAATTCTAAAGGTAAGCCTGCATTATGAGCCCATCCAGCGTCATAGTGCTGCTGTTCTGTTCTACGATCTTGTGCAATACTAAATAATATAGAGCGCCCGCTTTCATCGATCATTCCACTTGGACCAGTAAAATGTACACCATAGTCAAATAGCTTAGGTTCCTCATGATCCGGAATAAATTTGTTGTTTTCTTTATCCCATGAACCAACCCAATGGAATACATACTTCACATTATGTTCACTATAATTCTTAAACCAAGGATTAATGAAAAAGGCATATTTTTGATCTCCATTTTCATCTTCTCCAAGTGGTAGCAGTACCGGTAATTCCCACACATCGCCTGTCTTAGGGTATGCTTTTGAATCCCCTACAAAGAATGGTCCTTCGTATTTCCAATTTTTCATATCCTTTGATGTATAGAGTAATGCGGTTCCACCAATATTTTCAATACCAGAACCAACAATTTGATACCATGTATCTCCATCTTTCCATACAAACGGATCACGGAATTGGCCGAACATGACCTTTCCTTCCTCCGCTGGTAAATCAGGAGCTTGAATAGTAACAGGATTAGACAGCATCTTCCAATCCTCTAACATCGGATCCGTTACATCTGTTGGTGTTGCCAGGCCAGTCATTTGATTTGGTGTTTTACTATCATCTCCAGCTGTGAAAAACAATGCAGGATCTCCATTTTTATCGAAGTGTGCAGAGCCTGACCATACTCCGTCTGGTGATACCCCTGATGGAGCCAAAGCGACAGGAGCATCCTCCCAATGAACCATATCTTCACTAACTGCGTGACCCCAATGAATTTGGTGCCAATATGGTCCCTGCGGGTTATGCTGATAGAAAATATGATATTTTCCATTATACTCAAAAGGTGCATGTGGCTCATTCATCCAATGACCTGGAGAAAGAAAATGGTATTGAGGTCTATAACGATCTCCATCATATACACTTCGATCAAAAGATAAGTCAGGTCTTGGTAATTGATGATTCTTTTGTTTGTCAATTATTTGATCATAGTTGTTTTTTACTTCTTCGGCAGTTAACGCTTTGTTGTGGATTTTTAACTCATCTATCATTCCGTTAAACATATTAGCAGTAAATGGTCCCAATATGGCAGCTGTGTTGTGCTTTCCAATTAATAGATCCTTGTCAGAGGCTGTTATTGTTGCATTTTTAGGTGTAGCAACCTCACCTGCTAACTCCCCGTTTAAAAAGATCTTCATTTTTTTTGCTTCCTGATCAAAAGTTGCAACAATATATGACCACTTATCTTTTTCCAGTACTTTATCTTCTTCTGCCCATACCTCTTTCCATTCTCCATTTAAACCAGCTTGAAAAGACCATTTTCCATGTCTCCCCATACCTAAAATATACCCTTCACCTTGAGCTTTATTATGCTGATTAACAATAGCAGATAATTGTCCAAGATCCCCCCATTCATAAGAACGAGGTGCAACCCAGGCTTCGATTGTCATCGCATCACTAGGCTGTATAGATTGGGGCGCCGCCTGTTTAATATAGGTAGAATATCCATCAAAAAGAAGCCCGTTTTTTTCTACACCTTTTCTCCATAATGGATCAGAGGAAGGTTTATATTTAGCATCTGAAAAAACATATTCAACTTTTTGATTCTTACCTGAAACTTCATCCTTTACTGTATTCCCTTCACTTTGATTGAACGTCCAATGGTGGATCATACCTCCATTTCTCACTTGAAAATCATCGACATTAATATGTCCAAACCCTCCTGTATGTTGATCAACTATTTTAATATACACATTTTCACCCAAGTATTCCTTTGCGTCCCACGTCATACGCTTGTATGTTTCTGATTCAGGTCCAGTTGCTTTAAATAACTCTTTTCCATCAGAAGCACGAACCAGTGCCACATATAAATCATACTTTTTCGTCCCATCCATCTCATCTCCTCCACCTAAGAGGAAAGAAACTTCTCCATTGCCAGCTAATTTAAAAGTGTTTGACGTTAATGTTCCGGTTCTCCTATCAGCTTCTTCAGGTGGTACTCCTTGAAAGCCCCATAGATGGTAGTTTCCTTGATGCTCAAAAGGAACTGCTGTGTCCCAATATGTTTCTTGACTTGAAACAGTACCTTCAAATGCATTTCCAGTAGCAGTCCACCCTGTTAAATCTCCTGTTTCAAAACCGGGGTTTTTTAAGGTATTTCCGATGATTACTTCTTCATTTAAAACATGAAAATCATCGACGTTAATATGTCCAAATCCCCCAGAGTGGTGATCAACAACTTTGATATAAAGAGCTTCACCAAGATATTCCGATGCATCCCACTTCACTCGGCGATATTTTTCTGTATTAGCTCCAGTTGCTTTCATTAACTCTTCTCCAGTAGAAGCCTTAACAAGTGCTACATATAAGTTATTAATGTCCTGTCCTCCACCGACTAAAAAATCAATCTGTCCGTTTCCATCCAGAATAAAGGTGGATGATTTCATGATTCCAGCTCTTAAATCTGACTTATCATCAGTCGTTGCTCCCTGAAACCCCCATGCATGAAACGTGCCTTCATGTTCAAAAGGCCCTCCCCAGAAATTAGTTACATCTGTGACAGGTGATCTAAATGCTGAGCCAGTAACAGTCCAGCCTGTTAAATCTCCTGTTTCAAAATTGGGGTTTTCGATCGTATTTGGGAGGCTATTCTTATCAAAATCTTCTTGATTTTTTGTAAATGTTGCCTCTTTTAAAGGGTAAAAGGACAATGAATTCAGTGTAACTTCCCCACCCTTTGAATATAACTCTATCTTTCTACTTGAATCATTTGGGAAAATTTGATTTGTAAAAACAGCCGTTCCTTCCTCTGCAAATACCTCAACAGATGAGCGGTCTACTAATAACTTAATCGTTAAAATTCCGTTCAAAACATTTAAATCAGTATGTTGTATGGTAGGAAAGTTTTCATCAAAATCTGTTTCACCTGATTTTGATCGATCTACAGTAAGTTTTTTATCTTTGATATTGTACGAGATGTTTGTTTCTTCGCTTTCCCCTTTCCGAACTAGAAACCCTAAATCAGTTGCAGTGGCATCCGTAAGGTTGAATTCTGCCTCAATCTCAAACATTTCAGCTTCAAGATCTTTTAAAACATTATCAGCTGAGATTTTTTGATTTTTTATTTCCACCATATTTGAAGTATCTCTTAACTGGTTTAACTCTTCTACTGGTTCTTGTTTCAATCGTATCCCGCCATCCATCTCAACTAAAGAAAGCTCTCGTGGTATTGACATAGCTCCTCTCCAAGACGAAGTTGGAATTTCCCCTGCATATTGAGCTGGATTATTCATCCATCCCAACCAAACTTTTTGACTATCATTAGGGGAGTTAACCGTATCGCTCCATGTTACACCAGCATAAAAATCAGCCCCGTAATCTGCCCACAATAATTCATCCATCTTTTTATCTGGAGTAAAAGTACCGCCATTAAAGTCACCTACATAATAGTGCATTCCCGTTCCACCAGTTGGTGTTGGGTTAATACTTAGAGTTAAAACCCATTTTGAGCCTATTTTATTTCCGTTACCATCATATAATGGCAACTCAAATAAATCAGGACATTCCCAACTTCCAATCTCAGCTGCTTTAGGATCAGAGAATTCCCCTACTTTTTTCCACTCTAGAAGATTGCTAGATGAGTAGAAATCCACCCTTTTTCCACTAGTAATAACAAAGATCCATTGGTTACTTTGCTCATGCCAAAACACCTTTGGATCTCTGAAAACACCTGAACCATCATTACTTGCTTTCAATTCATTTGGCATTTTTATAATTGGATTTTGTTCATATGTTGTCCATGTCCGACCATTGTCAAGACTATATGTAGCACTTACATGTTGATTATCACCACCATTTTCACTCGTATAAAGAGCAACCATCGGGGGATTTTCATCTGTTCCTAAACCTGATGTGTTATTCTCATCAACAACAGCGCTACCTGACCAAGCAAACCCATTTTCATCAGGATAAATCGCAATAGGATAATGCTCCCAGTTTACTAAGTCCTTGCTAATCGCATGGCCCCAATACATAGGTCCCCACACTTTATCAGTAGGGTTATGCTGATAAAACAAGTGATATTCACCGTTATAATAGACCATTCCATTGGGATCATTCATCCAATTTTTCATAGGAGTAAAATGATAACCAGGACGGTAACTCTCGTCATTAACCACTGGAAGAGATGCGGCGTTTACCGTTCCTAATGATGAGATGAACAATTGAATCATTAGGATCAAAGTAATAAATACATGGATAAAAGACTTATTAATTCTTTGATTCACATTATCACCCTTTCTTATAAATTTGCGTTCCATATACTTGATCATTAAAGCTCTAAGAAAAAATCTTAAATAAAACTTTTCTCACCACCCCCTTTATGGTATCGCTTACAAATACTCGTTTTACATTTGTTTACTTTAACTGAAATTTATAACATTCATTAATGTTACTCTTTCTTATAGGTAGGAATATTCCTTTATATGTCAACCGGCTGACATATCCATTCAAAAAAAATGTGAATTTCACAATAGTCAATATTTTGATTCTTATCATTTTGAATATCTTTCTTAATAAACCACTTTGGGTATCCTTACAAGAGAATTATATGTCATCCTTTTTAGTAGGTCAACCGCTTGACATAAGTATTTAGAAAATTTCATCTTCTCATATAATATAACTTGCAACTTTCCTATCATTCATTTACTTCGTTAAAAGAAGTAAAGCTGGCTTGTTGTTACGAAGATATTGAAGGGATTTTTAAACTTAAAAAGAAGACATTTTTTGTAATCTTCCTAAAGAGACATTCCCTTGTTTAGGAAACACTTTAAGTAGAGGCACTTCCATCACTAGGAAGCACCCCGAAAAACAAATGACAAACGAAATAAATCAAGTGTCCGACTTGCAATTGAAACTTTGGACAAAACTACAAAAAAACATAGTTAATATATTATATTATGCTCCTGACGTTGGAGTGGCTCTGAATGCATTTTCAGTCTTTTCCATAACAACCTGTGCATCACTGCCCGAATCAAGAATCGTATTTTGTATCGATTCTTTTTCTACCAAAACTGTGGTTACGGTAAGCGGCTCTGATGCCTCGGTAGTCAACAAAGCGTCTACTTGCGCAGAGAAACAAGAATCACTAATCTTGGCATGAACCTCTGTGGCAACAACATGATTAGTAGAAATATAATTTCCTTTCCCAGAAACAATACGTATGATTACAGGTGTTGCGCCTACTGGCTTGATGTTCTGAGTATTCATTACTTCAGAAAAGTGATTAGCAATTACAGAATTATTATTGCCACTGATATAGAGGAGACCATACAAATCATCTAAACCATTGTCTATTCCCAGAAAAGGAGTCCAAGGTTCATGGTCACGTAAAAAGTGATTTGAAGAAACCAAATTTTCCGAACAATTTTCCCTGAATACCACCATACCTGGATAAAAAGAATGAAGTCTATTATTTGTGATACTGGAACGTGTCACGCCATCAAAATAGATACTGCTCGCACCTCGTGGAAAAACATTATTCGCTGTAATCAAAAGTCCACCAAAATTTTGCGCATAAATGGAATATCCTTTAAAACCGGCCCCTATTAAATTTTCGGTTATTTTTGAAGCCTGTCCCCATCCTCGTAGTTCTATACAGTTCCCACATTCAGCTATGAAATTATCATGTATAGTCAGTGCATCTGCATGATAAATAGTAATTCCATGCTCTAAATACACAAACCCCATGCCTGTAATCCGAAAAGAGTCACAAGCACTTGCAACATAAATACCCGTTTTCCCGTTAGTGTATGTGTTTTCCGGATTTGTTTCTCCTGAGCCATCTTCAATAAAATGCAAACCATCAATACAAAAGTTAGAAAACTCTACCGAACTTATTCGGGGATTTCCACTTCGTTCAACATAAAATGCAGCTCCTTTATATTCCTCGTCATTTACTCCTAGGGGAATATCTACGAGTATACGACTTCCTCCCGGCCACAATTCATGCAAATCAGACCATTCATTCTCAGAAGTGTTAAAACGAATACTCGAAGATGTAAACCCGTGTCCAGAACCCATGATTTTAAGATAGCTGATGTCTATAACTACTTGGCTGCCAAGATGATAATCTCCCGGTGGAATATAGATAACCGCCCCCGGCTTTCCGCCTTTATTCAAATCAGTGTCCGTTTGCCTACTTTTAATATCTGCTATAATGCTATTGATTACCTCACCAATATCCTCATACGGATTACCGACAGGCCACTCTGTTACGTCGTAATAATTTTTACTAGCCATAAGTAGATTCTCCTATCAATTTAGTATGTTTGTTCATAAAATACCTTTTCCTTGATATAGCTGGAAGAAAAACCTCAGACATGTTAACCGGATGACATATCATTAAAAAAATTTGAATACTTCAGAAGTCAAAGTTATGAATCTTTTAATTTCCACTATCTATACGTAATAAATCACTTTAGAAAACCCTTACAAGGAAATTATATGTCATCCTTTTTTGTAGGTCAACCGCTTGACACAAATATTTAGAGAATCCATCTTAACATTTAATAAAACTGGTCCATTCAATTCCCTGGAATAAACATGACAAGACATTTAGTGGATTAGCTTCATCGGAATGACAATTTTTGATTTTTTATATATTTTCAATGTAAGCATTTTTGTAAGGTGTTGTTTTCCAAAAATTATGAATTACTCACAATTTTCTTCTGTGCATATTTAATGCTTCATTACCAGCCTTTATCATGTTAAAAAGCGCATATCTTTACTCAAGAATAGCTCTCGTTCGCTGAATAGTGAAAATAAGATAGAGCTGCAACAAACTGACCTGAATTTTAGAATAAAACCCTTATGTATGTCTGGCGTTTCCCTTAAAATATGGCGTAGTTAGCAAGTGTTTTGTCGCCATTTGCTAGTTACAAGGCATCGCTTAAGAGGTACTATTAAACTGTAACGTTAGCAAAGAAGGAGACAAATTACGCTTAAAAATACTTATGTAAATATATAAAGGAGGCTCATATATATGACGTTGAATACCTCTGATCGTATTAAAATTCCGGCAGGATTTTGGGCAGGATTACATCAATTGGGCATAGTCGCCCATGACGTGGTTCGAAAAGCACAATTGCCAATCACTATTATTTCTGATCCTGTTGTCACCACAGCTCAATATTTTGCGATCTGGCAGGCTTATTCCGATCTCATTGATGATACTGCCAAAGGAATCATCAAGCTTGCGACATCCTTTGAAACAGATCATTTTCCCCCGACTGTCTTAGCAACTTACCATGCTCGTGACTACCGTGATGCTTTAAAGCGAATGGCCAGGTATAAACAACTGTGCCCTCCTGAAAGCATACATATCACCGAGGAAGGTGAACACTGTACAATTGAAATAGAATCATCGCATAGTGAACAACCCGGTCTACCCATTCTTATTGGTATTACGTTGGCATTTTTACTCGAGCTGGGACGCCGAGGCACAGGCCAACCTTTGACAGCAAAGTTCGTCGAATTTTCTTCCCATTCAATTGGCGACTTACAGATAATTGAAGATTACTTTGGCTGCCAAATTCAGATCGGTACAAATTGTAATCGGTTGACTTTACATCGAGCAGATCTAGATCGCCCCTTTGTCTCGTACAATGCCGAATTGCTGGAGATACTGACTCCGGTACTCGAACAATCGTTGAATAAGCAGCCACGCAGCCCCTCAATTACAGAGACGGTTAAGTGGATCATGAAACGCAGCCTAACAGGAGGTCGCCCTGACATTCAGACTATTGCGAGCGAGTTAGGGATAAGTGATCGTACCTTGCAGCGGCGGCTTACTGAAGAAGGCACGGGCTTCAACGATTTGTTAACAAAAGTTCGACATGAGCAGGCAAGAGAGTACCTGGCAGACCCGTCACTTGATATTAAAGAGGTCGCCTTTTTGATTGGATATGAAGACCAAAACTCATTCTACCGCGCCTTTCATCTTTGGGAAGGTGCTACCCCTTTAAAATGGCGTACAGAACATCTCGGTGCAAACTTGATTAATTGACTAGTTTACTTATAAACACTGATGAACAGCCGGATAACTAAATAATAACTACAAAATAAAAGGATTATTTTTCAAAGCTAAAAGGAGCAATGTATGATGGATATGGAATTAAAAAATAAAACAGCTTTAGTCACTGGATCAACAAGAGGGATCGGTAAAGCAATTGCCATTGAACTTGCAAAAGAAGGTGTTAATGTACTAATTAATGGACGAAATGACGAAGAGGTAGAACGAACCGTAAAAGAAATTAAGTTTGGGTTCCCAGATACCTTCCCGCAAAATGCTACTGCCGATATTGTAGATATTCAACAAAGGGAAGCATTATTTAAAAAACATCCCCAAATCGATATCTTAGTTAACAATATGGGGATTTATGAAATGATGAAATATGAGGACGTCGACGACGAAGTATGGGAAAAGTATATTCATACGAATGTTCTTGCCGCAAATGGATTATCTAAGTTTTACTTACCTAAAATGATCAAAAATAATTTTGGTCGAATTATCTTTATTGCGAGTGAAGAAGCCGTTATGCCTTCGGGACAAATGCCTCAATATTGTATGACAAAATCAATGCTATTATCATTGTCAAAAAGCCTATCTAAATTAACAATAGGAAAAGAAGTTACTGTCAATACGATCTTGCCGGGACCATCACTCTCCGAAAATGTGCATCAAATAATTGAGGGGTTGTACCCTAATGAAGATATGACATTTTCAGAAAAAGAGAAAGAATTTATGACTACAAATCTACCTCAGTCTGAAATCCAACGATTTATCAGGCCAACTGAGATAGGTAGATTAACTGCCTTTATATGTAGCCCTTATGCTTCAGCTTTTAAAGGTTCTCCGATCCGTATGGATGGAGGCATGGTGCCGACTATTTTCTAGCACTTTTTCTCTTACTCATCTCTCAAGGTGAGTAAGAATTCTTTCAAGAAACAAATCTTCGTCAAAATTGAAGAGCGTGCGTTTCTTTTTCTGCTACGCTCTGTTTGCTGAAGGTCACTCTTTTGCTATTTAAGGGAACTGCACACTATTAATTATTGTGAAATTCACCAAGCCAAGAGACGTTTTAACTACTCTAATTTGTTGTGTTATTAGATATTTTACATGAAGTTAAGACTTAAAGACTAATAGGGAGTTTTCTCCCTCTCTTTAAAACTGTTCATTAATATAGCCCACTGAAAAAGCATTTAACTTAGTTTAATTAGATAAAAAGTGAAATTAGATTTTTAGCAATTGCGCTCCGGTTCCTGAAAACCATTATTTTGTAAAACTAACGCTTCCCATTAATTCAAAAAGATCATTGCTTTTTATATTCACATAGAAATCGTTCTACACCTGGATATTTTTCACCTAGACTTGTTATCTCGAAATCAAAATACCGATAGAAATCCACTGCATCATTATCCGTCTCAGCAGAAATTAATGGATATTGCTCAGTAATATAATTAATCATTTTACTACCAATACCCTTTCCTCTTTGAACTGAAGATACTGCAATATGTTTAATGTTTTATTTCATACTCAATTAAACTACTAATTTCAATACCTACCCATCCAACAATTTCACCTTCAAGTTCAAAACTATATAATTTTCGGTTTAATGATTTCAAATTTTTTTCATATTCTTGATCCTAATAAAGGTAGAATTGGAGATATACTCTCGTATACATTTATACCAACTTCTCTTGCTGCTATATTGTTTTTAAATCACTATATAAAAGGGAACAAGTGGAAGTTATCTATCCTTTTCTCGGTCATTTCATTTTTGATTGAATTTGGTATGGCCTACTTTGGATACATGAAGTACTTTAACATGTCTGGCACATAAAAGAAGCATTGAGGATATCCCCCAATGCTTTTCTTGTATTTATTAAACGAGCAGTGGTATGATCAGGCCGGAAAGTAGTAAAATCAACGCTCCTCCTAATCTCGATGAAATTTGCGCAAATGGCATTAATTCCATTCTTTTTGCTGCAGATAACACCGCAACATCACCGGTTCCACCCATGTTAGCCATACATAAACCTGCTGTAATCGCTGCTTCAATTGGATAGAAACCTACTAATTTCCCTAAAAGACCCGCTCCAATAATTGCTCCTAATACGACACCAAATACTGTTAGAATATATTGAAGTGTGAGTGCTTCAATTACAGTATTTAAATCTGTGTATGCAACACCGATTCCAAATAATAGTGCAAATGTCCAGTTACTTGCTACAAACTGATACCACTGACTAGCACCATCAAGTACAATTGGTGGGATTATATTTGCAACCTTCATAAGCGCAATTAAAATAATCATAATTGCATATGGATGTAATGGTATAAACGCTCCTAAAAGATTTCCAAGTGTAAAGAAAGCTAATGCAGCCAATAACCCTACACCCATTTTTTTAATGTCATATTTTTGTTGAGGTTTCTCATACTTAAATCCTTTAACCAATTGTCCATCACCTGATAGTGATGGGAATTTTTTGCCTACCATATCTAACACACTTGCAAGAACAATCGCGAATACATTTCCTAGAGCTAGTGCCGGTACGAGCATTGAAATATAATAGCTTGGTTCATTTCCTAACATTTCAGAATAGATTTGACTCATCGGCACAGCACCAGCACCCATTCCGCCGCCCATAATCGGCAGTGTAATAACTAATATCGCGTCCTGAAGTGTAAAACCTACTAAGGAACCGATAATACCTGCTAGTATCATGGCACCAATCACAGCACCAAAGATGGGAAGGAAATAACGTAAACCTACTTTTACTAAGATTTTTGAATTCATTCCCAAAATACTCCCTGTAATTAACGCCGCAATATAAAAATCTAGAAAGCCGCCTGTTTGCATGAAATCTGTAACAGATGTTGTGATTGATTCTGGAAGCAACCCGCTGTATACCATGTAAGCAGACCCAAAGATCGCTAAGATGGCCCCCCCACCTAAAAACGTTTTCATAATTGGTGTGCGATCGCCAATCCAGCCAAATACTTCACCTAATACAATCATCACTAGTAAACTACCAATCATTCCCCCTGGTAAGTTACCAGTATACATACTAACTAATGTGATCGCTGCAAATAGTCCAAACCATAAAACTGGTGTATTAAATACTGTTATTTTTGATTTTGGATCTAACTGATTTACCTTTGTGTCTGTTTCAAAGGAGATTTTTTTTGCTGTTTGTTCCATTAATAAACCCCTCACTTCCATAGATTTAATTCTCCGCTCAGTATGAAAGCACTGGTTCATACTGAAGCTTGCGACTGAATTCTTATTGCTTCTTCAAGTCATGATTTCAAGATTTAATTTTTCATTAAGGCTCTTTTCGTAAAGATTGTTGTTTTTACAAGTAACAAATTTGAACAGCTGTTGATTGGAGCGGGAAGGTACGAGACTCCTGCGGGAGAAGCGTGTTAAGGGTGACCCCGCACAAGTGCAAAGCACTGAGGAGGCTCCTGAGACCACCCGCGGAAAGCGAGTACCTGCAACGGAAATCAATCCAGGTTTTAAGAGTAAATATAATTTAAAAGCAACAAAGTACAAAAACAGCCTTCATTAATAATAAAATTGCTTCTCTTCCAAACTAAATCCCCAGGATGTTGTTCCGTCTGAAACAATGGCTTGTCATTGACTCATTTATAGTAATCGCTTACATTTTATGAACCAATATTACTTAAAAATTCAATCAATTTATACCTTTTGTAATTATTGAAGTCTTTTGTAATTAAAAAAAGCAGCCCTCGCTGCTCTTTTTAATTACTCATATTGCACAAGAATCGATTCGTTTTCTTCATTAAACATATAAGAATAAAGAGGTCTACCTATACCATAGGTTAATGTTTCATCAATAACATGAATCTCATTTAAGAATTTTAAATACTTTCGGATTGAAACTCTAGAAATATCAGTGATTTCTGCAATTTCATCTGTCGTAAACGGATGATTCCCTTGTCCTTTAATAGCATTAAAAACGATAGTTAAAGTCTTTTTAGATAATCCTTTCGGCAGAGGCTTCAATGGTTCAGTCGCAGTTAATTCATCCTGTTTTACTAGGAAGAGCTCGTCTAAGTCCTTTTGCTTCATCTTACTTTGTTGACTTAGTATGAAGAACTTTTCTTTATAAGAGATAAGTGCTTGATGGAACCTCTCAAATTCAAATGGTTTAATTAAATAATCTACAGCTCCATATCTTAAAGCTGTTTGAATTTTATCTACGTCAGATGCAGCAGTAATTAAAATGACATCTAATTCTATTTTTTCTTTTCTAATTTTACTTAATAAAGTTAGCCCATTTTCGCCAGGCATGTAGATATCTAAAAGGACTAGATCAACTTTTTGATTGTTAATGATTTTTGTCGCTTCATTTACCGAATGTGCCACACCAACTAAAAAGAACCCATTAATTTCTTTTAAGTATCGCTTATTAAACTCTGCTACCATTGGGTCATCATCTACAATTAGAACATTAATCATTTGTCTCCTCCTATCGGTTGTAAGGAATTTGAATGATAAACTCTGTGCCTTTTTCAACACTTAAATTTAGTTGAATGGATCCTCCTAATGTTTCGACACTTTTGCTCACTAAATATAAACCGTAGCCGCGATTTTGTCCCTTTGTCGAATACCCTTTATTAAATATGTGAGTAAACTGTTCTTCTTTAATCCCCGGACCTGAATCTCTGACTTTAATTAATAATTGTTTTTTATTATAGTTTAACTTTACCTGCAGCTTCTTTTCCTTCATTTCACTCATTGCTTCTATCGCATTATCTATGACATTTCCGATAATGGTAATTAATTCATGAGTCACATGATCCTCGCTAGGTTTTGGTATAATTGTCTCATTATCTATTTTCATCTCTACCTTATTTTCCCTTGCAGTACTAAGCTTGCCCATAATAAATCCAGCGAGGACAGGATCTTTAATATTTTTAGTCACATAACTAACTTCGTTTACACGATGATCAACAATTTCATTTATAAAATCCATTAACTCATCATAAAATTCCATCCTAACCATTCCAAGAATAACATGGAGCCGATTCATAAACTCATGTGACTGAGCACGCAGTGCTTCAGCATATATCCGAACACCTGTTAATTGTTCTGCCAATTGATGAACTTCCGTTTTATCCCTAAAAGTTGAGATAGCTCCGACAATTTCTTTGTTGACAATCAATGGAGCTCGATTAGTTAAAAGTGTCACACCATTGACCGCTATCTCTTCATCTTTTTCAGACTTTCCCGTTTTTAACACCCGGTCTAGCTTTGAAAATGGTAGATAGTCGGTTAGTTTCATGCCTACAGGATTATCCGATAAACCGATATTCGTAAATATTCGTAAAGCTGATTTATTGACTAGTGTTATTGTTAAATTTTTGTCAACTGCAATAATCCCTTCATGTACAGAATAAAGCATCGTATTTCGTTCTTCATGAATTTTTGCAATGGCAAACGGTTCTAAGCCAAATAAAATCTTTTTTATATATCTTGCTAGGAAAACTGCGCCGACAATACCTACTAAAATACCTACAATAGATCCTATTAAGATATTTTTATGACCTTTTTCAAGTGCTTGTTGAACATTATTAAGAGATATCCCAACTACAACCGCTCCTATCTGTTTATTTTCATCATTATAGATAGGAGTAAATGCACGTAATGACTGCTCTAGTGTTCCTTTCGATATTGAGATATGTTCTTTTCCATTTAATACCGTTTTTTCATCCCCACCGACAAAATGTTTCCCAATTTCCCCTGGATTAGGATGAGATTTTCTAATTCCATTCATATCCATCACCACAACAAAAAGAACATCAGCTGCTTGTTGAATATCAACTGTATACTCTTGGATTGCACCATCACCATCTTCTTTCTCGAGCCCACTTATAACGATTTCAGATTTGGCAACTGTTCTTGATACAATCTTTGCTTTTTCTTCC